>Ga0265338_10005396_pt1 | contig 16702 bp, 20 predicted proteins | sample 42126metaG_FD_193579 | JGI IMG/M metagenome (GOLD analysis project Ga0265338, IMG submission 193579) | Rhizosphere microbial communities from Carex aquatilis grown in University of Washington, Seatle, WA, United States - 4-21-26 metaG | ecosystem: Host-associated > Plants > Roots > Rhizosphere... | reverse complement strand
TTTCGCCCTTTTGGCGCATAATTTTGAATGAGTGGCGAAATGGCTGTTCTGAGCGCAAAAGCGGCTGTTCCCAGTTCAAAATGTCAGGTATGTCTCCGGTCCGGACCCCGGTCCGCAGGGGGGATACCCCACCCCCCTCCCCCCGGGGTAATCGAAAAGTAAATAGGAACCGTAAAGATCAAGTATAAGTAAACAAAATAGTTAACTTGAAAATGTAACAAGAAAGTTGTTACATTGGACCCCAAAAACAGCCATTATTCACCGAAAATGGTGCAGGTTTTGTCCTCAACCTAACGGCATGCAAGTTTCCCCTGCGCGCTCCGCAGCCTGGCCTCTAAGTCACAGTCTTAGTTCGAGTTGCCGCCGGGTGCGTAGTAGCCTTCGCGCGTGATTACGATGTACTCGTCATTTTTCGGCTTGAGTGAGATCTTGTGGTACGCGCCGTCGTCGTCGGTCTTATCGGGCGTGTAGCTCAGCAGGTACTGGCCGCGAAGCTCCTGGGCGATCTGGTTGTAGATATCGTCGAGGTTCTCTTTCTTCTTAGCTTCGAACCACCGGGCGCCGGTGCGGGTGGCCAGCTCCGTCATAATCTTCTTGCCGTCGACCTCCTGCTGCCTGGTGGGCCTCTGTCCACCACCTCCTGGGTAGCCTCCGCCGGGATACCCCCCGCCGCCACCCGGCCAACCTCCACCCCGCCGCCCACCACCAGGAAAGCCGTTGTCGCTTCGCTCCTGTTCGCCCTTGAAGTAGATGGTGTAAATGGAGACGTTGGCGTGATCGGCGGCATCGATAGCTTCGTTTATGGTTTCTTTGCTGCCGCGGTCCACGCCGTCAGAAAAGACAATAAGCGCCTTGCGACCCACCTTGGGCCTCATGAGTTCGTCGGCTGCAAGATAGATGGCGTCGTAGAGTTGCGTTCCGCCGCCGCCGTGGATTCCACTGCCGTGGCCGCCGTTGCCTTCGTCGTTGTCGTCGCGGGTCTCAGGGCCGGAGGGATTGTTGTGTTCGGCCGCTGTTGGGCCCATCTCGGTTAGCTCGCGATGAAGCTTCTCGCGGGAGTTGGTGAAATCCTCAAGCAACTCGACCTCGCGATCGAAGTGGATCAGAAATGCCTGGTCGCCATTCTTGGCGTTCTTAGCGTCCGCTGGCAGCATGAGGTCGACGAACTTGCCGGCAGCGGCGCGCTCGTTGTCCATGGCGCTCGAGACGCTGCGGCTGGTGTCGACCAGGAGCCCGCAAAGAAATGGCAGGTCGCTTTGGATAGAGAAGCTCTTGATGACCTCGGGCCGGTTATCTTCAGTGAGCGTGAAATCGGCTGCCGTGAGGTTGGTGACGAGGTTACCCTTCTTGTCGCGAACGGTGACGGGGAGCAGGACCTCGTTGGCCTGCACCTTGAGCGTGGCGACAGGCTGATCGCCTGAAGCGGCCTGGGAGAATGCAGGTGCGGCGAGGCTAGCGGCGAGGGCAAGGGGAGCAGCAAAGGCGAGATAAGGCGAGATTTTCATAGGGGTTTCCTGCTGAACGCTCTGACAGCAGTTTAGACGGCCGAGCGGGCGTAGTGTTGACTGGGGGCTGAAGATGAGCATTCTTCTGCGGAGTATAAAGGCAAAAGCAAAGCCCGGAGTTTTGAGCGGGCGGATGGGGAAGTTATTTGGTAGCGCTACCGGGAATCGAACCCAGGTTTTAAGTTTGAGAATCCAGCAGCCTAGAAAGTGGATTCAAACAGTTACAGCCAATCATCGGCGGGTTGTGTTCCATTCGTGTTTACCGCAAATACGGAAAACGTCCAACAAGAGCCTATTTCAGCCTCCCCAGTTGCGCGCCCAAAGCCTCCTTGGCGTTGAACGCGAGAAATGATGTGGCCAGAGATGATGAGTCGTGAATAGTGCCGCTCACAATCATCTTCATGAAACTGTCCTGGCTCACTCGCAAGCACTCGATTTGTTCGGTGCTGTCCAATTGTTGCTGGCTGACCAACATAACTTCCAAAGCCAAAAAACTGAATGCGCGTGTGGTGGCTTTAGCTGAGGACACGTTGAGGATTCCCAGAGGTGTCCAACGGCCCCCGGAGTAACCGGTTTCCTCGCTAAGCTCGCGCTTTGCGGCGGCCAGTGGGCTTTCGTCGGTGAGATCTATCAGTCCGGCAGGTAGCTCTATTACGATTTCCTTTACACCATGCTTGTACTGGCGCGTAAGGAGAACTTCACCACTCGTTGTCAATGCAAAAACCTGAACGAAGTCACCGCCCTGCCAGTAGAAGTAGTCGGGGATCGTCACGCCATTGCCCAGGTCACAGGAATCACGGCGAACGCGCGCCCACCGGTTATCAAACACCAACTCGCTCGAAATGACCCGCCAGGGACGAATTGCACTGTGGGGCTCAGTGGTCATGCAGCACTCTTTCCAGCGTCGAAGACTGAAATGAGGTTGCGTTTGAACCGACGGAGGGTATTCCAGACCATGTATCTCTCTTTGCCTGATTGCACAACGTGGCGAAGGATTTCCGCATCATCCGCATAGGTGAGATGAGTCGGAATCAAACTTCCATGTCCAGATAGGTGCACAGCCGCGCTAGCGGTCTCGGCGACGATCCGGATAACATCTATCGTTCGCAAAAACGGCCCTGGATGAGGAATGAGCAATGGTTTGAGCGTGCTAACCAGCCCGTTGGCGGCCACTGCAATTGCTTCAGAATTCTGTTTCACAAACGCGTCGCGCAATACCTCGCGCTGGTTGTAAATATCTTCACGGCGAACTATCTCGAGGATTTCCGTCCAGGTAAGCAAATTAGGATCGAATGAAAGGCAGGGAAACGATCCGAGCCGGGTAGGAACCACTTGATCATCCTCGGATGTGAAGGGGCTGGCCACATCCGTTATCTCTCCACGAAAAGGTATCACCGCATAAGGCAAAGGAGCGATGGATTCTCTTGCGCCCACAGTAGCCGCCACATTGCTATTCCACGCGTGGACGACCGTGTTCCAGATGCGATGCCATTCTGGGCTCCATTGATTGCGATCAGACTTCTGACGCTCCATGACTTGGACAAGTGAACTGCGACCATGAAGATTCTCTTCTCCCGCCATGCTAATCACCTTGTTTCGTATCTGATCGATGGCATTGTATTTCTCGCTTGGTAGGCCGTGTGTGTCTAACATATCTTTAAGAAACTTCATATAAGACTCTGGCGATTTCTGGGCTAGCTCAGATGGTCCTCCTTTTGCCAGGGTGAAGTGGCGGATTCCGTAGAGGATACCTTCCAAAGCCTCTGCATATTCGGGATTCTCCCTAATAACCTGCCTAGGCGCACAGTTCGGGTGGCTTAGAGTGTATGCGACATTATCTGAGTCAGACCCTAGAACCGCGTCGCCAAAACGCTTTATCACTTCATTTGGAATTCCTGGAAAGGAAGTGGCCCAATGCTTCCCTTTCCTTGCTCGATCAAATCCGCTTTTAGCGAGAGCAAACCGGAAGTGCGATGTGCCTTCTCGTGTATGCGATACGAGCGTAAGAAACTTGGAATCGTGCTTTAAATATTCGCGAAAACCTGAGTCGAGAAAAAGGCCAGCAGTAACCGGGCTGTCCGTGAGTTGCACGTCACTGATGGCAACCCGGGTACCAAACAGGGCATGGAGCTTTAGGGTACGGACAGCAATGCTTTGCAGGCTTTCTCTGCCTGTGACTGCTCTTGGGTAAGCAATCTTCGACCATTCGCCATCCAGCCAATGTGCGTATAGCCTCATCGGCTGCATGTCTTCCTTATGTATTAGGTCTGAGGTAGGGACTGGATTGGACATCGCTCTTCCTGTCCTTTCGTTCTTCGATCCCCTCAATATACCTCTCCTGGGCGCGAATTACCGTTAAGGAGCGTCAGAGCCATTCCGGGCAAAAGCAAAGCCCGCTGGATGAGCGGGCGAATGGGGAGCATATTTGGTAGCGCTACCGGGAATCGAACCCGGGTTTTAAGATTGAGAATCTCACGTCCTAACCCCTAGACGATAGCGCCACACACTGCGGGGAAGCGACCGGAAGGCCGCATTATTACTTTATCAAAGATTGGCGATGGGGCCAAAGGGCCGGAAAGTCAGCGAAAATTTAGCCTCAGATGCCAAGCTTGCGGACTTCGTCGTTGTAGTACTTGCGGTAGAGGATCTCCCATTCCTGGGAGCCTTCGAGGATGATCTTGCGCTGATTGGCGATTTTGAGGCGGGCAGCGGTATCGATTCGAGCTTCTTCGGTTAGAAGTGTCGCGAGAGCTTTGCGGGCTTCCTGGCGGATGGTGTTGCGGTCATCGTGGAAACCGACCGCGTCGATCTCGGCGAGAGAGTCGGCGACGGTGTGGGCGAGCTTGTTGAGCTTGTCGGCGCTGATTCTCATAGCACCGCCTTATATTTGCGCGCCAGCTCGTTTTTGACCTTCTTGAACATCTCCTGATATTGGGCGCCGGATTTGCGCATCTCGTCGGAATAGGCCTCGAGGATGACGCGGACCTCATCATTGATGCGGTCTTCGAGCGAGAGTTCTTCAAGAAGCGCAGCGTTGACGCGCTCTTCGGTCACCTTCATGTCACTGGTGGTGATGAGTTTGGCGTCAATAAGGTGCTTGACCGTGCGGCGGGCGAGATACCCAATGTAATCGCGAGAAAAAATCATGGGTTAAGGCTCAGGATAACCTATGACGCGGCACGATGTACACCGGTTTGCGCCAGGGACAGTGAACAGTGGACAGCGGTCAGCCGCGGTGGGGGCAGGTTTTGGCGTTCAGGCAGGAGTCGGCGATGCGGAGACGCTCGACGGGGCGGCCGGCGATGAGATGTTCAGCGACGATTTCGTCGGCGTCTTCGGGTTTAACTCCGCCATACCAGATGGCGTCGGGGTAGACGACAACAGTGGGGCCGTGCTCACACTGGTCAAGGCAACCGGATTTGTTGATGCGGACGCGGCCGGCCAGGCCGGCTTCGCGGGTGAGCTGCGAGAGACGGGCGTGGAGCGGGCTTTGGCCGTCGGAAGTGCAGGAAGGGCGCGGCGCGTCGGCGGGGCGGACGTTGTGGCAGACGAAGACGTGGCGTTCGAATGATGGCATGGATTAAGGATAGCGGAGTTAGCGGCGTTAGCGGAGTTAGTGAGAGATGGCTTATCTGCGACTCGGCAACTCAGCGGGCCAACCAATTAGCGAGTTGGCGTGCGCTGGTGCGCACGTTGGCGTTGCTTACGCGACGTTGGTGAGTTGGCGGTTCCAGGATTCCGGGGTCTCAAAATCGAGACCTGGGGCACTCAGGATTCGTACGGTTACTCTTCTCTGAAAGCTGGCGCGGAAAGACTATGCATGCACCTTGAGTGGTGCGGTTTCCACAAACTTGACATGCGGGGTGGGTACATCTGCGAAAATGAGTGCTTAACAGTATGAACACAGAAAATCTTCTCTCCCTCAAAGACGATATGGTGGCCTTCATCGAGGGCCATGGTCTAAGACGTCTGCCCGGCTACGTGACCGAGGACATTCCTTCGATTCTTTGGGAAGACCACGCGAATGCCGACTCTTGGAAAGACTTTGTCGAGATGGCGAAGCACGTAGGCGCGCCCTTTGTGACATTCAGCGAGATGACGCTGGAACGCGAAGAGCTGGATACGCTGATTGAAGAAGCGGGAGAGATGAACTTTCCAGACGAAGAGGCCACCGAGCTGGTTGAGGCAAAGTGGCTGCGCAAGTACTCGGGGATGCTGGGCTACATTCAGCTCGGGTTTGTGTATCAGGGGCTGGTGTTTATGCACGAGACCACGACTGAGTGGTATGAGCGGTTCCAATCGCTGCTTGAAGATATTGAGAGCTTCCAGGACATCGTGATCGACGATGTGAATTCCGACGACGAGGATGAGTAGTTCCCTGGTGGGTGTGAGCGTAGCGAAAGCGATTCGCGCGCCGCGTCGCTTGCGCTGGACGATGGCCGCGACGCATGGCGACGTTGCATCGGAATTGGCGCGTGACGCGCGGATTCCTGTTGTTCTGGCTGAACTGCTGCTGGGACGCGGGGTGACGAGCGCCACCGAGGCGCATAAATTCCTCAATCCTGAATACGAACATCTACATGACCCGAAGCTGATGCTGGGCATGAGCGCTGCGGTTGAGCGCCTGGAGCGCGCAATTGAAGCGCGGGAGCCGATACTGCTCTACGGCGACTACGACGTAGATGGCACGAGCGCGGTTGTTTTGCTTAAGACAGCGATCGAGATGCTGGGCGGCAGCGTGAGCTTTCACGTTCCGCATCGTCTGCGCGAGGGCTACGGCATGCAGTCGAGCGTGCTTGAGGCCGCATATGCGGAAGGTGTAAGGCTGGTGGTTACGGTCGATACCGGGATGCGCGCGGTTGCCGAAGCGCAGACTGCGAAAAGGCTGGGGCTGGACCTGATTGTTACCGACCATCACTTGCCTGACGCAGGAGATGCGATTCCGGAGTGCTGGGCAATTTTGAATCCTAATCAGAGAGGGTGCACGTATCCCGAAAAGGGTTTGTGCGGCGCGGCCATTGCGCTGAAGCTGGCACAGGCGCTGCTCGAACGACGCGACCCGGTGCGGATGCGGGAGAAGCTGCTGCCGAGTTTTTTGAAGATGGCGGCGATTGCGACCATTGCCGACGCGGTGCCGCTCAAGGGAGAGAACCGGACAATTGCGGCGTTGGGATTGCGCGAATTAGCGAGGCCTGCGGGAGCGGGATTGCGTGCGCTGTTCGCGGTGGCGGGACTTGATCCGGCTTCAAAGCAACTGACGGGTTACGATGTGGGGTTCAGGCTGGCTCCGCGAATTAATGCGGCGGGGCGTATGGACGTGGCTTCAGAGGTGATTGAGCTTTTTACAACGCGCGACCGGGCGCGGGCCATGGTACTGGCAAACAAGCTGGAGCGGTTGAATCGAGAACGGCGCGACACTGAAGCAGTGGCGCTGAATTCAATTGAGGCGCGGCTTGAGACGGATCTAGAGTTGTGCGCTGACCGGCTGCTGGTTGTGGATGGGGACGGGTGGCACCGGGGAGTGATAGGGATTCTTGCTTCGCGCGTGGTGGATAGAACTGCCAAGCCGGCGATTGTGGTGAGTGTGGAAGATGGTGTGGCGCATGGGTCGGGGCGGTCGGTGGATGGTTTTGTGCTGTTGAATGCGCTTGAAAGCTGCGGCGAATTGTTTACGCGGTTTGGCGGGCATGCGTTTGCGGTGGGGTTCGCAATGCCAGCGGAGCGATTGCCGGAGTTGAAACAGCGATTGCGTAGCTACGCTGAGGCACACCTCGCTTCGCGCGAGCCGGAGCGGGTGGTAAAGATTCAAGCCGAGCTGCCGCTCGATCGGATTACTCCGGTATTGGCGGGATGGCTGCGGAAACTGGAGCCGCTGGGGCATGGGAATCCCGAGCCGGTGTTTGTGGCGCGGGGGGCGCGATTGCTGGCGGCGCCGCGGATCATGAAGGAGAGGCATCTGCGGCTGGAACTTGCACAGGCGCCAGAGGCGGGCGGGAATTTGTCGGCGCCTCCGGTGCGTGCGGGTGGCAGCGGGGCGATCCGAGCTGTTGGATGGGGATTGGCGGAGCGCGCCATGGAACTGCGGCTGGAGCAGGGAACCCTGGTTGATGTCGCCTATCGGATCAGGGAGAATGAGCACCCTGACTTTGGTGGGCTGGAAATTGAGATGGTTGACGTGGGAAAGGCAGGGAACAGGGAATAAGGAATAGGGAATAGGGTATAGGTTGACTGCTCGTTCTATTTGAAAAAAGACAGGGCCCACGGATTGCTGTGGGCCCTGTCTTGTTGAAGGTGAAGACTTAGTTGGTGTTAGCGACCGTTCCCGTGGCCTTCGGGTCTTTGATGTTCCTGGGGCTGCGGGCGGGACTGCGGCCGTGATTGGGGTGCCGGACGAGATTGCGGCTCGGGGCGAGATTGCGGCGCAGCATGAGACTGTGGCGCGGGGCGGTATTGCTGCTGTGATGTGGCACGACCGGCAGGCATACCTGCAGCCGGCTTGCTGGCTACGTACCCGTGTCCCTCTGTGCCGGGGGTATGGGTGTTTTGGTTCCCCATTGCGCGGGGCTGTGGAGCGGGGTGATTCTCAGCCTGCAGTGGCCGCGAAACGGCTACGTTGGCAGGGCGGCCGTGATTGTTGTTGAAGTAGGCGGTTTTGTCTGTTCGGGCCGTTTGTTCGTGATGGGTCTGGAATGACGTAGCCGCCACGTGAGGCTCGTTGGTGTAGGTGCGCTCCTGTGCGCTCATGGGGTGGTTGATGCCGCCCGGGCCGCCGCTGTATGCAACGTGACGGTCGTTGACGATGGTGTTCCTCACAACGACGGTGTGGTCGATGTATGTATTGTGAATAACGGTTCGATCGACGCGAACGACGTCGGTGTTATAGGCAAAACCGCCGCCGCGCCACTCGCCGCCGGCAAAGCCGATACCCATGTAGCCGAAGCCGTAGTTGACGCCGCCATAATAGCCGACGTGGCGGCCCCAGTAACCGGGATGGAAAACGTATAGGCCGCTGCCCCATCCCCAGTATCCGGGAGTCCAAAGAGCGCCGACATAAGGAGCAGGCACCCAGGCGCCGGGCACCCAGTAGTAGCCGTCAGGACCGTAAGACCAGTAGCCGGGAGTCCACATGAGGCCGGGCTGTGGGCAAGGTGGTTGAACATAGATGGGCAAAACCGGGGGGCCAAAGTTAACACTGACGAAGACGCCGGCGTAAGAAGATGCCGGGATTAGAGAAATTGCAAAAGCTAACAACATGAGCCGTAATGAGCGAGCAAAACGCATGGGAAGACCTCCTCATTCAAATACTTTACTTTCAGTTTTCAGCGGGTGAATATCCGCGTCAGTGGAATTGAACCCTTCAAAGCCCAAGAAGTTGCACGATTGGTGACGATGGTTGCCCGATTGAGAATTGACCGAAAGTTAGTTGCGAGAGATGGGAAAAAGGTTGTTTTGGGCGCGAAGAAGAGGCGTGGGAATCCGCGTCTTTACTTCAAAATCGAGTGCAAAACGTTTAGCCGGGATTTCTCAAGGAGCACATTTCAGGAGTCGGCGCGCTGTTTAGATATTAGTAAACTTCCCGGTTCGTTTTGGCGTGATTTGATTTGTTTTGCGCGGGGCACGACCATTTGAATTCAGCTAGTTACGTAGAGAACGATTCGGCGCAAAACGCATTCGATCACCGAAAAACGGAATCAATTACACCGTGACGCATCGTAAGTGCTTTAGAACGAATGTCGATTATTACGGAGTTACGGCATTTTTGGGTGATTTTGTTGGCTAAGTATATTTATTTGCTCGCGCGTGATGCCAAACCGGGGGGGCCGGGTGGGGGGGAGTATATTTCCAGTAACGTTTCGGGCTGTCCTGGGAGTGCGAGTGAGCTGGTTTTTCGTTTCCGGCATTTGATGGATAAAGCTCGCAGCGGCTTGCATGATTCAATAGTGCGCTCTCGGGGCTTAATTAACTGCAAAACCGGGGGAAGTTTTTTCGAGCGGATGAGAAATGGTGGCTGACGCCGCTGGGGACGATGGACCCGGGGCCTCGGTGAAACTTCCCTAATGGCGACGACCTGGCCGCTATACTCTCTCTCGAAGGAAAATCATCTAGATATGCGTAAGATAAGGATCTTTCTTTATCTTCAGTTGCTCTTTGCAGCGCGAATGCTTCCGGCCTTGCCGCTGGACGCGCAAAAGGATCAAGCTGCTCTGAGGGTTGAAACTACAAATGGGCAAAGCAAGTTTCACATCGGCGAGCGCGTCCCGCTCAAACTTACGTTCAGCAGCCCAAACGACACCGACTATCTGATTGCGCCGCTGGTGCGGGGGCGCGGCGATGAGTTCGACTGCAATCGATTCCAAGTCGTGAGCCCCGCCACTGGATGGTCCGACCCTTTGGAAATGTACTTCAAGCAAGATCTCATCCAAACGGGGCATGGCTGGAGGTGGCCACCCCTGAAGGCGTCCAAGCCGGTTGAAGCGTCAGTCAATCTGAACGAATGGATTCGGTTCGATCAGCCAGGCGATTACACAATAAAGGTAACAAGCCTTTGCGTTTCCAAGGTCCAGGACGCGGTGCGCTATTCGCTTTCAGGAACGATCACGCTGCAAATCGTTCCAACGTCGCCGGAATGGCAGAACGAAAAGTTCAAGTCGATCCTGCCGAGTCTGGACTTGTTTGACCAGCCGCTCCCGCAAGCGCAGTCGGGGGAATCCAGCCAGGCACAAGCGGAACGCCGGGAGGAACTGTTTGAAAACGCAAGAGACGACCTCAAGTACCTCGCGACACCGGCAGCCATCGACGAGATGACGCTTCGGATCCGGAGCGAAAAGTACAACTTCGCGGACCAATGCAGTATCGGACTGGAAGGCTTACCGCCGGCGATGCGCGAGACGGCCATTGCCTCGATGAACAGGAGAATCAATGAGGCGAATTTCCCGATCAACCAATGGTTCTTTTCTACTTTGTCATTCCTGCATGTAACTCCAGGCTCGGACAAAGAGAGCATTCGCGAACAGCGCGAGGCCATCGACCCGATCATCTGGTCGGCGATCTTCTCCGCTGTCCCCAAGAAAGAACCGGCGGCGAGGGCGGAGACGGTGCAAACCTTGCTGGCACATGGGCGAAATATCTCGACTCCAGAAGTGAACCAGCAGATGGCTTCGCTGCTAAAGCATTCCTTTCTCGATCTAGATAGCCGTAGCCAGACAGACGATTTGCGCAATGAGTGGGACCGGCTCAGGTCGCCGGAGTTTCTCCCAATTTTGCAAGGACTAGCCCGCCTGCCAGTCCAGAAAGACAGCGACCTCCAGGTCTTTGTCTATGACCGGCAGCAGCTCAAGGGCCTAGCCCTCAAGCGCTGGTATGAGCTTGATCCCGAGGGCGCTCATCGCGAGATCGTGGCGCAGATCGGCTCCGCTTCTCCGTCGCTTGCTGCACAATCCATCGCGTTTCTGCCGGAGGAACAATTTCCGCAGTTCGAGCCAATCTGGGCTCAAGCACTCCTGGATACCACAAGTCAGTTACGCGAGCGTGCGCTCGGCTCTCTGCTTGTGCGTTTTGGCACGGGAGCCGTGACCAGCCAGATGATTGCCAAGCTGGATGAAAAGAGCAGCTATCCCTGCGATGCACATATCGCAGCGTTGGCCTACCTGGCTCGGTTCAGCCCCGACATTGCGCGAGAAAGGTTTAGGCGCGAGGTTGCTACAAACGAGGGCAAGTGCGGTACCGATCTACTGAGATTGATTTCAGAAGTGACTACAGCACCCGTCTTAAACGACCTGGGAGTGGAAAACCTCAACAGTCCGGTCCCCGAAACCGTAATTGATGCGGTTCGATACCTTACTTCCTACAGCAGAAAGGAAGATGAAGCTCCGCTGTGGCGACGCTACGTGGAATGGACAGCGGCATACGATGGCAAGGCGGATCTTCTCGATAAATCGGGCCCTACGAACTGGGACAAGAATTTTGCAAGTTCTGAAATTGGCGATGAACTTGGAAATGCACTGATCAGGGGTCAGGGATGGTTTGCCGATCCGGAGTTGATCGCGCGGGTGCTGGAAAGGTGTGTTGGAGAGTCCATGTGCAAGGGGCTCAAGGATGATGCCCACTGGGCGGTTTCCCCTTACCAGTTGAGTCTTCCTCACTTGACGATGCCATCAGTGGGCCTGGCTACCGATGGCATCGGCGTGGCGCAGTATGGGACCCGTTCGCTCAAACTTTTCGAGGCGAAGATCAGTCAGTTTCCTAAGGGATCGAAGTTCGTCCTGCCGCGCTGGTATCGTCCATCCAACAGCGACGAGCGAAAGCTCGAAGCAGAGGTTAGAACAATTCTGGAGAAGCACGGTATGTCCCTGGAGATTGCGCAGCAGTAGTGGCTGAATGAGATGAGATGCGGAACGTCATTCGCCATAGGCGGACTCTGCAAGAGCCTCCAAGCTTTCGCATCCCGGTCGAATAACCGTGTATGCGGAAGTTTGGGAAGACCAACCGCGGATCCCTCACTGCGTTTCGGGATGACAGCAGTTTTTGAGGATTGCGGGAGGATCACCGCCCCTGCGGAACTCACATCCGCAGGGGCTAAAGCCCGACTCATTTTGCAGGCTTTATTGGCCCGGCTAAAGCCGTGCCCTAAAAAGAAACTAAACCGGACTGTGGCTGTTCCGAGATTCGTGGTCTCCCACTCATCGAGCAAAAAACGCTCGATGAATGGGGCACAGTTTCGTCCATGGCGGATCGGCAATGCCGGTGGAGGACTTGTTACAAAGCCCCTTTGCCTGTGCTTGAACGAGTTATTCGCAGCCTGTGGAGACTAGCGCTACGACTTTTCCGCGGCTTGTGAGAAATGCGGGCTTGGCCGCAAAAACAAATGCGCGGCGACGAAGGGACAACCAGTTCGTTTCTGACAATGAACCGATGGGTCAAGTGAATGGTATATTGTCTAGCGGCTAGTAGCGATAACTCACTCCCATTCCAAAAACTTTGCGGGCCTCGAGGTTGACAGGGAGTGAAATTGTTGGTGGATACGGAGCGGGCAGGCCGGTGGGAAGGACAGCGGTGCCGATGTTGCCTGCAACCTGGCCTATACCCACGTCGACGCTGAAATGGGGGTGCTCGATCTGGGTGATGCGGACTGCGTAGTCAAGCGTGGTGGGGATATGGACTCCGCCAGGAATGATGTAGCTGAGGTTCTGGGCAGTGCGCGGTTCCTGGGTGAATCCTGCGGCGGGAACAATGGCGGTTTTGAAGGGGCCCGGGAGCGGAATACCGATGCCGCCGAAGAGACGGCCTGCAAACCGAGTGCTCTGACCGCCGATGCCGTAGATGGTGCCGTTGGTGAATTTGAGTCCAAAGTTGATGAGGAAGGGTACTGGCGGATGAAGCCATTCCTTGGTGGCGACGGCGTAGACATCTTCATTGTGGTTGGCGTTGCCAGGGCCAAGACCGAGCGCCTGGTTTAGATGGCTGGACACAAAATTGTCGCGGGTGCGGGCGATGAAGCCTGCGGCCAGGCCTGGAGTCCATGGGCCGAATTCGCCGTCTTTGACGGCAACGATTTTGCCGCTGAAGATGTTCATTCCGTCGTAGTTCCACAACTCGCTGAAAGCACCTTGTGCGGGGTTGGTGCTGTTGCCGAGAGTGTGAATGCTGCGGGTGTAGCCGAGTTCGGCGCGGTTTGCGAATCCTTCAACGAAGTTTACGGTCTGGATGTCGCCTATGACTTTCGAACTATCGATGAAGTGGTAACCGATGGACGGATGCGAGAAGAAGTGGCCTTTTTCCGTATAGACCACATAAGCAGTGGGAGTGATGAATCCGCCGGTCTGGCCCTCAAGAGTGAGGTGCTGAGCTTGGATTGCGACAGAAGCGAATAAGATTGCGGTCAAAGAGGCGCAGGTTAAGAACCTGCTGACTAGTCTTGCGTTCACGGGCTTTAGTCTCCATTAAATGGGTTCGGCGGCCTTCTAGATATTGGGAGGTCCAATCCCTTGTAACACAACTGCAACATGATCGTCATCGCTGAATCCGGATTGTTTGGATGGCGGTTTTATTTCGACCGGAAGGATGTTGATGAGTATGCCGAGAGAGATGGGCCAGCAGGGCAGCGCTTGCAGGGGGAAGCTGAATGGGGAATGGTAGACTTCGTGCATGCCGCGCGGATTTTTTATAACGCTTGAAGGGCTCGACGGATCAGGGAAGACTACGCAAATCAAGCGTTTGGCGGCGTGGCTTACAAATCGTGGCCACGCGCCAATACTGATTCGACAGCCAGGGGGAACGGAGACGGGGGACCGGATACGCGGCGTGATTCTGGATGCGCGGTCGGGACCGCTGGCGCCGATGACCGAAATGGCGCTGATGTTTGCCGATCGGGCACAAGCGATTGACGAAGTGATTAGGCCGGGGCTGGAGGCAGGCAAGATTGTGCTCTGTGACAGGTTTACGGATTCGACAGAAGCTTACCAGGGTGGGGGGAGGCAGATCGGCTCGGATGTGGTGCTGGATTTACATCGATTGATCTGCGGAGGACTGCAGCCTGATTTGACGCTGCTGTTGTTGCCGAGTTTTGAAGCGTCGCTGAGGCGAGCGAGAAAGCGGAACGACCGAGTGGAAGCGCAGACGGGAAAGAATGAAGGCCGTTTTGAAAAGGAGCAGGACGATTTTTACCAGCGAGTTTGGAAGAAGTACCGGGAGATTGCAGCGCGAGAGTCGGATCGCGTGGTACTGATTGAAGGAGACATGACGATTGACGAAGTGCACGAGCAGATTGTTGAGGCTGTTGCAGCGCGGCTGATGGAGAAGAGTTGGAGCAAGTGAGAGGAACTGATACGGCAATATGAAGCCGAGGGGATACGCGCGGATATGTTGTCAAAGGCGAAGAGGATGGGGTTGACGGTAAATGATTGAAAACACGGTGAGTATGAGTCGCTGAGCTTTTGCGTGCAATTCCGGAGGTATTCGATACTCTTAAAACACTCGCGATGAAGTGAAAGGCGAGGCGGTGAAATGCAGTTTGCGGCTGCGTATGATTTGCAGCAGATGAGCTGAAGAACGAAGGCTGCGAAAAGAACACAGCTTAAGAAATGACGGGTGGATAAGGGCACGGCCGAAAAAGCCGTGCCCTATATTTTGCGGTGAAGAACGAAAAGCGGTAGGGCTGATTGAGTTCGACTTAAGCCGTTGGGCTCTTGATGGTAATCCGTACAGCACGGGCTTTGAGGGTTTGCCGCGATAGGTGGCAGCAAGGTTGTGGAACAAGGAAGGTGCATGTGAGGGTTGGAGAGCAATTGAAGGAAATCTGGCGACAGGCGACCGGGATTGACACGTCACGAGCCAGCGAGCGAACACGGCAGCTGGATGTGGTGGCGGAGGCGGAGTCAGCACGCAAGACGCTGGCGTTGCCGGCAATCCTGAGTCCTATGCATTTTCCCGGAAAACATATCCCGAAGCCGACGTCGGTGAATTTGCGCAGGTTTGCAGAGACGCCGTTGGTGAGGCGGGCTATCAACGTGATCAAGGATCGTATTGCGGCCATGGACTGGCAGGTGAGGCTGAAGCGCGGAGTTAGAGCGGAAGATGTGGCGTTTTTGCCGCGGAAACTGCGTGCACTGCGCCGAATGCTGGACGAACCGAACCAGGTAGACAGCTTCAGGACCCTGATGGAGCAAGCGATAGAAGATGCGCTGACGGGCGGGTTCGGGGCGATTGAGATGGAGTCTACGGGAGATCCAGAGCGACCGGCGATGATGTGGGCTGTGGATGGTGCCTCGATCAGAATTAATGCCCGGTGGGACGGGAGCGAGGATGTTCCGCGCTATGCACAGGCTGTGCCGGGACAGTTGGAGTCGAACGCGATTGAACTGCGCGATAACCAACTGATGTATATCCGGATGAACCCGCGGAGCTTTACGCCGTTCGGACTGGGACCACTGGAAGTTGCGTTTGAGACAGTGAATCAATTTCTGAACGCGCACCGATTTGCGGGCAAGCTCGCGTCGAATTCGGTGGCCCAGTATGCGCTGTGGCTGAACGAGGCAACCCCCGCGCAACACGACCGGCTGATCCGCTGGTGGCAGGACGAGATTGAAGGAACTGGGCGAGTTCCGCTGATTTCGACTGAGCAGAAGCCGGAAGTGCTGCGATTTGCGCAAGGAACGGATGCAGATCTGAGGCTGGCATGGCAGGAGTTCCTGATCAGAATGGTGGCGAACGCGTTTGGATTGCCTCCGCTGATGCTGGGACTCGAGGCTGATGTAAACCAGTCGACCGCGTCGGAGATGGCGGACGAGGCGTTTCGCGGAGCAATTTCGCCGCTGGCAATACTTTTTGGACAGCACATTACACGGGATCTGTTTGGAAAGTGCATCGGCTGGCCGGAATTTGAGTTCGCCTTCAACGAGTTGACCGCACGGGACGAAACGACGGAACTAGCGGTCCAGGTGCAGTTGCTGCAGGCCGGAGTTTTGACAGTGAACGAAGTGAGAGCGATGCGAGGCCTGGCGCCGATGGAGCCAGCGAACGAGCAGGGACTGGGAAATAGAGAGTAAGTGATCCGCGGATTTAGAGCGGAATCAGGGTGGAGAAGACATGCGATTGGAAGCAATGGCGGTGCAGTTTCCTCACGTGGAAGGTCATCCGAACAGGGTGCCGTTTGAGGGAGTTCTGGCGATGGTGAACGCGCCGAGCGATAAGGCGCCGGCGGGCGCGCGCGGTCACCGGGTGGTGTTAACGCGCGAAGCGGCGGAAGCGGCGCTGCCTTCGCTGCTGGGAATGGCGGTGGATTATCGGCCGGGCTGGGACGGACATGATGCGCGGCGAAAAATTGGACTATTGACTGAAGCTAACGTACTTGGGCAGAGGTTGGTGGTGAAGGGGTACCTATACGCACGGGACTTTCCTGAGGTGGCGACGGCGATTAAAGCTCACGCGGCCGAATCAATGGGGATGAGTTACGAGTTAGCCGACGCACGCGTGGAAGATATGCGGGCAGAGGTCTGGAAACTAACTCGAGTTACTTTTACCGGAGCAGCAATACTACTTCGGGAGAAAGCAGCGTACCAATCCACGAGTTTCAGGATGTCAGCGAACAAAAGCCGAGTTAGCTGAGCCGGCGATCTTAGTTATCCAGTAAGCAAGAACAAACCGACGCTAAGAAGAAGCTCCCTAAGTGGAGCTTTTTTTAATGGGCATGCGAAAGTAAC
>Ga0265338_10005395_pt1 | contig 16702 bp, 16 predicted proteins | sample 42126metaG_FD_193579 | JGI IMG/M metagenome (GOLD analysis project Ga0265338, IMG submission 193579) | Rhizosphere microbial communities from Carex aquatilis grown in University of Washington, Seatle, WA, United States - 4-21-26 metaG | ecosystem: Host-associated > Plants > Roots > Rhizosphere... | reverse complement strand
AGAGCGACGACGTTGTCGTGCACCGCGAGCCGCACGAAGTGCGGGTGCAGGATCCCCCAGGTCAGGTTCGCGAGGTGCAGGACGACGAAGAGCGCCAGCACGACGCCCGACGCCAGCATGGCGCGCTCCGCCCGGCCTGGGCCGCGCGGCGCACCACAGCGATAGCTCGTCGGCCGCGCCCGGCGCCGCCGCGCCGACAGCTGGAGCGCGACCACGACGTGCGCGGCGAACGCTGCAACCAGGAGCGCGCGCACCGACCACAGCAAGACCGGCGACGCGCGCAGGCTGCGCGCATAGGCGTCGATCCGAGCCCGCTCGGCGAAGATCTGCAAGTTCGCGAGCATATGGACCAGCACGTACCCGCACAGCACCAGGCCGCTCGCGGCGCTGACAGCCTTCTTCCCCACGGTCGAGCGACCGAGGGCGAGACCAAGGACGACGATGCGCGACCTCGACATGCGACGAACCTCCGGGGATCTGAACTACGGGATGGCGCACCCACCGACAACTCTAATAAACTGATTCTCTGGATGAAGATTTCTAATGATGCTCGAAACCCTCAAGACCTTCTGTGACCTGGTCGAGACCGGCAGCTTCTCGCGCGCCGCGCGCCTGAACTTCGTCACCCAGTCCGCGGTCAGCCAGCAGCTGCGCACGCTCGAGCGACACTACGGCCGGCGCCTGGTCGACCGCGGCGCGCGCCGCAGCCTGCAGATGACCGACGCCGGCAGGCAGCTGTTCGCCGAGGCGCGCGCCGTCGTCGAGCGCCTCAAGGCGCTGGAGGATCGCCTGCGCCAGCGCCCCGGCGTCGTCGCAGGCTCGGTGACGATTGCCTCGGTGTACAGCGTCGGCCTGCACACCCTGCCCGCGCCGATGAAGATCTTTCTGCGCGCTCACCCGCAAGTGAATCTGCGCCTGGTCTACCGCCGCACCGACGAGATTTACCAGGCCTGCCTCGACGGCGGGGTCGATCTGGGGGTGGTCGCGATCCCCGGGCGCCGCTCGCAGATCGAGATCGTGCCGCTACGGCCCGACGAGCTGGTTCTGGTCTGCCCGCCCGGTCATGCGCTCGCGCGCCGGCTGCGTCGGGGCGCCGCCAACGCCGTCCACCTGGCCGACCTGGCCAATCAGCCGTTCATCGCGTTCGACCGCGACATCCCGACGCGCCGCCTGGTCGATCGTTTTCTGCGCGCCGCCAAGACGACGGTCGTCGTGACCATGGAGCTCGACAACATCGAGACCATCAAGCGGTCCGTCGAGGCCGGTCTCGGCATCTCGATCCTGCCGCGCCCCGCGCTGGAGAACGAAGTGAGGGCCGGAACGCTGGTGGCGCGCTCATTCGCGGGCGCGAAGCTCACGCGCCCGATCGGAATCATCTACCGCCGCGGCCGCGAGCTCTCCGCTGCATGCCAGGCGTTCCTGGAGACGCTGCGGCGCTAGCCGCTGCGCGCCGCGCGCCGCGCCTTGCCCGCCGCGGGCGCGACCGCGCCGAGCAGGTAGCGCGCCAGCGCTTCGCCCGCGAGGTCCGGCGGGATCAGTCCCTCGACGAGACCGGCCTTGATCGCGTAGTAGAGGCGGAAGCCGCGCACGTCGCTCGCCAGCACGAAGCGCCGGATTTCGGGCGCGGTGTCGCGGATGAACTCCAGCAGGTTCCAGCGGTGGCCGGCGACGACGCGCTCGCCGACGAGCACGACCTCGGTCTCCTCGCGCTGCAGCCATGCCGCCGCCTTCTCGGGCGAAGACTCGCGGCGCACGTTGAAGCCCAGCGATACGAGCTCGCTCGACAGCGCCGGCGTCTTCAGGTCCTCACGATCGACGATCAGCGCCCGCCGCCCGCCGATGGCCGGCGTGTGATCGGCGGCGAGGATCTCCCGCAACGCCTGCCGCTGCGGCTCCGCGACGGCGACGAACTTCACCGCGCACTTTCCGTCGCGCACCACGAGCTGCCGCCGCAACACCTTGGCTTCGAGCTCGACAGCCGCGAAGCCGGCGACGTGCAAGCCGAGCGCGAACTGCACCGACGGCAGCGTGCCGTCGCCGATCAGCGCCGCGCCGCCCGAAGACAGATTCGTCAAGCGCCAGGCCGAAGGGGCCTGACCGCCCCCCTGCAGGAGCGCGATGCCCGAGACCGGCACCCGGCGCTCTTCCCGTCGCTCACCACCCTTGGCTCCCGGCAACCGATCGATCCCATCCATGGTGTGATCATCGATCGAGAGCACGGCACTCTTGACCGGCCCAGGCGATTCTGGTGCACAACGCGTAATCGAGAGGCGCCTCTGTCGCACGAAACGTCGGCGCGCGCGTTGCGCCGCGGGCAACAGACCGTCACGCGCGCCGTCCCATCGCCAAAGACTTGACGTCTCGACGACGATCGACGCGCTCCTGCGACCGAGTGACAGCGCCGCGCCCGGCCGTGGCATTATTCTCGCCGCATGCGAGAGGGACAGGCGAGTCAGACGGCCGTGATGGTTTGTATGGCGCGCGCGGTCGCACACATCGAGACGACGGTGCCGGGGTTCTCGGATCCGACGGCGATCGCGCTGCTTGCGCCGGCGGACCGCGCGCGCGTGGAACGATTCCGGACCGGCCCGCCGCCGGCGACCATACGCGAGCGGCTCGCGGACAAGTTCCTCGAGCGGCGTTCGCAGATGATGGCCGTGCGCACGGTCGCGATCGACGCCGCCGTGCGCGAGGCCGCGGCCCCCCAGGTCGTGATCCTGGGCGCGGGCTTCGACGGGCGCGCCTGGCGAATGCCGGAGCTGAGCGAGGCGATCGTCTTCGAGGTCGACCATCCGGACACGCAGCGAGAAAAGGTGGCGCGGGCCGCGTCGCTCGCGCGGGTCGCGCGCGAAGTCCGCTTCGTGCCGGTCGACTTCACGAAGGACCGGCTCGACGACAAGCTCGCGGCCGCCGGTCACGATCCCCGGCAGCCCACGTGCTGGATCTGGGAGGGCGTGGTGATGTACCTGACGCGAGCCGAGGTCGAGGCGACGCTGGAGATCATCGCGCGCCGATCGGCGCCGCGCAGCCGCCTGATCATCGCGTATGCGGCTCCCGCCGTGATTCTTCCGCTGGTGCGGTTGTTCGTCCGTCGAGTCGGCGAGCCGTTTCGCTCCGTCCACACGGAAGCTGAAATGAGTGCGCTGCTGGCCACGCGCGAATTCGCGGTCACCCGCGACGACGGTCTGCCCGCACTGGCGCGCCGCCTGTCCGAGCGCGCGTGGAAAGCCACCCGCGGGCTCGGCCACATCCGGATCGTGGTGGCCGAGCGCGCCCGCTAGTGTGGCGCGCGGGTGTGCACGAGCTCAGAACGGCGTCGTCGTCACGCCGGTGACCGCCGCGTCGGAGATCGTCACCGCGGCGCCCGACTTGGCGGTCACGCTGGAGCCGTTGATGAACGAGATCCCCGACGCGTGGAAGATCTCCATGCCGGTGTTGGCCGAGATCTTCACGTTGTCGAAGGTGAGCATCGAGATCTTCTCCTCGGGCAGCCCCCAGAGGATTCCAGCGTTGGTCGAGCCGGTGGCGGTCAGGTTCTTGATCGTGATGTTCTGCCAGATCGGCGTGGTCGCGGTGATGGGCATCGTGGCGTCGGTCGTCGGATCGGTCGGCAGCGTCGGATAGAACGAGGTGATGAACACCGGGTTCTGTACGTTGGTCATCGTGATGTTCGAGTAGGTCAGGTTGTGAACCAGGCCGCCGCGATCGCGCGCCGACTTCATCCGGATGCCCGAGGTGGTGCCGTTCATCGTGAGGTGATCGACGGTCACGTTCGACACGCCGTTCTCGGTGATGCTGCCGATCGAGCAACCGTGGCCGACGCCAAAGGTCGAGAATCCGATGTAGAGGTTCGTGCCCGACATCGCGATGTTGTCGTCGCCGGCCACGATGTTGTTGTTGCAGAAGAACATCCCGGTCGCGGTGACGTCGACGCCGTCGGTGTTCTTGGGCGCACTCTTGCCCGACACGCCGGGCGTATTGATGGTGATCCCGGTGATCGTGACGTTGGTGTCGCTCTTGACCCAGATGTGCTCTTCGGGCGGGTTTTGCAGGCGGATGCCGGTGATTTGAATGCGCGTCACATGGCCCAGGTTGACCTCTTGCGGGCGAACGAGAGCGGAGTTGGTCGCGAACGCGTCCCACCACGCTTGCCCCTGGCCGTCGATCGTCCCGCTGCCGCTGAGCACGATGTCGTGCGCGCTCGAATCGGTGGTGATGAAGGCCGGCGCGGCCGTCGGGTAGGTCCCGAACGGCAACATCTGGAGCACGGACCCCGACGCGAAATCGAGGCGCGTGCTGCTGTGAATGACGAGCGGCCCGCTCAGGAAGGTGCCCGAAGGAATGGTCACCGTGCCGCCGCCCGCGGTGTTGGCGGCGTTGAGCGCCATCTGGATCGCCGCGGTGTTGTCGGTCTTCCCGTCGCCATTGGCGCCGTAAGTCGTGATGTCGAAAGCGCCGGCGGGGATCGTCGGCAGGGGCACGGTCGCGGGGTTGCTCGGACCGCAGGGATCGGCGTTGCCGCCCGCGCCCGCCGTCCCGGTCGTGCCACCCGTCGCGGTGACGCCGCCGGCGCCGCGCCCACCGGTTCCGGTCACGCCGCCGATACCGCTGCCGCCGCCGCCGCCAACGCCGCCCATCGCGCCCGAGCCGCCCCCGGACGCCGCGCCACCTGTGCCAGGTGCGCCCGCCGCGCCGCTTCCGCCCGACCCCGTCGAAGACGCGCCGCCCGCGCCGTTCTGGTGGCCGCCGCTGCCGCCCGTCGACGGGCCGCTTCCGTTTCCACCGGTGCCGTCGGATCCCGCCCCGTCACCCGACCCTGTCGCGCATCCGACGCTGACGGTCACAAGTCCAGCCAATACGACGCTCGCGAGTCTCATTCGGATCATCACTTCGATCCATGTTGCGACGCCTGGGAATCGATCACGAAAAGCGACGTTCATTCGCGGGTCATCCTAGCGTCAAAGACGCCGGCGAGATCGCAGCCTCGCGAGCATGACCCCGGTCACGTCGGGCGTACATCGCCGGACGGTGATGGGAACGGCGCGTCGGCTGTATCGTCAATGGCCGGCGCTGAGCTCGCCGGCCTCGATCGCGATCGGCAGGTGATTCTGGGGCGGCGGAAGCGGACAGGTGGCATAGGGCGTGACCGCGCACGGCGGCGAGAACGCCTTGTTGAAGTCGAGGATCACCTGCCCATTCTTCGGCGGATCCGTGTAGAGAAAGCGCCCGGCGCCATAGGTCGTCTTGCCCGAGGTGGCGTCGCGAAAGATGAAGAAGAGCTCCGAGCTGCCGGGTTCCACGACCGGATCGAGGCGCAGCGACCGCCCGCCGATCTCGAACACCGCGGAGCCTGGGCTCGGCATCGCCTCGGCCGTGCCAACGATGCTGGGCACGGTGATCGTCGTCGGAGGATCGCGGGCCACGAACCGCGCCACCACCCGGTACGCAGGATTCACGGAATACCACTTCAGCCCCGTGAACTGTCTGCGCGCGAGGCGATCCCTGTCCTTGAGGCGGACCGCGAGCCGCCCGCCTCGCTCGATGATCTGGAGTGTCAGCGGACCGAGCGCGAGCACGTCCGGCTCGGCGCCGCCGGAATCGGAGCGCAGCACCTGCTTCGTCACCGGCCGACCGGCCTGCGTGAGCGGCGCGCCCGGCGCCGCCTGCACGGTGACCTGACCGGACTCGAGCCAGAACGTGCCCGCGTGAGACGGCGCCGACGGCGGCAGAACCAGATCGTTGGACTTGTCGGCCCCGAAGCGGTTCGACCCCGGCTGGAGCCAGAACAGCCCCGCGACGCTGAGCCAGCCACCGTCGGACGTGAGCCGTTCTTCCCGTTGCCGGCGAAAGGCCTCGACCTCACGGCGGTAGCTCTCGGAACCGACGCCCACTTGCTGCGCGAGGATCATCCATGCGGCAATCGAACCGATCGATGCGAGGCTCACGCCCTCGCATTATCCTCGACCGACGGCGCGGTCGCTCACCAATACGTCTCGACCGGCCGGATCTCGACGGCGCCGCCCAGCCGGGCGGCCGGGATGCGCGCGGCCAGCGCGATGGCGGCCTCCATGCTCTCGGCTTCATACACCGAGAACCCACCGCCCGGCTCCATGCCCGGCGTCTTGTTGAGCTCCGCGTACTCCGCGTAGATCGCCTTCTGTTGCGCTTCCGACAGCGCCTTCCAGCGATCCGTACCGGACAGCGGCGTGCTCCCCTGATAGATGAGCAGTGCGAATTTCATGTCCGTTCCTCCCTTGCCCAGATGACGAACGGGGAGGAACGAACGCGACCGATCCGGCGGCCCCTTTCACGTGGAGCTGGCCGGGAGCCTCAGGCCATGATGCGGTCGAGTCGCAGGAGCTGAAATATCGCCAGCGGCTGGCCCTTCAAGCCGGTCACGCTCATCCGCCCGCCCTGCGCCAGGACGCGTTTATAAAGAGAGACGACCGCGCCGATGCCGGAGCTATCTATCAAACGGAGAGCCGACATGTCGATCGCGACCGGCGATCTCTGATCGGTCACGATTGCGTCCAGCGCGGGCCGCGTCGCCGGAGCGGAGTTCGCGTCAAAGGCGCCGGTGAGCCGCACGAGCGTCGCTTCAGCGGTGTCCTCTCGGCTGAACCCGGTCAGGTCCAAAGTCACGGGGTCAAGGTCAATCGAGAGAGGACGAGCGCTGGCGATGGAAATGGAAACGGTAGCAGAAGTCATGAATGGGTATGCTTTCTGGTCTATACGGTTCGAGACTCGGTCTTCAGGGTTCGAGGCTGGTTGTGGTGGTGGAGATATAAGGATCATCTGCGCCACACACAGCCCGGTATTTGCGACGGACCGCCGTGTGATTTCCTCATGGAGGTCCCGTCGAGCGACGCCCACAGTAGTCGGCGCACGATTTCCCTCTTGATTGAGCGGGAGACGCGTTCGTTCCAGGAAGGAAACAGTCATCATGGCGGCCAAGAACATCGTATTTTCCGACGGCGCTCGCCGGAGCATCGCCAACGGGCTCAACGTCCTGGCCGACACCGTCAAGGTGACCCTGGGCCCGCGCGGCCGCAACGTGCTCATCGAAAAGTCATGGGGATCTCCCACGGTGACCAAGGACGGAGTCACGGTCGCCAGGGAGATTGAGCTCGAGGACAGACTGGCCAACCTCGGCGCTCAGATGGTCAAGGAGGTCGCGTCCAAGACCTCGGACGTCGCGGGCGACGGCACCACGACGGCGACCGTCCTGGCGCAAGCCATCTACGCCGAGGGCAGCAAGCTGGTGACCGCGGGGCACAACCCGATCGACATCAAGCGCGGGATCGATGCGGCCGTCGAGAAGATCGTCGAGAACCTCAAGGAGCAAGCGAAGCCGACCAAGGGCCGGACCGAGATCGCCCAGGTGGGCACGATCAGCGCCAACGGCGACCACGTGATCGGCGACATCCTGGCGGACGCCATGGAGAAGGTCGGCAAGGAAGGCGTCGTCACCGTCGAAGAAGCGAAATCGATGGAGACCACCCTGGAGGTCGTCGAGGGCATGCAGTTCGATCGCGGCTACATCTCGCCGTACTTCGTCACCGACGCCGAGCGCATGGAGGCCGTGCTCGAGGACTCCTTCGTCCTCCTGTACGAAAAGAGACTGTCGAGCATGCAGGACCTCCTGCCGTTGCTGGAGCAGGTCGCGAAGGCCGGCAAGCCGCTCTTCATCATCGCCGAGGACGTCGACGGCGAGGCGCTGGCCACGCTGGTCGTGAACAAGCTGCGCGGCACGCTGCAGATCTGCGCCGTCAAGGCGCCCGGCTTTGGCGATCGCCGCAAGGACATGCTCAACGACATCGCGGCGCTCGTGGGCGGGCAAGCGATCACCGAGGACCTGGGCCTCAAGCTGGAAGGCGTGGACCTCAAGAGCCTCGGGCGCGCCAAGCGCATCACGGTGAGCAAGGACAACACCACCATCGTCGAGGGCACCGGCAAGAAGCCGGCGGTCCAGGCGCGCGTCGAGCAGCTGCGGGTCCAGGTCGAGGACACGACGTCCGACTACGACCGCGAGAAGCTGCAAGAGCGGCTGGCGAAGCTGGTCGGGGGCGTCGCCATCGTGAAGGTCGGCGCCGCAACCGAATCGGAGATGCGCGAGAAGAAGGCCCGGGTCGAGGACGCGCTGCACGCGACGCGCGCGGCGATCGAAGAGGGGATCGTGCCGGGCGGCGGAGTCGCGCTGATCCGCGCGGCGGCCTCGCTGGCCACCCTCAAGTTCCGCGACGATCGACAGTACGGCGTCAACATCATCCGCCGCGCCATCGAAGAACCTTTGCGCCAGATCGCAGCCAACGCCGGGTGCGAAGGATCAATCGTCGTGGAGAGAGTGAAGAATGGAAAGGGCGCGTTCGGCTTCAACGCGGCGACGGAGGAGTACGAGGATCTGATCAAGGCCGGCGTGATCGATCCGACCAAGGTGGTACGCGCCGCGCTTCAGAACGCCGCTTCCGTGGCGTCGCTGATGCTGAGCACCGAGGCGCTCGTCACCGAGCTGCCCCGGAAGACGTCAGGCGCCCCAAGCTCGACGGACGGCTGACGCGCGGCTGATCGCGAACGCGATCGCGAGCGCGAGGACCGCAACGGCGTGGCGCGGCAGGACGGTCAGCGCCACGCCGAATGCCAGAACTCCGGAGCCGACGATCGCGACGGCCTCGCCCAGCGCGGGCATGCGCTGGCTCATCGCGCGCGGCTGCGGCGCGTTCTGTCTGATGCCGACGGCCTTCAGCTTTCGAATCTTGTAAGCCATGGCTCGTTGCTGGTCGCTCGGGGCGTGGCGGTCAACCATTGTCGACCGTCGGCGCACACGCCACCTGATCGTTTGCGGGAGCTGACGAGGTGATCACAAGCGGCGCGCCGTCGATCACGTCGGCCGGCGCGATGGCGGGATCGCCCGTGGTTGCCAATTTTTCCTTCGGGCCCCGGTGGTTCAAGTCCCTGACACCCTGGGCCGTCATCTTGTGCGGTGATTCCATGCGATCAGTCTAGGCAACCGCGCCGGGCGCAACCAGCCGGTGCTTTCGACTCATCCTGTTCGAAAAGCCGAGGTATCCGACGTATGGTCGCCTGATGGAATGGCTGAACTACCACCACCTTCTCTACTTCTGGATGGTCGCGAAGGAAGGCAGCATCGTGCGGGCCAGCAAGGAGCTGCGCCTGGCGCATCCGACCATCAGCGGACAGATCCACCGGCTGGAGGAGGTCCTGGGCGAGAAGCTGTTCGTGCGGAGCGGGAGAGCCCTGGCCCTGACCGACGTCGGCCAGATGGCGTATCGATACGCCAACGACATCTTCGCGCTGGGAGGCGAGCTGATGGACGCGGTCAAGGGGCGCGCCGGAGGCCGTCCGATGCGTCTCGTGGTCGGTGTGTCGGACGTGCTCGCGAAGTCGATCGTTCATCGCATGCTGGAGCCGGCGTTTCGTCTCGGCGACCAGGTCCGCATCGTCTGTCGAGAGGATCGGTCGATGGATGCCTTCATGGCCGATCTCGCGGTGCACGCGGTCGACGTGGTCCTGGCCGATGCCCCGGCCGGTACGTCCACGTCGGTGCGGGCCTTCAGTCACCTCCTCGGCGAGTGCGGCGCGGTCGTCATGGCTGCACCGGCGCTCGCGCAGAAGTTGCGAAAGGGGTTCCCGGATTCGCTGGACGGCGCGCCGTTCCTGCTGCCGAGCGCCACCTCGACGCTGCGGCGTGCCCTGGACGGCTGGTTCGATGGACGCAACATACGGCCAAAGATCGTCGCGGAGTTCGACGACGCCGCCCTGGCAACCGTGATCGGCGAGACGGGTCTCGGGGCATTCGTCGCACCCGCCGTGGTCGAGGAAGAGATCCGCCGGCGATACAAGGTCCGCCTGGTCGGACGCCTCAATGACCTCCGGCAGCGCTTTTACGCGATCTCCGTTGAACGCAAGATCAGACACCCGGCGGTCGCAGCGATCTGCGAGGCCGCACGCACCCACATCTTCACGTGATCGACGGTGACGACCTCACCTCGGTCGCGATGGCGTTGACTCAAATAAGCGACGTGTTGAGCCGGATCTTCCACATCGTCACGTATCGATCCGAGTCGTATACCAGCCCACAGGGTCAGCCTTTGAAAGTCCGAATCCACGACGGAGGTGTCCCGATCGACAACCGGTTGCGGGCCCATGTGCAGCGAAGGTTGGATTACGCCTTGAGCGGGTTCGCCGGACGGGTGCGGGACGTCGTCGTGCGGCTGTCGAACGACGAGCCGGCGCGCTCGCCTCGCCTCAATCGCTGCGATATCAACGTGAGCCTGCTCCCGCGCCATGTTCGGGTCGCGGACACCGGCGCGAGCCCATTCATCGCCGTCGCGAACGCGTCGGATGGGCTGGTGCGCGCGGTCAGTCGGGCGCTCGCACGCGAGCAGAACTGGGCGGCCGGCGGTCCTCCTCCTCCACCGCCGAAGAACAAACGCCGTTGAACGGGGGACCTTGAGAAAGACAGCCGTGAGTCACTTCGTCGTTTGGCTCGATAGCAATGAGGCGCGAATCTTCACCTTCGGAGGGGATTCGGTCACCGAAACCTCCGTCCATTCGCTGCGAGAAAATCATCCCCACCGCCATCCCAAGGACGGGCTCACCAGAGTTCACGAGCACCCGGACGACGACGCTCGTTACTTCATTGACGTCGCCGGCGCGCTCACCGGAGAAGGGCGCATCCTGATCGTCGGCCCGGGCGCCGCGAAGCTGCACTTCCTGAGACACGCGCAGGCCCACAATCCCGCGCTCGAGGCGCGCGTCGCTGGCATCGAGACCGTCGATCATCCGACGGACCGTCAGATTATCGCCTACGCCCGTCAATACTTCGCGCGCGAGCTGTCGCCCGCGCGTTGAGACGCCCGCCGGCCTCAGTCCCGTGACAGGCGGCGATCCCGGACGGGCACGGCGGACGACAGGGCCGCCGGCGCAGACCACAGGACCTGGCCATTTTCGCCCACGAAATCCAGCCCGAGATCGACGGGAGGGGTCACGCTCGCGCGCGCGTTCGCGGCCACACGGTTGCCGCTGCCGTCGATGTACCGCGTGCGAACGACGGCTCCGAGACCGCGCCAGCGCCACTGCAGCGTCACCTGGTTTGGATAGGTCGTCTCGATGGTTGCCTTGAGCGCGACGGGCATGTCGGGCAGGCGCCATCCACACAGAGTGGCGTAGTCGGTGGCCCAGCAGGTGAACCGCGAAGAGCGGCCGCCGGTGATCTGGAACCCGGGCTCGAGCCTTTGCGGACACGACGGCGCGATGGTCGCGTGTGACAGCGGATCGCCCGCCTCGGAGCTCTTGCCGAGGACCAGGCGAAACTCGTTCGAGACGTAGACGAGCTGGTGCGCGCAGGAGTCGGTGGCGACGCCGCTGGCCTGCGTGGTGACCACCATCGACTTCAGGCGCTGGCGTTGTCCCTCGAAGGCGGTGATCAAGCGCCGGTCCGCCTTGAGGCGATTCTCCAGTTGTTGGGTTTGATAGAGCCTGCCCTTGCTTTGCTCCATCTCCGAAGCGACCGCAGGGTCGAGCCTCGCCGCATAGGCCACGACGTCTCCGGTCGCGAGCGCCGCGTAGAGCGGCCAGTCCTTGATCGCGTGCGCGCCTCCGGCAGAGCCTGTCGCCGTGCCCGCTGAAGGCGGGAAGCTCTTCGAAAATGAGGCGTCGTAGTCGACGGGCGGGCGGTCGGCCAGCACGGACGAAGAGCAAAGAAGCGCCGACGTGAGGATTCCGGCCGGTAGCGCCACCAGGAGCCATGTTCGGTTCCTCCGAGGCCGACGGTGGAACCGGGCTTTGAGACCGGTGATGACGTTCATGAGATGCTCCTCGGGGTAGTCATGGGAGCCAGCGCCGCGCTCGACCATTAGGTAACTCGGAGCTCAAGGTGCGGAAAAAGCGTGGTTTGTGACCGGAGACGAGCCACAGCCTCCGTCGGTTTTTCCGAGGGATCCCAGCGCAACTTCGGCATCGTTTCTCGCGAGGGCCAGCGCTACGATCATCGTGAACTTTTGACCGGGGAGGAAGACCGGCCGATCTGAGGGGAGACGTCATGGATCCTCCGTGTGAGCCCGCCGGGACGAAAGATGCGCCCATCCTGGACACAGCTGACTCGACGGTCGTGCGTCGACTGCGCGGGAGATACCACCGAGCATTTCAGATCCTGCGCGGGTTCGGTCCGCGTCGACGCTCGTCGAGGCGCAAGGTGATGCGTTGTCTCGGCCGTGCGCGCGCCGGGCGATGACCTCGGTCCCGCTGAGCTCGATCGGGGGCAGTGGCGGAACGGCCGGCCACAGTTTCCGTCGAGGCGCTCGACCATCAGGTAACTCGGAGCTCGAGGTTCGAAAAAAGCGACGTCCAATTGACGAAGCTGACCTTGTGCGACGCGCGTGCGCGGCGTACAACCATGTGCGGTCGCCGTCTGCGGAGTGGGCTGCTGCGAGAACGGCCAGCCTTGCGACCTGGTGTGTACCCCGCTGAAAGCAGGACACCCATGGGCGTTTCGGAATCCGATCAGACGAAGGCACGGCAACGCCTCGAGGCCGCGCAGCTGGGCTTGCGCCAGCTCGACGCGACCGCGCTGGCGGGCGGCGCCGCGATAGCGGCCGGCGTGGTGCGCGGCGCGCTCACGATCGTGAAGAACGATCTCGACGGCGCCGTCAGCCTCCTGTCGGGCCCCGGCGAGATCGCACGCGTTGGCTGCCCATTCTGCGGGCGGATGGTGATGCCGGCCGCGACGTTGTGTGGCTTCTGCTGGCGCGTGCTCAGACCCACGACAGCGGGGTAGACCGCCGTGAACTCCGACCTTCGCATCGCCTTCCTGGGCACGTATCCGCCGCGTCGCTGCGGAATCGCGACGTTCACGCGCGACCTCGCGGCCGGCATGAGCGCCGCCAGCGCGCGCGTGAAACCCCTGGTCGTCGCCGTGACCGACGAAGCGGGTCCCTACAAGTACCCCGAGGAGGTCGAGTACGAGATCCGCCAGGGGGTGAAGGGCGATTACGCCCGCGCCGCCGAGCTCATCAACTACAAGGACGTCCGCTGGGTCTCGCTGCAGCACGAGTACGGCATCTTCGGCGGCGACGACGGCTCCTACGTCCTCGATTTCCTGAGCGCGTTGCGCGTCCCCGCGGCCGTCACGCTGCACACCGTGCTCGACAACCCTTCCGAGTCGCAACGAACCATCGTTCAACGCATGGCCAGGGCGGCCGTCCTGGTCGTCATGAGCGTGGTCGCCGAGGATCTCCTGGCGCGCCGGTACGACGTGCGAGGCCCACGCGTCCATGTCATCCCGCACGGCATCCCTGACATGGCGCCTCGCGATCAGGAGACGCTGAAGGCCGGATTCGGCATCGCCGGCCAGCGCATGGTGCTGACGTTCGGTCTTCTCGGGCCGAACAAGGGCATCGAGACAGTGATCCGTGCTCTTCCAGCCGTCATCGCCGCCTGTCCCGATCTGGTCTACTTCGTCGTCGGGGCGACTCACCCCGCCGTCGTACGCCAGTACGGCGAGGCCTACCGGACCACGCTCGAGCGCGAGGCGGAGAAGCTGGGCGTCCGCGACCACGTCGTGTTCCGCGACCAGTACGTCACGACGCCGGAGCTCTGCCGCTACCTGCAGGCCGCCGACGTCTTCGTGAGCCCGTACTTGAACGAGGCGCAGGTGACCAGCGGAGCGCTGTCGTACGCGATGGGCGCCGGCGCGGCGGTCATCTCGACGCCCTACTGGCACGCGCGCGAGCTGCTCGCCGACGGACGCGGCGCGCTCTTTCCCTTCGGGGACAGCGTCGCCCTCGCGCGGACGCTGGTCTCGCTGCTGGAGCTACCCGCGGAGCTGCGCCGCGTGAGAACACAGGGCTACGACTACACCCGAGGGTTCACCTGGCCGCGCATTGGAGCCCGCTACCTGGCGCTCGGAGAGACGCTGTCCCCCCTGACGCCCAAGGTGGCCCGCCGTCCCAAGGCGCCGCGCGCGAGCAGCCTTCCTGACCTGCGGCTCGATCACCTGCTGCGCATGACCGACGACACGGGCGTGATCCAGCACGCGACCTTCAGCGTCCCGGCTCGCGACAGCGGCTACTGCGTCGACGACAACGCGCGCGCGCTGATCGTCGCGTTGCACGCGGATCGCCTCACGGGCTCGCGCGACACGAAGCGCCTGGTGTCGACCTATCTCGCGTTTCTCCATGCGGCGCAGACGGAGGACGGGCGGTTCAGGAACTTCCTCAGCTACGGCCGCGTCTTCAACGCCGAAGAGCCGTCTGAGGATTGCACGGGCCGCGCCCTCTGGGCGCTGGGCACCGCCGTTCAGCTGGCGCCCGACGAGGGCCAGCGACTGCTGGCCCGCCAGATGTTCGAGCGCTCGCTCGCGGGCGTGAAGGAGTTCGGTCCGCGCGGGACCGCGCTCACGATGCTCGGCCTCACGACTTTCGTCGGCGCCCACCCCGAGGTCGCGCCCGCCCTCGAGCTGCTGCGCGCGCTGGCCGCGCGCCTCTGCGCCCGGTACCGGGCGCAAGCCACCTCGGACTGGCGCTGGTTCGAGCCGGCCCTCACCTACGACAACGCGCTCATTCCTCTGGCGTTGTGGCGTGCGTACCGGGTCACGAAGGATGCGGCCAGCCGTGAAGTCGCGGGTGAGACGCTCGCCTTCCTCGAAGAGAGCTCCTTTCGCGACGATCGCCTGGTCCTCGTCGGCAACGCGGGCTGGCACTCGCGCGGAGGCGTACGGGCCGAAGCCGACGAGCAGCCCACCGACGCCGCCGCGTTCGTGCTGGCGTTCCACGGCGCCTTTCTCGCGACCGGCGACCATCGCTACCTGCGGCGCATGCGCGAGGCGTTCACCTGGTTCCTGGGCGCCAACCGGCTCGACGTCTCGGTGTACGACCCGGCCACCGCTGGGTGCCGCGACGGTCTGGGCGCCGTCGCGCCGAACTTGAATCAAGGAGCGGAGAGCACGATCGCGTTTCTTTTGTCGCTCATCGAAATGCTCGAACTGGCCGGCGAAGGTCTGGAGTACGCGGAAACATGATCACTCGAACCACTCACTTGCTACGCAACGACCCGAGCCGCGTGATCGCGAAGCCGTACCTGCCCGGCGAAGAGGTCGCCAACGACACGACCATCACGCGCGCCGGCTTGTTGCTGGCGCGTATCGCCGCGCTCTCGGAGGAGGAGGTGGCCGTCATTCTCGAGCAGACGCGCGAGCAATTTGGCGCGCGTCACCGGAACCTCGACAGCCTCCTCGAGCGCCACTTCGAGCTGGTCGAGCACCTCGCGGGTGGCGCGGTGTTGTCGCGCGCGCGCCGCCTGCTCATCGGCGCCTACTTCACCAACGAATACTCCGTCGAGGGCGCCGCGCTCTTCAATCCATCCATCGTGCCGGCGCCCGATCAGACCGGCGTGCGCCCAGGTACGCGAAAGTTCATCATGAGCCTGCGCGCGGTCGGCGAGGGGCACATCTCGTCGATCGAGTTCAGGACCGGCGTGATCGACGCGGCCAGCCGGATCACCTTCGACGCGCTCGGAACCACGCTGGTCACGGGCGATCGCGCACCGCCGCCCTCGTACGACAAGCATCAGTTCGCTGCCAAGGTCATCGAGCTCGGCGGCGCGAGCGCGCTCACCCAGGCCGTGCTGGACCGGCTGCCCGAGTTCTTCACACTCGCGGAGCTCGAGGCGTCTCTCAGCGTGCTCGAGCACGCCGGGCCGCACGCGGTGAGCTTCGAGACCGTGAACCTGCTGCGCGCGCTCGCGACCTCGAACTATGTGACCACCTTCCCCCCCGACTCGGTGCTGTCGGAGCGGGTGATCTTTCCGGCCGGCCCGCACGAGACCCGCGGCATGGAGGATGCGCGCTTCGTGCTCTTCACCGAGGACGACGGCCGAACCACCTACTACGCCACCTACACGGCGTTCGACGGCTTCGAGATCCTGCCGCAGCTGATCCAGACCGACGACTTCGTCACCTTCCGCATCACGACTCTCAACGGCCCGGCGGCGCAAAACAAGGGCATGGCGCTGTTCCCGCGCCGGATCCGCGGGCGGTACGTCATGCTTTCGCGCCGCGACCGCGAGAACCTGCACCTCGCGACCTCGATGAACGTCCGGCATTGGTCGGATGTCGTCGAGCTCCACCGCCCGAGCCGCCCGTGGGAGCTGTTGCAAATCGGAAACTGCGGGTCGCCCATCGAGACGGACGCGGGCTGGCTGGTGATCACCCACGGCGTCGGTCCCATGCGCCGCTACGTGCTCGGCGCCCTGCTGCTCGACCTCGAGGATCCGCGGCGCGTGGTGGGCTGCCTCCGCGAACCCCTGCTCGCGCCGGAAGGCGCGGAACGCGAGGGTTACGTCCCCAACGTCGTCTACTCGTGCGGCATCATGAAAAATGGCGACGACATCGTACTGCCCTACGGACAGTCCGACGCCGCCGTGGGCATCGCCACCATCTCGATCCCCGAGCTGGTAGCCAGGCTGACACCGCCATCAGCGGGCTGACGCTTCGAGCCGCGCGCCTCTCGACGTCAGCCGTCTGTGACCAATACCTGACAAACACGTTACCAATACATGACAGCGGGTATTGACGTTCGTAGTACCGTTGGTTTGCGCCGGCCCCCCTCTTGAAGGCAACCCACCCAGAGGGCTCGATGGTCCGTCGATGCGAAAGCGGTCCTTGCCCTGCTTGTCTCGTCGTTTG
>Ga0265338_10005394_pt1 | contig 16705 bp, 12 predicted proteins | sample 42126metaG_FD_193579 | JGI IMG/M metagenome (GOLD analysis project Ga0265338, IMG submission 193579) | Rhizosphere microbial communities from Carex aquatilis grown in University of Washington, Seatle, WA, United States - 4-21-26 metaG | ecosystem: Host-associated > Plants > Roots > Rhizosphere... | reverse complement strand
CCGCCGAGGAACAACGCAAGATCACGCGGCTTCGCCTGGAGAAACTTCTCGCGCTATGAGCCAGATCACAACGCATGTGCTCGACGTTTCCATCGGACGCCCCGCGGCGGGCGTCCCGATCGTGCTCGAAATCAAAAAAGCGGGAGGGGTGTGGCAGGAGCTTAGCCGCGGAGCTACTGACGGCGATGGGCGCCTGCGCCATCTGCTGGCGCCGGAGGCGCTGGTTAAGGGCTTCTACCGGCTTACGTTCGACACGGCGTCTTACTTCGAATCGCGCAAGACGGCAGGGCTGTATCCCCAGGTGTCTGTCGAGTTCGAGGTGCGGGATGCTAAGGAGCATTACCACATCCCGTTGCTCTTGAGTCCCTACGGGTACTCCACTTATCGCGGGAGCTGAGGCGGGGCGTTCGGATCAAGAGAGATCCCTCGTCGCTTCGCTCTGTCGGGATGACAACGAACGGCGACGACGAAGAGCGACAGCAAAAGAAAAGCAACGGCGAAAGAAGAAGCGGGTCCCTCACCCACCCGCGCTTCGCGCGTATGGGCTCAGGATGACAACGAAAAGCACAGGCAACGGCAGGAAAGGCAGAAGACCGACCCTTAACACCGAAGGGTCGGGCACCCGCAACGACAACGGCAATTGCGACTGCGACTGCGAACGGCAAGAGGGATTCTTCGCTGTGCTCGGTCGACAATGCGAAATGCTGCACTGGCAGGAGTGCCCGTACCACCGAGAACGGAAAGCAAATACGCGCGTACGAGACGCTCAGCGCTTCGCCTGGGAGCCTTCTTACAGCGCGACTGGTGGAGGACACCAACATTAACGAGCCTATGAAACGCATCGCTCAGCGATTTCTGCAGGCTGCGTGGCTGTTCTCGCTTCTTGCCGGCGGGGTGCATGGCCAGGCGCCATCTCGCACACCGGCGGCTGCGCCGATCCACGTCAAAGTCGTCGTGGTGACGATGTACCAGAGGGGCGAAGACACCGGCGGCACTCCGGGCGAATTTCAGTTTTGGGTCGAGCGCGAGCACCTCGACCAGGTGCTTCCCCTGGCAGCCGGCTATCATCACGTCCGCCTCAACAAAGATGGCGTGCTGGGCATGCTTACCGGTGTTGCCACGGCAAAGGCGGCCGCTTCCGTTATGGCTCTCGGGCTCGACCCGCGCTTCGATCTTTCGAAGGCTTACTGGATCGTGGCGGGCATCGGCGGCGGCGATCCGGCAGACGTTTCGCTCGGCTCGGCTGTGTGGGCGGAGCATGTGATTGACGGCGACATCTCTTACGAAATCGACGCTCGCGAAATCCCGTCCGATTGGCCTACGGGGTATGTGCCGTTGCGAAAATCCACGCCCTACGAGCAACCGCTGCGGGGCGAACTGGAAGGCGAAATCTACACGCTGAATCCGGGCTTGGTGGACTGGGCCTTTCACCTGACTCAGAATGTCCCGCTCGCCGATTCCGCCGATATCCGTGCGTCGCGCGCGCGCTTCACCGGTTTCCCCAATGCGCTGAAGCCGCCCTTCGTGGCGAAAGGCGACACAATCTCCGGCAGCACTTTCTGGCACGGCGCACGCATGGACGAGTGGGCTAACGCATGGGATCGCTACTACACGGGCGGCAAGGGAAATTACATGATTGCGGGAATGGAGGACACCGGAACGCTGCAGGCACTCACTTTTCTCGATCACGCAGGCCGCGCCGATCTGCGGCGCGTGCTGGTGCTGCGTACGGTTAGCAATTATGACCGGCAACCGCCCGGCGGCAGCGCCGCGGAGGACCTGAAAAACCTCTCCAGCGGCCGTTACTCGGCTTACATACCGGCGCTCGAGGCTGCCGAGAGGGTGGGCGATAAAGTTGTGCGCGACATTGTGGAACACTGGAGCGAGCGCAAAGAGACGATCCCTTCATCGCACTGAACACTTCACACTGGACACTTCACACTGAAGTGGGCGCCTCAGCCGCTGAAGGCGCATGATTTTCGGGCGTTGACGAGGATGGAAGGCTCGCGGCAAGGGCACCGCGAGTGGAAGCCGCTGCGCGCCGGGCTTTTTGTCGTGGCTGAAGCCACGACCTACAAACCTCCTCGTGTTGGGCTGCGATTTTCAGGCCTTGCGGCACGGATGAATCTGTGCCCTGACGGAAGAACGACGTTGCTACGCAGGCTCTGAAGCCCGACCCCTAAAAGGCGTTGTGCGGCTGCGGTGATGTTGCTCGAATTGGCTCATCGCTCGAAAAGCGAGCGATGGAGAACCGTGCTTCGTCGCTGCGCTCCTCAGGTTGACGGGCAACGGCAAAAGAGGAAGCAGGTCCCTCACCCATCCGCGCTTCGCGCGTATGGGCTCAGGATGACAGCGAAAAGCTAATGCGAAAGGCAAAGGCTGAGGCAAAGACACAGGCAAAGCCAAAAACAAAAGCCCGACCCTTAAAACCGAAGGGTCGGGCACCCGGCAAGGCGCAGTTTTTTCCGAGGCATTTGAAGGCACGTTGATTCCCGGGGATTCACGGCACGGACGAATCCGTGCCGTGACGAAAAAACTGGCGTTGACACACAGGCTTTCAGACTCCGGCGTAGGTTTGGCGGCGCACGAATTCTCCTGAGCCAGCTTTGCCTACAAACTTTCCGTTTTCTATCACGGGGCGGCCGCGGGAGAGAACCGTTTGGGGCATGCCCTTTACTTTGATCCCTTCGAACATCGAATAATCTACGCGCATGTGATGCGTCTTGGCGCTGATCACGTGTTCGGCATTCGGATCAAACACTACCAGGTCGGCGTCCGAGCCTACTGCGATCGTGCCCTTGCGCGGGAATAGGCCGAAAAGTTTCGCGGGGGCCGTCGACACCAACTGCACGAACCGGTTCGGCGAAAAGCGGTGGCCGTGGACGCCGCCGGTGTAGACGAGGCTCAGGCGGTGCTCGATGCCGGGGCCGCCGTTGGGAATCTTTGTGAAATCGTCGAGGCCGAGCTCCTTTTGCTCTTTGAAGCAGAATGGGCAATGGTCGGTCGAGACGACCTGCAACGTGTCCTGCGTTAGCCCCTGCCAGAGCTTTTCCTGATGCCACTTTTCGCGCAGGGGCGGCGTGAAGACATATTTTGCGGCCTCGAAGCCGGGAGCGTCCATGTGTTCTAGGGACAAATACAGATATTGCGGGCAGGTTTCCGCGTACGCGGGCAAACCGCGGTCGCGCGCTTCGCGAACTTTTTCCAGCGCTTCGTTGCACGAGAGATGGACGATGTACACGGGCGCGCCGGCCATTTCCGCCAGCGCGATCGCGCGTCCCGTGGCTTCGGCTTCGGCGGTGGTGGGGCGCGTCAACGCGTGATATTTCGGCGCGCGTTTCCCTTCCGCCAGCGCCTGGCGCACGATCACGTCGATCACGCCGCCGTTTTCTGCGTGCATGCAGATGAGTCCGCCGTGTTTTGCCGCCTGCGACATCGCGCGAAAGATCGTGGCGTCGTCCACCATCAGCGCGCCCGGATACGCCATAAAAAGCTTGAAGCTTGAAACGCCCTCGTGGATGAGCGTGCCCATTTCTTCCAGTTGCGCGTCGCCCAGATCGGTGATGATGCAGTGAAACGCGTAGTCGATGGCCGCTTTGCGGTCGGCCTTTTTCATCCAGGTCTCGAAGGCCTGCCGCAGGCTCTGTCCTTTTATCTGGATCGCGAAATCGATCAGCGTGGTGGTGCCGCCGAAGGCGGCGGCAATCGTGCCGGTTTCGAAGTCGTCCGCGCTGGTGGTGCCGCCGAACGGCATATCGAGGTGCGTGTGCGCGTCGACTCCGCCTGGCATCACCATTCGCTCGGCCGCCTCGACGATCTTTCCGGTGTTTTCCACCGGCAGCGATTGCGCTATCGCCGCGATCTTCCCGTTGACGATGCCGATGTCGCTTGCGTAGGTGTCGGTCGAGGTGACGACGGTGCCGTTCCGGACTACGGTGTCGAAGCGCATTAATTTCTCCCGTCAGAGGCTAGTGAGAAATCTTAGGCCAGCTGCCGGCCAACGGCAAGCTAAGCGCAGCTTCGTGCGTATTTGTCTAATCGATAGACACCATCAGCACATAGAAGGCTCTTGCGGGGGCGATTGTCGTGGCCGCGATGTTAGAATGGCCTCTCCGACATTGCAGCCATTGGCGTTCAGCCGTTCCCGAGGCTCGATGATGCCCCTTCGCGAGACAGCGCCCAAGCTTCCCCCCGAGCAGTACGAGAAGAATTTCGCGGAGATTGAACCAGCTCTGAGTGAGAGCCAGGCTGCTGTGGAATCGGCGCGCTGCCTCTATTGCTTCGACGCACCCTGTACGCTTGCCTGCCCTACGCACATCGACGTGCCGGCTTTCATCCAGAAAATCTCCACCGGCAACCTGCAAGGCTCCGCGCGCGTGATTCTCTCGGCGAATATTCTGGGACACAGCTGCGGGCGTGTGTGCCCCACGGAAGTTCTGTGCGAGGGCGCTTGCGTTATGGTTGAAAAAGGCGAGGAGCCTATCGAGATCGGGCGCTTGCAGCGGCACGCTGTTGATTACGTTCTCGACCGCGGTATGCAGCTCTTTCAACCCGGCTCGCCGAATGGAAAGCGCGTCGCTTGTATCGGCGCGGGGCCCGCTTCGCTTGCCTGCGCTGCTGAGCTTGCCAAGTGGGGCTACGACGTGACGATCTTGGATCGGCGCGAAAATCCGGGCGGGTTGAACACCTATGGCATCGCCGCTTACAAAACGCGAGCATCCGACGCGATTCGCGAGGTGGATTTGGTCAAGCAGCTGGGAGTCAAATTCCGCCAGAACACCGAGGTGGGGCGAGACGTGGCTTTTTCCGATCTTGAAAGCCAATTCGACGCAATTTTTATCGGCGTCGGCCTCGGCGAAACGTGGGACCTCACACTGCCCGGCGAAGATTTGCACGGCGTGCTGGGCGCGATTGAATTCATCGAGAAAACTAAGGTGCAGCCTTTGCGCGAGGTGGAAATTGGGCGCCGCATCGCTTGCATCGGCGCTGGGAACACCGCGATTGACGTTGTCACCGCCGCTCGGCGGCTTGGCGCGGAGGCCGTCTACCTGATTTACCGCCGTGGCGAGCCGGAAATGCCTGCCTTCGCTTACGAATACCAACTTGCCAAGCAGGATGCGGTTTCGTTTCTGTGGCAGACGCAGCCGCTGCGCGTGCTGGGAACGAATGGCGTGGTCACTGGCCTTGAGTGCGTCCGCACGGAGCTGGGCGCGCCGGACGCCAAGGGGCGCCGCACCCCCGCGCCGGTTGCTGGCACCGAGTTCACACTGCAAGTTGACATGGTTGTGCGCGCCGTCGGACAGCAGCCGGTGACCGATTCTTTGCGCGCCATCCGCGGCGTCGAGTTGCAAAAAAACGGCACGGTGAAGATCAACGAGCGGCACCAGACTGGCAATCCGAAGTATTTCGCAGGCGGCGACTGCACCAACGGCGGGCGCGAGGTCGTGGATGCTGTGGCCGAAGGAATGGCGGCTGCGCGCGGCGTGGACGCGTGGCTCGGCGCACCGCGCAAAAAGTGAGAGGTCGCTTATGGCAGACTTGAAAGTCACCTTCGCCGGAATTACCAGCCCCAACCCGTTCTGGCTGGCCTCCGGGCCGCCCACCAACACGGCCGGCCAGGCCGTGCGCGCTTTCGACGCTGGCTGGGGCGGCGTGGTGTGGAAAACAATCGGCGATCCCATCGTCAACACCAGCTCGCGGTACGGGGCCGTCGATCTGCACAACGTGAAAATGATGGGCTTCAACAATATTGAGCTGATCAGCGACCGGCCCATCGAAGTGAACTTCAGGGAAATCTACGACGTGAAGAAGCGCTACCCGCACAACCTGGTGATCGCGTCGCTGATGGTCGAGTCGAAGCGCGAGACCTGGCACGACATGGTGCGCCGCGCCGAAGCGGCAGGCTCCGACGCGCTCGAACTCAATTTCGGCTGTCCTCACGGCATGAGCGAGCGCGGCATGGGCTCCGCGGTGGGCCAGGTGCCGGAATATACGGAGATGATCACGTCGTGGGTGAAAGACGTGGCGAAAATTCCGGTGATTGTGAAGCTCACGCCCAACGTTACGGACGTTACGCGCATCGCCGCTGCCGCCGAACGCGGCGGGGCGGACGCGGTCAGCCTGATCAACACGATCAACTCGCTGATCGGTGTCGATTTGGAAACGTTCACGCCTCGTCCGAATGTTGGCGGCAAGTCCTCGCATGGCGGCTATTGCGGCCCGGCGGTGAAGCCTATTGCGCTACATCTGATTTCTTCCGTCGCGAAAACGGTGAAGATTCCCATCAGCGGAATTGGCGGCATCGGTTATTGGAACGACGCAGCGGAGCACATCGCCGTCGGCGCTACCACCGTGCAGGTCTGCACTGCCGCTATGCACTATGGTTTCCGCATCGTTGAGGACATGATTGACGGACTCTCGCAGTACATGGACGCGCACGGCTTCCGCTCGATTGAAGATTTTCGCGGGCGCGCTGTACCCAATGTGCAGGACTGGGGCGACCTCGATCTGAATTACAAAATCGTCGCCGAGATTCATCCCGAACTGTGCATCGGGTGCCAGCTCTGCTACGTCGCCTGCGAAGACGGCGCGCACCAGGCCATCGCACCGTACAACTCCCCGCACAACGGCTCGTCCAGTGAGCAAAAGAACGGCAAAAAGAATCCGAATGGCATGGGCGTGCACGTCCCGCGAATCATCGAGGAGGAATGCGTGGGCTGCAATCTCTGCGCGCTGGTCTGCCCGGTGGAGAACTGCATCACCATGAAGCATGTCGACACCGGAGCGCCGCACATGAGCTGGAAGGAGCGTACGCAGCGCAATCCCTCGTGCGCGCCGCCGACCCCCAGCGGCGATTGACGAGCGCGCCCAAAGCATTCGCCTTCGCCTCGCCCGGAGCCTAATCGGCAGGCTGCGCTGTCGGCTGCCGCACCGTCATCAGCAGCGAATAGGCTACGAAGCTTACGCCGAATCCTACGAACCAGGCGTAATCGTACAAAACGCGCAGCGGCGCGTAGACTAGCCCTACGAACGCTACGCCGCAGCCTATCGCCAGGGCTGCGATGGCCTTCCAGTTCACCCCGTTGGAATACTCGTAGGCGCCATTCCGGCGGTAGAGGTCTTCGGGGATTAGAAGCTTCTTCCGCAGAATGAAATAGTCGCAGATCAGCACGCCCGCAATCGGGCCGAGAAATCCTGAATATCCCACCAGCCAGCCGAACACGTAGCTGGCGTGATTCGCCAGCAGCTTCCAGGGCTGCATGGCGATGCCCACCAGGCAGGTGATCAGCCCGCCGATGCGAAAGCTGATCCGCCGCGGCCACAGATTCGAGAAATCGTTCGCGGGCGACACGACGTTTGCCGCCACGTTTACGTTGAGCGTCGCCAGCAGAAGCGCAACCATCGCAATCACTACCGCCAGCGGGCTTTCCAGCCGGGAGAGCACCGCCACCGGGTCCCAGATGGCCTGCCCGAACACGATGACGGTCGCTGACGTCACCGCAATGCCGATAAACGAATAGAACGTCATCGTGGTGGGCAGCCCGAGCGCCTGCCCTACCATCTGAGCCTTCTGGCTGCGCGCGTATCGGGTGAAGTCGGGAATGTTCAACGCTACCGTGGCCCAGAATCCCACCACGCCGGTCAGCGAAGGCACGAAAAATCGGAAGAACTCGCCGAAGCTCTGAAATTTCGACGGCGTCGCGAGCATCGGCCCGAAACCGCCCGCCTTGCTGCGCGCCCAAAGCAGCAGCGCCGTTCCGATCAGCAGCAGAAAGGGCGCCGTCACTCCCTGCAGGAAACGAATCGTGGTGATGCCGCGCTCGATCACCAGCACGTTCAGCAGCCAGAAAAACAGAAAGCAGGCCGGGACGATCCAGTGCGCGTCTCTCCAGGCCGGGACCAGCGCCAGCACCATGGCGCAGATGGCCTCGCCCCCGATCCACGCCTGAATGCCAAACCAGCCGCAGGCCACCAGCGCCCGCAGAATCGCCGGCACGTTGGCTCCCAGGACGCCGAACGCGGACCGCGCGAAAATCGGAAACGGAATCCCGTACTCGGCGCCCGCGTGGGCATTGAGCAGCATCGGAATCAGCACCAGCACGTTGCCCAGAAACACCGTAAAGATCGCCTGCTTCCAATTCATCCCGCCGGCGATCATCGCGCTCGCGAGCATGTACGTGGGAATGTTGACGCTCATGGCGATCCAGAGCGCTGCGTAGTTGTAGGTGCCCCAGGTGCGCCGCTCGCGCGGCACCGGAGCAAGGTCTTCGTTGTAGAGGGAGCTGTCGCGGACGGTCGCGGGTTCAAGTCTTTGAGCAATCGGATCGTTCATAGTTAATTTCCCAGGCAGTCCATTCATCGACAGCCATACTTCATACGTCCCGGAATAGCCGCGAGTCTACTCCCGGTCTCGTTCCCCAAACCATCGGATTTTTGTATGCGTGTCACTCGAAAGTCCTGCACATTCCCAACAGTGCTTTGACAGGTTGCATGAGCGCAAACACGGGCATGGTAATAATCCGTCCGGCTGCCGCCCCTCCTGTAGAATTAAAACAGCACGAAAGGCGAAAGAATCAAGGCGCCCATGTCCTCCTCGCATCCGGACCGGCAAAACGCGGACCTCCTGGCCGATCTCCTGATTGTCGGCGGGACGGTTGTGACCATGGATGCCGCCCATCGCTTGATCGACGATGGCGCCGTCGCGATTCGCGGCGATTCGATCCTGGCCGTCGGCACCCGTTCCGAGCTCTCGGCGCAGTACGCCGCGCAAAAGACCCTCGACGCTCGCGGCGCCCTCATCCTGCCCGGCCTGATCAACGGGCACGCCCACGCCGCGATGAGCCTCTTTCGCGGCCTCGCGGACGATCTCGCGCTGGACGAATGGCTGCAGAAGCACATCTTCCCCGCCGAAGCGCACAACGTGAACGAGGAATTTGTGGCGCGCGGCACGCGACTCAGCGTGCTCGAAATGCTGCGCGGCGGCATCACCACGTACGCCGACATGTATTACTTCGAGGATGTGGTTGCCCGCGTCACAAAAGAAGCGGGCATGCGCGGCATCCTCGGCGAAACCATCGTGGACTTCCCCGCCCCGGACAACAAGACTCCCGCCGACGCGCTCGCCTACGCGCAGGATTACATCACGAAGTGGAAAGACGATCCCCTCATCAGCCCGGCGGTGGCGCCTCATGCGATTTACACCTGCTCGGAGAAGACGCTTCTCGATTCCGCCGCGCTCGCGCGCCGCAATCAAGTCCCGATCCTTATCCACATTTCAGAGGCGCTCTTTGAAATCGAGCAGAGCCGCAAGAAACAAGCCCTCTCGCCCGTGAGTTACCTGGGCAAGATCGGATTCCTGGGACCGGACGTCGTGGCGGCCCATTGCATCTGGGTGGACGCCGCGGACGTCGCGCTGCTCAAGCATTTTTCCGTCGGCTGCATCCACAATCCCTCGAGCAACATGAAACTGGCCTCGGGCGTGATGCCGGTCGTCGATTTCCTTGCTTCCGGCCAGGCGGTCGGCCTTGCCACCGACGGCGCCGCCAGCAACAACAGCCAGGACATTTTCGAGGAAATGGACACCGCCGCGAAATTGCAGAAAATCGCCCGCATGGACCCGCGCGCCCTGCCCGCCGTGCAGGTGGTCGAGATGGCCACGCTGGGAGGCGCCCGCGCCCTCCACATGGACAAGCTGATCGGCTCGCTCGAACCCGGCAAGAAAGCGGACGTGATCTTCGTCGATACGAGCGGCCCGCACGCCACTCCGATGTATGACGTTTATTCGCAACTCGTTTATGCTTTAAGAGGCTCGGACGTGAAAACGGTGATCATCGGGGGAAAGCTGCTGATGGAAAATCACCACATGCTCACGCTCGACGAAGAACAAATCCTGCGCGAGGCTCGCGAGTACCAGAAAAAGCTCTCCGCGTGGGCGAAAACAAAATAACCGGGACTCCCTGCGCCATGAATCTTGTCATCGATCAAGCTCGCCTGTCGTCGGAAATCGAAGCGCTCGCAGCTATCTCCGAGGCCGAGCCGCCCGTCGTAACGCGGGTGGTCTTCGGCCCCGCCGACATGAAGGCGCGTGCGTGGATGATTTCGCTCTGCGAGGCATCCGGGCTCTCCGTGCGCCAGGATGCCGTCGGAAATACTTTCGCTCGCTGGAAAGGCTCCGATCCCGAAGCGCCAGCGATAGGCACCGGCTCCCACATTGACGCAATTCCCAACGCCGGTAAATACGATGGCGTCGTTGGTGTCCTTGGGGGCCTCGAAGCGATCCGGTCGCTGCAGCAGGCCGGATTCCGCCCGAAATATTCCATCGAGCTTCTGGTGTTCACGTCGGAAGAGCCTACGCGGTTCGGGATTGGCTGCCTCGGGAGCCGATTGCTTTCCGGGACGCTTTCGCCGGAGGCCGCCCGGAAACTGACTGCCAAGGACGGGCAGTCACTCGATGTCCTCCGCAGCAGCGCCGGCATTCACGGCGATCTGAATGCTGTAAAACTCCCGGACGGCTACTACAAAGCGTTTCTCGAACTCCACATCGAGCAGGGGCCGGTGCTCGAACGCGAAGGCCTGCCTCTGGGAATTGTCACGAAAATCGCAGCGCCGGCTAGCTTTCGCGTCACCATCGAAGGTTCGGGAGGCCACGCGGGCGCTTTGCTGATGCCGGATCGCCGCGACGCCCTTTGCGCGGCAGCGGAATTCATCCTGGCCGTCGAGCGCTCCGCGAAAACCACGGGCGGCCTCGACACGGTCGCCACCGTAGGCATCTGCGACGTTTTCCCCGGGGCGATCAATAGCGTTCCCAGCCGCGTGGGCATGGGTGTGGACATTCGCGACACCGATCTTGCGCGACGCGACGCGGTTCTTCGCGAAGTCTCCGCCGTCTGCGACGAAATCTCCCGGAAGCGCGAGGTTGCCGTAAGCGTCGAGCCGCTCAACGCCGATGCGCCTGCCACGTGCGCGCCGGAATTGGTGGAAGCGCTCTCCCAATCCTGCGCGGCGCATGGTTTTCCGTTCCTCAAAATAATCAGCCGCGCCTATCACGACTCGCTGTTCATTTCGCGCGTCGCGCCCACGGTGATGCTTTTCATTCCCTGCCGCCACGGCTACAGCCATCGCCCCGACGAATACGCCTCACCGGAAGACATTTCGCGCGGCGCGCTCATCCTCGCCGAGACCATGGCCGCCTTGTCCGCCTGAAGCCCTCCGCCGCCCCCTCACAAATCAACGCTTGCCCGCTGTTGGCCGATAACAAGGAGAGAGTCAGATACGTGAGGTGTGTCACCCGATGGGGTGATCGGTAGCACGGAGGCCGGCGCGTCTGCGTGGCACCATCTCGCGTGGCTGCCGGTCAATTCCGGCTCACAACTCCGGCACACACAGGAGCAACCAAGATGAACCACACAGCACCTTCCGACGACCAGGTAACGAAAACCATTTTCTGGATCATCATGTCTGCGGCCGTGGTTTTTATTTCCACAGCGATTCTCTTGGTGAGGTAAGCCCGGCGTTGCGGTGTGCGGGCGCGCCGAGGGCTTGGGTATTTTGGCGCTCAAAGCGAATATCGCTGTTCGCGAAACGGATCGCCGTACATGCTATAGCCGTTGCGTTCCCAGAACCCGGGGGCGTCTTCCTTCATGAATTCCAGCCCGCGCACCCACTTGACGCTTTTCCACGCGTATAAATGCGGCACTACAAGGCGCAACGGATAGCCGTGGTCGACCGGCAGCGGCTCGCCATTGTGCTTCAGCGCAAAAAGAGTGGTGGGGCGCATCAGGTCGGCAAGCGGAACGTTCGAGGTATAGCCCTGCTCGGCTTCGACCATCACGTATTTGGCTTCCGGGTTGGGATTCGCAAGCTTCGCCACCTCCGTGAACGCGATGCCGTCCCAACGAACGTCGAAGCGGCTCCAGCGCGTGACGCAATGCATGTCCGCGGTGACCTGAATCATCGGCAGCCGCGAGAATTCCTGCCAGGTGAGGCGCACAGGTTTCTCGACGAGTCCGGCGATGCGAAAGTCCCACGTTTGAGGATCAAATCGCGGAACGGTGCCGGCGTGCAGAACGGGCCACTTCAGCGTCAGCGATTGCCCGGGCGGCAACCGCCCGGATTCGCGCATCGCGCGCTCGCGCTGTCGGCGTTCCGAGGCTTCCTCGAACATATTTGCGGCCCCCGGGAGAAACATAGCACGAAGCCAACTGCGGTGACGCCGCATTCTGCGACATGCTATTTTGGAGAAAGGGCTGAAACACAGTCCGCGGGAGCAATCATGGACTTGCAACTAAAGGGCAAGAAAGCGCTGGTGACCGGCTCGACGGCTGGAATAGGTCTTGCCAGCGCGCAAGGTCTTGCGGCGGAAGGTGTGACGGTCATCGTGAACGGGCGCGGCCAGCAGCGCGTCGACGCAGCCATTCGCGAAATCCGCAAACTGCACCCGCAGGCAGAAGTGTCGGGCATCGCCGCCGACGTTTCGAACGCGGCGGGCTGCGCCCGGCTGATTCAGGAATTGGATCGAGTGGATATCCTCGTCAACAATATGGGCATTTTCGAGCCCAAGCCCTTTGAAAAAATCCCGGATGAGGATTGGCTGCGCTTTTTCGAGGGCAACGTGATGAGCGGCGTCCGGCTCTCCCGCCACTATCTTTCGGGCATGCGCGACAAAAACTGGGGACGGATTATTTTTGTGTCGAGCGAGTCCGCCGTACAGATTCCGGCGGAGATGATTCACTATGGCATGACTAAAACCGCGCAAGTCGCCATCGCCCGCGGCATCGCCGAAACCGTCGCTGGAACAAACATCACTGTGAATAGCGTGCTCCCAGGGCCTACGCGTTCCGAGGGCGTGGAAACGTTCATCCAGAAGATGGGGGCGACGCAGGGCGCCGACACCGCCGCCTTCGAAAATGAATTCTTCAAGACGATTCGACCCACTTCGCTGTTGAAAAGATTTGAGACGGTCGACGAAGTGGCCAACATGATTGTTTATCTGTGCAGTCCGCTTGCTTCCGGGACGACGGGCGCCGCGCTGCGGGTGGAGGGTGGCGTGGTGCGCGCGATTCTCTGAAGACGGCTTCCATCGGCGCGTAACCTGCCCGTAACAATCTTGAAGTAGCCTCGGGCGTCTCAGAGGCACCCATGCGCCGCGCTCAGTCCGACAATCCACGGCTCTTTCTAAACCGGCATCTCTCCTGGATGCAATTCAATCAGCGCGTTCTCGACGAAGCGCTGGACACGCACAATCCCGTACTCGAGCGCGTGAAGTTTCTGGCGATCACGGCCAGCAACCTCGACGAATTCGTGGAAGTCCGCGTCGCCGGCATTCTGCAGCAGGCTGAGCAGGGGAAAGGGGAGGCCGGGCCGGACGGGCTGGCCCCGCGCGAAGTGCTCGCGCTGCTCTCCGCCTCGATCCACGATTTTGTGAAGGGCCAGTACGATTGCTGGCGCGACAAGCTGGTGCCGGCTCTGGCGGAGGAGTCCATTCGCGTGCGGAGCTTCCGCGAATTAAAGCCGGAGGCGCGCAAGGCGGTGGACCGCTTTTATCGCGATCGCGTGGAGCCGCTGATGACGCCGGTTACCGTGGACCCCGCTCACCCGTTTCCTCGCGTGCTGAACAAGGCTCTGTGCATGGCCTTCCTGCTGCGGAAGCGACGCAAGGATTCGCAGGTTTATCTGGGTGTAGTCACAGTGCCGCGGGCGCTTCCGCGAGTGCTGCGCATCCCTTCGACCGAAGGCACGATCGAATATATTTTTCTGCACGATATCGTGCAGGCGTATGCGGAGCGTCTCTACCACGGCTACAAAATTCTCTCCTCGGCGCCCTTCCGCGTGACACGCAACAGCAATCTCTATCTGCGTGAAGAGGAATCGCGCAGCATTCTCGATTCGGTGGACTCGCAGCTTCACCGGCGGCGTAAAGGCGCAGCGGTTCGGCTGGAAATCGAAGCCGGGGCGGACCTCGAGATTATCGAGCGCCTGCGGTCGAATTTTGTGCTGGCCGCCTGGCAGGTTTTTCAGGTGAATGGCCCGATCAATTTGTCGCGCCTGTTCAATCTGTACGACCAGACCGTGCGCCCGGACCTGAAATTCCCGTCGTTCACGCCCAGGGAGCTGGACGTGCCGCCCGATCCGCCGGCGCTCTTCAGCCTGCTGCGCCAGCGGGACATTCTGCTGCACCACCCGTACGATTCTTACTCCGCGGTCGTGCGCTTCATCGAAAGCGCGGCGCTCGACCCCGACGTGCTTTCGATCAAGCAGACGCTCTATCGCACCAGCGAAGACTCGCCTATAGCGCGCGCGCTGATGGAAGCGGCGGCGAAAAAAGAAGTGACGGTCGTGGTGGAGCTCAAGGCGCGCTTTGACGAAGCCTCGAACATCCGTTGGGCGCGCAGCCTGCAGGAAGCCGGCGTGCAGGTGTATCACGGGCTCGTCGGGCTGAAGACGCATTGCAAACTGGCGCTGCTGGTCCGGCGCGATCCCGACGGCAAGGTGCGCCGCTATGCACATCTCGGCACCGGCAATTACAACCCGTCCACCGCGCGCTTCTACACCGACCTGAGCCTGCTCACCAGCGATCCGCAGATCACCGAGGCGGTGCACTACGTGTTCAATTTTTTGACTGCGTATTCCGAGCGTGCGCATTTCGGGCCGCTCTCGGTGGCGCCTCTCAACCTCGGCAAGAATTGCGTCAGCCTGATCGACCGCGAAGCGGCGCATGCCAAGGCCGGACGCCCGGCGATGATCGTCGCCAAGGTGAATTCCCTTCTCGATAAGAACATTATCCAGGCGCTTTACCGGGCGTCGCAGGCGGGCGTGCATGTGGAGTTGATCGTGCGCGGAGCGTGCGCGCTGCGTCCGGGGGTGCGCGGAATCAGCAGCCGTATTCGCGTGCGCAGCGTGGTGGGGCGCTTCCTGGAGCACAGCCGGATATACGTCTTTGGGAATGGCGGCGATACGGAGGTCTACCTGGGCAGCGCCGATTGGATGCCGCGCAATCTCTACGAACGCGTCGAGGTCATCTTCCGGCTGAAGGACCCTTCTCTCTGCCAGAAAGTGTGTAACGAAATTCTTCTGCCTTACTTTGCCGACACCGAGAAGGTTCGGTTCCTCCTGTCAACCGGGCAATACGCACGAAAACTGCCAGGCATAGCGCACGCACCGGCTAACGGAACGCGTTTCAACGTGCAGGACTTCTTTATGGGGCTCGCGGAAGATCGCGAACCTTCGAGCGCCGCGCTTACTCCAGCGCTGCTGGAAAAATTGCAGGATTTGCCGATGTACGAAGCCCTTGCGGCAAAATGGGTCGAAGACGCCGCCGAACCGGAAGCCCCCGTTCCGGCTGAGCCGGCGCGCTGACCCTCGCAGAAAAAAAACTTAACTTCCGGTGGGTTTGCGCGCGCGGATCGAGTTGCGGATGAGCCGCAGCAGTGAGGACATCTGGTCCACCCGCGCCGGATGATTGCCGAAACGCGCGGACTGATACAACTCCGTGAGCCGCGCTACGGGACCAGCCAGGTCGGCAGCCGGGATGGCGGCGGCAAATTCCAGCGGCGTTTGCGAGGCAGTCTTCTTCCATCCGCGGCGCTCCAGCAGGCGCAGCATTTCGTTGTATTCCAGCGCGGCCAGCCCGGCGGTCAAATTGCCACCGCGGCGCGCTCGAAGGCTCCAGCGCTGCACCAGATAGCCGATCATCGAGCGTCCGCGCAGATAGAAAAGCAGCGCCAGAAGCAACGCGAGCAGGCCGGGTAAGAACAAAGGCGAAGCCTCGGCCTTCGTATCGAGGGCCAGGATCGATTGCATGGCGCGGTCCTCGCTCTGGTTGTAGAAATCGCGGGCCCGGTCGCTCCAGCTCCGCGAAGCCTGCTGCGCGTTTTCCGCCAGCGTGAACTGGTGGGAGAAATCGTAGTTCACCACCCATTCGCTCCACGTGAACTGGAACGAATCCCAATACAGGCTGAGGCGTTCGAAAATGCCCGCGTGCTTCAAATCCCCGGGCGGCGTGGGATCGAAGGTGATCCAGCCATAGCCGGGGAAATACACTTCCACCCAGGCGTGTGCGTCGCTCTCCCGAATGATGTAATCGCCGCCCACATCGTTATATTCGCCGGGCGAAAACCCGGTGACGTAGCGAGCGGGAATGCCTTCGGCGCGCAGCAGCACCGTCATCGCCGAGGCAAAATATTCGCAATGGCCGGCGCGGCGCACGAAAAGAAAGTCCGCGAGCGGGTCTTCCCCGTGCGTTCCGCTCAAGTCGAGCGTGTACGCATAATGAGACATCAAATGCCGCTCGATGTTGGCGGCTTTGTCGTATTCGTTCTGCGAGCCGGCCGTGATTTCGTCGGCAAGCCGCTTCACGCGCGGGTCGAGGCGCGGCAATTGCAGGTACACCTGGCGAATCGGCTCGGGATAGTCAGACGACGCGGCGCGAAGGTCGCGCGGCAGGATCGTGGGAAGATTCGACGCGCCTTCATAGCGGATCTTCGAATTGTTGTGGGCCGGGTTAAACACCGAACCGGTCACGTCCTGCACCAGATAGCCGTGCCGCGGCGGCGCTCCCGCGCGCGACGCCTCATTCTGAAAGCGCCCCTTAAGGACGAGCGCGCGCGGAGCGATGAAAATCGCGTCGGTAGCAATCGGCTCCATCAGCACCGTGTAGCGCAGCGGCACGAATTTCTCGTGCGAAGCGGCAGTCGTCCCCAGCCAATAG
>Ga0265338_10005392_pt1 | contig 16706 bp, 13 predicted proteins | sample 42126metaG_FD_193579 | JGI IMG/M metagenome (GOLD analysis project Ga0265338, IMG submission 193579) | Rhizosphere microbial communities from Carex aquatilis grown in University of Washington, Seatle, WA, United States - 4-21-26 metaG | ecosystem: Host-associated > Plants > Roots > Rhizosphere... | reverse complement strand
CCTGATCCGCGACGCCGGGCTCGCCGCTGAGGCCGGGCAGTTCGCCGCCGAGGTGTTCGGCCTGCTCGCCCGTGCGGAATCGGACGTGCACGGGATAGCCGTCGAGGACGTGCATTTTCACGAGGTGGGCGCGCTCGACTCGATCGCGGACGTGGTGGGCTGCGCGGCCGCGTTGCACTCGCTGGGCCTGCTGCAGCCCGGCACCGTGCGCGTGGTGAGTGACATCGCGCTCGGCAGCGGCACGGTCTCGACCGAGCACGGCGTGCTGCCGGTGCCCGTTCCCGCCGCGGTGCACCTGCTCGCTGCGGCCCGGGCGCCGGTCAGTGCCGGGCCCGGGGCCGGGGCCAGCACTGGAGCCGGAGCTGGAGACGGAGAACTGTGCACGCCGACTGGCGCGGCGTTGCTCGCCGCCCTGGCCACCGAGTGGGGCGGGCTGCCGCCGATGTCGCTGCACGCCAGCGGATGCGGCGCGGGCACCCGGGATCCCGCCGGCCACGCCAACGTGGTCCGGGTGATGGTCGGCGAATCGCGCCCGACAGCGCAGCCGTGGCCGGAGCGATCCCTGCTCATGGTCGAGTCGACGGTGGACGACCTGGACCCCCGGCTCTGGCCGGAGGCCCTGGACGCGCTGCACGCGGCGGGCGCGCTGGATGCGTGGCTCACCCCGGTGCTGATGCGCAAGGGCCGCCCCGGCCACGTCATCAGCGCACTGGCCGACGCCGCCAAGGCGGACGCCGTGCTGCACGCCCTGGCCACCAGCACGACCACGCTCGGCGCGCGGGTGCACGAGGTGTCCCGGCGATCGCTGCCCCGCGACATGGTACGCGTCGAGGTGGCGGGACAGCCCGTGGCGGTCAAGCGGGGCTTCCTGGACGGGGTGCCGGTCGTCCTGCAACCGGAGTACGCCGACGCGCGCCTCGCCGCGCAGCGATCCGGGCTGCCCACGGCGGAGGTCATCGACCGGGCTCGTGAGCAGGCTCGCGGTCATGGCACTCGGCCGGCCGGCACTGGCCCGCCGGCCGGCACTGAGCCGCCGGCCGGCACTGGCCCGCCGGCCGACGCAAGCCAGCCGGGAGACGCTGACCGGTCCTGAGGCGCTGACTGGCCGGCCGATCCCGGCGATCTGCGCTGATGGAACGGCGGCGCGGGGTTGGTTCCGGGGCGCGCCCCGGACCGGAGCGCGGCGATGACGGCGACGGACGCGGCGATCAGCAGTGCCCACCCGGAGAACAGCAGGATGACGACGACCGCGAGCACCGCGGGCACCGCGGCGCGGCGGGCCCGGCCGGTCAGTGCCCGCGCCGCCGAGATCGTGCAGCCGAGGTAGACGGCGAGGAACAGCGTGGCGGGCACGGTGACCAACTGCGCCGCGTCGACGATCCGCAGCGCGTAGAGCGCGATCACCAGCAGCCCGGCCGCGGCGATCAGGGCCAGGAACGGCCGCGCCGACGGGGCAGTCCGGCTGTGGTCGTGGCTGTGGCTGTGGTCGTGCTGGTCGTCGCGCGACAGTCGCAGCCCGTGGCGCGGGCTGGCCGGCCGTGATGTCAGTTCCAGGGCCATCGTCGCGGCGCCGGACAGGTACGCGTTGGTCGCGCCGAGGGTCAGCACCACCGCCGCGACGGCGGCCACGGCGCGCCCGGCGGGGCCGATGGCTCGCTGGAGCAGGTCAGCGAGCGGGACGTCCGTCCCGGCGCTGTGTCCCAGGACGGCGATGGTGGCGATGGCCAGGCCCAGGTACAGGACCGTGGTGGTGGCGAAGGCGATGCCGATGACGCGCGGCAGCTGGCGGGCCGGGTCGCCGAAGCGGGTAGTGAGCGGCGCGACGGCCTCCCAGCCGACGAAGGACAGCATCAAGGTGGCCGCGGCGTGCCCGATGGCGGGGAGGCCGTGCGGCGCGAACGGGGCCCAGTTGGCGGCGTGCGCCGACGGCGCGGATCCAGCGACCGCGACGATGACCACGGCCATCAGCAGCGCGACGAGGACCAGCTGCACGGTCGCCGTCGCGCGGACCCCGCCGAGCGCCAGCCCGAGCACCACGAGCAGCAGCGCGGCCGCGACAGCGCAGCGCAGCAGCTGGCCGCCGCCGGTCAGGTCCGCGACGTAGCTCGCGCCGATCAGGCCGACGACCGGGGCGCCGCAGATCACCCCGGCGAGGAAGCACCAGCCGACCGCCGCGCCCGCCCGCCTGCCGAGACCAGCCGTGACGTAGCCGGCCACCCCGCCCGCCGACGGGAAAGCCTTGCCCAGCGCCGAGAAGACGATGGCGAGCAGCGCGGAGATGCCGAGCAGCGCGAGCCAGGCCAGGATCGAGGCCGGCCCGGCTTGCGCGGCGGCCAGGCCGGGCAGCAGCAGCAGCCCGGGACCGAGCAGGGCGCCGATGTAGAGGGCTGCGCCGCGGGGGACCGAGAGCGGAGGGGGCAGGCGAGGACGGGTGACGCCGGCCGGACGCTGCGCCTTCGGCGCTTTACGCGCTCGGCCGGCGTCACCTGCCCTCGCCCTGGAGGAGGTGAGCGGTGGTAGGTGCGACATGCCGTCAGTGTTGCTGAAATCGCTTCGCACACGATGGCAAGTTTGACGCCGATTCCCGTCTGTGGCGCAATTTTTTGCAGCTAAATTAGCTGTATGCCTACTTCTGTGCCGCCAATTCAGACTGACAGGATTGATCGTGCGATCGTGGGTCGGCTTCAGGCGGACGGGCGGATCGCGAACGTTGACCTGGCCGAGGCGGTCTCGCTGTCGCCGTCGGCGTGCCTGCGCCGGGTCAAGGCCCTGGAAGCCAGCGGGATCATCGCGGGTTACCGCGCGGAATTGGACCGGATCCGCGCCGGGCTCGGCCTGACCGTCTTCATCGAACTGCGCGTTGAAGGGCACTCGAAGGACAACGCGTCGCGGGTCGAGGAGGCGCTGACCGCGATCCCGGCCGTGGTGGCCTGCCATATGGTCTCGGGCTCGGCGGATTTCTTCGTCGAGGCCGTGGTGCCAGATCTGGCCAGTTATGAGCAGTTGCTGCTCGGGCAGATCCTGACCATCCCGTCGATCGTCGGTGCGCGCAGCAACTTCGCGATCCGCACCATCCTCAGTCGCGGGCCGCTGCCGCTGGAGCACTGGCGCTGACCGCCCGCAGGCATCCCGCTGGTGGTGCGGCCGGCTGGCCCGGCCACGTCACGGGCAGGATGTGAGGATGCGCGCGGTTTTCGTGAGGAAATTTGGGGTGCGGCCGGAGGTCGCCGCGGTGGCCGACCCGTCAGTCACCGGCCATGGGGCCGTGCTGCGGGTGGCGGCGACCGGGCTGTGCCGCAGCGACTGGCATGGCTGGCAGGGGCATGACGCGGGCATCCGGCTGCCCTACGTGCCGGGGCACGAGATGGCCGGCACGATCGCGGCCCTCGGCCGGGACGTGCGCGGCTGGTCGGCGGGCGACCGCGTCACCGTCCCGTTCGTGTGCGCGTGCGGGTCCTGCGAGCAATGCCGCGACGGCAATCAGCAGGTCTGCCTGAACCAGGAGCAGCCCGGGTTCAGCTACTGGGGTTCTTTCGCGCAGTACGTGGCCATCCCGCAGGCCGAGGTGAATCTCGTCCGGCTGCCGGATGACCTCAGCTTCGCCGGGGCAGCCAGCCTGGGCTGCCGGTTCGCCACCGCGTACCGGGCCCTCCGGCGGGTCGCGCGGATATCCGCGGGGGAGTGGGTGGCCGTTTTCGGCTGCGGCGGGGTGGGGCTGTCCGCGGTGATGATCGCCGCGGCGTCCGGTGCCCAGGTCATCGCGATCGACACGAGCCCGGCCGCGCTCGCGCTGGCGGCCCGGCACGGGGCGGCCCAGGCGCTGCCGGCCGGACCCGGCGTCGCGGCGGCGATCCGGGATCTCACCGGCGGCGGCGCGCACGTCAGCGTGGATGCCCTCGGGTCCGCCGCGGTGGTGGCGCCGGCCCTGGGGTGCTTGCGGCCGCGGGGCCGGCTCGTGCAGATCGGCTTGCTGCCCGGTGAGATCAGCCTCGACATGGCGGCGTTGATCGGGCGGGAACTGCAATGGCTGGGCAGTCACGGGATGGCCGCCGCCGACTATCCCGAGATGCTGGCCATGGTCAGTTCCGGGGCGCTGCGGCCGCAGGACCTGGTCACCAGCGTGATCGGGCTGGCTGACGTGCCGGACGCGCTCGCCGCGATGAGCACCGCGAGCAGCCCGGGCATCACGGTCATCGAGCTGGGCTGACCGCGGCCAGGCCGGCTTTCCGGCACCGGTCCAGGATGCGTCACCGGTCCAGGATGCGCTGCCGCTGCGGGTCGTAGAACGGCGCGATCTGCAGCCGGGCGGGAACGTGGCCGGCCGGGGTCCGCACCTGGAAGTCGCCGCTCTTCAGCCACTGGCCGGTCACGCCGTCGTCGCAGGCCACCTGGGCCAGCGCCACCGCGCCGCCGACTGTGTAGCCGTAGGCGGCGGCCCGGACGTAGCCGACCCACTGGCCATCCAGCAGCACCGGCTCGTTACCGAACAGGTCGGCCTGCGGGTCCTCGACGACCAGGCCCACGACGCGGTTGCAGGGCGGTCCCGCGGCCCGCGCCGCAAGCAGCGCGTCCCGGCCGATGAACCCGCCTGGCTTGTCCCACGCCACCGCGAATCCCAGCCCGGCCTCCAGCGGGTTGTCGGTGTTGTCAATGTCGACGCCCATGTCGCGGTACCCCTTCTCCAGCCGCAGGCCCGACAGGGCGGACAGGCCGATCGGCCGGAAACCGAGGTCGCCGCCGGCGGCCATCAGGTCGTCGTACACACCGAGCGCGTACTCGGCGGGCACATGCAGCTCCCAGCCAAGCTCCCCGACATAGGTGACGCGGACAGCCAGCACCGGCGCGTAGCCGACATGGATCTGCCGGGCCGACAGGTAGGGGAACGCCTCGTTGGCCAGATCGGCGTCGGTCAGCCGCCCGATCAGCTCCCGGGACGCCGGGCCCTGCACCGACAGCAGGGTGGTGCCTGAGGTGACGTCGGTGACGGTGACGATCTCGCCCGGCCCGGTCGCCCTCCTGATCAGCGGCTCGATCCGGCGGTGGATGATGTCACTGGCCACCACGAGGAACTTCTCCGGCTCCAGGCAGGTCACCGTGACATCGGCGACGATGCCGCCTGCCGCGTTGAGCCACTGGGTGTACACGAGACGGCCCGCCCCGAGGATCACGTCATTGGCCGACAGCCGGCTCAGCACCGTGGCCGCGTCCGGTCCCTGCACCATGAGCTTGGCCATCAGGCTCATGTCCAGCACGCCGACGGCCTCGCGGACCGCCGCGTGCTCGCGCCCGACGATCGCATGCGATTCCTGGCGCCGGTAATCGAGGGTGGTCGCGGGTGCCTCCCCGGGGTCAGCGAACCACTCGGCGAACTCCCAGCCGGCCGAGGCGCCGAACTGAGCACCGGCCGCGACCAGCCGCTCATGCAGCACCGACCGGCGCACGTTCCGGCCGGTCGACGGCTTCCAGGTGGGCCAGACGGCCTCCCCGAACAGCGCCCCGAGCTGCTCCACGGTGCGCTCCGCCCGGAACCGCCGGGAGGTCTCGTAGGCGGCGGTCCGGTCAATGGCGAAACTGGTGACGTCGACCGGCGGGACGCCGTCCACGATCCAGTGCGCGAGTACCGCGCCGACCCCGCCGCCGGACAGGATGCCCAGCGAGTTCAGGCCGGCCGCCACGAAATAGCCATCCAGTTCCGGGGCGGGCCCGAGCAGCGGCCGGACGTCCGAGGTGAACGACTCGGGCCCGCAGAAGAACGTCCGCACCCCGATGTCCGCCAGCGAGGGTATCCGGTTCATCGCGCGGGCGAGGTAGGGCTCCAGACGGTCCCAGTCGGGCGGCAGCTTGCCGAACGCGAAACCGCGGGGCACCCCGTCAAGCGACCACGGCGCGCCGACCGGCTCGAACAGGCCGACCAGCATCCCGTCCCCCTCGGGGCGGTAGTAGCCATAGTTGTCCGGATCCTCGATGACCGGCAGGTCCTGGGCCATCCCGGGCAGTGTGTCGGTCAGCAGGTAGTAATGCTCGGCCGCCTGCAGGGGCACCCCGACCCCGGCCAGCGCCCCGAACTGCCTGGCCCACATGCCGGCGGCGTTTACCACCACCTCGGTCTCGATCCGGCCCGCTTCCGTACACACGGCGCGGACCTGGCGGCCGCGGGTCTCGACGCCGGTCGCGGCGACGCCTTCGATGACCCGCACGCCGAGCTGCCGGGCTCCCTTGGCCAGTGACGTGGCCACGCCGACCGGGTCGGCCCGGCCCTCGTCGGCGACATAGAACGCGGAGAGCACGTCGTCGGTCCGGGCCAGCGGCCAGCGGTCCGCCACCTCCCGCGCCGAGATCTCCACGTCCTCGACGCCGAATCCGTGCATCCAGATACCCTCCCGGCGCAGCGCCTCCTGGCGCTGCGGGGTGGTGGCGACCGAGATGTGCCCGACGGCACGGAACCCGGTCGAGTGGCCCGTCTCCTGCTCCAGGCGCGCATACAGGTCACGCGAGTACCGGCTGAAGAACAGCGACGTCTCGTCCGTCATGCCGGCCGAGGTGATCAGCCCGGCCGCGTGCCAGGTCGTCCCGGCGGTGAGCTGATGCTGCTCAAGCAGCACCACATCGGTCCAGCCCAGATGCGCGAGGTGGTAGGCGATGCTGCAGCCGATCACCCCGCCACCGACGATCACTACCTGCGCCCTGCTCGGAACGGTCCCGCTGGGGATTACCGGGTCGATCGCCACGATGTGCCTTTCCGGCCCGCCCGCGCTCAGGCAGCGCGATGACCAGTGACATCAGAGCATGACGGTGCCCGCGTGGTCCAGCGCCGGGCCGCCCGGCGCTGCACTGCCGCGGACCCAGGGTGATCCACACGTCCGGCCAGCCACACGGTTATCTCGGCCGCCAAGGTGGGCTGGTGCCGGGCGCGGCGAGATCAATACAATCGCGGTGAAGGCTGGCGCCGGACCTGCGCGTGCGCAAGCGGGAGGGCAGCAGCGGGGCTGGGTAGGCACGCAGGGAGACGGATGACCGAGCCCATCGTCGGCGCGCAGCAGTCCGACACGCGTCAGAAGGCCCTGCGGATCAACCTCGATCCGCGCTGGTACGGGACCATCGCCGAGATCGGGGCCGGCCAGGAGGTCGTCCGCTGGTTCTTCCGGGTGGGCGGCGCGGCCGGGACCATCGCGAAATCGATCTCGGCGTACGACATGGCCGTGAGCGACGCCGTCTACGGCAAGGCGGACAGGTACGTGTCCGCCTCGCGGCTGCAGGGCATGCTCGACAAGGAATTCCAGCTCAATGTCGAGCGGCTGGGCGACGAGCGGGGTGACGGCACCTCGTTCTTCGCGTTCGCTGACACGGTTGTCGCGCGCAGCTTCCGGGGCAGCAACGAGTGCCACGGCTGGATGGGCGTGAAGTTCCAGGCACACCCGCACGACGAGCCGAGCCAGATCGTGATGCACGTGCGGATGCTCGACATCGAGGCGTCGCTGCAGCAGGAGGCGCTGGGCATCGTCGGGGTGAACCTGCTGCACGGGGCGTTCTTCGAGCACCACGAACCGGACTCGCTCATCGAGAGCCTCCTCGACCGGCTGACCACCGGCCGCATCGAGATCGACATGATCCAGTTCCGCGGCATCGAGTTCCGTGCCGTGGACAACCGGCTGATGGCGCTGAAACTCGTCCAGCTCGGGCTGAGCGGCGTCGCGATGTTCGGCCCCGACCGTGAGGTGCTCCAGCCAAGTGAGGTGCTGCGCAAGAAGGCGATCCTGGTGGAGCGGGGCAGCTTCCGGCCGCCGACCCATGTGAACCTCGACATGCTGGACACGGCCCGGGCCAAGTTCGAGGCCGACCCGGCCGTGGCGGGCAAGCCGGTGCTGACGCTCACCGAGATCACCATGCGCAACTTGCTGGCCGACGGGGCCAGCGTGGACCGGCGCGACTTCCTGGCCCGCGCGGAGCTGCTCGCCGCCTGTGGCATGACGGTGCTGATCAGCGACTACTTCGATTACTACCGGCTGGCCGCGTACATCGCCGAGCGGACCAGTGAGCGGATCGGCATCGTGATGGGGGTACCGAGCCTCATCGACTTGTTCGACGAGAAGAACCACGCCCAGCTTCCCGGCGGCATCCTGGAGAGCTTCGGGCGGCTGTTCAAGAACGACCTGAAGCTGTACGTCTACCCGCTGCAGCCCGCGGCCGATGACCAGCTCAAGACCGTGCACAATGTCCACGTCCAGGCTGAGCTGCAGCCGCTGTACGACTACCTCGCCGGGCGGGGCAGCTTCGTCGACCTGGACAACTACCGGCCTGAGTACCTGCAGATCTTCAGCCGGGACGTGCTGCGCCGGATCGCGGCCGACGACAGCTCCTGGGAAGCCATGGTCCCGACGGATGTCGCCGAGCTGATCAAGCGCCGCTCGTTCTTCGGCTACGTCAAGCAGCGGATGGACTGACCGCCCGCGGCATCACCTGGCCGCGAGCACCCGCAGGTACCGGCCGGTGGCTGGGCGTACCTTCTAGGTTACTAGGAGTACATTGATGGTAACTTAAAGTGTTAAGCGGGGAGATGGCCTTAGTGAACAGCCTGGTAGCGGTGGCCGAGGATCTCGATTCCTTCTTGAGCCAGTTGATGGCCACACGGCACCGCGACCACAGCAGCGACCGTGACAACCCCACTGTTGTCGTGGCCAGGAACCACGCCCGGTCATGATGGACGAGGCATCCGTGCTGCCCGGCACGATCATGCTCGACCCAGGCGATGACCCGGAAACGGCATGGCCGCGCATCCGCGATCTGGGCCGCGCCGGTGGCCTCGGTCCCCTACCCGCCGCACGGCTCGCCCTCGCGGTCAGCATCGGGATCGGGCGGCAGCACGGCGCGGCCGTGATTCAGATCGCTCGCGTCGATGACGCCCACGGCTCCCATGTCGACGCAACGATCCACGGAGGCAGGGCGAGCCTCGCCTCGGCTCCGCCCGGCCTGGTCGACGTTAGCCGCCAGCACATCTCAGCCGGCGGAACCGTCACGCAGATACTGAGAGTCAACGTCAACGCCGACGCGGTGAATGAGGACCCGGCCTGGGCCGGGACAAGGCGGAGTTCCTGGCCAGCATGAGCCACAAGATACGCACCTCCCCGACATCATGGAAGGCCGCGCGGGCCGCCGGGCAACCTGGCCGGGGCCCGGACCCGTAGGGAGGGTGAGGAGGTAATACATGCCCCGATCCCTGCGTGACGAAGAGTTCTCAGCGTTCGTCCAGGCCCGCCGCGTCGAGTTGCTGCGATCTGCCTGCCTGCTGACCGCCGGAGACACGCACCTGGCTGAGGATCTCGTCCAGACCGCCCTCGCCCGGCTGTATGTGGCGTGGCCGAGGGTACGCCGCTCGGGCACTGAGGCTGCTTATGCCTGGCGCATCGTGGTCAACGCCCACATCGATGAGATCCGGCGGCCTCGCTGGCGACGCGAGCGCTCCGTCGCCGAACTCCCGGAGGGTCCCGGGCCGGCGCCGCCCGGCGGGCTGCCGGGCGGGATCGACGGGGGCGCGATCCGCGCCGCACTCGCCGCCCTGCCACCCAGGATGCGGGCCGCGATCGTGCTGCGGCACTGGATGGACCTCAGCGTCGAGGAGACCGCCGGTCTGCTGAACTGCTCCGAGGGCACCGTGAAAAGCCAGACAGCTAAGGCCACCGCCCGGTTGCGCGACTTGCTGACCGCGACCGGAGCCGGGGCCGCCACCGAGGGGAGCCACCGATGAACGACGTGAAGGACCTGCTCGAACGTGCCCTGGCCGATGGGCACGGGCCGGCCCCTGACCAGCCGGTCGACGCCGCCGGCGATCTGGCCCGTGGCCGCGGCCTGCTCCGCCGCCGGCGTCTCGCGGGCCTGGCGGGCACGGTCACCGCGGTGGCCGTCGTCGCCATCGTGCCGTGGGCCACGCATGCCGCCAGCAGCGGGCCGGCCGCCGGCCCGCAAGCAGCGCCCACCCTCCGGTCGTCCGGGACCGCACGCCCGGCCGGACCCATCGCCCTGATTGCCTACGATGGCGAGCAGGCACCCGGCTATCAGGTGGCCGAGGTGCCCAGCGGCTGGGTGGTGCAGGGCGGTAACGCCTACGCGCTCGTCATCGCCCCCCAGAACGACACGGACAAGAGCATCGACTCGTTCCTCGGGAAGCTCGTCGTCATGCTGCAGTCCAGGGACGCCGGTGCCCCTACCCAGGGAACTTCACAGCCGGTGGCCGGCCGCCCGGGCCGCTTCGACGTGCAGGGCGACACCCAGATCCTGACCTTCCAGGGTGCCGACCACGGCTGGGTCGTCGTCCAGGCCCCGACCTCGCTGGGCTGGGACAGTGCCCGGCTGGCGCAGTTCGCGGCCGGCGTGCAGGTGCTCGGCAACGCCCAGCCAGGCCGGGGCTGATCCAGCCGGGCCGGGGCTGACCCGGCACGCGTCCCGCTGCGGTCCGGAGCCGGAGTCCAGGGCTCCGGACCGCAGGCGCGGGCGGCCCCGGTGATTTTCAGCCCGCCGGCTGGTCATAACCCTGAGTAGGCCGGACCAGCCGGCTGGTGCCAACATGAAGGAGATCACGTTGAGCCTGCCCAGGATCGCCAGCCGGCCGGAGTGGCTGGCCGCCCGGAAGGAATTGCTGGCCAAGGAGAAGGACCTGACCAGGCAGCGGGATGCGCTCAACGCTGAGCGCCGCGACCTGCCCATGATCGAGATCGAGAAGGACTACATATTCGACGGCCCGGACGGTGCCGCGCGCCTCATCGACCTGTTCGAGGGGCGCCGGCAGCTGATCATCTACCACTTCATGTTCGACCCGGAGTGGGAGGACGGCTGCCCGAGCTGCAGCGCAGGCACCGATGAGCTGTCGGCCGGCTTCTTCGAGCACCTGCACACCCGGGACACCAGCTACGCCATGGTGTCGCGGGCACCGCTGGCCAAGCTCAGCCGGTGGAAGGCCCAGAAGGGCTGGGACGTGCCCTGGTACTCCTCGTTCGGCACCGACTTCAACTACGACTTCGGGGTCACGATCGACGAGTCGGTCGCCCCGGGCGAGTACAACTACCGGAAAAAGGCCGAGTTTGAGGCTATGGGGTCGGATTTCTTCACGTCAGCCCAGCCCTTCGAGATGCCGGGCCGAAGCTGCTTCCTGCATGCCGATGGCCGGGTGTTCTGCACGTACTCCCAGTACGCGCGAGGTCTCGAGTCCACCGGCGGCTCCTACTACTTCCTCGACCTCACCGTCCTCGGCCGGCAGGAGGACTGGGAGGAGCCCAAGGGGCGCAGCGAGTCCGCCCGGTCCGCCACGCCCGACTTCGCATCATGATCAACCGGACCTGGCCGGCCCCCGGCCCTCCTGCTCAACCTTTGTCCGGCCGGGCCCAGATATCCCGCTCATGCATGAGCTCAATCTGCCTCGCTGTCACCTCCCGGCGATACTCGTCGTGCCCGTAGGGGGCGCGGTCGAGGTACAGGTTCCTGGGGTAGACCGGCTCCTCGTAAATTAGCTGGTACTGCTCGGTGGTGAGGTCCTTGGCCCAGTTGTCCCACTGTGCGTTCGCCCGGAACCAGCGGAGCGCCTCGATGTCGACCGTCCCGGCGACCCAGGAGGACCCGCCGCTGTAGTCGTGCCGCCCGATAATCTGCCCGCGGTAGTCGACGACCGCCGATCCGCCGCCGAAGGTGTCGATCGGGATGGTGGAATCGGCGTGCAGGTAGTATGTCCCGACATTGCATGCGATCAGGTAGAAATTGTTGTCGAGGGCTCGCGCGCGATTCTGGATCTCGAACAGGCCGTTGCCGACGTGCGGGTGCGGATACGGGCCCCGGTAGACGACCTCCGCGCCGTTCATCGCCAGGCCGCGGGCATTCTCCGGGTACGAGCCCTCGTTGGCCATCAGGAATCCCAGCCGGCCGATTTCCGTGTCGGCCACCGGGTAGAACGCATCCAGGTTGCGGCCGTACAACTCGATCCACTTGTCCCAGACGTTGTGCGGTGTCACCGAGTGCTCGACCGGGAGCAGCGGCACCACTTTGTGGTGCCTGAGGATCACCTCGCCGTCCGGGCTGAGGACAAAGCCGACATTGAAGAAGCGCCCCGGGAATTCGGGATGGCGGGCCTTGGCCTGGGCCATCAGGAACACGTTCCACTGCCGGGCCAGGCCGCCGAGGTAGTCCGTCTCCGGGCCCGGGATGTCGATCGCGCATTCCCGCGCGAAATCTTCGTGGTCGAGGTCGAGGACCTCGTCGTTGAAGCCCTGCAGTGCCCCCTCGGGGATGGTGATGAGCCTTACCGGCAGGTCCAGGCTGGACAGCCAGGACGCGGCCTTGATCAGGTGCGAGAGGTGCTCGAGATTCGCCTGGATCTCATCGCGGCGGCTGATGCCCCGCATCGTGGGGACCAGGCCCAGAGCCTGGTAAGGCTCGATCATGATTCGTCCCTTCGCCCGCGGAGCCTCCGCTGCGCGTCGGCCCGCTCATCCGGTGCTGCCCCTGTTCTACCGGGCGACCGGGGCTGGCGAGAACCCACTGGCCGTGTCAGTATTTGATTGCTTGATACAAGCAATCAAATACTGACAGGACGGGCCTCGTGACGCGATCGAGCAGTGCGGCCCGATCTCCCGGTTCCGACCTGGCCGGGCAGCTTGAGCAGGCGTTCCGGCTGCTCGGCAAGCGGATCTACCTGCCGAGCGTCCGCCAGATGCGCGCGGTCAACCCCGGCCTGGACAAGGTCAGCATCCCGCTGCTCGCTACACTCGGTGAGCAGGATGATGTCCGCCCGTCCGATGTCGCCGCTGCGGCAGAACTTGATCCGTCAACGGTCAGCCGGCAGTTGCACCAGCTTGAGCGCCTCGGGCTCGTCAGCCGCAGACCGGATGGCGAGGACGGCCGCGCCAGCCGGATCAGCCTGACGGCGCACGGGCGCGACAGCCTGGCGATGGTTCGCGCCAGTCGCGCCACGATGCTCGACACGGTATTTCGTGGCTGGCCCGACGAGGACCGCCGTCATTTGCTGAGGCTGCTTGACCGGTTGCTGGCCGGCCTGGCCGCGCTGCCCGCAACGGCGTCACCGCCACCGAGCAAAGAGAGCCACTCATGAGTGCACCGGCCACGGCGACCGCGAACCCGGCGGAGGAGGCTGGCTTCACCCACCGGCAGATCTTGATGATCATGTCCGGGCTGATGCTGGGCATGTTCCTGGCCTCACTCGACCAGACGATCGTCTCGACGGCGCTGCCGACGATCGTGGGCGACTTCCACCGCAGCGACCTGCTGTCCTGGGTCATCACCGCGTACCTGCTGGCCAGCACCGCCTCGACACCGCTGTGGGGCAAAGCGGGTGACCTCTACGGCCGCAAGCGCGTGTTCCAGCTCGCCATTGTGGTGTTCCTGGTGGCCAGCGCGCTCTGCGGTGCCTCACAGAACATGTACGAGCTGATCGCCTTCCGCGGCATGCAGGGAATCGGCGGCGGCGGCCTGATCTCGCTGGTATTCGCGATCATCGGCGATGTGATCCCGCCCCGCCAGCGGGGCCGCTACCAGGGATACTTCGGCGCCGTCTTCGGTGTCTCCAGCGTGGTCGGGCCGCTGGCCGGCGGGTTCGCCGTGGACAGCCTCAGCTGGCGCTACATCTTCTACATCAACCTGCCGCTGGGCATCGTCGCGCTGATCGTGACCAACCGTGTGCTGCGCCTGCCCAAGCGCACCCGCCATGTCCTGATCGACTGGTGGGGAGCACTCCTGCTGGTGGCCGGGGTGTCCTGCATCCTGCTCGCCACCCAGTCCGGCGGCACGGACGGGTGGGGGTCATGGCAGGTCGTCGGGCTCTTCGGGCTCGGAGCGGTGGGGCTGGCCGGCTTCGTGCTCCGGGAGAAGCTGGCGCCCGAGCCGATCCTGCCGCTGGAACTGTTCCGGATGCAGATCTTCACCGTCTCCAACATCGTGTCCTTCGTCAGCGGCGTGGCCATGTTCGGCGCGCTCGCCTTCCTGCCGCAGTACCTGCAGCTCGTGCACGGGGTCTCGGCCACCGAGTCCGGCCTGCTGCTGCTGCCCCTGCTGGTCGGCCTGCTGGTGATGAGCATCGGCTCGGGCCGGTACATCTCCCGCACCGGCCGGTACCGCTGGTTCCCGCTGGCCGGCACGATCCTGGTCACCATCGGGCTGATCCTGCTCACCCACCTCGGCGCGCACACGTCGCTGGTCATCGTGAGCCTGGACATCCTGGTCTTCGGCGCCGGGCTCGGGCTGTTCATCCAGGTGCTCACCCTCGTCGTGCAGAACGCGGTGCCGATGCGCCAGATGGGCGTCGCGACATCGTCGGTTACCTTCTTCAGGTCGATGGGCGGCGCTATCGGGGCGTCCGCTCTGGGCGCGGTCCTCACCGCGGGCATCGCCTCGGAGTTCCCGCATTTCCTGCCGGCCGCGGCGCTGAAGGGGGGCGGTGACAAGGTGGCTCAGCTCGTGCAGAGCCCGGATGCCCTGAAGGCGCTCAAGATCACCAACCCGGCCCTGCACGAGGGCATCATCCAGGCCTATTCGCACGCTATCGACCGGCTGTTCCTGGTCGCCATCCCGGTGTCGGTCCTCAGCATCATCGCCTCGCTGTTCATCAAGCAGGTCAAACTGCGAGTCAGTAACACCACGCCCGCAACCGCGGGCGGCGGGCCGTCGCAGGCCGGGACGGACGCCGTGCCGGCCGCACCCGGAGGGACGCACTAGATGCCTGGCGTGACCATCTCGGCAGGGTACGGCGCCGGCGGGAGCGTCATCGCGCCAGCGGTGGCCAAGCGGCTCGGCCTGCCTCTGCTCGACCGTGCGATCAGCTCGCGGGTCGCGGCCCAGCTGCACGTGTCCGTCCAGGAGGCCGAGGGCGGGGATTTCCGGCGCTCGCTGGTCGAGCGGTTCCTCACCGTGCTCAGGCCGCTAGCCGGCGGGGTGCTCTGCGCCGGCACCGACGCCGCCCCGCCGCATGCCATCCCGCCGCCCGACGACACGGTTCTCTTCCGTGAGCAGGCCGAGGCCATCATGGCCGAAGCGCTCCGCTCCGGTGCGGTGATCCTCGGCCGGGCCGGCGGCGCCGCCTTCTGCGCCGCACCGGACGTGCTGCGGGTGCGCCTGTTCGGATCAGCAGAGGCACGCATCGCCCAGGCGGCCAGCATCGAGGACGTCGACCCGCCGACCGCCCGGCGGCGGCTGCCTGAGGTCGACCGGGCCCGCGCCCAGTACGTCCGGCGGCTCTACGGCGTGAGCATCGACGACCCCGACCTCTACCATCTGCAGATCGACAGCACCGCTGTGGCCCTGGACACCTGCGCCGACCTCATCGCGGCGGCATACCAGGCCCTCACGCCCAGCCCGGGAGGAGTCGGCAGCGGCGCTCCTGGCCGCAATTGGTGAACCCGCCTGATCATGGTGACATCTTCGCTCGCCGCCCATCTGGAGGGCCGCTACGGCATCCGGGTCGACCGGCTGGCCGAACTCGGCCTGGGCGTTTGCCGCGTCGATCGCCGCGACGGCCCGAGCTGGGTGGCCCGGGTTTTTCCCGGCGCGCGACCGGCTGAGAAAGCCGAGGGCGACGCCGAGATCCTGCGGTTCCTGCAGGAGCATGGCTTTCCCGCCGAACGGTGCGCGCACCCTGACCCCGTGTCCGCGTTCGCGGGGCAGCGCGTCCTGGTCACCCAGTTCGCCCATGGAGCCGCCGCGGACGGCAGCGAGCGGACCGGCCATGCCCTCGGGGACCTCCTTGGCCGCCTGCACACCCTGCCGGCTGGCTCGGGCGCGGTGGCGCGCCGCGGCGGGGCCTGGCACCACGTGTGCCACCAGGGTGGCCCACGGGACGAGATCGACGCCGCGATGTCGCTGCTCGCGGGGGCGCAGGAGCATGTCCGCGGCGAGCAGCGAGCCCTGTACGAGGCACTGCGCGGCGAACTTGAGCGTGCCGAGGACGGCCGCGACTTGCCGGAGGCGTTGATCCACCCGGACTTCGTGCCCGGCAACGCCATCGCATCGCCGGGCGGCGGCCTGGTCCTCGTCGGCTGGACCGGCGCGGGCCGCGGGCCGCGCCTCTCATCTCTCGCGTTCCTGCTCTGGGCGGCCGGCCGGCGCAACCTGGCCGCCGTGGACGCCGTCATGGCCGGCTACCGCCCGCATGTCCGCCTGGAGCCGGCCGAGCTGGCCCGGCTCACCGGGGCGATACGGGCTCGCCCGCTGGTCCTTGACTGCTGGGCGTACTGCACGGGGCGCAAAGACCTTCCCGGCGTGGTGCACGGATTGCGCGCGACACGCGACCTCGCGGCGGCAATCGCCGCGCGGGCCGCCCGCGCGAGTGAGCACCAGGCCGGCCAGGCCGGGGCCAGAGCCGCTGGCTACGGGACGCCCGGATCAGGCCTCCCGCTCGCCGGGGTCGGCGGCACCGGGTTGTCGGTGGCGGCCATCCGGGCCGCGGAGACCGCCCGCCCCGACCGGCTGTTCGCCGATCCGCTCGCCGGGGCGTTCGTCGCCGCCTCGGGATGGTCGCCGCCGTGGCCGCCGCACAGCCGGCGGGAGGCCGCGCTGAAGGCCTGGGTGGTGGCCCGCACGGTGTTCCTTGACGAACTGCTCGCCGCGGCGGGCCGGGACGGCTGCCGCCAGGTTGTCCTGCTCGGCGCCGGCTTCGACGCCCGGGCATTCCGGCTGCCCTGGCCGCCAGGGGTCCGGTTCTTCAAGGTGGACACCGC
>Ga0265338_10005390_pt1 | contig 16709 bp, 11 predicted proteins | sample 42126metaG_FD_193579 | JGI IMG/M metagenome (GOLD analysis project Ga0265338, IMG submission 193579) | Rhizosphere microbial communities from Carex aquatilis grown in University of Washington, Seatle, WA, United States - 4-21-26 metaG | ecosystem: Host-associated > Plants > Roots > Rhizosphere... | reverse complement strand
CCACGACCCAAAGTGCATCCTTTGTTCGGTCGCCTAACAAAGCGGATTCGGCCCGTTCCGCGCTCCTCTCGAGGGGGTGCCGCGGTCGGCCTTCGGGGAGGTCGGTTCGATGCCCAGGATGCGTTTCCGGCTGGTCGCGCTCATCGCGATGCTCGTCATGGCTGCCGCCGGGTGCGGGCGGCGAACGTCCACGGAGCCCTGGCCCCCGATCACGGATCCGCTCGTGTTCGACGACACGTTCGGCAAGAACGTGATCTACCAGGCGTTCGGCGGTTCCCGGCTCGACGCGCTCGCGATCGACTCCACGACCGCCTACACGGGCAAGTCCTCGATGAAGATCTCGGTCCCCTCGGCGACGAGCACCACCGGGACCTACGCCGGCGGCGCGCTCACCACGCCGCGCCTGCGCGACCTCGCGGGCTACAACGCGGTCAGCTTCTGGATGAAGGGCAGCGTCGCCGCCACGCTCGCCGAGGCCGGCTTCGGCAACGACAACACCGGCAAGTCGCGGTACACGGCCAGCCGCAGCGTGATCCCGGTGACGACGTCGTGGACGCAGGTGCTCGTGCCGATCCCGAACGCCGCGAAACTCACCGCCGAGGGCGGTCTCTTCTACTTCTCCGCCGCGCCGCTCGCCGGCGCCGGCTGGACGCTGTGGATCGACGACGTGCAGTTCGTCAACACCGCCACGATCACGAATCCCCGTCCCGCGCTCGCCTCGCAGACCATCAACACCGTCTCCGGCGCCGGGGTCAGCCTGTCCGGCACCACCAAGACCGTGTTCGCGGTCAACGGCGTCGACCAGACCGTCGGCCACATGCCGGGCTACTTCGACTTCTTCCACTCGGCGCCGGCGTTCGGATCGGTCACCACCGACGGCATCCTGCACGTCGCCTCGTCCGGCACCGACACGCTGACCGCGAAGCTCGGCACGATCTCGGCCACCGGCCGCATCGTGGTCAACGCCATCGCCTCGCCCACGACCGCCGCGCCCAACCCGACGGTCGCGGCCGGCAACGTGATCTCGCTGTTCAGCGACGTGTACTCGAACGTGCCCGTCGACACGTGGAACGCCACGTGGTCGCAGGCCTACGCCTCCGAGTCCGATCTCAAGGTCGCGGGCAACCCGGTCAAGCTGTACACGAACCTCACGTACGCGGGCATCGAGTTCACCACGCACACGATCAACGCCTCGGCCATGACGGCGTTCCACATGGACGTGTACGTGCCGTCGGGCTCGACGATCAAGGTGAAGCTCGTCGACTTCGGCGCCAACGGCGTCTATGGTCCGCTGGGCTCGGGCAACGACGACACGCAGAGCGAGCTGACGTTCACCGCGCCGGCCAGCCTGACGGTGGGCGCCTGGTACCCGCTCGAGATCCCGCTCGCGAATTTCACCACGCTCACCAACCGCGCGCACCTCGCGCAGCTCATCATCTCCGGGGACCTGGCCAGCAACACGCGCACCGTCTTCGTGGACAACATCTACTTCCACAAATAGTCTGCGCGGGCCGAACCCCACGGCCCGGAGGCGCACGCTCATGACGAAGGCCGCAGGCGAGACGAACGGCGCGCGACGCGCGGGCGGGGCCCGGACGGGCTCCCTCGCGCACGTGGTGCTGCGCATGGTCTGGGAACAGGCCCGCATCTCGCGCGCGGAGATCGCCCGGCGTACGGGCCTTTCCCGCTCCACCGTCACGGAGATCGTCGACGAGCTGCTGCCCACCGGGCTGGTGCATGAGACCGGCACCGGACCTTCGCGCGGCGGGCGGCCGCCGATCGTGCTCGAGTTCCGCTACGACGCCGCATGCATCCTGGGCGTGGACATGGGCGCCGCGCACGTCGCGGTCGCGCTCACGAACCTGCGCGGCGAGGTGCTCGCCTGGCGCCACCGCCCGCATCCCGTGCGCACGGATCCCGAGGGCACGCGCGCGCTCATCACCGAACTGGCGACCGCATGCCTCGCGGACCAGCCCGGCGCGCGCAAGCGGCTGCTCGGCACGGGCATCGCGGTTCCGTGCCCGGTCGACCCCCAGCACCCGGAACGGTTCTCCGAGGTCGTGATGCCCGCGTGGAAGGGCCGCGGCGGCTTCCGCGCGTTCGCCACGCGCTTCAAGGCCCCGCTGTTCGTGGACAACGACGCCAACCTCGGCGCGCTCGCCGAGCGCTGGTGGGGCGCCGGGCGCGGCATCGACGACTTCGCGTACGTGAAGCTGGGCACCGGTGTGGGCTCCGGCCACTTCGTGCAGGGCCGCGTGTACCGCGGCGCGACCGGCGTCGCCGGCGAGATCGGGCACATGGCGATCGATCCGCACGGCAAGATGTGCGTGTGCGGGCTGCGCGGCTGCCTCGCGACCCTCGTGGGCTCGCCCGAGCTGGTGGCACGCGCGCGGGAACTCGCGGCCAAGCACCCCCGGAGCGCGCTCGCGGGCACGACACCGACCATCGAGTCGATCGAGGACGCCGCGATGGCGGGCGATGCGCTCGGACTGCAGATCGTGCACGAGGCCGCCGGCAGCCTCGGCATCGCCATCGCGGGCCTGCTCAACCTCATGAACCCGCGCCTCGTCATCCTCGGCGGCGGCCTCGCGCGGCTCGGCGACCTGCTGCTCGCGCCGCTGCGCGACGTGATCCGCAACCGCACGCTGGTGAGCTCGTTCGCCGCGGCGGAAGTGCGCACCAGCGGCCTCGGCCCGCGCTCGATCGCGGTCGGCGCCGCGACGCTCGTCCTCGATGCCGCGCTCGACGACATGACCATGTTCCCAGGCCAGGCCGAGGAGACCCGCTCCGCATGACCCCCGCGCTCCGCCAGGCCCTGAGGGCCCTGCTGCCGCTGACCTGCGCGCTCGCGCTGCTGTCGTCCGGCACCGCCTGCGCCAAGAAGACCACCGCACCGGCGGCACCGGTGCTCGTCTGGCAGGACGAGTTCGACGGCCCGGCCGGGCAGTCGCCCGACTCGAGCAAGTGGGGCTTCGACATCGGCACCGGCTGGGGCAACAACCAGCTCGAGTACGACACGCCGCGCCCCGAGAACGCCTCGCTCGATGGACAGGGGCACCTGGTGATCACCGCGCGCAAGGAGAGCTGGAACGGCCAGAACTACACCTCCGCGCGCATGAACACGCTCGGGCACTTCGCGCGCACCGGCGGCCGCTTCGAGGCGCGCATGCGCATGCCCTCCGGGCAGGGCATGTGGCCGGCGTTCTGGCTGCTCGGCTCCGATTTCGCCACCACGGGCTGGCCGGGTTGCGGCGAGATCGACGTGATGGAGTACCGCGGGCAGGAGAACACCGTGCTCCACGGCAGCCTGCACGGCCCGGGCTACTCGGGCGGCGGCGCGCTCACGAGCGTCATCAACGTGCCGGGCGCCCCCATGGACTCGGTGTTCCATGTCTACTCGGTGGACTGGAGCCCGACCAAGCTGACCTGGGCCGTGGACGGCACGACGTACTTCACGGTCACGCCCCACGACGTCCCCAGCGGCGCGCAGTGGGTGTTCACCCACCCGTTCTTCGTGATCCTCGACCTCGCCGTGGGCGGCGGCTTCGTGGGCTCCCCGAACGCCTCGACCACGTTCCCGCAGCAGCTCATCGTGGACTACGTGCGCGTGTACTCGCTCGGCTCATGACGCCGCGCGACGTCACCTCGCGGGCCCTGGTCCTGCTGCTCGCCGCGGCCGCGTTCGCGGGCGGCGGCTGCGCCCGGAGGCGCGCCCCGCTGCCCGAGGGCGTCCTGGTGGTGTCGCAGGAGCAGCAGGCCTCGTGGGTGCGCAACTTCAACCCGCTCACGACCGCAACGGCCGCGCGCTGGCCCACGCTCGCCGGCATCTACGAGCCGCTGTTCGTCTTCAACAGCGCGCAGGGCCGCTCGGTGCCGTGGCTCGGCCTCACGCGCGAATGGCGCGAGGGCAACCTCGTGCTGCGGGTGACCACGCGGCCGAACGTGCGCTGGTCGGACGGACGGCCCTTCGACGCGCGCGACGTGGCGTTCACGTTCCAGCTCCTGCACCGCTTCCCCGCGCTCGACCGCCAGGGCGTGTGGGCGTTCCTCTCGGGCGTCACCGCGCCGGACGACCATACGGTGGACTTCCGCTTCCAGCGCGTGTTCATCCCCGGCGCCGACCTGATCGTGATGCAGCAGATCGTGCCCGAGCACGTGTGGGGCGGCGTGAAGGACCCCGTCACGTTCCCGAACGAGACGCCGGTGGGCACGGGGCCGTTCACCCAGGTGCTCACGTTCCAGAACCAGGTCTACGAGCTCGGACGCAACCCGTACTACTGGCAGCCGGGCCGTCCGCGCGTGAAGGCGCTGCGCATGCCCGCCCTGCCGGGCAACGACGCCGCGAACCTCGCTCTCATCTTCGACGAGGTGGACTGGGCCGGGAACTTCGTGCCCGCCATCGACCGCGTGTACGTGGCCCGCGAGCCCGCCGCGCACGGCTACTGGTTCCCGCTCACCGGCAGCACGGTGTTCCTGTACGCGAACACGCGCCGCCCGCCGTTCGGCGACCCGCGCGTGCGCAAGGCGCTGAGCATGGCGATCGACCGCGACCTGCTCGTGGACGTGGCGCTCTACCGCTACTCGCGCCCCTCGGACGCCACCGGCCTGAGCGACGCGTACTCCGGCTGGCGCGACTCGGCCGCCGTGGCGGCGGGCGACTGGATGCGCCACGACCTCCGGCGCGCCGACTCGCTGCTGGTCGCCGCGGGCTGCCGCCGCGACGCGCGCGGCCGCCGCCTCAAGCCCGACGGCACGCCGTGGACCTACGAGATCCTCACGGTCTCGGGATGGTCCGACTGGGTGCGAGGCGCGCAGGTGATCGCGCGCGGCCTGCGCGAGCTGGGCATCGACGCGAACGTGCGCACGTACGATTTCAGCGCGTGGTTCCAGCGCGTGCAGGAGGGCGACTTCGACCTCACGATCGGCTGGTCGTTCGAGGGGCCCACGCCCTACACCTTCTACCGCTGGCTCATGGCGTCCTCGACGGTCAAGCCGGCCGGCACGCCGTCCATGGGCAACTGGCACCGATTCGGCAGCGACGAGGCCGACCGCGCGCTCGAGGCGTTCGAGCGCGAGCCCGACCCGGCGGCCCAGCACCGGCTGTGTGCGACCATGCAGCGCGTGTTTGTCGCCGAGGCGCCCGCGATCCCGCTCTACCCCGGGCCGTCGTGGGCCGAGTACAACAAGGCGCGTTTCGACGGCTTCCCCTCGCGCACGAACCCGTACGCCGACGCCTCGCCCAACAAGTTCGACGGCGGCGAGTGCCTGCTCGTGCTCACGACGCTGTCGCCGAGAGGAGGCGCGCGATGAGGTTCCTGCTGCGCCGGCTGGGCTTCTACCTCGTGGCCGGCTGGGTGGCGCTCACGCTCAACTTCTTCCTGCCGCGGCTCATGCCCGGCGATCCCGCCACGGCGCTGTTCGCCCGCTTTCGCGGCCGGCTCGCGCCCGAGGCCATGGCCTCGCTGCGCGAGGCGTTCGGACTCACGCGCGCGCCGCTGTGGCGCCAGTACCTCACGTACCTCGCGCACGCGCTGCGCGGCGACTTCGGCACCTCGGTCGCCTACTTCCCCTCGCCCGTTCTGCACGTGATCGGCACCGGGCTCTTCTGGACGCTGCTGCTGGCCGGCAGCGCGGTGATCATCAGCTTCGCGATCGGCACGCTGCTCGGCGTGGCGGCCGCGTGGTGGCGGCGCGGCTGGATCGACGGCGTCCTGCCGCCGGCGCTCGTGTTCCTCGGCGCCCTGCCCTACTTCTGGCTCGCGATGGTCGCGCTCTACGTGCTCGGTTTCACGCTCGGCTGGTTCCCGCTCGGGCACGCGTACTCGGACGACCTCACGCCGGGCTGGACGTTCGGGTTCGTGGCCGACGTCGTGCGCCACGCCGTGCTCCCCGTCGGCTCGATCGTCCTCGCCACGCTGGGCGGCTGGCTGCTGTCCATGCGCAACACGATGATCACGGTGCTCGGCTCCGACCACGTGAACCTCGCCCGCGCCAAGGGACTGCATCCCGCGCGCGTCGTGCTCCGATACGCCGCGCGCAACGCGCTGCTGCCGAGCATCACCAGCTTCGGCATGGCGCTGGGATTCGTGCTCGGCGGCTCGCTGCTCACCGAGATCGTGTTCTCCTACCCGGGACAGGGCTACCTGCTCGTGCAGGCCGTGCGCAACCAGGACTACCCGCTCATGCAGGGCATCTTCCTCGTCATCACCTTCGCCGTGCTCGGCGCCAACTGGCTGGTGGACGTCGTCTACCTCTGGCTCGACCCGCGCATCCGGGACTCCGCGTCATGAGCGACGGACCGCGCCGCGAGGCCATCGGCATCGCGCTCTGGTGGGACGCGATCCGCCGCGACCGCAAGGCCGCCACGGGCGCCGCGCTGCTCGCGGCCTTCGCGCTGGTCGCCGTGTTCGGGCCGCTTTTCGTGGGCGACCCGCAGGCGCTCGTCGGCATCCCGCTGCAGCCGCCGTCGTGGCACCACCTGCTCGGCACCACGGGCCAGGGCCAGGACGTCCTCGCCCAGCTCGTCGTGGGCACGCGCGTGTCGCTGGCGATCGGCTTCGGGGTCGGGCTGGCGGTGGTGCTGATCGGCGCGCTCGTCGGCGTCACCGCCGGCTTCTACGGCGGCCGCGTGGACGGACTGCTGTCGCTGCTCTTCAACGTCTTCCTCGTGATCCCGGGCCTGCCGCTCGCCATCGTCATCGCCGCCTACCTGCCGTCGGGGCCCATGACGCTGTCGCTGGTGCTCGTCGTGACCGGCTGGGCGTGGAACGCCCGCGTGCTGCGCGCCCAGACGCTCAGCGTGCGCCAGCGCGACTTCGTGGCCGCGGCGATCGTGACCGGCGAATCGGACCTGCGGATCATCGTCGACGAGATCCTGCCCACGATGACGAGCCTGCTCGTGGCGCAGGTGATCGGCAGCACGATCTACGCGATCGGCGCCCAGGTCGGGCTCGAGTTCCTCGGGCTCGGCGACGTCTCCGCGTGCACGTGGGGCACGAACCTCTACTGGGCGCAGAACGACTCCGCGCTGCTCACCGGCGCGTGGTGGACGTTCGCGCCGACGGGCCTCTGCGTGGCCCTCGTGGGCTTCGCGCTCAGCATGCTCAACTCGGGCTTCGACGAGATCACGAACCCGCGCCTGCAGCTCGAACGCGCCTGGCGCACGCATCTCGAGGCGCGGGGGATCCGGCCGTCCCGCTCGACCCCGGTGGTGCCCGACCATGACTGAGCCGCTGCTCTCCGTCCGCGACCTGCGCGTGGACTACATCACGGACCGCGGCCCGGTGCGCGCGCTCGATTCCGTCTCGTTCGAGCTCGCACGCGGCGAGGTCCTCGGCGTCGCGGGCGAATCCGGCAGCGGCAAGTCGACCATGGCGCAGGCCCTCCTGCGCATCCTGCCGCCGCCGGCCGTCGTGACGGGCGGGCAGGTGCTGCTCGAGGGCACGGACCTCATGACGCTGTCCGAACCCGAACTGCGCTCGGTGCGGTGGAAGCGGATCTCGATGGTCTTCCAAAGCGCCATGGACGCGCTGAATCCCGTGCTGACGATCGCCGAGCAGCTCGGCGACACCCTGCGCGCGCACACCTCGGCGTCGGCGCACGCGGCGCGCGATCGGTCCGCGGCGCTGCTCGCCATGGTCGGCATCCCCGTAAACCAGCTCGACGCGTACCCGCACCAGCTCTCGGGCGGCATGCGCCAGCGCGTCTGCATCGCGCTCGCGCTGGCCCTCGAGCCCTCGCTCGTGATCCTCGACGAGCCCACGACCGCGCTCGACGTGATCGTGGAGCGCGAGATCCTGGAACAGCTGCGCGAGCTGCAGCGCACGCTCGGCTTCTCGGTGCTGTTCATCACGCACGACCTCGGCCGCATGCTGCAGTTCTCCGACCGCGTGGCGATCTTCTATGCCGCGCGCCTCGTGGAGATCGGCCCGGCGGCCACGCTCGGCACGAACCCGGCGCACCCGTACACGCGGGGCCTGCTCAAGGCGTTCCCGTCGCTGCACGGCGAGGCGGGCGACCGCGAGGGCATCCCGGGGGCGCCGCCCAGCCTGCAGAGCCCGCCGCCCGGGTGCCGGTTCCACCCGCGCTGCCCGCTTGGGATGCCGCGCTGCCGCGAGTCGCGCCCGGTCCTCGAAACAATCGAGCCGGGCCACTCCGTCGCGTGCTTCGCGTCCGAATCGCCCGGCTCGCGCGCCTGAGGCGCGGACCGGAGCCCCGCCCCGGTCAGATCGCGAGCTTCAGGTACGTGCGGAACTCCCACTCGCTGCCGTTCGGGTCGCCGGGCAGGCCGTAGTAGCGCGGCGACCAGACGTCGAGCGAACGCCACGTCGCGCGCAGCCCGATGCGCGTCTGCGGGTTCGTGTCGAACCACGTGGCGAGCCCGAGCGAGCGCGAAAGGTCGCCGATCAGCTGCACGGGGTACGTGAGCCCGTAGTCGTGGTAGTAGTCGTAGGGGCCGAAGTCGTTGAACTTGGCGCCCGCGCTCAGCGTGGTGCCGCCGTCGACGATCTTGACGTCCGCGCCCGAGCGCAGGATGCGGCGGTCGTTCGCGTCGAAGCCCGCCGGACGGAACGCCAGGTCGCTGGGCGCGGCCTGCACGATGTTGGGCTCCGCCGTGCCGACGTACCCGTGCGCCACCAGGCGGAGCTCCGAGGACACGCGCGAGACGGCGCGCAGGTTCACTTCCCACAGGTCCCGCGGCGGCGTGCTCACCGTGGTCGCGAAGTACGTCACGCCGTCCGAGAGGAACCCGATTGCCGCGTCGCGGCCGGTCGGCATGTGGCGGTAGACGAATCCGACGCTGCCGGCGAGCCGGGCGTCCTCGCGCACGTCGTTGTCCCACGCGTAGAGCCACGTCGCGGGGGTCGGGTCGAAGCCGATCACGACCTCGGCGCCGGTCATCTCGCGGTTGTCGCGCACCGCGAACGGGTCGTCGAAGATGTTGCGCAGGTTCGCGGGCGCCGGCGCGTCGGCGGGCATCGGGCCGACGATGGGCTTCTGCCACAGGAAGTTCGGCCCCACCTGCACGTTGCCGAACGAGTAGACGAAGCCGCCGATCAGGTTGCGCTGGTTGCCGAGCCCGGTGTCCTTGAGGCTCCAGCCCGTGTACGTCGTCGTTGCCGTCGGGCCGCCGTCGGCCACGAGGCCCATGTTCGCGCCCTGCGCATACCACTGCAGCCGGCCGTGCGAGGCCGTGAGCTTGAGCTTGCCTCCGAACGTGTCGGACTGCCAGATCTCGTCGCGGCGGGCCTGCGTGTTGACGCCGTCGCCCGCGGCCTCCTGGAAGGGCTCGTGAAGCTTCTGCTGGTTGGCCCAGATCGCGCCGCCCTCGAGCACGTACGGCCCGTGCGTCGTCTTCAGGTCGATCGTCGTCTTGGCGGTGGGCTTGGACGGAATCGTGGCCGACGTGAGCGCGGAGCGCTGCGGCGATACGTCGTTCTCGTGCACCACGGTCGCGTCGAAGCGTCCCACGCGCCGGTTGTACTTGAGGTAGAACGCCGGGTTCGCGCCCCACCAGAGCTGCGGGCCGTACGCGAGCTTCAGGCCCGTGAGCGACTTCTTGAAGGCCATCTCGAACCCGACCGGCGCCTCGCCGTCGTAGATGTCGATGTTGGGCCCGTAGTTCGCCTCGCGGTAGAGGCCGAAGAAGTCGCCCTCGTAGCCCCAGTGGAAGTGGTTCGTGCGGTAGAACGCGTCCAGCGTGTACCAGCGCTCGTCCCACGACATGCTCGCCTGGTAGACCTTGAGCCGGTCCGTGGACCGGTTCTCGTAGAAGATCTGGTCGATCGTGTTCGTCGGGATGTCGCCGCGCACGTTGAGCGAGAGCTTGCCGCTCACCGACGGCGCCGGGTTGGCCTGGAAGTCGGTGTAGTACGACTGGAACTGGCTGTAGCCGTAGTACGCGGGCGCACCGAACACCGGGGGCGCCTGGAGCGTGGCGCCGGTCGAGATCGTCTCCATGTCGATGCGCACCGCCGACAGCCGCGCGCGCTCGAGCGTGCTCGTGGCCAGCGCGGCGCGGTCGCCGCGGGCCGCGAGGGTCGCGACGCCGGGCGTGATGCCGGCGAAGTGCGCGCGGATCGCCTCGGCCGTCGTGGAGGGCGCGTACGGATCGAGACGGAACACGTCGCGCATGGCGTAGTACGCCGCGCGCGGGTAGAGGTCGTAGAGCCAGCGCCCGTCGGGGAAGCCCTTGGCGCAGATGCCCCACCACTCCTCGTTCATGTTGTTCTCGCCCGGGACGTAGTCGTCGGTGTAGCCGCCGTCCGGCCACGAGGCGTTGGTGTCGTGGATGTCGAGGCGCTCGTCCTGCTTGTACTTCCACCAGCCGTCCGACCACTGGAAGATGCACCCGCCGATCGCGTTGCCCTCGCCCCCGTGGCCGGCGGACTGGTCGTAGATCTCGTGCCACTGGCCGATCAGGAAGCGCGCCTGCATCGCCTGGTCCTCGCGCATGTCGCGCGCGTTGAACGCGTCGCAGCCGAACTCCGTGAACATGACCGGCTTGCCGAGCTTCTGCTTCACGACCGAGAACAGGTCGCGCGCCGAGATGCCGCGGTAGACGTTCGTGCCGAACACGTCCACGTGCGGGCACTCCTGCGCCACGAGGTCGATGTACTGCGCGTCGCCGTTGGCGATGGCCACGGGCACGGTCGGGTCGGCGGTCTTGGTGGCCGCGGCGACCTGGTCGAACAGCGAGTAGAGGAACCGGGCGCGGGCGGCGTCGCGCTCGCCCTTCGGCAGGGCCTCGATCTCGAACGAGCTCCACGACAGGCCGTAGTTGTTCTCGTTGCCGAGGAGGTACATGAGCACGCCGGGCACGTCCTTGTACGGCGCGAACGATTTCGCCACGTCGGCGGCGATCGCGGCACGCATGCGCGTGTCGGAGTAGTCCACGCTCGGGTGCCACACCCCGTCGAGCGTGAAGCCGTACCGCCCCACGGTGTGGTTGAGGATGCAGTAGATCCCGTACCGGTCGTGCAGGTAGCGCACCCAGCGCGGCGGGATGCCCACGCTCACGCGGATCGCGTTGCAGCCCATACCGGACAGCAGGGACATCTCGCGGTCGAGCGCCGCCGTGATCGTGGCCTCGGGCTGCGACCACAGGTCGAACGCGTAGTTCTGCCCGATCGGGATGTAGTCCCAGTTCATGCCGCGCACCAGGAAGTCGCGGCCGTTCACCTGCAGCCGCGAGCCCGTCGAGTCGTTCAGCACCCGCACGACCTCGCGCGCGCCGGCGGCGGCGTCCTCGGCATGCGCGGGCGCGGGCGCGAGGACCGTCAGCAGGAGCATCCCGGCCACGAGCGTCGCGGCGAGGCTCCGGGGCCTGGTAGGGATCGGCGTTCTCACGGATATCTCCTCAGTGTTGGGTGTGCGACCGGACGGCATCCGCGGCGGCGCATCGGGCGATGTGCTCCCGGTACCAGCGCGCGCTGTCGCGGGGCGTGCGGCGTTGTGTCGCGTAATCCACGTGGAACAGGCCGAACCGCCGGGAATAGCCCTGTCCCCATTCGAAGTTGTCCATCAGCGACCAGACGAACCAGCCCTCGAGCGGCACGCCGGCGGCGATCGCGCGATCCGCGGCCGCGAGGTGCCGGCGCAGGAAGTCCACGCGCCGCGCGTCCGCGAACCGCTCCGGGCCGTCGGCCGGCTCGGGGAACGCGGCGCCGTTCTCGGTGACGTGGATGCGGCGCGGCGCATAGTCGCGGTGCACGCGCACCAGCGTCTCGAGGAGGCCTTCGGGGTAGACCTCCCAGCCCATCTCGGTGAGCTCGGCCTCGGGCACGACGCGCACGCTCTCGGGCGCCCCGTCCGCGCCCGCGCGCACCACGCCGCGGCTGTAGTAGTTGACGCCGAGGAAATCCACCGGCGACGCGATGCACGCGAGGTCGCCGGGTTCGACGAAGTCGAGGCCGCCCGCGGGCAGGTGGCCCCGGCGCACGCGATCCGCGACCGCGTCGGCCGGGTAGGCGCCGCGGAACACCGGATCGAGGAACCAGCGGTTGAACGAGCCGTCGAGCTGGCGCGCCGCGTCGCGGTCGGCGTCGGAATCGCTCGCCGGGTACGCCGGCGAGAGGATGTTCACGATGCCCACCTGGGCCCCGGGCGCGTTGCGCCGCAGCGGTTCGAGCGCGCGGCCGTGCGAGAGCAGCAGGTGGTGCGCCGCCCGCAGCGACGCGTACGGATCGCGCATCCCCGGCGCGTGCACGCCCATCTCGTGGCCCAGGTGCGAGAGGCACCACGGTTCGTTGTGCGTCGTCCACAGCTTCACGCGGTCGCCGAGCCGGCGGCTCGCGACGTCGGCGAACTCGACGAACGCGTCCACCGTGGCGCGCGCGGGCCAGCCGCCGCGATCCTGCAGGACCTGGGGCATGTCCCAGTGGTCGAGCGTCACCGACGGCGTGATGCCGGCCGCGAGCAGCGCGTCCACGAGCGCGTCGTAGAAGTCGAGCCCCGCGGGGTTGGGCACGCCCGTGCCGGCCGGGAGCACGCGCGGCCAGGCGAGCGAGAAGCGGTAGGCGTTGACGCCGAGCCAGCGCAGCAGTTCGAAGTCCTCGCGCCAGCGGTGATAGTGGTCGCACGCGACGCGCGGGTCGGAGCCGTCCGAGATGTTTCCCGGCACGCTCGCGTAGCGGTCCCAGATGGACTCGCTGCGGCCGTCCTCGCGGACGGCGCCCTCGATCTGCTGGGCGGACGTGGCCACGCCCCACAGGAAGGCACCCGGTTGTGCGGACGCAGCCATCGGCTCAGTCCCCGCCCGACGGATAGAGGTGGCAGCGCACCGTGCGGTCGAGGTGCGCGCGCGGCTCGGGATCCGTGACGCGGCACACGTCCATCACCTCGGCGCAGCGTCCCGCGAACGGGCAGCCCACGCCCTCGGCGCCGCCGGAAGCGGTGCCGCGCGAGGGGTCGCGGCGCGAGCCGGGTGCGTCCGCGATCGCGGCGAGCAGTGCGCGGGTGTACGGGTGCGCCGGGCTCGAGACGATGGACTCGCTGGGGCCGTCCTCGACGAGCCGGCCGCGGTAGAGCACCAGGATGCGGTCCGCGAGGTAGCGCGCCGAGGCGAGGTCGTGCGTGATGAGCAGGATCGAGAGCCCCTGCTGCTTCTTGAGCCGCAGCAGGATGTTGAGCACGCCCATGCGGATCGAGACGTCGAGCATGGAGGTGGGCTCGTCGGCGACGAGCAGGTCCGGGCTCACCGCGAGCGCGCGTGCGATCGCGACGCGCTGGCGCTGGCCGCCGGAGAGCTCGTGCGGGTAGCGCCCGATGAACTCCTCCGCGGGATCGAGCCCCACGGTGCGCAGCAGCGCGAGCACGCGCTCACGCACCTCGGCGCGCGGGATCGTGCCCCGGCGGCCGCGCCGGTCCGGGGCCGCCGCGAAGCGCGCCACGGGGCGCTCGAGGTGGTGGCCGACGTCGCGGCCCGGGTTCAGCGAGCGCATGGGATCGGGCGAACCGGGCGTGGGAACGTGGCCGGGCGAGCCGTGCCGGATCAGCGGGCGCTCGAGGTGATGGCCGACGCTGTGGACCGGGTTCAGCGACCCGAAAGGGTCCTGGAAGACCATCTGGACCCGGCCGCGGTAGTCGAGCGAGGCCCGGCCGGGTTCGCTGGCGAGCACGTCGCGGCCCGAGAGCCGGATCTCGCCGCCGTCGGGCCGCTCCAGGCGCAACAGCATGCGGGCGATGGTGCTCTTGCCGCTGCCGGATTCCCCCACCAGCGCGACGGCCTCGCCGGGATCGATCCGGAACGAGACGTCCCGGGACGCGCAGGTCTCCCGGGCGCGCGTGAAGAGCCCCCGCGAGGTGAACGTCTTGCGGAGGTCGCGAACCTCGAGCAGTGGGCCCGGCCGTTCCGCGGGATCGATGGCGCTCATCGCGTGGTCACTCCCGAAAAAAGGACTTTGTTCGCATCACGAACATAGTCTAGGATTTTCCCGTGGTTGTCAAGGGCAGGCCTCGCGAACGGCTGCCGTCCAGCACCGAAAGCCGCGCGGTCCGCCCGGCGGCACGCCGCTCGTCCCGGGGCCGTGCCGAGTCTCACGCAACGAATCACGTCACGCGTCCACAGGCCCCGGCCGAGGACGCGCACCCGGGGCAGCCTCTTGGCTGACGACCGCCAGCCCATGACGCTTCACCGGCACGCCGTGCCCCGCTCGTTCCGTACGGGTCCGCCGCTTCGGACTCCATCGGACGGCGGGCACGGCACGCCGGACGCTCGTTCCAACCGTTCGTCGCTCCTCGCAACCGCAGGCACTCATCATCGTGAGGTCACGCCCATGAAGCACGGAGCCTTCACCCTCATCGCAGCGGCCCTCTTGCTGGCCGCTCCCGTCGCGAGCCAGGCCGCGCTGACCAGCTACGCGCAGAACTTCGAGGCCCTCGACGCGTCCTCGCCCACGGCCCTCTCGGCCGACGGCTGGGTCGTCTACGGCAACGTCTACAACGCCGCGGACGTCTACCAGTACGGCTACGGCACGTTCCCGGCGCCCAACCCCGGCGCCGGCTTCTGCGCGGTCGCCGTCGGTCAGGGCGGCGCGCTGCAGGGCAACCAGCAGCTGAGCGTCTACGACGACTACAACAACACGGACCACTCCAAGGGCTGGCTGATCGAGTCGAACGTCTACCAGGAGCAGGCCGTGTCCGCCGCGGACGTCGGCGCGCAGTGGACGTTCCAGTTCGACGCCAAGATGGGCAACCTCGTGTTCCCCTCGACGGCAGCGGGCTTCATCAAGACGATCAACCCGTCGGCCGGCTACGCCACCACGAACTACGTCAAGAACGACATGACCGCGATCCCGGCGACGTGGAACACGTACTACGTCAGCCTCACGATCGACCCGAGCCTCGTGGGCCAGCTGCTGCAGTTCGGCTTCACCACCACGGCCACGTACTACCAGGGCTCCGGCGTGTTCTACGACAACCTCACGTTCACGAAGACGGCGGGCGCGGGCGTCGCTCCGGCCGGCGGCGCGCACGTGCTCGACCTGCGCCCCGCGTCGCCGAACCCGTCGCAGGGCCCGACGCGCCTCGACTACGCGCTGCCGAAGGCCGGGCTCGCGGACGTCACCGTGTACGACGTCACCGGACGCCGCGTCGCCACGCTGGCGCACGGCGAGCAGGATGCCGGTCCCCACAGCGCCACCTGGGACGGACGCCTCGCGGACGGCCGCGTGGCCCCCGCGGGCGTGTACCGTGCCGTGCTCGAGACGCCGGCCGGGCGCCTGTCCCGCCCGATCGTCCTCACCCACTGACGCCACCGGGACGGGCGCGCCCGCGCCCGTCCCGTTCGCTCCACCCCCGCGGAGACCCGAGTGTCCGATTCCATCCGTCGCACCGCACTGGCCGCCACGCTGGCGGCCATTTGTCTCGGGGCCGCCCGATTCGCCGGCGCGCAGTGCATGCCGGCCAACCCCAGCTTCGAGTACGCCGGCAGCGGTGGGAACGCCTTCGGCGGCTGGAACCAGTTCGGCACGATCGCCACGTCCCCGATCGCCGTGCACGGCTCGGCGTCGGCCCAGGTCAGCGGGCCCAACGACGGGATCTGGGACGTTGCGGGCGTCTGGCAGTCGCTGACCTGCACGCCGGGACAGCGGTGGGAGGTGTCGGCCTGCGTGCGCAACACGTCCTCCGCGCCGCTCGCAGGCGGCTCGACCGCGATCCTCAACGTGGAATGGCGCGACGCCGGCGGCAACCTCCTCTCGTACGAGTCGCACACGGCTGCGAGCGCCGGCACGCCGACGGACGTCTGGACGCAGTACACCGCGCAGACGCTCGCCGCGCCGGCGAACACGGCCTCCATCCACTTCGTCGTCGGCGTGCTGCAGGGCCCCACCGACCCGCAGCCCAAGGTGCTGTTCGACGAGGTGCGCTGCACCCCCGTCGGCACGCCGTCGCTCGAGGACCTGCAGTGGTCCGACTTCTCGAGCGGCCGCACGCTCAGCTTCAGCGGCCGCACGTGGCGCGTGAAGGGACCCGGCTACCTCGGGCCCGGCCCGAACCTGTTCGACGACAGCGCGAACGCGGCCACCGTGGACGCGAACGGGCAGCTGGACCTCACCATCCACAAGATCGGCTCGTCGTGGTACAGCAGCGAGGTGGCGCTCGTGGACTCGCTCGGGTACGGCGACTACGTGTTCACCACGCGCGGCCACCTCGACACGCTCGACCCGAACACCGTGTTCGGCATGTTCCTCTGGGAGTACGGTCCCTGCTACGACACGAGCTACCTGTGGTGGAACCCGTACAACGAGATCGACGTCGAGATCAGCCGCTGGGGCTACTCGGGCCTGCCCGACGCGCAGTTCGTGGCGCAGCCCGCGTCCACGACCGGCAACCTCCACCGTTTCAACGTGACGTACTCGGACACCGGCCTCGTGAGCTACGCCATGCGCTGGCTGCCCGGCTCGGTGCAGTACCGCTGCTGGGCCGGCGGACCGCACGACGAGGCCACGTCGGCGCAGCTCCAGGCGTGGACGTACACCGGCGCGGCGCTCCCGCGGCCGGAGAGCCCGCGCGTGCACCTCAACATGTGGCAGCTCGCGGCGCCCACCGTGACTCAGAGCGTCGTCGTGAACGCGTTCACGTTCGTGCCCGGCTGTTCGTCGGGCGACTGCGGCGTGCTCGCGGTGACGCCCGCGGTGCCGGCCGGCGCGCGCCTCGCGCCCGCGGCGCCGAATCCGTTCGCCGCCCGCACGCAGATCCGCTTCACG
>Ga0265338_10005389_pt1 | contig 16711 bp, 15 predicted proteins | sample 42126metaG_FD_193579 | JGI IMG/M metagenome (GOLD analysis project Ga0265338, IMG submission 193579) | Rhizosphere microbial communities from Carex aquatilis grown in University of Washington, Seatle, WA, United States - 4-21-26 metaG | ecosystem: Host-associated > Plants > Roots > Rhizosphere... | reverse complement strand
GGGGGTTCAGGGTCTTGGCGTCGCCGATGGAGGACTCCACCAACATATCCCCGTCCGCCACGGGCCCGTCCTGGCTGTAGATCTTCGGATCTTTCCGCCCGCACCCGACCACAAGGGCCGCAACGGCGAGAACCATGAGAGTCCTGGAACGAAACATGAAAGGCCCTCCAAGTTCAGACACAGATCAAGCTAAGTCCCGCCACCGATGAACACGGATTAACACCGATGAAACTTCCTCGGTTTTAAGCTAATCCAATCTATGTTCATCCGTGTTCATCGGTGGCGAATGAGTATTTCGCTTGTTTGGCTGGTTTTGTTTGATTGCCAACGGCTAACGGCCAGCGGCTAACGGCGTTTCAGTTTTCACCCTCCGTGACACTTCTTGTACTTCTTCCCCGACCCACAGGGGCAGGGGTCGTTGCGGCCCACCTTAGCCTCGGTCCGCCGGATGGTCTGGACCTTCTGGACTTCCCCACCGGCCGGGAAAGGCTGGCTTTCGGGGCCCATCCCGGGGGGCATCCCCGGGCCGCCCATACCCGGCGGGAACCCACCCTGGGCAAAAGGCTCGGGGGCTTGGGGGGCGGGCGCCGGGGCGGCCTTCTGGCGGAGGCTTTCCTGGAAGTTGAACTCATCCTTTTTTTCTTGGCCCGCGGGTCCGGGGGACCGGGAGAAGAACTCATCCGTCGGCGAGACCGATTGGACCAGCATCAGGGTGCGGACAGTCTCTTCCTTGATGGTGACCACCATGTCCTGGAACAGGTCGAAACCCTGCCGTTTGTACTCGATCAGGGGGTCCTTCTGGCCGTAGGCCTGGAGGCCGATCCCCTCCTTAATGTGGTCCATGTTGAGGAGCTGGTCCTTCCACTGGGCATCCACCACCTCCAGGAGGATGGACCGCTCCAGGGGGCGCATGACCTCGGGGCCCAGGGCCTTTTCCTTGGCTTGGTAGGCCTCCTCGAGCCTCATCCGGATGGCCTCATAGAGCGCCTCTTCGATCATTTGTCGGACCATGTCTTCCTTCAGGTCCAGCTGGGTCTGGGTCAGGGAGTGGAACCACTTGGCCAGCCCCTCCACGTCCCATTCAGCGGCCCGCACCTTCTCAGGCGCGTACATGGCCACCCCTGACTCGGCGACGTCCCCCAACATTTCCTGGAGGTGGGACTTGATGTCCTCCTCGCGCAGGACCCGGTTGCGTTCCTTATAGACCACCTCCCGCTGCTTGTTCATCACGTCGTCGTATTCCAGCAGGTGCTTCCGGATGTCGAAGTTGTGGGCTTCCACGGCCTTCTGGGACCGCTCGATGGCCTTGGACACCCAGGGGTGGGAGATGACCTCGCCCTCCTCCATGCCCAGCCTGCCCATCCAGTCCTTGAGCTTGTCCGACCCGAAGATCCGCATCAGGTCGTCCTCGAGGGATACGTAGAACCGCGACAGGCCCGGGTCGCCCTGCCGACCCGACCGGCCGCGCAACTGGTTGTCGATGCGCCGGCTCTCGTGACGCTCGGTGCCGATGACCGCCAGGCCCCCGACTTCGCGCACCCCGGGGCCGAGCTGGATATCCGTGCCGCGTCCCGCCATATTGGTGGCGATGGTGACGGCGCCCGGCTGCCCCGCCATGGCCACGATCTCGGCTTCCCGCTCGTGGAACTTGGCGTTCAGCACCTCGTGCTTGACCCCGCGCTTCTTGAGGAGGCCCGAAAGCTTCTCGTTCTTCTCGATGGATACCGTGCCCACCAGGACCGGCTGGCCCTTGGCGTGCATCTGGGCGATGTCCTCGGTGATGGCGTTCCACTTCTCGCGCTCGGACCGGTACACCTGGTCGGCTTCGTCGGCGCGGACCATGGGCTTGTGGGTGGGGACGACCGCCACATCGAGCTTGTAGATCTCCATGAACTCGGCGGCCTCGGTCTCGGCGGTGCCGGTCATGCCCGCCAGCTTCTTGTACATGCGGAAGAAGTTCTGGAAGGTGATGGTGGCGTAGGTCTGGCTTTCCTGCTCGATCTTGACCTTTTCCTTGGCCTCCAGGGCCTGGTGCAGGCCGTCGCTGTAGCGGCGGCCCGGCATGGGGCGGCCCGTGAATTCGTCCACGATGATGACCTCGCCGTCCTTCACCATGTAGTCCACATCGAGCTTGAAGATGGCGTGGGCCTTCAGGGCCTGCTGGACGTGGTGGACGAAATGGACGTTCTTGTGGTCGTACAGGTTGTCGATGCCGAGCAGTTTCTCGACGGTGTTGACGCCCTTCTCCGTGAGGAACGACGCCCGGCTCTTCTCCTCGATGTCGAAGTCCTCCCCGCGCTTCAGGCCCGGGATGATGCGGTCCACCTTGTAGTACAGGTCCGTGGAATGCTCGCTGGGCCCGGCGATGATGAGGGGGGTCCGGGCCTCGTCGATGAGGATGCTGTCCACTTCGTCCACGATGGCGTAGTTCAGGTCGCGCTGGACCGTGTAGTCCGGGTGGGTGGCCATGTTGTCCCGGAGGTAGTCGAACCCCAACTCGTTGTTCGTGCAGTAGGTGATGTCGCAGGCGTAGGCGTCCTTGCGCTGGCGGTAGTTAAGGCCGTGCTTGATGACGCCCGTGGTCAGGCCGAGGAAACCGTAGATGGTGGCCATGCCCTTGAAGTTGCCGAGGCCCAGGCTGTCGCGCTCGGCCAGGTAGTCGTTCACCGTCACCACATGCACGCCCTTGCCCTCCAGGGCGTTGAGATAGACCGGCAGGGTCGCCACCAGGGTCTTGCCTTCCCCGGTGCGCATCTCCGAGATGATGCCCTTGTGCAGGACGATGCCGCCGATCATCTGCTCGTCGAAATGCCGCATCCCCATCACGCGCTTGGAAGCCTCCCGCACCACGGCGAAAGCTTCCGGGAGCAGGTCGTCGAGGGTCGCCCCCTGGGCCAGGCGCTGCTTGAACTCCAGGGTCTTGGCCTGGAGCTGGGTGTCGGTGAGCTTCTCAAGGGCGGGCTCAAAGACGTTGATTTCGGCCACCCGGGGCCAGAGGGTCTTGAGGAGACGGTCGTTTTTCGAGCCGAAAATCTTGGTCAGGACGGCCTGGATCATGGTGTCTTATCCGTTCAGGGGATGGGGTGCGCGGGGGCCGGAAGGGCCGGTTTTGGGCCGGTCAAGGGCTCCGAAGGGGGTAAGTATAGGGGCCGGGTTAGCCCCCGGCAAGGCCGGTTACCGGACCTAATAGGACACACCCTCGTGGGGCGGATGATTGATCCGCTCCAAGCGGTTTTAAGAATAGTTTCGGGGTATATAGGTGCAGAGCCCCTATAAGAGCCCCTGTTTCACAACCCCAGCGCCCCCCACGAACGGCAGAAGCCAGTTGAGTTGGGAACCTGTCGCACCCGGATCTTGCGAAAGTTGGATCGGATGCGGGGCGACAATCCTGGCTCGCGAGGGCTCGATGAATCGAGCCCCTACCCGGCCTTTTAAACGAATCATCTCAGCGGATCTTATACCTGAAATACACGATCCCCTTCCGGTGCTCCATGGGCTTGGCGAAGGCCACCATGAGGAAAACGGGGATCTTGTCGTTGATGGACAGCCGGAAACCCAATCCGGCGGCCACCGACAGCTTGTACTCGTTGGCCATGGTGAACAACCGGTCCCCTGTCCCTGCCCGGCCCGCGTCGGCCGACACAAGGATCTCGACCCCCTTGGGGTAAGCCTTCCAGACCTTCCCCCTCATCGAGAAAAGCGGCAAAGTCCATTCCTCGCGGATGAATACCACCTTCTCTCCTTCCTGGGCGTAGAGGGGATAACCCCGCATCTGGTCCCACCCCCCCAGGAAGAAGTGCTCGAAGGCCGGGTAGTTGAATTTGTAGAGTGGGGAACCCAGGCGGAGGGTGGTGGATTGCCGCCAAAACCTCCAACCGTAGTAGTTGACGTAGTCCCACTGGATCTTGTTGTACTCGTAGTCCCCGCCGAACTGCCGGATGGACTGGGTCGTGGTGGTCCGGTGCCAGAAGCCCACCAGGGGGTTATCGGCGCTGTCCCGGTTGTCCTTGATGAGCGAGAGGCCCACGAGGTTTTGACGGCTCGACTGGATTCCCAGGTTCGCCGGGACCGCCTGGCCCGCCAGTTGGATGAAGTAGTTCTCCTGGCGGGACAGGACGATGTCGGTGTTCCACCGGCGCCCCAGGCCCCTCGAAAAGTCGAGGGCGCCGCCCCGGATCCGGCCGATGAACTTGTTTTGGTTGAGCACCTGCTCAAAATCCACCTTGTTGTACCCGGACAGCCCCACGGCCCAGGGCTTCACCATCGTCCCGACCCGGATCGTATAGTCGATCAGGCCACGGGGAAAATTGTAGATCGTGACCAGCCCGATGGAGGACCCGCCCCGCTTGGCCCCCAAAGAGGTGGTGAGCTGGCCGTCCGGGAGGATGAAGTCGAGCTTGGAAAACGCGTCGACGGACTGCACCCGGACCGAGGAATCCGCGGTGGTCTGGGGGGTCTCCTGGGGTTTCTCCTTCGCCTTCGTCGCGGATGCGATCGGGGAGGCCACCACCGTGAGTGCCAGGAAAGCCGCGAGGAGGAGCCGCCTCATCGAACCCCTCCCGCGAGGTACAGCATCGGTTTGGGGTCTTCCCGCATGGCCCTGGCCCAAGCCGCCTCCACGAAGAATCGAGACGACCCCTTGATGGCCACCTCGAACCCGGCGCCCAAGCTCGCGCTGACATGGTAGGAATCGCGGTATTGGAGTGTCGCCCGGTCGCCCACGGCGGCCGTTTGGACCGTCCCAAAGGCATAAACCTGGGACAACCACGCCACCGGGTGTCCCTTCCGGGGTTTCCGGATCGAAAGGGGAATCCGGACCGTCATGTCCCCCATCACCGCCGAGGTGCCCGCGAACCGGTAAAGCGGCCATCCCCTGAGCGTTTCCCAGCCGCCGACGTAATACCACTCGTACAGGGGATCCTCTTCGGGGTGGCGAACCGGGGTTCCGGCCTTCCCGTGGACCTGGACCAGCCATTTCCTATCCGATAGGGGCCAACGCCAATTCGCCTCCCCCTCGATCCATTGGGGATGGTAGTCCGATGACCCCCACCAGAGACCTTGGCGGAAGGTGAACCGGATCCCCCGTCGGGCCGAGAAGATCCCAAGGGTCCCATGCCCCAGAAGGATCTGGGACCGGTGGACCTCATCGGGATCCTTCGCGGGGATGGTGGTGTACTCGGCCCCGGCCCCGCCCCCTAGGAACGAGAGGGGCCCATAAATGGGAAATTGGAATTCCACGCCCCCCTTGCGCTCGCGCCCGATAAACCGGAGGTCCCCCACCCGTTTGTTGAATTCCACCCGATCCTTGAGGTAAAGGCTGCCGATGAAGGGCCCCGTGTCGTAAGCGTACTTGAGGTCGTAACGCACCTCATCCGTCGGTTGGGCGTAGAGGTTGAAGGCTTCGATGCGGGTGAACCCCATCTCGGCCACAATCCAGGTCTCAACAATTCGATCATGGGTGAGGGCCAGGAACCGGGGGGCCACCCGGAGGGTTTTCATCTCGATCTTCCCGATTTTGGACCATTTATCCTCCGGGGTCGTGGAGGGAGTGGCGGTCGGGGTGGCGGTGGCCGTCCGAACTGGAAAAACCTGCGGGGGATGCCATTGGTTGAATCGACGGGAAAGCGGCCGGTTCGGGACGGGGTTTGAGGTCACCTTTGGCGTCGGGCTCGTCCTGAGAGGCCGATGGCTTCGGGACGGGACCTGGATCGGGGTCACGGTCGGTGTGGGAATCTCGTGGGCTGTTAGGGTCATCCCCAACGACATCAAGACATAGGTCAACCCGACAAGGCGGCATCCTGACGCCACAGGGCGGATCAACGGCCCGTCCCAACGGTGGGGGTCGGTTGGATGCCCAGACCTTGTTCCATCTTCCGGATCCGTTCCTCCACACGCCGGATGTCCTCACCGATCCCCTTGGCCTGGGACTCGGCCTCAGCGGCGGCCTGGCGGGCCTTCGCGGATTCAAAACGGTACCAAGCCAGGCGACGGCGCTCGAGGGAGAGCTTGAACTCACCCGAGGCCTGGTCCCGTTTGGCCAAGGCCTGGGCCTTCTTGTCCTTGGCGGCCTTCACCCACCGGTCATAGGCCCGTTTGTACCGTTTGTCGTAGAGGGTGGATTCCAACCGGGACTTGTCCCAAAGGTCCCGCGTCTTGGAGGCCTCGGATTTCCATTTTTCGACCGCGGGATCCACCGGGGTCACTTGGCCGTCCGCGGCCACCGATGTCGCGGTGGGCGTGGTGGCTGAGGCGGCCCAAGACCGACCCAGCGTAGGAATGAGGACCCCGCAAAGGGCCAGGAACATCCTGATTTTCACGGAGTCTCCTTTCGGTGTGGTTTCAGCAGTTTAACGAATTCCCGCTCGTTGAGGACTTCCACCCCGAGCGCCATGGCCTTCTTGAGCTTGGATCCCGCCTCGACGCCGGCCACCACATAGGTCGTCAATTTGGACACCGACCCGGAGGCTTTGGCCCCGAGTTTTTTCACCAGCTTCTCGGCCTCGGGGCGGGTGAAACCCTCCAGCTCACCGGTAAAAACGAAGGTCTTTCCCTCGAAAGGCGCCCCCTCGGCGGGCTCCTCTTCCTTCAGCCGTTTGAGGTTGACGCCGCCCCTCTCGAGTTTCCGGAGCAGTTTAGGGTTGGCGGGGTTCCGGAAGAACTCCACCACGGACCGGGAAACCTCCGGACCGATTCCGTCCAGGGCGGTCAGGGCCTCCTCGTCGGCCGAGGCCAGGACCCAAAGGTCGGGATGCCGCTGGGCCAACAGCTCGGCCACGTGAACACCCACGTGCCGGATTCCCAGGCCGAAGAGGAGTCGGCCCAGGGTACGGTGACGGCTTTCCTCCACCTGGGCCATGAGGTTCTGGGCCGATCTCTCGCCTTTCCGCTCGAGTTCCGCCACCTTCTCGCCGTCGAGGTAATACAGGTCGCCGTAATCTCGGATCAAGCCCTCGACGAGGAACTGTTGGACCACCTTGATCCCGGCCCCCCGGATGTCGAGGGCGTCCCGGGAGCAGAAATGCTCGATGCGGCGCTCGACCTGGGGGGGACAGGTGGCGTTATCACACCGCCAGACCGCCTCCTCCTCTTCCCGTACGAGTTCCGAGGAACAGGATGGGCAGGTCTTTGGCATCTTGAAGATTTTTTCACCGCCTTGGCGCTTTTCGGGGAGGGACCGGAGGATTTTGGGGATGACCATTCCCCCCTTTTCGACCACCACCCGGTCGCCGATCCGTAGGTCCTTCCGGATCACCTCGTCCTCGTTATGGAGGGTGGCCCGTTTGACCTGGGTGCCTTCCAGCAGGACAGGCTCCAGCTCCGCCACGGGGGTCACGGCGCCGGTGCGGCCCACCTGCAGCGTGATCCCCAAGAGGGTCGTCTCGGCCTGTTGGGCCTCGAACTTGAAGGCGATGGCCCACCGGGGGTTCTTGCTGGTGGCTCCCAGGTCGGCTTGCTGGTCCAAACGGTCCACCTTCACCACGGTGCCGTCCACGTCGAAGGGGATCTTACCCCGGCTCTCCTGGAGGTCCTGGCAGGCTTGGAACACCTCCTCGATGGAGGCGCAACGCCTCGCCTGCTTGGCCACCGGGAATCCGGCCCGGCCCAAGTACTCCAAGATGGCGCCGTGCGTCTTCCCAGGCGCCGGGCCCGGCGAAAGGAAATGGTACAGGGAAGCCTTCAGGGGACGTTTCTTCACTTCCCGGGGATCGATGAGTTTCAACGTCCCAGCCGCGGCGTTACGGGGGTTGGCGAACAAGTCCTCGCCTGTGGCTTCGCGCTCACGGTTCAACCGCTCGAAATCGGACCGGAGGAAGTAAATCTCCCCCCTGATCTCGCACCGGTCCGGGAACCCCCGCAGCTTCACATCCCGGGGGATGTTGGGGATCGTCAAGACGTTCACCGTGACGTCGTCGCCCTTTTCGCCGTCGCCACGGGTCACGGCGTGCTGAAGCTTGCCGCCCTCGTAGACCAGTTCGATGGAAAGGCCGTCGATCTTGAGCTCCACCAGGTAGTCCACCTGGTCGACTCCCAGGCCCTTGCGGACGCGCTCGTCGAACTCCCGCAGTTCCTCCAGGCTGTAGGTGTTGTCCAGAGACAGCATGGGGACGCGGTGGGCCAGGGTCTTGAAGTGCTTGGAGGCGGCCCCGCCGACCTTTTGGGTGGGGGAATCGGGGGTCGCGAGGCCGGGATGGGCCTTCTCGAGATCCTGCAGTTCCCGGGCTAGGCGGTCATACTCGAAATCGGAAATCTCCGGCGCGGCCTTCGCGTAATAAAGACGGTTATGGCGCTCCAGGAGATTCCGCAGTTCGGCGGCGCGCTTCCGGGCCTCGGGGGGAATTGGCTTGGGGTTCACGGGTGGATTTTATCCGGTCGGGGCCCCGGGGGCACCCGGTATTTTCGGTTTAGAAATCTGAAAGGAACCGCCAAGACGACCCATTGAACCACGGGGAAAGCGGGGTCCACGGAGGCTACATCTTCATTCATACGGGACATTTTAAACCCCGTGGCCCCAGTGACCTCCGGGGTGAAAAGGTTTTGTCGACAGTTCTTCCGGATTATTTTCCGGTCAACAAACGTTTGGCGAAGAGGTCCGACAGCCCGGCCTCCTCGGTCTTCTTGGCGGTTAAGGCCGCGTCATATTCCACGCGGTGGATCTTGACGATCCGCTGGGTGGAGTCATAGGTGAGGAAGCAGGTCCGGGGATCCCCGTCCCGCGGTTGGCCCACGCTTCCGGCGTTGACGAGGTACCGTTTGGAGGGATCCAGGGTGAACTCCGTCCCTGGGAGGAGGCGGACCTTCCCGTCGGGATCCTGCTCGGCCACGAAGGGCTTGTGGACATGGCCGAAGAAGCAGAGGAAACCCTGGAAGTACCGGAAGTTCCTCGCCAGGTCATCCTCCTGGGTCAGGTAATGCCATTGTTCGCTTTGGAACGGAGAGGAATGGACCAGGGTCAGGTCACCGATCTCCTCACGGTACCGGAGGGACTGGAGGAATCTCCAGCTGTCGGGTTTGAGCCGGGGGCGGGTCCAGCGGATGGCGTCGGCGGCGGGCGGATTGAAGGACGTCAGGGGGGTGCGGTCCAGGCAGGCCGCGTCATGGTTGCCCAAGACCATCTTCCAGCAGCGCAGGGAGGCCACCCGATCGATGACCTCGTTGGGTTGGCTGTAATAGCCCACGATATCGCCGAGGAACAAATGGTCATCCACCCCCTCGGACCGTAAGGCCGTGAGGGCCGCCTCGAGGGCCTCGAGGTTGCTGTGGATATCGGTGAGGATGCCGTACTTCATGGTGGAGCCCCATTGTACCAGCGGGGCCAGTCAAGTTGGGAGGGGTCCGACCCGGGGGGCGCCTTTTTATCAGCGGTGGACGCCGCGTTCCAGCAGCCGGCTCAGGACCTTCAGGCGGTTTTCCTGGGTTTCATTAAAGGCGGCGAAGGTCTTCAGCATGGGCAGGAGCGGGGAGGCCTGGTTCACCTCGTAGAAAATCTCGTTCCCGGCGATGGGTTGGCGCTTCACGAGGCCCTTGGAGGTCAAGTGGTCGAGGGCTTGCGCCAGTTCCGCGGGCGGCCGGCCCAGGAGCGTGCTGAAGGTCGCGGGCGTGCCGGAAGTATCGGGCCGCTTGGCGAACCCGATCAACAGGTCCCAGGTCACGAACGAGTGGACCACCTCGTCCACAAACGCCGCTAGGTTTTCAGGTAGATCAATCGGCAACCGATACCCCCGCCCGAAGGAGAAGCTTAATTCGACGCCCCAGGGCCGACGCGCCATGGGTCCCTATGGGACCCCCCGCCGACACCCTTGTTCCAAGAGCGAAGATTTATATCGGACGGATCCCCAAATAACAACGGGAATCAGCCGGGAGCGGTTTCGCCGCCATATCGTTTAACCCTGGGGTTTCGAGAGTTTATCCAGGATGGCGTTCACGAATTTGCTCGATTCGACCGTCGAAAACCGTTTCGCGATCTCGATGGCCTCATTTATGGCAACCGACTTCGGGACCTGGGCGTCGTGCAGGATCTCGTAGGCGCCGAGCCGGAGGACGTTGCGGTCCACCGCCGCCATGCGGGCCAGGTCCCAATGCTCCGCGAGGGCCCGCAGTTTGGAGTCCAACTCACCCACGTTCTCCCAAGTGTTTCGGGTCAACTGGAGCGCCAGGAGCTTAGCCGCCTCGGGCGCGCTGGCGCCGGGGAGAAAGGACACTTCCAGGTCCTGCATCGCCACCGAGCCCAAGTCGAGTTGGAAAAGCATCTGGAGCGCCAGTTCCCGCGCCCGTCGTTTCAAGCCCATGATCCACCCTGGAAAATTATTAATTATGAATTATGAATTCATAATTTCAGTCTATTTGACCTGGTCGAGCGCGTCCAACGTCTCCAGCAGGGCGAGGGCGCAGTCCGCGCCCTTGTCCCCGGCTTCCCCGCCGGCGCGTGCCAATGCCTTACCCAAATCGTCGGTGGTGAGTATCCCAAAAGCCGTCGGCCGACCCGTCTCCTCGGTCAACCGCATGAGGGAAGCCGCCACTTCGCGGCCCAGGTGTTCATGGTGCGTCGTCTCGCCCTGGATGATGGCGCCCAAGGCCACGACCCCCTCGCATGAATTGCGGGCGACGAGTTTCCGGGCCGCCACGGGAATTTCCCAGGCCCCGGGCACCCAGACCACCTGGACATCCCCCTCGGCCACGCCCGCCTTGCGGAACGCCGCCAGGGCCCCTTCCAACAGTTTCTTCGTCACCAGGTCGTTGAACCGGGAAACCACCACGGCCACCCTGCGCCCGGCGCCCTTAGGCGTCCCTTGGATCGGGGCGGTCATGGTTTCTCCCCCGGCCGGCCCAGGAGGTGGCCCATCTTCTCGCGTTTCGTCTCCAGGTAGGCCGCGTTGGAGGGGTTCGGCTCGATCACGATGGGCACCCGTTCCACCACCTTCAGGCCGTACCCCTCGATGCCCACGATCTTCTTGGGGTTGTTGGTCAAAAGGCGGATTTCCCGGACGCCCAGGTCCACGAGGATCTGGGCCCCGATGCCGTAGTCCCGGAGGTCCGCCGGGAAGCCCAACTTCTCATTGGCCTGCACCGTGTCGTACCCCTGTTCCTGCAGTTGGTAGGCCTTGAGCTTGTTCAGGAGCCCGATTCCACGGCCCTCCTGTCGCATGTAAAGCACCACTCCCCGGCCCTCGGCGGCGATGGCCGCCATGGCGGCGTGCAGTTGGTCACCGCAGTCGCATTTCATGGAATGGAACACGTCCCCCGTCAGGCACTCGGAATGGATGCGGGCCAGGACCGGCCCGCCCTGGGACAGGTCCCCCTTGACCAGGGCCAAGCTGTCGTCATCCTCCGTCGTGGCCCGGTAGACCAGCACCTTCCAATCGCCGGTGGAGGTGGGGAGCTTGAGTTCCAGGACCCGGCGAACCAGCTTTTCCTGCTGGCGGCGGTAGCGGATGAGCTCGGCGATGGAAATCATGCGCAGGCCGTGCTTGGCGCAGAAGGCCGCCAGGTCGTCCCGGCGGGCCATGGTTCCGTCGTCCTTCAGGATCTCGCAGATGACCGCCACGGGCCGGAGGCCCGCCAACACCGTCAGGTCCAGCGCCGCCTCGGTGTGGCCCGCCCGCCGGAGGACGCCGCCTTTCCGGTACCTGAGGGGAAAGATGTGGCCCGGTCGCACGAAATCCTCGGGGCGGGACAATGGATCAGCCAGCATGCGGACGGTCTGGGCCCGGTCGGCGGCCGAGATGCCCGTGGTGACGCCGGCCTTGGCGTCCACCGACACCGTGAAGGCCGTTCGGAAGGCGTCCTCCTGCTCGCGCACCATCAGGGACACGCCGAGTCGATCCAGGTCCTCGGGCAACATGGGGGTGCAGATGAGGCCCCGCGCGTCCTTGGCCATGAAGTTGATGGTTTCCGCCGTGGCCTTCTCGGCCGCCATCACGAGGTCGCCCTCGTTCTCGCGGTCCTCGTCGTCCACCACCACCACCATCCGGCCGAGGCGGATGTCCTCGACGGCCAGGCGCACTCGCTCCAGGGCTTCCTCGGGGTTTTGCTTGTTCAACATGGCTGCGTCCGTTCCGATCGGTAGTGTTAGAGGGTCAGGTCCAGCAGGATGCCGCGGATCTCGTCCAGGCCCGCCACGAACTTCAGGGAATCCTGCTGGCCCTGCATCAACAGGTTCGCCAGGTTCTCCATGGCTTCGTCCACCTTCTTGACCATCAGGAAAACCACGAACTTGCCGTCCTTACGTTGGCCCCGGGTTTCCTCCGTCCGGTAGGAATGGGGCAGCACCCTCGTCATGAAGTTCTTCACGGCGGTCTTGTAGTCCTCAAAGTCCGTGCGGCCCTTGCTGGACGTGAGTTTCCGGGCCCGGTCATCCACCGCGGCGATCAGGGGGCCTAGGTCGGCCCGGAGGCCCGGGTCGGTCACCATTTGGATGCGCTCCAGCACCGCCGGGGACAGGCTTGGCGGGGGCATCGAGGGCTCCGGGATGTTGGTGACAGGATTGGGATTCGAACCGATGGGGTCGATGCGCATATCAGGCCTTTCCCGCGTAAGCTTGGGTGAGTCGTTCGATGTGCTTGGCCACCAGGTCCGCCTCGACGTGAAGCTTGGATCCGGCCCTCTTCTGGGACAGGTTGGTGGCTTCCAGGGTATGGGGGATCAAGGCCACCTCGATCGAGTCCCCGGCGAGGGAGGCCACGGTCAGGCTGATGCCGTCCAGGGCCACGCTTCCCTTCTCCACGACGTATTTCAACAGATCCTTCGGCAGGCGGACCGACCAGCGTTGGCCTCCGCCCTCCTCCCGGATCGAGGACACTTCCCCCAGGCCGTCCACGTGGCCCGACACTAGGTGCCCGCCCAAAAGATCGGACAAGCGGACCGGCAGTTCAAGGTTCACCCGGGACCCCATGGCAAGGGCCTTGAAATCGGTCCGGGACAGGGTCTCCGGCACGGCTTCCACCGTGAAGCGGGGTTTCTCGATCTTCACGGCGGTGAGGCAGCAGCCATTGACCGCCACGCTCCCCCCGATCTCCAGGGACGCGCAGGTGAGGGGCGCCTCCAGGGTCAGGACGAGGTCCCCCGAGCGGCGCTCGAGCCCCGTCACCTTCCCCATTTCCTGGATGATCCCTGTAAACATCCTCAACTCCCTTGGTGAACTTGGCAGTTTGGTCTCGGTCTTTTAAGTGGTTTTCCAAGATCAATTGTTTGGGTTGTTCTTCGTGACCTTGGTGAACTCGTTTACGCCCTCAGACGAAGTCTGATGGGTGGTGGTTCAAATTCTTTTTTTAGTCGTATTTAATCTTTCCCGAAATCTCCAGGTCCCGTCCCCAAAACCTCACCCTCACGTCCTCCAGGGTCGGGCAACGGTTGGGGTCGTTCCAACCCACCCCCTTGAACCAGCTCTTGCCCGGGGCCCCCCCCAACAGCTTGGGCGCCATGAACAAGACCACGCGGTCCGCCAGCTTCCCGCGGAGGAAGGCGCCATGAACCTCCGCGCCACCCTCCACCAGGAGCCGTTTGACACCTAATCGGAGCAGGGATTGTAACACTTGGGCCAGTGAAAGCCGTCCCTTCCTCAGGGCCACCCGGATCACCTGAGCCCCGGCCTTTTGCAGGGTCTTTTCCTTGGCCCGGGATGCTGAAGGACCGCAGAACACCAGGGTGCCCTGGTCTCCCTTAAGGATCTTGGCGCTTGGTTTCAGGGAAAGACGGCTATCCAACAGCACCCGGAACGGGAACCCATCCCGACGTTTCCACCCGGGCGCCCGAACCGTCAAGGAAGGGTTGTCGGCTTCAAGCGTCCCGGAACCAACGAGGATCGCGTCGCATTGGGACCGAAGCTGGTGGGCCGCCAACCGCGCTGAGGCCCCGGTGATCCATTGGGACTTTCCCTGGTCAGTGGTGATGCGGCCATCCAAGGTGATGGCGGCTTTGAGGATCACGAGGGGCCGCTTGGCGCGGTTCGCGTGGAAATGCGCCTCGTTGAGGGCTTCCGCCTCGGCGCTCAGGACCCCGGAGCGGACTCGGATTCCGGATCGTTTGAGGATGGCCAGGCCCCGTCCCGAAACCAGCGGGTTCGGGTCCTTTCCCGCCGCCACGACTTCCCTCACCCCGGATTCCAGGATGGCCTCCACGCAGGGCGGCGTTTTGCCGTAGTGGGAACAGGGCTCAAGGGTGACGTAAAGCGTGGCGCCCTTGGTTTGTGTCCCGGCGGCCCGGAGCGCGTTGATCTCGGCGTGGGGACCGCCGTACCTCTCATGGGCACCCAAACCCAGGACACGGCCGCCCTTGACCACCAGGGCCCCCACCCGGGGGTTGGGATGGGCGTCGGACCCCAACGTCGCGGCCAGGTCGAGGGCCCATTGCATGTATTTTTGGTCGCGGGAAGCCATGGCGTTGCCCCGATCAGTTTGGTTCGCCGGAACATCGTAACATAATGAAAAGAACACATATCGGGCTGTCCGGACCCACAAATTATGGGGCAAATCCTTTTCAAACCCCGTTGGCCCCGTTAGAATCCCCCACCATCGGGCCAATCCTCGGTCCGGTGAACCCTTTACATAAGGATACGACATGCCGACCCTCGTGCTGGTCCGCCACGGACAATCCCAATGGAACCTCGACAACAAGTTCACCGGCTGGGTGGATGTTCCCCTCACGGCCCAGGGCGAGGCCGAGGCCCGCGCCGCCGGCGAGAAGCTCAAGAACTACAAGTTCGACGTGGCCTTCACCTCGGACCTCCAACGCGCCCAGCGCACACTCTCGCTCATCATGCAGACCGCCAAGTTCAAGGACCTTCCGGTTTACATGGACTGGGCCCTCAACGAGCGGCATTACGGCGGGCTTCAGGGCCTCAACAAGGCCGAGACCGCCAAGAAGTACGGCGACGAGCAGGTCAAGATTTGGCGCCGCAGCTACGACGTGCCGCCCCCGAAGGGCGAGGACGGCATGACCGAGTCCCTGAAGGACACCCGGGCCCGCACCATCCCCTACTACGAGAGCCGCATCGTCCCCCACCTGAAGAAGGGTGAGAACGTGCTGGTGGCCGCCCACGGTAATTCCCTGCGGTCCATCGTGATGTACCTGGAGAACATGACGCCGGAGCAGATCCTGGCCCTCAACCTCGACACCGGCATCCCCCGGGTCTATGAGATGGATAAGGATTTGAAGGTGCTGTCCATGAAGGAACTGCGGTAAAAGCAGGGATGGCGACCGACAGGGAGCCCTGAGCGACCACCGGGAGTCGAAGGGCGGTCAGCTGTCGGCCGTCAGCTACAGATAAAAGCAAAAGGCGCGGGACATCCCCGCGCCTTTTTTATTGGCCGTATTTAAGTTTGAGAAGAAGTTGAACCATACCACGATGATGGATTTCATGGTCGAGGTTTTCACGGAGCAGCAGGGAACCGACATCGGGGCGGTTCAGGTTATCGGGTTTTTCCAGTATCCGATCCAGGTCCTGGTCGGTCAGTTTTTCGAGGAAAGCCGACTTGATCCCCCCAATTCGACAAGCTGGCCCAGATACTCATCCCACTGCTCGGGGTTTCCCTCACCAGGCCCGATATTCGCGTGGGGCTCCGGTTCGCCCTTCACGACCGCCAATATCCATCGGTCGCAATCCACCAGGTGTTTCAGGTGGTCCACGAAGGACAGCCGTCCCGGCGCCGGTCGCCAGGCACGATCAGAAGGTCGTACCAATCGGAACCGCTTTAGGCTCGATTCCCGAACTTTTCGGGAGAACTCCGCCAATCGTTCCCCTTGTTTCACCACTTCTCCTTAAGACATCCTAATTTGGGGCATTCCCCGCGCCTTTATTTTCGGGTGATTTTCTCACCCCTGGCATTCGAAATCGCAGATTTTAATTCGGCCATGATTATTTGATGTTCTGAGAATGTCATCCATTTGATTTTTGGAATAAATTTCACCGACAATCCAAATTCGGTCCGAGTCCTGAAAGTCACCGTAATGGGATAGTCGTTCAGCCAACGGTTTACCTTAACATCCTCAACATCAGTCAACGGAATTTTGATTTCACTGAAATAATTAGAAACATAAAGGTTCTTTTCATCCATCCGGATTCGCTTGAGCGTTGCGTTGTTAAATAAATCCGCCAACAGGATGCCCCCCAAAATGACCGCAACCGGCCAATCCGTGAACAAAGCGAATGATTTTATGTTCCAGTGGCGTCGCGGTCCCTCGACTAGAAAATGAACAATTATGATGCCCGGGACTATGCACGGAGCCAGAAATTTCCTAAAACCAGTTCCCCAAGATGAAAGTTGTCTCATCTCCATACCCGCTCCATGAACCAATTTACCTCAGCCCGATCACCGGGAGCGGCGGGGCGGTGAGGGTCACCTTGAGGCGGTCGCCGATGGCGAAGGGCTGGGAGATGGACGTACCATCCAGGTACATCATGCCCTCGCGCATGTAGGAGATGATCTCCAGGGTTTGGCCCTTCTTCAGGATACCGTTCACCATCTTCCGCTTCCCAAACTTCTTCTCGAAGGGTTCCCGCACCAAATACTGGAACTGGGGTGATTCGGGCTTCAGTGCCTTGCCTCCCGCCGACAGGATGGCGGCGGTGGACCCGGCGGCGGTGGAGATCCAGATGCCGCTGGAAAGCTGTTCCTCCTGCCGGGAACCCAACTTGAGGGTGTAGCGGGAGGTGCCGGCCGGGCATTTGGCGGCGATCAATACGTCGTTCAGGATCGGCCACTTGAGGGCTTTGCCA
>Ga0265338_10005388_pt1 | contig 16714 bp, 12 predicted proteins | sample 42126metaG_FD_193579 | JGI IMG/M metagenome (GOLD analysis project Ga0265338, IMG submission 193579) | Rhizosphere microbial communities from Carex aquatilis grown in University of Washington, Seatle, WA, United States - 4-21-26 metaG | ecosystem: Host-associated > Plants > Roots > Rhizosphere... | reverse complement strand
CGCAAATTTTCAGGCAGGATGCGCGGTGATTCATTTTCCAGCCACACGGCCAGTTCGTCCAATGGCGCATCCAGCGAATGAACCAGCGGCAGGATGGGCGGCGTGCCCGGCAACGGCCGCGCACCGTCCCAAACGACGTGAAGCAGGACATTCTTAAAGGCCGGGCTGCGGTCATGGCCATGGGTGCGCCAGCCGCCGACGCACAAGTCAATTTCCACATCGCCGGAACAGGGCGCGGCGGCGCCGATTTGGATTACCGCGCCGCGAAAATCCGGGCCGCCTTCGACGCTGACAAAGCCGGGATGCAAAACGCGGACGGTCTGGCCATCCGCCGTTTGGAGCCGGTCGCGACACAGGCGTTGATGACGCCAGATGGCCTGAAGCAGGCGTTCCGGCGGCGGGCGGTTCTCGTCGCGCAACACGTTCGACAGGCCCGAACGCAGGCGCCAGCCGGCGTAAAAATTATCGGTCAGCGGAGACACTGCGGATTGCTTTTGCGCCTGTATTTGAGCAAAGTCAAGCCGGCACGGATAATTTTGATCGCATCCAACGGCGGTTTTGACGGTTAATAACCATGGAAGGCCTTTTGCTTTTTGGTGGCGGAATTTTTGTTGGCCGGAATTCGTAATTTCCTGCTAGACTCCACCCAGTATTCCGACGGATGAACAGGCAATGATTGAAGTGACGAACATGACCAAACGCTACGCCGGTCGCACGGCGGTGGCGGGCATTTCGTTCACGGTCAACCGCGGTGAAATTGTCGGTTTGCTGGGACCGAACGGCGCGGGCAAAAGCACGACCATGCGGATTCTTTCGTGTTTCATGCCGGCCACGTCCGGCACCGTGCGCGTTGCCGGATTCGATGTGTTCCACCAGTCGGATGAAGTGCGGCGGCGCATCGGTTACATGCCGGAAAACAACCCGTTGTACCCGGAAATGCGGGTGCGGGAATACCTGAAATTTCGCGCGCGACTGAAGGGCCTGGGCTGGCGGCATTCCCGTGAACGGGTGACGACGGTGATGGAGCAATGCGGCCTGACCGAGGTGGGGCGCCGCATCATCGGCCAGCTTTCCAAAGGTTACAAACAACGGGTCGGGCTGGCGGATGCGCTGGTGCATGAGCCGGAACTGATCATCCTGGACGAACCGACCATCGGCCTGGACCCGCACCAGATCCGCTCGGTGCGGCAGTTGATCAAGAGCCTCGCCAATAAACACACGGTGCTGATTTCGACGCATATTTTGCCGGAAGTGGAAATGATGTGCGGCCGGGTGCTCATCATGCTGGACGGAAAAATCCGGGCCGCCGACACACCCGACAATTTGCAGAGCCTGATGGCCGGCGGCAGCCAGATCATCGCCGAAATCGCCGCCCCGGCCGACGCATTGCGCGAATGTCTTTCGTCCCTGCCGGGGGTTGAGCAATTCGATGTGTCGCCGACGGACGGCGAGTTCCAGCGCTGCGCACTGACGCCGCGGGACGGATACGATCTGCGCCCGGTTATTTTTGCGCTCGCGTTGGAACGTGGCTGGATCGTGCGCGAGCTGACGCGCAGCCGCCATTCACTGGAGGACATTTACGTGCAGGTCACCCGGCCGACCGAGGAGGAAGAAAACTGATGCGCATTTTCTGGACCCTCCTGCGCCGGGAACTGGCGACCTTTTTCGTTTCCCTTAGCGGCTATGTGATCATTGCGGCCGTGACACTGTTGATCGGGCTCAGCTTTGTGGTGTTGATGACCAACCTGGGCAGCGATCCCTCCACCGTTCCGGTAACGGAAATGTTTTATGGCACCTATTTTTTCTGGCTCATCGTGCTGCTGGCGGCGCCGGTCATCACGATGCGGCTTTTCGCGCTGGAAAAATTCTCCGGCACGTATGAAACGTTGATGACTACCTCCGTGAGCGACGTCCAGGTGGTCGGGGCGAAGTTCACCTCGGCGATCGTGTTTTACACATTGATGTGGCTGCCGATGCTCGTCTGCCTCTTTGTGGTGCGGCATTTTACCAATCAGCCGGGAACGCTGGACGCGGGCACGGTGGGCGGCACGTATTTGGGCGTGTTTCTGGTCGGTTGCCTGTTCCTGTCGCTGGGCTGCTTCGCCTCGGCCATTTCGCGTTCCCAAATGGTGGCGGCCATGATCAGCTTTGTACTGGGAATGGCCCTGTTTTCACTGGGTTTTCTGGCCAAGGCCATTCCCGTGGCTGCACAATGGCAAACGCAGGCTCTGTCCTACTTCAGCCTGTTCGACCAGATGAATGATTTCGCCCGCGGCGTGGTGGACACGCGCGCGGTGGTTTTTTACATCAGCCTGACGTTTTTCTTTCTGTTCCTGACCTTGCGCGTGGTGGAAAGCCGGCGCTGGAAATAAATGCCGACCATTCCCCCATCTCAACCCAGCTTTTCTCCGGGCCACCGGTGGAAAATCGGCTTCGACGTGGTGTTGCGCACGGCGCTGGTGCTGGCGGTCGTGGTCATGGCCAATTATCTCGCCGCCCGCCCCCACCTCTATGGCCGGTTTTATCTCAGCTCGCAAACGCGCGTCCAGTTGTCCTCCCAGACCACGGACATCCTCAAGTCGCTGACCAACCAGGTAACTGTGACGCTTTATTACGACAAACAGGACAATTTTTATCCCGACATTGTTGCCCTGCTGAACGAGTATCGCTCGGTGAATCCGCGCATTTCCGTCAACACGGTGGATTACGTGCGTGACGCCGGCGAGGCGCAGAAGCTCAAGGAGCAGTACAAGCTTAATTCGCCAACGGACAAAAACCTGGTTATTTTTGACAGCGACGGCCGGATCAAAATCACTGCCGGCAACGCGCTGACCCAGGTCAAGCTGGAGCAGGTTCCCAATGAAAAGGAGCGGGAATTCCGCCGCAAACCCATTGCCTTCCAGGGGGAGCAAATGTTCACCGCGATGCTGCTCGCCGTGACCAGTCCCAATCCCTTCAAGGCTTATTTCTTGCAGGGCCACGGCGAGCCGGCACTCGATGACACGGACGAGACGGGGTACCTGAAATTCGCCTCGGTTTTGAATCAGAGTTACATTGATGTGCAGCCGCTTCATCTGCTTGGCGACAGTGCCGTGCCGGCGGATTGCAACCTGCTCATCATCGCCGGTCCGCGCAGCGAACTGTCAGAAACCGAGCTTCAGAAAATTGACCAGTATCTTTCCCAGGGAGGAAGGTTGTTTGCACTGTTCAATTATTTTTCCATCAAACATCCAACCGGCCTGGAACCCATCCTGACCCGTTGGGGCGTGAACGTCGGCAACGATGTTGTGCGGGACCCGAAAAACACAACTTCCGGCCAGGACGTGATCATTTACAATTTCAGCCAGCATCCCGTGGTCAATCCGCTGACGCAACTGGCACTGCAACTGATCCTGCCGCGGCCCATCAATGCTGTGGATTGGAAGAATCCGCCCGCCGACGCCCCGCAGGTGGATGAACTTGCGTTTTCCGGTCCCCTGTCCACTTTGATGGGGGATCCCGGGGAGACGCCGCACAGCTATCCGCTCATGGCCGCCGTTGAACAGAAGGCCGTGACGGGTGTCGCCAATGCTCGTGGCACCACGCGCATGCTGGTCGTGGGCGATTCGTTTTTCCTCGGCAACCGCCAGATCGAGTCCGGTGCCAACCGTGATTTTGTCGGCTATGCCGCCAACTGGCTGCTGGATCGCACCACGTTGCTCCAGGGCATCGGGCCGCGCCCGGTCACAGAATTTCGGTTGTTGATGACCAAGACCCAGCAACGTGAAGTCCGCTGGCTGTTGCTGGGGGCGTTGCCGGGTGCGGTGCTGCTGTTTGGCTGCCTGGTCTGGCTGGCCCGGAGAAAATAATGAATTCAAAGACCACTGGAATCTGGTTTGCGATCGCCGCGGCGCTGTTCGCGTTGGTTTTTGTCAGTGAACATTTTCTGCAGCCGGCCGCCACCGGATCCTCCTCCGTCCTGCCGGGATTGCGCCCCGCTGACGTCACCAGCATCCAAGTAATTCCGTCCGACGCACTGGAAATCCGCGCTGACCGTACGAACAACGCCTGGCTGCTGACCAAACCGATGGCCTATCCCGCACAACCGGCCGCCATCGAAGCCCTGCTGGAAGCGCTTCAAAAGCTCGCACCCGCCACCCGCATCAGCGCCGCCGAACTCCGCGACCACCACAATGCCGACGTGGAATTCGGTTTTGAAACGCCCCCGGTCAAGCTCGTCATTGAATCCGACAACGACCGCCGGCAGCTTTTGATTGGGAAAAAGACCCCGCCCGGGGACCAAGTCTTTTTGCGGGTGGTCGGCCTGGACGGCGCCTTTGTCGCCGACGCCGACTGGCTCAAATATATTCCGCACTCGGCCAATGACTGGCGCGACACCGCGCTGGTGGAGGCAAACAACAACGGCCTGGACTGGATCGTGTTGACCAACGGCACCAGATCCATTGAATTACGGCGCGATGCGACCAACCATTTCTGGCGAATGGTCCGCCCATTTCCCGCCCGCGCCGATGCCGACCGCATCACCGATGCGCTGCAACACCTGCAGATGGCGCGCGTCACCCAATTCATCACCGACGACCCCAGGGCCGATTTGACCTCGTTCGGATTGCAACCCGCCGACCTGGACCTGTGGCTGGGTCACGGCACGAACTTTGTTTCCGAGCTTCACATCGGCAAAAGCCCGACGAATGATCCAACGCAGGTTTACGCCAAGCGCGAAGCCTGGAACGCGGTCGTCACAACGGCCAAGGAACCCGTGTCGCCGTGGCGCTCCTCGGTGAACTATTTTCGCGACTCGCACCTGTTGGAATTGACCGCGCCGGTGGCGGAAATCGAGGCGCATGGCCCGACGGATTTCACCCTGCAGCAGCAAGGCTCGAACGATTGGAGGATCGCTGGTGAAAAATTTCCCGTGGACGCCGAGAACGTGCAGCTATTCATCAAGATTCTTTCCGGCTTGCGCATTCCCGAGGCAGGATTTGTGAAGGACGTTGTGACTGCGGCCGACCTGCCCGCCTACGGGCTGGAAACACCATCGCGGCAGATTACCCTGCGCTCGGCGACCGATGACACCAACAGCGTCCTGGTGCAACTTTCCTTTGGCACCAACCAAAACAACACCGTCTTTGTCCGGCGGACCGATGAGGATTTTATTTATGCGATCGCGGCAGGGGATTTCAACCGGCTGCCGGAAGCCGCCTGGGAATTTCGCGAACGCCACATTTGGAACCTGACCAACAGCGACGTGGTGCAAATCACGCTTCGCCAGAACGGCAAGACGCGGCAAATCGTTCACAACGGCGTTAACAAATGGTCGCTCGCCGCCGGGTCGCAGGGCATGATCAATCCGCCGGCCCTCGAGGAGGCGGCCTACCGGCTGGGCCAGTTGACCGCCGCCGGCTGGGTGGGACGCAACGTGACGGAACCTGAAAAATTCGGGATCAAGCCGGACAATCTTTCCATCACTGTTGAACTCAAGAACGGGTCCAAATACACCGTGGATTTCGGCACGGAACTTCCCTCCGCGAACACCGCGCTGGCAGCGGTGACGCTGGACGGCGAACGTTGGGCGTTCGTCTTTCCGCCGGTGATTTACCAGTTCGTCTTGAGTTATCTCACCATTCCGGCAAACGTACCCTGATATGCCTTGGCCAACCGGATTCTGGCGAAAGTGCCGCACCGGCTTTCGCTGGTGCCGCATCACCGTGCTGTTCGCGGTGTTCATGGTGCTTTGCGCCCTGCTCTGGCTTAATCGCATCGGCCTGCCGGATTTTTTGAAAACGCGGCTGGTGGCAACATTGCAGGCGCGCGGAATTGATCTGGAATTCACCCGGATGCGCCTGCGCTTCGTGCGCGGGCTGGTCATCGAGAATGCCCGCCTTGGCCGCACCGGTACGACCGGAGAACCGGTGTTTTCGCTGGCCGAAATTCAACTGCAACTGAATCATCGCGCCCTGCTGCACCGGCAATGGCAGATTGACGGACTCATTCTACGCCAGGGGAAACTGGTCTGGCCGATCACCCCGACCAAGGCGCTGCTGCTCAACAACATTCAGACAGACTTGCGCTTCCAAACAAACGACACCTGGTCGCTCGACCATTTCCGGGCCGATTTTGCGGGCACGGAGATCACGGCATCCGGAGATATTTTGCACGCTCCAGAAATCCGCAACTGGGATATTTTTCGGGGCAAACCTTCCGCCAGCCGCGCGACCTGGCAGCAGCGCCTGCAGGATTTCTCCGAGGTGCTCGACCGGATTCATTTTGCCGGCAAGCCGCGATTAAGCCTGGTTGTGAATGGTGATGCGCGGGACATTCATTCTTTTGTAATCTGGCTGAACGTGAACGCGCCCTCGGTTCAATCGCCCTGGGGCAGCGCACACGATGTCCAACTGGCCGCCAATCTCACCGCTCCAGCCGGGACGCCGGTCAGGGCCGATCCGTCGCTGGCATGGTGGACCAATGCGCTGCCATGCCGGCTGACCTGGACGGCGAAAATCGGAGGATTGCAATCCGAAAAACTGAACACGGGGGCGGTGGTCTGCAGCGGGCTATGGCAGGCGCCCGAACTGGCGGTCAGCCAACTGTCAGCCGCGCTGGGTGGCGGCTGGCTCGGCGCCACGGCGCGGTTGAACATAGCCACACGCGAATTCACCTTCACCAACTCCTCGTGTTTTGACTTTCACGCCATTGCCGCCGTGTTGACGGATAAAACGCGCGAACGGCTGGCGGATTTTTCGTGGGCCCAGCCACCCTCGTTGCAGGCCCAAGGTTCGTTGATTCTGCCCGCCTGGACCAACCCGGCACCGGATTGGCGCATGGAAGTGCAGCCATCCATTCAACTGGCCGGCTGTGTGGCCATGACCAACGGACGGATCAACGAGGTCATGATTGATTCGGCACGGACCCGTTTCTCCTACTCGAATCTCGTGTGGCAACTGCCCGACCTGGTGATCTTGAAATCGAGGAGCCGGCTGGAATTGAACGGCAACGAGGACGATGCGACCAGGATTTATCACTGGCACATTCACGGCGCGCTGGATCCGGAAATCGCGCGGCCGTTTTTGACCGCCAGCAATGCCGCCCACGCCCTGGAGATTGTGCAACTCACCGAACCGCTGGCTTTGGACCTGGATGCGGGCGGGCGTTTGTACGATTACGACAGCATCGCGGCAAACGGACACGTGGCGTTGACTAACTTTGCAGTGCGCGGCCAGGCGTTTGGCGATGTGGTGGCGGTGCTGAATTACACCAACCGGGTGCTGGCGCTTATAAATCCGCTGATGCACACCGGCGCACAGATGATGACGGCCGACAAGGTGACCCTGGATTTCAACTCGCGGCTGATTTCTTTCACGAACGGTTTCAGCATTGCCGACCCGGAGCCGGTGGCGCGCGCCATCGGGCCGAAGACGGGGAGGATGGTGGAACCTTATCGTTTTCTGCAGCCGCCCATGGCACGGGTGAACGGCCAGTTGCCGATGCACGACATGAACGGCGGACACGACATGGCGGACGTGGACATGTGGTTTGATGTCATCAAAGCTGAGAAGTTTGAATGGATGAAGCTCGAGACGACGAACATTGTCGGCACCATTCACTGGCAAAACCAGTCGCTGATTTTGACCAATGTGACCGCCGCTTTTTACGGCGGGAGCGCAAACGGGTTTGCAAATTTTGATTTTCAGGTGCCGCATGAAGGTGCGGATTACCGGTTTGTCGTGGACGTGACGAATGTGAATCTCCATTCGCTGGCGACGGATTTGTCGTCGCCGACCAACCTTCTCGAAGGCACCCTGGCCGGACAACTCGTCGTGACGAACGCGGATTCCCGGAATTGGGACACCTGGGCGGGCTTCGGCCATGCGAAACTCCACGACGGGCTGCTTTGGGACATTCCGATTTTCGGCATCATCTCCCCGGTGTTGAACACAGTTTCGCCGGGTTTGGGCAACAGCCGCGCAACCGACGCAGCGGCGAAATTTTCCGTCACGAATGGCGTGTTTTACACGGACTCCCTGGAAATCCGCTCGACCATGATGCGGCTGGAATACATGGGCACGGTGGACTTGAAACAAAACGTCCATGCGCGGGTCACCGCGCAGTTGCTGCGGGACACCTGGGTGGTGGGCCCGGTGGTCAGCACGGTGCTATGGCCGGTGAGCAAATTGTTCGAGTATCAAGTCACCGGCACGCTGAAAAATCCAACGAGCGAACCGGTTTATGTTCCCAAACTCCTGCTGATGCCCTTGCATCCGCTTCACACCTTGGAGGAAATATTTCCCGGCGGCGGCTCGGAAACTAACGCGCCGCCGGAGAATTGAAATCAATGCCACCCGGCGTTGGGATCGGGTTCATTGGTGCCGCTGTTATTTGCCGGAGTGGCCGGCGTTGGCAGGGTGGAATCAGATCGCCTGGCTTTGGCCTCCCGTTGCGCCTCTTTTTGCGCGGCGATTCTTTCGGCCCGGTTTTCCGCTTCAACCTGTTTGCGCTGTTCCTCGTTGTCTTTCGCCTCCGCATTGGCGATGCCCGGCAACCGTGATTCCTCCTTTTTGGCCTGTATGGCCGCCAGCTCAGGCGTCTTCAAAACCGTCGGACGCATCAGCACCAGCAACTCGTCGCGGGTTTTATCCGAGACCCTCGAACTGAACAAAGCTCCAAGTATGGGAATGTCCATCAAGAGGGGAACGCCGCTGTTATTGGCGGTTTTTTGCGAACGGATGGCCCCGCCAAGGATGATGGTGTCGCGGTCTTTGACGGCAACCTCGGAGGAGAGCGTTCGTTTGTCCGTATTGGGCACGTTGCCCACGCCTTGAATGAAGGTCGCACCGTTGATGTCGTCAATTTCCTCGTTGATTTCCATCACCACCAGTCCATCGGGATTGATGAAGGGCGTGACGTCCAGTTCCACGCCGACGGACAACTGGGAATAGGAGGAGCTGTTGCCATAAGCGCTGCCGTACGTGCTGCCAGTGACGTAGGGCACGGTCTGGCCGACGAAGAATGAAGCTTTCTGCGCCTGAAAAGTCTGGATCCGCGGTTTCTGAATGATGCTGATGCTGTTATCGCCTGCCGCCGCCTGAATCGCCACATCATAGTCGGCGTTTCCGATCTCGCCGAAATAACTGAACCCGCCGGCCAGGCTGGAGGTTACATTCGTCCCGACGGCGGTCAATCCGTTGGTGACAAAGCTGAAGAATGACTGGCCGTTGTTGTAGCCGCCCGTGCCCTTAAAACTGCGGGCATTGATTGCGCTCTGATTTTGGATGGCCGAAACGCCAACATTGAGCGACTTGTCCAGTGACACCTCCATGATGACCGATTCGATGAGCACCTGGGACAACAGCACGTCCAGTTTTTCGATCACGGCCTTGATCCGATCCATGTCCGCCCGCGTTGCAAAAATAAGCAGTGAATTGCTCCGAGCATCGGCAATGATTTTCGTCTGGCCAAAAACCTGGATCTGGTCCTGCTGTCCCCCGGTTCCCGACGAAGCGCGTTGAATGATGGACTGTAACCGCTGCTGGAAAGTCGTGCCGGTTGCCGGCGTGCCGTTGGCCGTTGCCCCACCACCCATCGGGCGCGGCTGGTTGTAATTCTGACCGCCGCCAAAACCGCCGCTTTGCATGGCACCGCCCACGCCGGACGTGCCGGTGGTGGCACCCGGCGCGCGCAGCCCGTTGCCGCCAGTGGTGCCACCCGCCGCCGATGAACCGCCGATGCTGACCGTGCTGCCGCCGCCGGTGCCACCGAGGCTGTTCAACGCACTGGCAATGTCGTCGGCCAGCGCATATTTGATCGGGATGACTTCCGAGATGTATTCCGCCGGCACGGACACATCCACCCGGTCAATCATCTCCAGCATGCGCTTCACATTTTCCGCGTTGTCGCGCAGCACCAGGATGCCGTTGCTGTCAATTGGCAGGATGGAGTTGGCCAGCTTCGCAAACGGCTGGATGATGGGCACCATCTCGCTGGGCTTGATGTTCTTCAACTGGACGATGTGGGTCACATAAGTCCCCAGATCCGGCAGCTGGGACGCATCCTGGTCGTTAAATTCCGCGCCCGTCGAATTCGCGTCACCCGTTGACACCACTTTCACAAATTTATCGCCGATGTTGATGACCGAAATGCCGTTGAGCGCCAGCACCGCCTGCAGGGCTTGAATGGCCTCGCTCTTGGTCAATGGCGTTTCCGTGCGCAAAACGATCTGTGCCGCCGGCAGCCCGGCGCGCAACAGTGTGCGTCCGACGAGCTTCGCGTAAACATCCAGCACCTGGTTCACATCCACACCCTGAAAATTGATGTTGCCGGCGGGAATCATTTCTTCAGGTTGCGCGCCGGCATCCGGCGCGCCGGGAGCGCCCGGCAGGGACGACGCATTGGCCGGGACGCCGGGGGCCGGGAGTGCGGTGGGCAGGCCCGGCGTTGCAAAACCGGACGGCGGCATCGAGTTGGCGGCCGGTGCATTGGTCGGAAAATTGAACCGGGTCGGCAAACGGCGCAGGCCGGCCGGGCCGGGCAGGTTGGTGGGCGTTTGCGCCCACGTTGCGAGGCTGGTTAAGAATAAAATCAGGACGAGCGTGGTCGTTTTCATGTTACGGATTTGGTTTCGGGCTGGAATTGGCCGGGGCGCCCGCGGGCGCCGGATTCTTTTGATAGCTGGCGACGAGCCGGAGGTTCGCATTGAGGTGCGTGTGCGGACCGTCCGGCTGGAGTTCCAGGTCCCGCACGCGGATCATCGAGGAACCGGAACCGAGCTTGTAAAGAAAATCCACGAGCTGCTCGTCCGTGGCGGTGACAATGATGTTTTGCACCTGTTCGATGAAAAATTCATTCGTGTGCGTCAACTGCCGCGACGTGCTCCCGACACTGACACCACTCTGCTGGGATTGGGATTGAATCAGGCGCATGAAATTGTTGCCCTGGTCCTCAGGCGCCACGAATTCGCCCTGGCTTTCCAGGCTTTTCAACTGCTTTTCGATGTTGGGCGTGTTCACCAGCACCGCCCGGTCCCGGGCCAGGTCCCGGCGGGCGGCCGCCAGGCGGTTCTGCAGGTTTCCCCAATCGGAAAAATGCGGCCAGATAAACACATAATTCAGCACCAGAATCAAAATCACCAGGACGCCAACGGCCATCCGGCGCTCGAGGGGACGAAGTTGCGCGAAGTATTTTTTCATGGCGCTTCCTCCGTGTGCCGCAACTGGAGGCTGAAATTCCAGGACACCACCTTGTTGGCCTGGCGGTAAACCAGCGGGTCGCCACCCTCGATGTCGAACACCGGATGGTCATTAAGCTTGGCCTTTTGCAACTGGCTGTTGAACGTGATCAGGGCGTCAATTTGATCTGGCGTGGTGTTGCCGCTGAGCGAAAGCTTCTGGCCGTCCGCGAAGCTGAACCGTTGCAGCGAAATGCCGGCGGGCAGGTTCTCCGCGAGAATTTTCCAGCAGTCCAACGCCGCGTATTTCAACTCCTCCCGCTCCTTGAGCACGTTGTAACGCGCCGTGAGCTGCAACGTGTTTGTGTAACTGCCGCTCAGTGCCGCGACCTGTTGCTCGACCTTGCTGGTCTGGATGGCGAGCAGCCCAACTGCACAGAGATAAACGGCCACGCCAATGGCATACAGCACCCCGGTCGTCACCAGTCCGCGCAGCCAGAGACGATCAACGAACTGTTGATGATAACGCACGGGAAATTCCGCGGGCAGCAACGTCGCGTGGGAACCTGCCGACGCCGCCCGCTGTGCCGTGCGTCCGGCCAGTTCCGCCGGGGTCAGCGGCGGCACGACGTTCACCGGCTCGCCCAGCCCTTCGCGCAAGACGTTTTCCCAATCCACCGCACTGACGGGATCGGCGACCAGATGCCACTGGATGGAGGGTGTGGTCAGCCATCCTTCCAGTTCGCCAGCCCAGGTCAATTGCGCAAGTTGGGCCTTCAAATGTTTCACCCGGTCCGCATCCGGCGGCAGCACGACATAGCTCAAATGCCGCAACGTGCCGCCACTCCACCATGCCACCAGCAGGGTGCTCTGCCCGGCCAACACCATGGGATAAATCCAGGCGCCGTCCTCCGTCGCCGGTGTGGATTCCAGTTGGTCCAGCATCGGCACTTCCAGCCGGTCGGCGAGATAACCGCGGCCTTCGAGCTTGCCGAGAAAATCTTCAACGACGCTGCGCTCGGCGATGACCACGACCACGGTTTGCAAATCCTCCGGTTTCGGCTCGGTGGCGGACGCATCCCCGGCCTTCGTCTCCGTTTCGCTTGGACGCGCCGGGTTGCCGCGATGTGACAACACATGGATCGTCCAGACGATCTGCGTCAACGGCGTCGGGGAAAGCTTTTCCAATTGCAGCTCCACCATGGCCAGCGTCTCTTCAAAACTGCTCTTGGGCAGTTCGATGACGCGCAGAAAAACATTTTCCGGCGGCAGCCAGGCAACGTTCAACCGGGGCTGCCACAGCGAACTCCAGGATTTTGCCACCATTCGGGACGGCAACGGTTCATCCAGTTTGCCGCGATGCTCGCGGTTCAGCGCGAAACCGCCCCCCTTGGCGTCGAGCTGCCAGAGGCGGTTCGCGTCGGACGCAATTTGCAGGATGTTGCAGGAATGCCAGCGGGCCATGAAAAAATTTTCGTTAACTTCGGGTGATGAATTGCGTGCGTTCGCCGCCGCTCAACGCCTCCAGATGTTCTTCCATCTGCGTGACCCGCAACACCTCTTCGATGGTGGTGACCCCCGCCTTCACCTTGTTCCAGCCGTCGGTGCGGAGCGTGCGCATGCCGGCTTCCATCGCGCGCTGGGCGATGGTGGTGGCGGACGAGCGGTTCATGATGAGCGGACGGATGGCTTCGCTGACAATGAGCAATTCATAAATGCCTTTGCGGCCCTGGTAACCCTGCTGGCGGCACTCTTCACACCCGGCGCCATGCCAGAATTTCGCCGTGCCGATTTCATCCTCGGGAAAGCCGATGCGCCGCAGGTAATCCGCGTCCACCTTCTGCTCGGTCTTGCAATGCGGACAGATGGTGCGGATCAGGCGTTGCGCCATGACGGCCTCGACCGACGACGCCACCAAGAACGGCTCGATCCCCATGTCAATCAACCGCGTAAACGCGCTCGGCGCGTCATTCGTGTGCAGGGTGCTGAACACCAGATGCCCGGTCAGCGAGGCGCGGATGGCGATCTCCGCCGTTTCCTGGTCGCGGATTTCCCCGACCATCACCACGTTCGGGTCCTGGCGCAAAATGTGGCGCAAACCCATCGCGAAGGTCAGGCCGATTTCCGTCCGCACCGCAATCTGGTTGATGCCCTTGAGTTCGTATTCCACCGGTTCCTCAATCGTGATGATGCGTTTATGGACCGAGTTGATGGCGCTCAAAAACGCGTAGAGCGAGGTGGATTTGCCGGAACCGGTCGGGCCGGTGACGAGGAAAATGCCGTGCGGTTTGACGATGATGTCGCGGATGGCCGTCTCTTCCAGCTGCGAGAAGCCAAGCTTGTCCAGGCTCAGGAAAATCTTCCCGCGCGTCAGCAACCGGAGCGAAACGCTCTCGCCGTAAACGGTCGGCACGGTGGAAACGCGGATGTCAATTTCCTCGCCCTTGATGCGGACGTTGATGCGCCCGTCCTGCGGCAGGCGCTTTTCGGAGATGTTCATCCCGCTCATCACCTTGATGCGGGAAATCAGTGCCGCCTGAAAGCGCTTCAGTTGCGGTGGCATCGGCGTCTGGTGCAGGATGCCGTCAATGCGGTAACGGATGCGCAGCTCGTCCTCGGCCGGTTCGAAATGGATGTCCGTGGCGCGGTCCTTGTGCGCCTCCCAGATCACCTGGTTGACGAATTTGATGACGCTCGCCTCCTGATCGTCCTCGGTGATTTCCTTGTCGCTGGCGATATCGAGGTCCAGCGCCTCGCCCTCGCCCATTTCGTCCATCGTTTCCGCGCCGACACCGTAATATTTTTTCAACGCCTTCTCGATCTCGGTTTTTGGCGCCAGGGCGAATTGCACCGGCATGCGCGCGTCAAACCTCACGGCGTTCATCATCGCTGCGTCAAACGGATCGCCGACCACCACCTGGAGCGCACCGTCAATCACATCCGCGGGCAGCACGGAATATTGAAACGCGATCTTGGTGGAAAGTTTGTTCCGCGCCTCGGCCGGGGTCGTGTGTTTGGGCAGGTCCAGAAACGGCCAGCCGAGCGTTTGCGCCAGTTTCTGGAGAAACGCCTCGTCGGTCAGGCCGCGCTCCCGGGCAATAAACCCGAGCAACGGCTCGGCCGAGCCGCTGTTCGCGGCGGCACGCCACGCCTTGCGCCACTCGTCCACCTGGACGGGGGTCGCGTCGGCAACCGATGCCACCAGGTTCTTGACCGGGCTAAAACCCATATGTTTCCTTCTGCTTCATTGCCTTCCATTTAACAGCGAAAAGCCGGGAAAGTTGCGGTTTATAACAAATAATTCAAGCAAACAATACGCCACCTTAATTCGTGCAATTTGGGCGGAAATTCGTTATTTCCTGCTCCTGCATGAAACAATTCGCCACCATCACCGTCATTGGCCAGGACAAAACCGGCGTCATTGCCCGCGTCACCGCCTTTTTGTTCGAGCAACACGCCAACATCGAAGCGCTCGAAGAGCAGGTTACCCGCGGCCAGTTCAGCATGACCCTCCAGGCTTCCTGGCGCCCGGCGGACTGCAACGCCACGAAGCTGCGCACCGGGCTGGAAGCCCTGGGCCGCCGGCTCGGCATGGAAATCAAGGTGCGCTTCACCGAACCGAACCGCCGCCAGCGCTTTGCCATCATGGTGACCAGGGAAACGCATTGCTTCGAGGCGCTCATGACCGCACATCACCGCCGGCAATTCAAGGCCGATCCCGTCGTCGTCATTTCCAACCGCCCCGAGCTGGCCCCGCTCGCGCGGAAAAACAAACTGCCGTTCGTGCAGATTCCGTGGAACGACCGTGCGCAGGCCGAGGCCCGGGCATTGAGTTTGATCGAGGAATACCAGATTGACTTCATCGTGCTCGCGCGCTTCATGAAAATCCTCTCGCCGAACTTTGTGTGGCGATACAATAATAAAATCATCAACATTCATCCATCGTTGCTGCCAAGTTTTCCGGGCCCGCAGGCCTACCGCCAGGCCTACGAAGGCGGCGTGAAGATTGTCGGGGTCACGGCACACTTCGTTTCCATGCGGCTGGACGAGGGCCCGATCATCGCCCAAGGTTCGTTTCACACCCGCCCCGGCATGGAACTCAAGGACCTCATCGCCCGCGGCCAGGAACTCGAAGCCGGCGTGCTGGTGAAAGCCGTGAAACTTTACCTCGGCAAAAGACTGGACGTTTACTGGGGCGTGGTAAAGGAGGTTTAGGAAGCCTGCCTCTCCATGCCTGACGTTGACCCGTCTTTACGGCTGCAACGCGCGTCTGATGGCCCTTGCGGCGACAGTGTGCTCCTGGCGCGGACAAACATCTCCCAAAAAACTTCTTCACATGTTTGAACCGATATTGTCGGGGCGATGTCGGACTTTAGAAGGAGCCATGTCGCATGTATGAGTGCCATAGTCGCACGAGAAAGGCGTTTGTTCGAAATGACGCTGAAAGCAGCGGTCATTTACGATGACTTCGATTTTGCCGCGCGAGCCGCCGCGCTGCTGGAGCGGGTGGCGGTTCGCACGGACGAAGCCATGCAATGGAACGTCAAGCCCTGGAGGCTGGACCTGTTGAGATCGTCGTCCCTGGCCGATGCCGCGCTCGATGAAGCCGCCGACGCGGACCTGATCATCGTCGCCTTGTGGCGGACTCATTTTTTGCCGGACGAATTGCGGGAGTGGCTGGAACGCTGGGCGGCGGAGCGGCAAATCGAAGACGCCGCCCTGATGGCGTTGTGCCCGGAGAAAATCGCCGGTCCGAGGTCGCTTGGAGCCCGGCTGAAAGAGTTTGCCGAATGGCGGGGACTGCCGTTTCTAGGCTGTCTTGATTTACCGGAAGACGAGGATTCGATTCATTTCATCCACCGGCGATGGCAAGGGAAACAACCGGTGATTCCGGCAGCCCAGTGGTCCGCGGATCAGCCGCCGACCACCCGTCACTGGGGCATCAACGAATGAGCCGGCGGGCAGTTTGCATTGTGGTCACTTCGCGTTAAGTTTGGTTGTGGGCTTGAGTTTTGCGGCCCCTGGAAAGGAACAAGTTATGGCAAAAAAAATAAACTCACAAAATGGCGGCCATGGCCAGAAACAAGCCTACGTGTTCTCCGCACCCGGCGCGGGAAGCGTGCAGTTGGTGGGCGATTTTACCCATTGGCAGGAACGCCCCATCAGTTTGCAGAAAGGCGCGGACGGCGTATGGCGCACCGCCGTGGCATTGGAACCGGGATCACACCATTACCGTTTCCTCGTGGACGGTGAATGGCGGGACGATCCTGAGTGTCCTCTGCGCACACCGAATCCTTACGGCAGCGAAGACATGCTGCGGCAGGTGGCTTGAACGCCTGCTTGGCCGACTGACCTTGGATCAAGCACCGGTTTTTAGCATCGTTCCGTTGAAAGATTCATCGGTGCGGAAGCGGGTAGTTTGCTTTTAACCGGAACCATGCAGTTGAGGTTTGGGAGCGCACGCGTCCCGCGTGCTGCCAACGGCGTCCCGCCGGCGGCTTCGCCCACACATTTGCCCCACCGTTTGGTGAAAGAGGTGGAAGAATTGGTGGTTGG
>Ga0265338_10005387_pt1 | contig 16717 bp, 28 predicted proteins | sample 42126metaG_FD_193579 | JGI IMG/M metagenome (GOLD analysis project Ga0265338, IMG submission 193579) | Rhizosphere microbial communities from Carex aquatilis grown in University of Washington, Seatle, WA, United States - 4-21-26 metaG | ecosystem: Host-associated > Plants > Roots > Rhizosphere... | reverse complement strand
CGCGGACATTTCGATTGTTATTCTCGGCTTCATCGCGAGCCCCCCAAAAAAACGCCTATCCATACGCTGGCTAGTCTAGCCGCTACACCACCTGGGTCCCCTTCCCTCGCGCTATGCGCTCGCCGGGGATGACAAGACTTTTTTGGCTAGAAACTACCCATCCACCGTCAGGCTGAGCTTGCGGCCTTCGCGTTCGAGGATGAGGTCCCAATGGCCGCCGGCGTTGTTCAGAAGGCTTTTGAGGGCGCCGACATCACCCACGGTTTTGCCATTCACGGAGCGGACGATGTCGCCGGGCTGCACGCCATATTGGGCCGAGAAAGTGCCAGGCGTTAAGGCGCGGATAACGACGCCTTTGGCAAAGAGGTTCATCTGCAGATCGAGCGCCACGGCAGGCGACAGGTTCTCCACCCGCGCGCCGGTGAGCGGATTACGGCCCGCGATGGTGGTGCTGTCGCGCTTGGGGCTTTCGGGCGGCAAGGCGAGCTTGAGGCTGACCTCCCGGGTGCGGCCATCATCGAGCAGCTTAAGGCGCAAGGTCTCGCCCGGCTTGCGCGTGGCGATGCGGTAGTTGAGGCTTTGCATATCGTCGATGTCGGCGCCATCGACCGAGAGCACGACGGTGCCGGTCTTCAAACCCGATTGGGCGGCGGGGCCGCCGGGATAGATCGTCTTCAGCAGCACGCCTTGCGGCCGCGGCAGTTTGAGGGCGCTGGCGATCTCGCTGGTGACGGGCTGGCCATCAGCGCCGATCCAAGGAAAACGCACACCACCCGAAGAGGCGCCTTCCACCACGCGCCGCGCCAGATTGGCGGGGATGGCAAACCCGATGCCGATATTGCCGCCGGAAGGCGACAGGATGGCGGTGTTGATACCGGCAAGCTTGCCATCGGTCGTTATCAGGGCGCCGCCGGAATTGCCCGGATTGATGGCGGCATCGGTCTGGATAAAGAATTGCGCGTTGCCGGCGTTGGAATCGCCCCGCGCCAAGGCCGAGACGATGCCCATGGTGACGGTCTGGCCGACGCCGAAGGGATCGCCAATCGCCAGCACCAGATCGCCGACTTGCAGACTATCGGAATTGCCAAACTCGACCACCGGAAGCTTTTCGCCATGGGTATCGATCTTGAGCACGGCCAGATCGGTGCGCGGATCGGCAAGCTGCACCTTGGCTTTGAACTCGCGCTTATCCGAGAGCGAGACGACAATATCCTGCCCGCCCTGGATAACGTGGTTGTTGGTGAGGATGAGGCCATCGGCGCGCACGATGACGCCCGAGCCCAAGGATTGCTGCACCCGGCGCTGCTGCTGCGGGTTCAGGTTGAAGAAGCGCTGGAAAAAGGGATCGTTGAAAAAGGGATTGGCTGGGGCCTGTACCACGCTGCGCGAATAGACGTTCACCACCGCCGGCGCCACGCGCTTGACCACGGGCGCGAAGGTAAGCTGCATTTGGCCGCGATCGCGCGGGATGGCGAGCGATTGGGGGCTTTGCGGCTTTTCCAATTGTGCCGCAGGCGCGCTGCCAAGGTACAGCGCCGCGCCAGCCGCGATGAACACGGCCACCCCGATCAACCCGCTGCGAAACATTCCACTGCCTCCAAAACCTGCGCCAGCATCGCCCCCGACGCCCGCGCCATCCCATGAGACGGATTATCGCCCATCCCCGCGCCCATGCCTAATTACGCAAATGAGAACCGGCACAAAAGACAAAAGGCGGCCCGTTGCCGAGCCGCCTTTATCAAGTCTTCGTTGTAGACGGACGATCAGGCTTCCGCCCCTTCGTCCTCCGCAGCCATCACCGGGCCCGAATCCTTGCCCTTGGCTTCCGGATCGCGGTCGACGAATTCGATGATCGCCATCGGCGCATTGTCGCCAAAGCGGAAACCGGCCTTCAGGACGCGGATATAGCCGCCCGGACGGTTGGCATAACGCGGCCCGATCACCTCGAACAGCTTCTTGACCTGATCCAGATCGCGGATAGTCGAGACGGCCTGACGGCGCGCATGAAGGTCGCCACGGCGCGACAGCGTCACGAGTTTCTCCACCACCGGGCGAAGTTCCTTCGCCTTGGGCAGGGTGGTTTTGATCTGCTCATGCTTGATCAGCGCGGCCGCCATGTTGGCGAACATGGCCGTACGATGGGACTGCGTGACGTTGAGCTTCCGGCCAGAATTGCGATGGCGCATTGCTTTACCCTCTAGAAACGAAGCATCCCCGCCCGCGCCGGGCAGGGACGCAAAAAATCAGTACTGATCCTCGTAGCGCTTGGCGAGGTCTTCGATATTTTCCGGCGGCCAACCCGGCACTTCCATGCCGAGATGCAGGCCCATTTCGGCCAGCACCGCTTTGATCTCGTTCAGCGACTTGCGGCCGAAGTTCGGCGTACGGAGCATTTCCGCTTCGGTCTTCTGGATGAGATCGCCGATGTAGACGATGTTGTCGTTCTTGAGGCAATTGGCCGAACGCACCGACAGCTCCAGCTCGTCGACCTTCTTGAGAAGGACGGGATTGAAAGCGAGATCGGGCTTGGCTTCTTCGGTAACGCGCTCGCGCGGTTCCTCGAAATTGATGAAGACCTGGAGCTGGTCTTGCAAGATGCGCGCGGAATAAGCGACCGCGTTATCCGGCGTGATGGCGCCATTGGTCTCGACCGTCAAAGTCAGCTTGTCATAGTCAAGAATCTGGCCCTCACGGGTGTTCTCGACCTTGTAGGAGACTTTCTTGACCGGCGAAAACAGGCTGTCGACGGCGATGAGGCCGATCGGCGCGTCTTCCGGACGGTTGCGGTCGGCGGGGACATAACCTTTGCCGGTGTTGACCGTGAGTTCCATGCGGAACTCGACCTTGTCGTCCAGGGTGCAGATCACGAGATCGGGGTTCAGGACCTCGACATCGGCCACGGCCTGGATCTGGCCGGCGGTGACTTCACCGGGACCGGTCGCCTTCAGCGCCAGACGCTTGGGGCCTTCGGCATGCATGCGAAGCGCAACCTGCTTCACATTGAGCACGATGTCCGTCACGTCCTCGCGCACGCCGGCGATCGAGGAGAATTCATGCAGCACGCCCTCGATCTGGATCGAGGTCACAGCCGCGCCTTGCAGCGAGGAGAGCAGAACGCGGCGCAGCGCGTTGCCCAAAGTCAAACCAAAGCCGCGTTCCAAAGGCTCCGCGATGATGGTCGCGAAACGGCTGGAATCCTGCCCCGCGGTATCAATGCGAAGCTTCTGCGGCTTGATCAGTTCTTGCCAATTTTTCTGAAACATTTTTCCTCATCGTTTCCCGGACGTGTCGGATCACGCCCATTGCGTTCGACGGGTAAGCCTTCTTCCGAACCAAAACCCTTTTCCTTGGTCGCACGCCCTACGCAAAACCGCTTCGCACTTTTGCTGGTCGATGCTCCAGGAATACCTTAGACGCGGCGGCGCTTCGGCGGACGGCAGCCGTTGTGCGGGATCGGTGTCACGTCACGGATCGACGTCACAACGAGACCAACGGTCTGCAGCGCGCGCAGCGCGGATTCACGGCCCGACCCCGGGCCCGAGACTTCCACTTCCAAGGTGCGCATGCCGTGCTCGACGGCCTTCTTGCCGGCATCCTCGGCCGCGACCTGGGCGGCATAGGGAGTCGACTTGCGCGAGCCCTTGAAGCCCATCGTGCCAGCCGACGACCAGGAAATCGCGTTCCCGGCGGTGTCGGTGATGGTGATGATGGTGTTGTTGAAGGTCGCGGCAACATGGGCCACGCCGACAACAATGTTCTTCTTCTCTTTCTTACGGGCGCGCGGCGCCTTCTTGTCAGGAGCGGCCATATTACTTCGTCACCTTCTTCTTGCCGGCGATGGCGCGGGCGGGACCCTTGCGCGTGCGCGCATTGGTGTGCGTGCGCTGGCCGCGGACCGGCAGGTTTTTACGATGGCGCAGACCGCGATAGCAGCCCAGATCCATCAAGCGTTTGATATTCATTGCCACATCGCGGCGCAGGTCACCTTCAACGAGGTAATCGCGGTCGATCACTTCGCGGATCTGAATGACTTCAGCGTCCGTCAAGTCATGGATGCGGCGGACCGGAGAAATGCCCGTCTTCGTGCAAATCTCCTTGGCCTTCGATGCGCCAATGCCATGGATATAGCGCAGTCCGATCCAGACCTGCTTCTGCGTAGGAATATTTACACCGGCAATGCGTGCCACGGGACATCTCCGAGTGAGCCGTTACGGCCCAAATTTAACAGTTTTATCGCTCAGTCGCTTTTCACAAGACCTGGCGATTCCTCGCAAGCCCTTGAGAAACTTGTATTTCCCAAAAAAAGAGCCGCAGGGCGGCGGATTATAGGGATAGCCGCCCCCTAGTCAACAGGCCCCATATCTGGGTCGTTTTTTACTTTTGTGCTTCCTATCCGAAAACCGGTTTCCACTTTTCGGGAAGCACAAATTTTAACACTTCTCTCTGCCTTCATACCCGAAAACAGAGCGTACTCAAACCTTAACCAATTCCGAGGCAGCCCTTGTGGCCGGCCTTTTCGATCACCGCCGCAATCGCCGTGGTCACCGCGTCAATCGGTGCCATGCCATCGACAGTGACCAGCTTGCCCTGCCGCTTATAGTATTCCAGCAGCGGGGCCGTGTTCTGGTAATAAACGTTGAGACGGTTTTGCAGCGTCTCCGGGGTATCGTCCGCCCGCACCGCGCCGCCCGACTGGGCAATGCGCGCCTTGACGCGATCAATCAAAACCTTGTCGTCGACCTTCAGCTCGATCACCAGATCGATCTTCTTGTCGCGCAGCTTCAGCATCTGGTCCAGCGCCTGGGCCTGCGGGATGGTGCGCGGGAAACCATCGAAGATGGCGCCGTGGGCACAATCGGGCTCGTCATAACGCTGCGAAATGATGCCAACGACCACTTCATCGGGGACCAACTCGCCCGCATCCATGATCGACTTGCACTTGCGGCCAAGCTCGGTGCCGGCCGCAATCGCGGCGCGCAACATGTCACCGGTCGAAAGCTGCGGCCAGCCATCCTGCTCCTGCAAGCGCTTGGCTTGCGTGCCCTTACCCGAGCCTGGCGGTCCAAACATTACCAAATTCAACGGCGTGCCCCCCTCAACTTCGCTTTCTTGATCAAGCCCTCATACTGCTGTGCGATCAGATGACTCTGAATTTGCGCAACGGTGTCCATCGTCACACTGACGACAATCAGAATAGAGGTACCGCCCAAGGCGAAGGAGAGCCCTTGATTCGTCGCGAGTTCGGGAATGAGGCACACGATCGTCAGATAGAGCGCGCCAATCACGGTACAGCGGGTGAGCACATAATCAATATATTCGGCTGTCTTTTTGCCAGGGCGAATACCGGGAATGAAGCCGCCATATTTCTTGAGATTTTCGGCCGTCTCCTCGGGATTGAAGACGATCGAGGTGTAGAAGAAGGCAAAGAAGATGATCATTGCCCCGTAGAGGAAGAGATAAAGCGGCTGGCCGCGGCCGATGAGCTGAATGATCGAGGTCGCCCAATCCGGCAGATTCTGGGCATTGAACTGCGCCACTGTCATCGGCATGAGCAGGATCGACGAGGCGAAAATCGGCGGGATAACGCCCGAGACGTTGAGCTTCAGCGGCAGATGCGAAGATTCTCCGCCGAACATCTTCTGGCCGACCTGGCGCTTGGGATATTGCACCAGAAGGCGGCGCTGGGCCCGTTCCATGAAGACGATGAAGCCGACCAGCACACAGGCGAAGACCGCAAAGAATATCAGCACCAGCGGATTGAGCGCACCGGTGCGCGCTGCTTCCAGCCCTGCCCCGATGATCTGCGGGAAACGCGCCACAATGCCGGCGAAAATGATGAGCGAAATGCCGTTACCAACGCCGCGGCTGGTGATCTGCTCACCAATCCACATCAGCAGCATGGTTCCGCCGGTCAGCGTGATCACCGCGGTGATACGGAAGAACCAGCCCGGATCGAGCACGATGCCCTGCCCGTGCTCGAGACCAATGGCAATAGCAAAAGCCTGAACGGCCGCCAGACCCACCGTGCCGTAGCGCGTGTACTGGTTGATGACCTTCTGGCCGGCAGCGCCTTCTTTTTTTAGGGTTTCCAGTTCCGGAAACACCGTGGTGAAGAGCTGCATGATAATCGAGGCGGAAATATACGGCATGATGCCGAGGGCGAAGATCGCCATGCGCGACACCGCACCACCTGCGAGGGTGTTGAAGATGTCGAGCAGACCGCCGCCCTGCTGGCCGATAAACTTCGCCAGCCCCGCCGGGTCGATGCCCGGCATAGGGATATAGGTACCGATGCGCGTAACGATCAGCGCACCTAAGGTGAACATGATGCGCTGCCGCAGCTCCTTCGCCTTGGCGAAGTTGCCGAAATTGAAATTGGCGGCAAGTTGTTCGGCTGCAGAAGGCATCACGTACTCCCGATCGGCGTCGCTTCTTTATATAGGAAGCGATTAGCCTTTGCGCGCGGCCCGCGTTGCAGCGGCTTTGATCCGGCGCTGTTGACGTTTGCCCGGCTCGCCCTTTTTGTTGGCTGTGACCTTCTTGGTGTAGGTCACGATCACCGAACCGCCAGCCTTCTCGACCGCTTCGATGGCAGCCTTAGAGGCGCCAGCAACTTCGATCTCGATCTTGGTGGTCAGTTCGCCCTTGCCGAGCAAACGGACGCCATCGCGGGCTTTGCCCACAACGCCCGCCTTCAGCAACATCGCGCTATCGATCTTGGCCGAGGCATCGAGCTTCTTGTCCTCGATGGCCTTTTGCAGGCGGCCCAGATTGATCTCGGAAAAATCGGTTCCGAAGATGTTGTTGAAGCCGCGCTTCGGCATGCGCATGTGAAGGGGCATCTGGCCGCCTTCAAAACCATGCACCTGATTGCCGGTACGGGCCTTGGCGCCTTTGACGCCGCGACCGGAAGTCTTGCCCAGCCCCGAAGAGGAGCCACGGCCAACCTTGTCTTTCTTCTTATGGGCGCCCGGGTTGTTGGCGATTTCGTTGAGTTTCATATCACTTGCTCTCTTCAACAATCTCGACCAGATGCTGGACAGAACGGATCATACCGCGAACGGAGGGCGTGTCCTCCAGCGTGCGGACGCGATGCATTTTGCCCAGACCCAGACCCTTCAAGGTCGCCGTCTGTACCGCGGGGCGGCGAGCGGCGCTGCGGATCTGGCGCACGGTAACTGTCTTTTTCGTCTCGTCGGCCATGGTCATTCTTCCTTATGCGCCGGTTAGTTCGGCGGCACCCTTCTGGCCTTCGCGGCGAGAAATGATCTCGGCCACCGAGCGGCCGCGGCGCTGCGCGACAAGGCGCGGCGACTGCTGCAGCTTCAAGGCATCAAACGTGGCACGCACCATGTTGTACGGATTCGAAGTGCCGAGCGACTTGGCAACAACGTCGCCAACGCCCAGAGCTTCAAAGACGGCGCGCATCGGACCACCGGCGATGATGCCGGTACCGGCCGGAGCCGGACGCACAATCACTTTGCCCGCGCCGTGATGGCCATGGGTATCGTGATGCAATGTGCGGCCATCCTTCAGCGGCACGCGGATCAGCGCGCGCTTGGCAGCTTCGGTCGCCTTGCGGATCGCTTCGGGAACTTCGCGCGCCTTGCCGTGGCCGAAACCGACCCGGCCCTTCTGATCACCAACGACCACAAGCGCTGCAAATCCAAACCGACGGCCACCCTTCACCACTTTGGCGACGCGGTTGATATGCACCAGCTTGTCGACGAATTCGCTGTCTTCGCGATCGCCGCGGTCTCTTCCTTCACGGGCCACGTGCAGTTCCTTCCGTTAAAATTCCAGACCGCCCTCGCGGGCGGCGTCTGCGAGCGCTTTGACGCGCCCATGATAGATATAGCCGCCGCGGTCGAACACGACCTTGGAGATGCCAGCAGCCAGAGCACGTTCGGCAACGAGCTTGCCCACGGTCTTGGCGGCTTCGATGTTCCACGACTTGGCGATCTTCGTCTCTTTCTCGTTGGTCGAGGCAGAGGCAACCGTGCCGCCTGCGAGATCGTCGATCACCTGCGCATAGATGTGACGGCCCGAACGGAAGACCGACAGACGCGGACGACCATTGGCGTTTTTCACGATGCGATAGCGGGTGCGCCGCTTGCGGCGGTCGAATAGATTTGTCGTCATGGCTATTTCTTCTTGCCTTCCTTGCGACGGACATACTCTCCCGCATAACGCACGCCCTTGCCCTTATAGGGTTCCGGCGGACGCCAGGAGCGGATCTCGGCCGCGACCTGACCGACCAACTGCTTGTTGATGCCCGAAATGGTCAGCAGCGTGGGCTTCTCAGCCACAATCGCGATGCCTTCCGGGATCGGATAGTTCACGTCGTGTGAAAATCCGAGTTGCAACTGCAGGGTCTTGCCCTGAACGGCGGCGCGATAGCCGACACCCAGGATTTCGAGCTTCGCGGTGAAACCGGTGGTGACACCGACAACAAGGTTGCTCACCAGCGTGCGGGAGAGACCCCACATCTGCGCAGCACGATCCATTTCCTTGCGCGGCGTCACCGTGATGCCGTGTTCGTCTATCGAGGCGTCGACTTCTTCCACCAGCGTGACGGAGAGCTCGCCCTTAGGACCTTTGACTTTGACCGTCTTGCCGTCGATGGAGGCAACAACCCCCGTCGGCAACGCAACCGGCTTTTTGCCGATACGAGACATAGAGCTTCTCCTAGAACACCTGACAGAGGACTTCGCCGCCGACGTTCTTTTCGCGGGCGTTGGAGTCAGTCATCACGCCCTGGGGCGTCGAAACAATGGACACGCCCAGACCTTGGCGATGGGGCTTAAGCTCCTTCACCGAGGCATAAACGCGACGGCCGGGGGTCGACACGCGCTTCAATTCGCGGATCACCGGACGGCCTTCGTGGTATTTCAGCTCGATCTCGAGCTGGCGGATACCATCCTTGAACTCCAGTTCGGCATAACCGCGGATATAACCCTCGGTTTGCAGAACATCGAGCAGCGCCGTACGCAGACGCGAATTCGGCGAAACAATCTTCGTCTTGCCGCGCAACTGGCCGTTACGGATGCGCGTCAGCAAATCGCCAATGGGATCAGAAATCGCCATGGTCCCGTTCTCCTTACCAGCTCGCCTTGGTCATGCCAGGGATCTGGCCGAAATTCGCAAGTGAACGCAGCGCAATGCGCGACAGCTTCATTTTGCGGTAAAAGCCCTTCGAACGCCCGGACAACTCGCAACGGTGCTTGATGCGGACTTTCGACGAATTGCGCGGCAGCTTGGACAGCTTCAGACGAGCCGCGAACTGTTCCTCGACCGGAACGTTCGGGTCCTTCGCCTTGGCTTTGAGCTCAGCACGCTGAACAGCGTATTGAGCAACCAATCTTTCACGCTTCTTATTGCGATTGATCTGGGAAGTCTTCGCCATAACGCCTCGCCGTCAATTCGTGAAGGGGAACTGGAAGCCCTTCAGAAGCGCCTTCGCTTCTGCATCGGTCTTCGCAGTCGTATTGATGATGATGTCCATGCCCCACACGGTTTCCGTCTTGTCGTAGTCGATTTCGACAAAGACGATGTGTTCCTTGAGGCCCATCGCGAAGTTGCCACGGCCGTCAAAGCTCTTGCCGTTCAGGCCGCGGAAATCTCGCACGCGCGGGAGAGCCATGGTGATGAGACGGTCGAGGAACTCGTACATGCGGTCTTGGCGCAGGGTGACCTTCACGCCGACGGGACGCCCGGCGGTGATCTTAAAGGTCGAGATCGCCTTCTTGGCCTTGGTGATCACGGCCTTTTGGCCGGCGATCGCCGTCAGGTCATTCTGGGCGGCCTGCATCTTCTTGGTGTCCTGCGAGCCTTCGCCGGCGCCGATGTTCAGCACGATCTTGCTGATCTTCGGAACCTGCAGCGGGTTCGTGTAACCAAACTCCTGCATCAACGCCGGCTTGATCACCTCGTTGAAGCGCTTCTTGAAGCGCGGAATATAGTTCGGGTCACGGGCCGCTTCGCCGACAGAAACCTGGGTTCCGGCCGCCTTATCGGCGCCCTTCTTGGCTTTCTTGTCAGCCTTGGCTTCCGCCTTGGCCTTCTCAGCCGGGTTGCCGCCGCCCTTAGGGGCCTTATCGGTGGCCTTGGGGCCGCCTTTTTTTCCAGCGTCAGACATCGATTACCTCACCGGACTTCTTCGCAACGCGCACGCGACGCCCGTCTTCCAATACTTTCCAGCCGACCCGCGTCGCTTCACCCGATTTGGGATCGACATGGGCCAGGTTCGACAGGTGGATCGGCATGTCTTTGTTGACGATACCGCCCTGCTGCTGCTGCGACTGCTTCGTGTGGCGCTTGGCGGTATTCACACCGCCGACAATGGCGCGGTTTTCCTTTGGGAAAACCTTCAGCACATCGCCTTTCTTGCCCTTATCACGACCCGTGGTAACAACGACCCGGTCGCCCTTTTTGATTTTTGCACTCATCAGAGCACCTCCGGCGCCAGCGAAATAATCTTCATGTGGTTCTTGGCACGAAGTTCGCGCGTGACCGGTCCAAAAATACGGGTGCCGATCGGCTCGCCCTGAGTGTTGACCAGCACGGCGGCATTGCCGTCGAAGCGGATCAAGCTGCCATCGGGACGGCGCACGCCTTTGGCGGTGCGCACCACGACAGCTTTCAGAACCTCGCCTTTTTTCACGCGACCGCGCGGAATTGCTTCCTTAACCGAAACGACAATGGTGTCGCCAACGTCGGCATAGCGGCGCTTGGAACCGCCAAGAACCTTGATGCACATCACACGGCGTGCGCCAGAGTTGTCGGCTACGTCAAGCTCGGTGGACATTTGAATCATTGCATTCTACTCCCGATGCCCGCCTGACCTATTGGCCAGAAGTGACGCGTTCGACAACTTCCCAGCTCTTCAGCTTGGAGATCGGAGCGCATTCGCGGATGCGAACGATATCGCCGATCTTGTATTCGCCGTTTTCGTCGTGGGCGTGATATTTCTTCGAGCGGCGTACCGTCTTTCCCAGCACGGGATGGATGAAGCGACGCTCCACATCAACCACGACGGTCTTGTTGTTTTTGTCGCTGACTACGACGCCCTGCAGAACGCGCTTAGGCATGGTCTATTCTCCTCAAACGGCCTTGCGGCGCTGTTCCGCCAGGATGGTCTCGATCCGGGCGATATCGCGACGGATCAGGCGGATGCGGTTCGTCTTCTCGAGTTGGCCGTTCGCCTTCTGGAAGCGCAGGTTGAACTGCTCTTTCTTCAGCTTGGCCACTTGGTCGGAAAGCTCGTCCGCCGACTTGGCACGGAAATCATCCGCGGCGCTCGAGGTCTTTGCAGTTACGGCTGCTTTTGTGTTCTTAGCCATGACCATCCTCACTCGCTACGGGCGACGAACTTCGTCGCAATGGAAAGCTTAGCCGCGCCAAGGCGCATCGCCTCTTTGGCAGTCGCCAGATCGACACCGTCGATCTCGAACATGATGCGGCCCGGCTTGACTTTGGCGACCCAAAATTCGGGAGCGCCTTTACCGGAGCCCATGCGCACTTCGGCGGGCTTCTTCGACACCGGCACGTCTGGGAAAATACGGATCCAGACGCGGCCGGCGCGTTTCATTTCGCGCGTGATAGCGCGGCGGGCGGCTTCGATTTCACGAGCATTGATGCGCTCGGGTTCGAGAGCCTTGAGGCCAAATTGGCCAAAGCTGAGTGTGGTGCCGCCCTTCGCCGCGCCGTGGATACGGCCCTTGTGCTGTTTGCGGAACTTGGTGCGTTTGGGTTGAAGCATGGCGGTATTCTTTCCGTATTATTCGCCAGCCGGAACGGGAGCGGCCGGTGCCGGACGCTGGTTCTGCTGCTGGTTGCCACCACGGCCTTGTTCGTTGGCCTCCGTCGACCGCTTCTCCACGGCCATCGGATCATGTTCCATGATCTCACCCTTGAAGATCCAGACCTTCACACCACAGGTGCCATAGGTCGTCTTCGCGGTCGCGACGCCGTAATCGATGTCGGCGCGCAGCGTATGCAGCGGCACGCGACCCTCACGGTACCATTCGGTACGAGCGATTTCCGCGCCACCCAAACGGCCGCCGCAATTGATGCGGATGCCTTGGGCGCCGAGACGCATCGCCGACTGCACGGCCCGCTTCATCACCCGGCGGAAAGCCACGCGACGCTCGAGCTGCTGGGCGATATTCTCAGCCACCAGCTTGGCGTCGACTTCAGGCTTCCTGATCTCGACGATGTTCAGATGAACTTCGTCGGTCGTGAAGCGCTGAACGTCGGCCTTCAGCTTTTCGATGTCTGCACCCTTCTTACCGATCACCACACCCGGACGCGCCGAGTGAATGGTGATGCGGCACTTCTTGTGCGGACGCTCGATGATGACACGGCTGACGCCGGCCGCTTTGAGACGCTCGGTCAAATGCTCGCGGATCTTGATGTCTTCCTGCAGGAGCTTGCCGTACTCTTTTTTGCCGGCATACCAACGGGAATCCCAAGTGCGATTGATGCCGAGCCGAAGGCCGGTCGGATTAACCTTCTGACCCATTATGCAGTCTCCTTCACGGACTCAGCATCCACATTCTTTTTCGGCGCCGGTTTCTTCACGACGGCCTTCTTCGCAGCAGCCTTCTTGGCCTTTGCCGCAGCGACGACTTCCTCTTTCAGCTCTTCGACCACGATGGTCAGCTGAGAGAAGGGCTTCTCGATGCCTGCCCCGCGACCGCGGGCGCGTGCATGGAAGCGCTTCATCACCAGGTTCTTGCCAACCGTCGCCGACTTGACGACCAGGTTGTCCACGTCGAGATCGTGATTGTTCTCAGCATTGGCGATTGCCGACTGCAGAACCTTCTTGACCACCGTCGCGATACGTTTCTCGGAGAAGCTCAGCGAGTTCAGAGCAACTTCGGCCTTCTTTCCGCGGATCGACTGGGCAAGCAGGTTCAGCTTGCGAGGGCTGATCCGGATCATCCGGGCAACCGCTTGCGCTTGATTGTTTGCCAGAACGCGGGCGCGTGATTCCTTGCCCATTAATCCCTCTTCGCTTTCTTGTCACCGCCGCCATGACCATGGAAGGTCCGCGTGGGGGAAAACTCACCGAGCTTGTGGCCGACCATATCTTCGGTCACCAGCACGGGAATGTGCTTCTTGCCGTTGTAAACGCCGAAGGTAAGACCGACGAATTGCGGCAGGATCGTAGAGCGGCGCGACCAAGTCTTGATCACGTCCTTGCGTGCCGACGCACGACCAGCTTCCGCCTTCTTCAGCAGATACCCGTCGACAAACGGACCTTTCCAAACAGAACGTGTCATATCCCTATCCCTGGCTCGTCTTACCGTGGCGCGAACGCACGATATATTTCGAAGTGCGCTTGTTCTTGCGCGTCTTGGCGCCCTTGGTCGGCTTGCCCCACGGGGTCACCGGATTGCGGCCACCCTTGGTTCTGCCTTCACCACCACCATGCGGATGGTCGATCGGGTTCATGGCTGTACCGCGGACATTCGGGCGCTTGCCCTTCCAAACGTTACGGCCGGCTTTGCCGATCACTTCGTTCATGTGATCCGGGTTCGACACCGCACCGACCGTCGCCATGCATTCCAGACGCACTTTGCGCACTTCGCCCGAATTGAGGCGCAGGATGGCATAACCCGCATCGCGGCCCAGATACTGGGCGTAGGTGCCGGCAGAACTAGCGATCTGCCCATCCTTGCCCGGCTTCATCTCGATATTGTGGATGATGGTGCCGACCGGCAAAGCTGCCAGCTTCATCGCGTTGCCGACCTTGACGTCGACCTTGTCACCGGAGACCACGACATCGCCGACCGCCAAACGCTGGGGAGCCAGGATGTAGGCCAGTTCGCCGTCCTTGTACTTCAAGAGCGCGATGAAGGAGGTGCGGTTCGGATCATATTCCAAACGCTCGACCGTCGCCGGCTGATTGAACTTGAGGCGCTTGAAATCGACGATGCGATAGCGCTGCTTGTGACCGCCGCCCTGCCAGCGAACCGTGACGCGGCCCGTGTTGTTGCGGCCGCCGAAGCGGTGTTGACCTTCGGTGAGCGCCTTGACCGGCGATCCCTTGTGAAGACCCGAACGGTCGATGAGCACCAGCTGGCGCTGACCGGGAGTCGTGGGTCGGTATTGTTTGAGCGCCATGACTACAGCCCCGTCGTAATATCGATTTGGTGGCCCTCTTCAAGGGTCACGATCGCTTTCTTGAAATCGCTGCGCTTGAATTTCGTGCCGCGGAAAGCCTTGATCTTGCCCTTCACGCGGATCGTGTTCACGGCCTTCACTTTGACCTTGAACACAGCCTCGACCGCCTTGGAGATGGCGGGCTTGGTCGCGTCGAGCGGCACGCGGAACACAACCTGGTTGTGATCCGTGAGCTTGGTCGCCTTTTCGGTGATCACCGGCGACAAGATGATGTCGTGATTGGTGGTGCTCATGAAAGGCGCTCCTCAATCGCTTTGACGGCCGAGCGCGTCAGGACGAGCTTTTCGCTGCGGATGATGTCGTAGACATTCAAACCGGCCATCGGCAGCAGCGAAAGATTGGAGATGTTGCGGGCCGACAGCGCGAAATTCGCGTCGAAGGTTCCGTCCACCACCAAAGTCTTCTTCAAACCCAGGCCCGAAAGCTGCTTGGCGAGCGTACCGGTCTTGACGGCAGCCGATTTGGCTTCGTCCAGAACGATGATCGCGCCAGCCTTGGCTTTCGCCGACAGGGCATGCTTCAGACCGAGCGAGCGGACCTTCTTGGGAAGGTCGAACTCGTGGCTGTGGGTCACCGGACCCATCGCCTTGGCGCCACCGACGAAGAGCGGAGCGGAACGCGCACCGTGACGGGCCGTACCACCGCCCTTCTGCTTGCCAACGCGCTTCTTGGTGCGGTTGACTTCGGCGCGGGTCAGGATCTGGTGATTACCAGAGCGCCGCTTGGCAAGCTGCCAAGTGACGACGCGTTGGATGATATCCGCACGCGGCTCCAAACCGTAAATCGCGTCGGCGAGATCGATCTCGCCATTGGCCTGGTTGTCCAGGTTGAGGACTTGCGTTTTCATCTATCAGCCCTCCGCCTTCGCGGCCTTTGTGACCGATGCGGGCATCGGGGCCTCCTTCGGCAGATCGCATTTGACGGCATCGCGAATGAAGACCCAGCCGCCCTTGGAACCCGGCACTGCGCCGCGCACCATGATCAGACCGCGCTCCACATCGACCTTCGCCACTTCCAGATTCTGGGTGGTGATGCGATCGACGCCGTAATGACCGTGCATCTTCTTGTTCTTGAACGTCTTGCCCGGATCCTGACGGCCGCCTGTACCACCGAGCGAACGGTGGGAGATCGACACGCCATGGGACGCTTCGAGACCGCGGAAGTTCCAGCGCTTCATGGCGCCGGTAAAGCCGCGACCAATCGTGACGCCGGTGACATCAACCTTCTGGCCGGCCACGAAGTGGTCTGCCTTGATGATGTCGCCCACTTCAAGCTGGCTCTCTGCATCGATACGGAATTCCGCAAGCTTGCGCTTGGGTTCGACTTCGGCCTTGGCGAACTGACCCCGGTCCGCCTTGGTCAAACGCTTGGGCTTGGCAAAACCCGAACCGAGCTGAACGGCAACATAGCCGTCCTTCTCTTCGGTGCGTGTGGAAACGACCTGACAGCCATCGAGCTTCAGAACCGTAACCGGCACGTGCTGACCGTTCTCTAGGAAGAGACGGGTCATGCCAACCTTCTGCGTGATGACGCCTGTGCGCATCGCGCTACTCCTTAAAGCTTGATCTCGACATCAACGCCCGCCGCAAGGTCGAGCTTCATCAAAGCGTCAACCGTTTGCGGAGTGGGATCGATGATGTCGAGGAGGCGCTTGTGTGTCCGGATTTCGAACTGCTCGCGGCTCTTTTTGTCGATATGCGGTGACCGGTTGACGGTGAAACGCTCGATGCCCGTGGGCAGCGGGATGGGCCCGCGTACCTGCGCGCCCGTGCGCTTCGCCGTATTCACGATTTCCCGCGTCGAATTGTCGAGGATACGGTGATCGAAGGCTTTGAGCCTGATCCGAATGTTTTGACCTTGCATTGTAGAAACCCTCAAAAACCGTTCTTCGTACGCGTCTTATTTAATGATCTTGGCAACGACGCCCGAACCGACGGTGCGGCCACCTTCGCGGATAGCGAAGCGCAGCTTTTCTTCCATCGCGATCGGCACGATCAGATCGACTTCGATCGTCACATTGTCGCCCGGCATCACCATCTCGGTGCCTTCGGGAAGCTTGACGATGCCCGTCACGTCGGTGGTGCGGAAGTAGAATTGCGGACGATAATTGGCGAAGAACGGGGTATGACGGCCGCCCTCTTCCTTCGTCAGCACATAGATACCAGCCGAGAAATTGGTGTGCGGCGTGATCGAACCGGGCTTGGCCAGAACCTGACCGCGCTCGATACCGGTACGCTCGATGCCGCGCAGCAAGGCGCCGATGTTGTCGCCAGCCTGGCCCTGATCGAGCAGCTTGCGGAACATTTCCACGCCCGTGACCGTCGTCGTCGAGGTCGGGCGAATGCCGATGATCTCAACCGTCTCGCCGACCTTGACGATGCCACGCTCGACACGGCCCGTGACCACGGTGCCACGGCCAGAGATCGAGAAGACGTCTTCGATCGGCATCAAGAAGGGCTGGTCCAAGGGACGGGCCGGTTGCGGAATGTGCTCGTCAACCGCCTTCATCAATTCCAGAATGGCATCA
>Ga0265338_10005384_pt1 | contig 16720 bp, 11 predicted proteins | sample 42126metaG_FD_193579 | JGI IMG/M metagenome (GOLD analysis project Ga0265338, IMG submission 193579) | Rhizosphere microbial communities from Carex aquatilis grown in University of Washington, Seatle, WA, United States - 4-21-26 metaG | ecosystem: Host-associated > Plants > Roots > Rhizosphere... | reverse complement strand
CTGCGTCTGCATCAGAGAAACGAGATTATGAAGAATCTTTTTAGCTTCGTCAACATCTTTTTTCGCGCTACCGCTCAAAAGCTCTCGACTCCCGCGTCCGCCCGTTCCCCCGGCGAACCCCGCTGCCAGCACGCCTGAACCACCACGGCCGAACTGCGAAGGGGGCGAATCTTAACGCCCCGCCCCGCCCCCGCGCAAGCCCCCCGCAGAGAAAAATTTTCTAGCGACGTCCTGTGAGCGCCGTCAGCGGCACAGCCTCGGCAAGCATCCTCACTATGAGGAGACACTCATGAGCCGCAATCCGGTCGTCAATGTGCAGGCGTTCATCAAACGAGCATCCGTTGTCTCTCTTCCAGTGGCTCATCTTTGCGACGTGCTTCGTCATCGTCCTCCTCGACGGCTTCGATACTGCGGCCATCGGCTTCATCACCCCCTCGCTGCTGCGCGAATGGACGCTCACCAAACCGGCCCTCGTACCCGTGCTGAGCGCCGCCCTCTTTGGCCTCGCGTGCGGTGCGCTCGTTTCCGGCCCGCTCTCCGACCGGCTCGGACGACGCACGATGCTGACGGGCGCCGTGCTGCTGTTCGGGATTGCCTGCCTCGGCTCATCGTTCTCGGCCAGCATTGGACAACTCACGCCGCTGCGCTTCATCACGGGCGTGGGGCTCGGCGCGGCCATGCCGAACGCCGTCACCATGATGGGCGAGTACTGCCCCGACCGCCGCCGCGCCGCGATCATCAACCTGATGTTCTGCGGTTTCCCGCTCGGCGCGGCGTTGGGCGGATTTCCCGCGGCGTGGATGATTCCGCATTCCGGTTGGCGCAGCGTACTGCAGCTCGGCGGCGTGGCGCCACAAGTGATCTGCGTACCGCTGTTGCTGAAGCTGCCCGAATCGGTACGCTACATGGTCGCGAACGGCCAGCCTGCCGAACGCATTCGCGCCGCGCCCGCACGCATCTCACCGGATGCCGCAGATGCCACCTCGTTCACGATGACCGAAACCGCGCCGCAAACGCACGGCAAAGGGCTGGGTGTCGTGCTCGCGCCCGCGTACCTCGTGGGCTCGCTGATGCTGTGGATCACGTACTTCATGGGCCTCGTGATCTTCTACGCGTCAATCAACTGGATGCCGATCCTGTTCAAGGAGGCGGGCCTCACGCCCGCGGCCGCGACGCTGATCGCCGCGCTCTTCCCGCTGGGCGGCGTGGGCGCCGTGCTCTGCGGCATGCTGATGGGCCGCTTCAACGCCAATCGCATCATCGCGGTCTGCTACGCGCTCACCGCGCTGAGCGTGTGATCCATCGGGCAAGCCGTGGGCAACGTCGGCGCGCTCGTGCTCGCGGTGTTCGTCGCGGGCGTGCTCATGAACACGGCGTAATCGTCAATGCCGGCGCTTGCCGCCGCGTTCTATCCGACTCAAGGCCGGGGAACGGGCGTGGCGTGGATGCTCGGTGTCGGTCGCTTCGGCGGCGTCGCGGGGTCGTTTCTAGTCGCGGAACTCGCGCGGCGTCACTTCACGTTCGCCGGTATCTTCGCGACGGTCGCCATCGCCGCGCTGCTGCTCAAGCAGGTCGCGCAACCGCGTGCCGCCGAATCGGGCGCGACGGCTTCGGAGTCGTTCGGACACTGAGCCGCCTCGCTACGCGCAAACGATTGTCGCGCTGCTCGATCGGGAAGCGCGACATTCACGCCAGATCGGCACGAACAATGTGAGCATCGCCTCACGTCCTGAAACTGACCGCTCCCTGACCGTTTTGCCATTGTTTGCCCAGTCCAAACTGAGAATTTGGGGAATCGGGATTTATCCGCCGCGACCTGGCGGATACGATACCGGCGACATCGCACAATAAGCGGAGGGATTCAAGGTGAGCCAGCTACGAACGACGCCGACGACACATATGGCACCGGCGTATCCGCTGTGCGGACAGGCTCACGGGGTCGTGTCCGTACGGCAGGGCGACCCGTGGGCCGCCACGATTTCCCTGATTTCACAGCTCGGGCAAGCGGGCGACCACGCGGACACCGACGACATAGTCGACCAGAACGACGACGCCGACATCGAAGCCCCCGCGGACAAGAACCGCCGTGCCGGCGCATCGGCATCGCTCGCTTCCGGATATGGGCACAACGCCGTCGTGACCTTCGTGGAGCGCATCGGCGCGAAGGCCGTGTCCATCTCGTGGCGCGACTCGACGGGCGGCAACTACCGCGAGCAGCGCTGGGTCCTGCGCGCCGCACGCTCGCGCGGCGTCTGTGCACTAACCGGCCAGGCGATCGTACGCGGCGACAACATTTATCATCCGGTAAGCGGGACGCGCGGAAAGCCGTCGAATCTCTCCCAGATGATCCGCGCCGAGGCGCTCGAGCGCCTCGAATAAGCCGCCATGCGAACACGACGCCGCATCAATCATTGAGGTTCGCGAGATACGGCGACGTAAAGGTCTTCGGCGGGAACGGCTGCAGGCCGTACTGTGGCGAGAAGCTATAGCGCACATACACGGCCGCGAGCCATTCGCGATACTGATACGCGTTGCCCAGCGACGCCATCGCACCCACGGCCAGCTGCGGGGCCAACTGATATTCGCCGTTCGCGAAGATCGAATACGAGAAGCCGGTCTTGCTCTGGCCAGGATAGATCGCGTTGGCATCGAGCGTGGATGAAGTCACGCCGTTCATGTTGATCGCGGCGTTCACCTGGCGGCCCGGATCGAGCGGGAAATACGGCACAGCATCTTCGCGATAGTGCTGCACGCCAATCGAACCCTTCACGTCGTACGTGAACGCACCCTCGCGCCCTGCATACTCCAGCGGGAAATTCAGGATCACGTACTGTTGCGGACTGAAGTAACCGCCCTGCCCATAGGTGAAGTACGACTGGTTCTTGCTGAACGTCATCCACGTCACGTTCATGCCGGCCATGAGGGTCTGGTCAGCGTCCTTGTAAAGGCGCGTGTACGCACCGCCACCACCCTTGCCCTCGTAGTTGCTCTGCACGTGATGGCCGTCGTAGTACTGGAACTGACCGTTGACGTAGAGGCCGCTCGTGCCGTCGTCCCAACCGAGCGCCGCGCGGCCGCCCGTCTTCGTCACGCCGCCCCATTCGAGGCCCGCGCCCGCGTCGCGCGTGCCGGCGTAGGAGAGCAGGCTGTCGGTCACCGCGCGGCGCGTGACGGCGAGCGAGTATGAAGCCTTGTCGGTGATGCCCCCGTCGTACTCCAGACCACCCACCACGTTCTGATAGCGGAAGCCGACGGGTGTCGTGCCGATGTCTGCTTTCACCGACGCCGTCTCATAGCCAATCGAAAGCCCGACGCCGCTCGCCGTCTGCGAGCCGAAGCTGCTGCCCGCCGGGCTGTTCGAGAGGCCTGAGCCGAAGCGGGCGAGCGTCGGCAGATCGGTGTTCGCGGTGCCCGCGTCGAGCGTGACGGGCGTCGCGGTCACGACCACATGGCCGTTTCCGGCCTTGATGCGGCCTTGAATCGGCGCCTCGATGTCCGTGAGGTTCGACAGGCCGTCCTCGCCCGTGCGATTGCGGAACACAACACCGCCCGTCACGGTGCTCGTCTGCTCGCGATTCACCTGCGCCAGCTCCTGGGCCACGGCGAGCGTCTGCGTGCTCGCCACCTGCTGCGGCGTGGGAGCGGCGCCCGTCACTGCGGGCGCATAGGGCTGGGCGTAGCCCGCCGGAGGCTGCGGGATATACGGCGGCGGCGCGTAGCCTTGTTGTGCGTAGGGCGGTTGCGGCACATAGGGCTGGCCATAGCCCTGTTGCGCATAGGCCGGTGGATACGGTTGCTGCGGATAAGGCTGTTGCGGATAAGGTGCCGGTGCATAGCCTTGTTGCGGCCAGGGTTGACCGTAGTAACCCTGCGCGTAGGGCTGAGCGTAGGGTTGCGGATACGGTTGCTGCCCATAAGCCGGCGCATCGCCCGGCTGCGTATACGCCTCGCGATTCGCGTTCGACTGCTTGCGCGACTGCGCCGTCGTGCGCTTGCCGTTCTGCGTTCGCGCAGGCAGCGGCGCCGCGTTGTATTGGCCCTGCGCGTCGCGTGCGGCGGGCGACATCGGCCAGGGCGTCGCGACGTACGGCGCTTGCTGCGCATACGCCTGCGCGTTCGGCGGATACGGCGCCGCAGGCGCGGACTGGCCATACGGTTGCGCGTAGGGTTGCTGCGGCATCGGCCCGTACTGCGAATACGGTTGCGGCGGCTGCGGAACAGGCGGCACGCCCGACGCGCTGGAGCCATCGGTATCGGGTCCGTAGCTATCGGAGGGCGCGGGAACCCGGTCGCTCGCGGGCGCATTCGCCGCGGGCGGCGGCTGGTACCCCGAGACAGCCCCGGCAGGCGCCACGTAGGGCGTGACGTACGGCGCGGGCAGCGCCGGCGGGAGGATAGTAGGCACGGTCGTGACGGGAGACGGTGGTTTGGACCACGAGGGCCAGGTGGGCGTCGGAGCCGCGTAGCGGCTGACGCTCGTCGACGACGGGCCGACCGTATCGACGGCCGTCTTGCCTTCGAACGGGTTGGTGCCCGGCAGTGGATTCGCGCCGATGGGCTGGCTGAGCGCTTCCCAGCCGCGCGGCACGTTGGACGCGGACGTGGCGACGCGCGCCCCCGCGGGTGTCGTGCTCGCCACGAGTGAGCGCTGCAGGTACTGCGCGGCGAGCGACGTCTTGCCCTGACTGCGGTACATGCGGCCCACGGCGGCGAGCAGATCGGGATCGTCCGGCGCGGCGTTGAGTGCCGTCGCGGCGGTCTGCCCGGCGAAGTGCCAGTCTCGCGCGCCGGTCGCGGCGTAGATCGCGGAGATCTGCAGACCAAGATCGTCGGGGCGGCGCGCGAGCGCAATGCGATACGCCTTCAGAGCGTTCGACGGATCGCCCGCCGACGAATACAACCTGGCCAGCGCGGCCTGCAGGTCGGGGTTGCCGGGCATCGCAGCGAGCCACGGCGCGATCACCTCGTAAGCGCTCGCGAGGTCGCCGCTCGTGCGAACGTTGTCGGCCTGGCGCACGACGATCGAGAGATTCAGATTGTCGAAGTCCGTGCGCTGCTCGGGCGTGAGCTGCATCGTCGAGAGTCGGCGCATCGCATCGCCGAGCGGCGCATCCTCGTGACTCGCGAGCAGAATGCCCGCGTACTGAAGTTGCAGCCCGGCGTCGTTCGGTGCCGACGACATCACGCTTTGCACGAGCCACAGCGCGCGGCCCGGATCGCCCGCGGCCACATAGCCGCCCGCGAGTTCGCCGATGAGCGACGGCGTCCCGAGCGCAACAGGCTCCGCGTTGCGCAGCGTCGCGAGCGCCTGCTGGTTCTGGCCGCGCTTCGCCATCTGCGTGGCGAGTTCGACTTGCTGGCCGAGCCACAAACGGTGTTGCAGTCCCGTCATCGCCGTGGTGCGCTGCGCGGCCGGAATGCGGTCGAGCAGTTGCAGGCCCCTCGACCAGTCCTTCGTCTGCTCGGCGAGCAGCGCGCCCGCGTAGAGCGCATCCACCATGTCGGGATGGCTCGCGAGCAGGCCGTCCATCATGCTGCGCGCCGTGCCGACGGCGCCCTGCCGCACATAGATGCGCGCGAGATCGAGGCGCAGCCATGGATCATCAGGATTGCTGACGAGCGCCTCTTCGAACAGGCTGCGCGCGCGCCCGAGGGCGCCCTGGGCCTCGGCCTGGCGAGCCTGCGCCGCTTCGGCCGTGCCGCGCAGCCGGTCGAGGCCGCCCGCTTTCGCCTGCTGTTCCGCGGTGAGCTGGGTCGCGAACTGCAGCGCTTCGTCGCCGCGACCCTGTGCGGCCAGCGCGCCGACGAGGCCGCGAATCGCGTCGGGGTTGTCGGCCTGGCGGCGCAGCGCCATGCGAAAGGCCTGCTCCGCGCCCTGTGGGTCGTGATTGGCGAGTAGTCCCTCGCCGAGCATGACCTGGGCCGTGACATCGGACGGATTGAGCGCGATCGCGCGTTCGAACAGCGACTTCGCCGTCGCGAAATCGCCGTTGCTCTGGGCGCCGAGGGCTGCGCTCGTGTAGGTCCAGTAGGTCGCGCTCGTGAGCGCCTCGCGCCAGCGCGCCGGATTGCCCGCACGCGACGCGCGTTCGAGGTCGTTGCGCGCCGACTCGAAATGCTCCTGCTTGAGTTCGATGATGCCCATGCCGCCCAGCGCGTCGCCGTCGTTCGGCGAGTTCGCGAGCACCGACGAAAACCGCGCGCGCGCCGTGACGAGATCATCGCGGTCGAGCGCGGCGAAACCTTCGCCGATCACGCGGCCGCGCACGTCGCTCGCCGCATTTTCCTGTCCGCGCAGGCGCGCTTCGCCGCCCGCCTTGACCATGCTGTCGTAGCGCGCCTTCACGGCCGGATCGTCGGGGACGACCTTCAGATACGCATCGTAGAAGGGCTGATCCGAGGGCCGCGCCGCGAGCCACAGCAGCGCCTGACGCCAGCTTGCGCGCGCCTGCGTGCCGACCTTGCTGTCGTTCACGAGTTGTTCGAGCCGCGCGATGCCTTCGCGCCGCGTGGTGTCGCGATACGTGAGGTGTTGCGCGTAGGCGAGCGCGAAGCGCGGATTCTGCGGGTTGTCGCGCGCGAGTTCTTCGAGGCCCTTGCGCGCCTCGTCCCAGCCATTCGGCGTCGCCGAGAGCGCCTGGAAGTATTCGAGACGCAGCTCCGGCGTGCCGGGCTGGCCGGTCAGCGCCTTCCTGTACTCCTCGACCGCCGACGCGCTCTTGCCCGCCTGCGCGAGCCGCCGCGCATCGTTGACGACCTGGTCGCGCGGACTCGTCTGGCCAAGGCGGAGGCCGAGTTCGTCGATGCCCGGATAGTTCGGCGCCACCTGGCGCAGCGTCGCGAGGTACTGCTCCGCGGCGCCGCCGTTCTTGCGGTCGACCATGACCATGCCCATGCCGAACAGCGCATCGGGCTGCTTCGGATTGATGCGCAGCACCTTCTCCCACGCCTGCCCGGCGAGATCGCCGCGACCGTGCGCCTGCCAGTACTTGCCCTGATCGATCAGCGCCGCGAGCGGGTCCGGCGTCGCCGCATGCGCGGCGGTCGGCAATGTCAGCGCGACGCCGCCCGCCAGTGCGAGACACGCGACGAGCGCACGCGAGCGGCCGTGTTGCGTCATCGCCGGGAGCCTCGCGGGCGACGGATGCAACAGATGCGGCCGGTCGTGTGCGAATCGCAGCGTCACTGGCATGCGGCCCTCCACGCCGGGATCAACCGGCCGTTCACATCGAAGCGATACCGGCCGTCGATCGCGCCCGTGCCGAAGAGGCCGAGCACGCGGTCGTAATAGACAGGCTCGTGGCCCGGCGTGCTGTCGTCGAGCGCGGCGAGATGCGCGCGCGCGAGCGCAAGGTTGCGCGTATCGCCGAGCGCCGCGAAATACGGCGCAAGCGCGCCCCAGTAGCTGAGCGGGCCTTCACCCGTGCCGTTGCCGCTCGTGACCGCGACCTTCTCGGGCGGCACGCCCGTTTGCGTGACGCGTTCGCTCATGCCGCGCACGGCGTTGAGCCAGGGTTTGGCGAGCGGATCGGACGGCGCGGCCAGCCCTGCCCAGAGATAGACGCGAATGGCGTCGTAGCTGCCGAGGTCGCCGGTCTTCGGATCGACGATGAACTGCCCCTGGCTCCACGCCGCCCAGTCGGGCGTGAAGCCGTGCGGCGACGTCGCGCTCACCATCTTGAGGGTGTTCTGCGCGAGCGCCGTCCACGGACCGCCGCGCAGATCGTGCGCGAGGCCACGCAATATCGGCAGCGGCAGATAGCCCGGATTCAGCCGCGTCACCGCGCCGTTGACGAAGCCCTGCGGCCCCGGCAGCAGCATCGGCCCGAGGCCCGCGAGATCGGTCATCGAACGGCTCGCGATCTGCGCGGCCAGCGCCGTGCCGAGCGCGGTGTAGTCGGACACGTTCCAGAGCCGCCCGGCTTGCAGCAGATCGTAGGCGATCCAGAGATCGGAATCGGATGCCGGGTTCGGATCGAGCACACCCCACGAGCCATCCGGCTTGCGGCCCCACTGCCAGGCCGGCAGGCGCGCGTTGTTCGCATCGAACTGGCCGCCCGCGAGATTCTGGCGCGTCCACACGAGCAGACGATCGAACGTCGCGCGGTCGTTCGCGACGAGCGCGAAGAACATCGCGTAGGACTGGCCTTCGGAGGTTGTCTGTTGCTGAGGCGTCGAGAAGTCGACCACGCGACCGTCGGGCTGAACGAAGCGCGCGACGAACGTGCGATACGACGGCCAGTCGGCGCACGGCGCCGCGACGGCCGTTGCGAGCGCGGCGCTGCCGAACACCATGCCGCACGCGACGCGGATGACAAACGCGGCAAAACGTGAGCGCGGTGCGCGCATACGCGGGCGAAGGACCCGGCGCATCGGGATGGCGGATTCTGCCGAGACCGTCATGTCAGTCCTTGAGCCGGCGCGCGGCGATGGCGCGCAGCATGCGGTAGAAGAGCGCCGCAATCACGATCGCCGCGATCACGCCGCCGAGCATCAGCAAGAGCGGATGGGACGAGAAGATCCAGCGCAGATACTCGATCGGCGAGAGGTAGCCGATGTAGTACGCCTCGCCGTTCGACGTGACCGTGACCGAGCGGCCGTGGATCACGTTCATGGCGCCCTGGATCGACGGCAGCACGTCGGCGTCGAGCAGCGCGGCGTTCATCTCGGCCTCCGGTTCGCCTGGCGCGGCGATCAGCGCGACCACGCTGCGGCCGGACCGTAGCGGCGACTCGAAGCCCGCGATCAGCGCCGCCCCGCCGTTGCTCACGAGCGAGAGATCCGCGCGCGCGGGCGCGCGCTCGACGCCGCGCGGTCCGTGCCACCAGTCCTGAAGCCTGAACGCCAGATCGGAGAGCCTGAAGGTGCTCGTTTCGCCGTCGCCCGAAAACGGCATCGACTTCGCCCAGCTCTGCAGCAGCGGCTGGCGTCCCGGGCCGCCGAGCATCAGCAGGTCTTTGTCCGCGAAACGGTTCACGTCGGCGGCCGTGCCGACCGTCACGCCGGTCACCGGATAGCCCGTCGATTCGCCCATGCGCCCCATCGCGAGCAGGTAGAGGCTGTAGTCGCCCGGCGTCGGATCGTCGGGGAGGACCACCGCCGTGCGCGAAAGATCGGCCATGCGCGTGAACGGGAAGCCGCTGTTCGCGAACGCGGCGAGGTCCGGCAGCGCCATGTAGTGCGGGAACGACGACACGTCGATCGTCGAATCCGGATCGATCGCGCCCTCCACGTTCTGCATCAGGCGGCCCGCGCATTCGCCGGTGTTCGGGATGTCGTAGAAGAAGTGCATGCGCAGGGTCGAGCGCGGCGTGAGCAGCAGCGGCGGCACGCGGACGAAGCGCCGCGCCACGCCCGTGCCCGACGTTTCGACGCCGAAGCGCCCGAGCAGGTCTTTCAGGCTGAACCTCGACGGCGAGATCGCCGGGATCGGCAACGCCTGCACGAAGCTGTTGTTCATGCTGATGTTCATCGACGAGCGGTCCGGACGCGGACGCACCGTGTACCGGTAGCGCAGATCGAGCCGCGCGCCCTTCGTATTCCACATGAAGAGGTCGGGCGGCACGTGCATGTTCACCGTGATCGGGCCCGCGTAATAACCGGTCACGCTGAGCGCGTTCTTTTCTGCCAGCTCGCCGAAGCGCACCGGACGGTTCGTCGGCAGCCACCTCGGCGCGTCGTACGGTACGCGCGGTTTGAGCGTCGTGAGCTGGCCGACCGTGACGCTCGTGCCGGAGAACGTGTTCTGGCCGAGCGCGAGCGCACTCGCGGCCGTGCGCAGTTCCTCGCTGCTGCGGCCCAGCACCAGCAGCAGTTGACCGCGCGCCGTTTCGCCGCGCGCCGCCACCGCGATCGTCGGGCCGGTGATTTCCGGCAGCGTGACGTCGTCGAGATGCGCGTCCGCGAGCGCGAACACCACGGCGTCGCCCGATAGCGGAACGTTGCCGACCTGCGCCGGAAAGAGCGCGCCGCGATAGCCCGCAAGCGAACCGAACCACGACGCAACCGTGCCGGCCGCCGCGAGCGTATCGGGGTCGGGCTTCGAGGCGAACACGAACGGCAGTTCGAGGCGGCGCACGTCGCGGCGATCGAAGAACGGTTGCGGAAGCGCACCGAGGTCGGGCTTCACCGGTAGTGAGGAGTACGTCAGGTCGAGCGAACTCGCGTTGCTGACCGTCGCCCACAGCGTCGAGTGGGCCGGATCCTCGCAGCGGCGCGTGTAATGGCCGATCAACTCCACGTTCAGGTGATTGAATTCGGTGATGAACCGCGGATCGAGCGTGATGTCGCGCGCGACCGTGATGCCCGCCTGCTCATGCGGCAACGGCAGCGTCGCGGCCACTTCGCCGTTGACGAGCACGTTGAGCTGCGAGAGGTCCGGCAGGAGCGCGGGCGAGTAGCTGTAGATGAGGTGCAGCACCGCGCCCGTCACGACTTCGTCGTTGCGCACCGAGAACGGCACGCCGTTGATGCCCTCGATGCCGCGAAGCTGCAGCGGGTCCTGCGCGCCGAGATCGGCGAACGTCAGCGTCTGGCGGCGGCCGCCGGGCACGAGCGTGCCGGGGTTCGCCGTGGTCGGCGCCCGCGTGGCGAGCAGCTTCCGCTGCTGCGCCGTGAGCGCCGGCACGGGCAATGCGAGTGGCGGCTGCTGCGCGGCCTGCGGATTGAACGCCGCAGCGGGACCGGGCGGCGGGACCGCGCCGACTGCGGTGGCGCCGTCGGCCGCACGGCCCGGGGCGGTCGCTGCGGACGGAGAAGCAGGCGCGCTCGCCGCCCTGGCGGATGCGGCAGCGGCCTCGGCCGTGCACACGAACGGCGCGAGGACGAGTTGCGCGGCGAGACAGCACGCCAGAGCGCGTGCGAGTCGTGACACGTGCGATACACGCGATGCGTGCGACACGCGCGTTGCATCCGGCGTCGCCGCATCAACCTGACGTGTCGACGCCGCCGGACGCACAGGACGTCCCTCGCCCGACCCATCGCGCGAGCGCATACACCTCGTCCATGTCTTCATGGCCCTAGCTGTCTTTTTGTTCGGTTGGTCTGCCGCCGCGCCTGACCAACGCGCGAAGGTCGCTGTAAAGATGCTGGAAGACGCCGCTAATACCGAGCGCACCCGCGCGCAGCACCTGTGAAAGGGCACGCAACGGCGCGTCGGGTTGCCGGCCGTCGGCCCAGCTGGTCCACGCGTCGGCGCGCGAGAACGTCGTCTTCACGAAGTCGAATTCCTGGGCCTTCGACATCCCGACGAAGTGCAGCCCCGCGCGCCCCGGCTCCGAAAAACTCACGGTCGCCGCGAACGCGTATTCCTCGTTGCCGCGAAAGAGCGACACCATCACGTTCTCGTACATCGGCACCTGGATGCCTTGCGGCAGCGCGACGCCGACGCCGCCCTCGGAGTAATCGATCGTCTCGCACGCGAGCGTACGGCCCGTGCTGAAGCGCAGCATCACGGGCATCTTCATCGCGACGCGCGGGTCGGAGCGGACCTGCTTATGTTCGTTGGCGGCAGCCACAGCCGCGCCGAGAATCAGCATGTTGTAGAGCGTCCACGCCAGATTGAGGATAGTGGTGTTCACCTCGCTGGGCAGATGAAGGTTGTTATAGATATGCACGAACCCGAGCACGAATCCGAGCAGGTTCAGGAGCATCAGAATCAGGTAAGGTCGCGAGATCGCCCAGTCGAAGTAGGTCTCGGTGATCTTGCCACCCTTGGCCGTCACGTTGAATTTGCCGAGCCTCGGGTTGATGAGCGCGAGCACCGTGGGCCCGGTGATGTATGACGCGAGCACCGCCTCATACACCTCGGCCCAAAACGAATGGCGGTACTTGCTCTGCATGCGCGAATTCGTGACGTTCGCATGGAACATGTGCGGCAGCGCAAAGAGCGCGATCGACTCAGCCGACGCCTGGATCACGTGCGCGCCGAAAAACAGGAAAGCGAGCGGTGCCGTGAGAAACACGAGACGCGGGATGCCGTAGAAGAAGTGCGACATCGCGTTCAGATAGCAAAGACGCTGGCCGAACGTGAGGCCCTTGCCACTGAGCGGATTGTCGATGCGGAAGATCTGCGTCATGCCCCGCGCCCAGCGAATACGCTGCCCGATATGGCCCGACAGGCTCTCGGTCGCGAGACCCGCGGCCTGCGGAATCGCGAGATACGCTGTCGTATGGCCGCGGCGGTGCATCTTGAGCGCGGTGTGTGCGTCCTCGGTGACGGTCTCCACGGCAATGCCGCCGATCTCCTCGACCATCGACCGGCGCAGCACCGCGCATGAGCCGCAGAAGAACGTGGCATTCCAGAGATCGTTGCCGTCCTGCACGAGCCCATAGAACAGCTCGCCCTCGTTCGGCACCTTGCGGAACGTGCCGAGATTGCGCTCGAATGGATCGGGAGAGAAGAAGTGGTGCGGCGTCTGCAACATCGACAGCTTCGTGTCGTGCAAGAACCAGCCGAGGCAGATCTGCAGGAACGAGCGGGTCGGGATGTGATCGCAGTCGAAGATCGCGAGGTACTCGCCGTTCGTGATCTTGAGCGCCGCGTTGATGTTGCCCGCCTTTGCGTGAAGGTTATTCGTGCGGGTCGTCCAGTTGACGCCCACCTCTTCGCAGAACGCCTTGAACTCCGGGCGCCGGCCGTCGTCGAGCACGTGGATCGACATCTTCTCCGGCGGGTAGTCCATCGCGAGCGCCGCGTAGACCGTCGGCTTCACGACCGAAAGCGGCTCGTTGTAGGTGGGAATGAACACATCGACCGTGGGCCACTCTGCGCGCGACGCGGGCAACGGAAACGGTTTGCGGTGAAGCGGCCATGCAGTCTGGAAGTAGCCGAGCAGCAGTACGATCGCGGCGTAAACCTCCGCCAGAACGAGACCTAGACCCCATGCCGCGTCGAACGGACTCGCCCAGGCAGTCGTCACGGTGAGGCGCCAGTACATGTAGCGCCCCGTGGCGATCACCGAAAGCATGATCATCACGAGCATCGCATAGCGCCCTTCCACACGCCGGAACAGCAACGCGAGAATAAAGCAGCTCACTGCGAACACTAGCTGCTCGGGGTTCTCCAGCGGCACCGTAAAGACGAAATAGAGCGCGCAAAGCGAAAAAAGCGTGAGTATCGCGACTACCACGCGGCTGTTCCAGATGCGCGCGTTGGCGATGCGATCGAGTGGGGAGCCAGACGACGTCGCGGCAGAATCGGACTGGACAGTGCTCATGCAACGCTCCTTCGCGACACCGCCGGCGCGCCGAGCGCCGCGAGCAGCCACGCCGCGCATGCGCGCATGTCGGTCGAGGCCTGGCAGAGCGGGTCGTAATGCACCACGGTGGTATTGCACGCGAGCGCTTCGCTCACGCCTTCGTCGGTATGAATCACGCCCGGAAACATGTGATCGCCGAGCATGTCGCGCAGCACGCGCAGGACGTCCTTGTTGAGCTGGCGCGACTGGTCCACCTGATTGATCACGTAGCCCTCGCCGAGGAACTCCGGCCGGGGCGCCGCGCAGGTGTCGACGATGCGCTGCATCTGCGGGATCGCGGCATAGGAGGCGGCGTCCGCGAGCACGACGTTGACCGCGAAATTTGCCGCGCTCAGCGCGGCGCGCGGGTAGACGGACGAGCCCGGCGGCGTATCGACCATGACGATGTCGTCGGCGTCGAGCCGCAGGGCCGCGAGACCGTTCGCAAACCAGAGCGGATTCTCGTCGAGATGGCTCTCGAAGAATTGCTGCTCCTCTGCCGTGAGCACGCCGAACGGGAGGACCATCACGTCGTCGGCCCCCACCACCATCGCGCTCTGCCACGCCATATTGGCGAGTGTCGCGCGCGACAGGCCATCGGCACTCTCGAGCGCCACACCGAAGTGGAGCCGCAGGGCATTCTGCGGATCGAGATCGACCGCCACGACGCGCCGCCCCGCAGCGGCGAGCACGGCGGCGAGATTGGCGGCCAGGGTCGTCTTGCCCACGCCGCCTTTTGCCGACACCACACTGACCACTTTCATGGCCCGCTCACTCCCTTGAAAGGCCGGGACGTGTGGGGGCCCGCGCTGACTTTGAATCCGCGCCGCCACCCTGAGCCGGTTTTGTGTTGCCGGTGGTGCTCGTGTTGTTCGTGCTGCCGCTCTCGCGCAATCGCCCGAATAGTCGATCGAGGCGCCCTTCTGCATCGACGGGATGGGCGGATGTCGCATGCCGTTGCGCCTCGGGCACGTCAAGCGCCGAAGCCGCGCCGAACAGCTTCCGGAGCGGCGCGCCGTCCGGCGCAGTTGCGGGCACGCGGGCGGCAGGCGCGGGACGCGCGGATGAAGCCAGTGAGCCGGCAGGCGCGGCGGCAGTGGGCGGAATGTTCGTCGAAAGCGGCGCGAGCGGCGAAACGCCGACATTGCGCGGCGCGGCGACAGCCTCGCTCTTCGCTAGCGGCGCCATCACGGCCTCATCGGACACCGGCGGCGCAACTTCTTCCGGGCCAGCCTGCTCGCCAGGCGGCGGCGAAAAACGAAACGCATCGCTTTCCGGTGCCGCGGGAACCGGCTTGTCGAGCGCCTGCGCCATGTCACGGCGCGGCGAACGCGTGAAAAGCGGCGCCGAGCGGCGCAGCGCCGCCTGCGAACGGTCGCGTTGCGGCGGACCGCCGCCCGGCGACGGCGCGGCATCGCTCGCGGGGCCGCGTGCGCGACCTGTGTCCGCGATGCCCGGTGTGGCGGCACTGGCGGCTGGCGTCGGGCCGGGCGAGCGCTTCGTCGCGTTCACCTCGACCTTGCGAGGATCGATGATGCCGAGCAGCGGCCAGCGACCGCGTGCCTCGTGAGCTTCGTTCTCCATGCGGATCTCCCGATAGGTGGTGGCGTCGCCGCCGAACCGGTCGAAGAGTGTTTCGATATCGCTCGAAATATGCACAGTCGGACGGACAAGCAAGAACGATCAAAGACTGCCGTTCGCGCGGCAGTATCGGCGCGGCGCTCAGGCCGTCGCGCGCTCCAGATGAAACTCGATGGCAAAGCCATCGTTGGGAACAGCGGTTTGCACGACCGTGAGCTGCTTCGCGCCCATCACATCGAGCCAGGCCTGATAGCAGCCCTGAAGAAACGCCGGCGTCCAGGCCAACGCCTCGTCCCCGAACGCGCGCAGCGGCGCGCCGTAGTGAACGATGCGCAGATGATTGCCTTCATCGGCCAGCTCCACGCGGCCCCACTGGATCGGCGCCCAGCGCGCGTTGAACGCGGCGGCCAGATCGGTCATCGATTCCGAGGCCGCGAGCGGCTGCTCTGCGGCGAAGCGCATGCCGACACGGAACATCAGCTCCCGCAGTTCGTCGCGATCGAGCTGTGCTTCGAATTCTGCCGCGAGTGCGTGCAACAGACCGCGCCATTGAGGTGAGAGATGTTGCTCGAGCAGGGCATCGACGACGGTCGGCATGGGTAGCAGGTCCGGGTATTGATGCTGGATCGACTTGTGGCTACACGGGACCCGGTGAGGCGGCACACTGCACGCTCAGTCTCGGGTCCGACATGGCGCGTTATGTAGCCAGTGGTAACTTTTATCTGCCGCTTTCCGAAATAATTGAAGCAGACTTTTACGGTCAATTAACGGCAAACGCTTCCCTCAATTTTCAGGAAGTATAGTGCAGTCAATTTTTTCGAGGCGTCAGGATGAGGAAGGAAGATTCAGAAAAATATACTGATCGGCACAAAACCCGATAAAAGCGGCATACTGGATGCGATTCGCGGGCGTTTCGTGAATGAATGTAGCCCCATCTGCTGAAGCATCGGGTATTTTTTCCTGATCGCGTTAGAGGCGCGTCAGTAGTCAATTGACGGATGTGCCCGCCATTCATCGCGCTCAGGCTGCCGTGCCGATCCGTTTTGAATCGCCACCGGATAGTCGGCCATGGCTAATTCTTATCAGGAGTTCTGGCTGGTTAATTAGCAATTTGTTTGCAAACCAAATAGCCAATGTACCCTTTTTATGCCGCGTTTAGATAAGGGACGGATACAGTCGGTAATGTCGTTACCGCTTGATTTCCGAAATCCCCCATTGAATGCGCTCCGCGCGGCATTCACAGAAGTCACCATGCCATCGACTGCAAATTATCGAGCATGATGATAAGCGGTGTATTAAATGATCAGATGAAAAGAGACGCGAACGAATGCGCGTGGCGCATCATCCGGTGAAAGCGGCAAGGTTGAGGGTATGCGAGTGCCCGATCCACAGAGCCGAATTGCGATGATCGCGCAGCGCATCGGACGTGTTCGGATGCACGAACACATCGAGCGCGCCGTGATTCAGCACGAGCCATTCGACGATTTCAGTGAAGTGCTCGCGCGCAAACGCAATCTGATACGACCACATGGGATGCGGCCCGACGGGGCGTTCATGAAAACGCCCCATCTGCATCGCGTTTTCGAAATGCACCTCGATGGCGGCACGCAACGCCCATGCGACGTCACGCGTCGCCGCATCGAAATAGACGTGGGCGTGCCAACTTACGATTTCGGCCGGGTCGAGGTAATCCATAAAAGAAAAACGCGGAGGCGATTCGATGAACGAGCCAACATTCTGCCGCGAATCGCGCCCGCGTGTGACTCGATCACTGAAGGAACAACCGGTACGCCGGATTGAGCGTCTCTTCCCAATGCGGATAGCCGAGCGTGGCGAGAAAGCGCCGGAATCCGGCGTCGTCGGCGGTGGGCACCTGGATGCCCACGAGGATCGAGCTGTAA
>Ga0265338_10005383_pt1 | contig 16722 bp, 9 predicted proteins | sample 42126metaG_FD_193579 | JGI IMG/M metagenome (GOLD analysis project Ga0265338, IMG submission 193579) | Rhizosphere microbial communities from Carex aquatilis grown in University of Washington, Seatle, WA, United States - 4-21-26 metaG | ecosystem: Host-associated > Plants > Roots > Rhizosphere >... | reverse complement strand
CTGGGTACGACCCTCCGGGGCTGTGATTGAAATCACAGGGACGTGTGTTCGCCCACGCTTATGGCTGTTTGGCAGGCCGATTGTCGCCGGGTGGGTATGGTCTGGCGACTTGATGAAGGGCTAGGAGTTTTTCCAGTTTCTCGAGCAGGGGCTTCCTGTCAGCGCCGAGGGCCCGAATCACTTCGGCCGTGAGTACAGCCTGCTCAGGCTTTCCAAGTCTGTAGTAGGCATCGCAAAGCAAGAACAACGTGTCGGGATCCGCTGTGCGTGATTTCTCGAGATACGCAGCGGCGTCCGACCAGCGCTGCTGCTGATATCGGATTCCACCCAGTCCGATCAAGGCAAGGGCATCGCCGGAATCCAGCCCGAGGGCCGACTGAAACGAATCTTCGGCTCTGGCCACTTCTCCGCTCGAAAGCTGCGCCATTCCGAGGTATGCTGCGATGCGTGCTGACTTCGGAGCCTTAGATTGGGCGGCGGTTAACACCCGCTTTGCGTCAGCTTTTCTTCCCATGCTGTAGTACATGGTCCCAATCAAGTAATATGGCTCTCCTTGATCCGACTGGTCAGCAGTCGGTAGTTTCGCCAGAAGTTTTAGCGCCTCGTCCTCTTTATTTGCTTCCAGCAGAGGCTTTGCTTGCTTCCATGCCTGTTCCTCTTCCGAGCCGACCAGTTCACGAGACGTGTCGACGCGGTCCGTCATTGCGCCGAAGAGCATGGTCTCAGCTTGTGCTTGCTGGGTTTGCCCGAGCTGACGGTACGCCTTTGCGAGTTGGAAGTGCGCTGTGATCAGGGATGGTTGTGCGGAGAGGGCCCTTCGGAGCGGGCCCACAGCCGCTTCAGGTTCTCCTAGTTCTAGTTGGGCTCTTCCTAATCCATAGTATGTCGGCCCGTTTGCGTAGCCACGCGCGAGAGCGTCTGCATACGAATCCCGAGCTCTTCCCCAGTCACCCAGATTTGTCGAAGACTCCGCGAGATAAAATGCAGCCTCTCCGTCGCTGGCATCTTTCTTCAGCGCCTCCTCAAAGCTCAATGTGGCAGACTGGAAATCGGTTAGTTCGAACTCCGCCTTGCCGATCTCGAAATCAATTCGCGCGAGGTGAGGATTGAGGCGGCGCGCTTTCTCCAGCCAGGAGAGTCCCTCCCTGCGGGTCTCGATGGCCGTGCTGAGGTATTCGCCGTATTTTTGGCAGACCTGTGCATCATTGGGCGCGATATTGGCTGCCTGCGCGATCGTCTGGCGGGCGCCGTCCAGGTCCGACTCCATGAAATAGGCCTCAGCCATATAGAATAGAGGCTTGATGCTCCTTGGCCTGCGATTGAGGCTGTCTTGATAATTCTCGATAGCCTTGGACCAGTCGTGTTCTCGAAAGAACACCATGCCTAGTTCGAAGCGAAGATCCGGATCATCCGGAGAAGTGCGAAGCGCAGCTTCGTAGAGTTCTTGAGCTGCGGTCAATCGGTTCTTGCTTACGAGTTCTGCTCCCTGACGCAGAATGGTCGTTACATCTGGCTGAGCCTGCCCCGCCGCGAGTGTCGACAATAAGAGAAGAGTAGTCAGGGTGCTCATGACACTCGGCATCGTACTACTTCGGAATATGCCACGATATTGCATGCTCCGTTGCGTGACCCTGCGCCCTTGACCGATGATAAGGCATGCGCCAAATAGTTCTCGTCTTGGCCGCGACGGTGGTGCTTCTGGCGAGGTCCGATTCAACCCCATCCCCGGGGATTAGATTTGAAGAGGTCGCGGCGCGCTCCAAATTGAACTTCACGACCGCAGCCTCACCGACTCCGAATAAGAATCAGGTAGAAACCATGGTGGCAGGCGTGGCCTTGCTCGACTACGACGGCGACGGATACGTCGATGTCTACCTCGTGAATGGCGCGGCGATCCCTTCACTCAAGAAAGAATCACCGGCGTATTGGAACCGGCTGTTTCACAACAACCACGACGGCACCTTCGCTGACGTCACTGAAAAAGCGGGTGTCGCCGGGTCTGGTTATGGCATGGGTGTGGCTGTGGGAGACTACGATAACGACGGTTGGCCTGACTTGTTCGTTGCCAACGTTACGGGTAACCAGTTATTTCACAACAATGGTGACGGGACGTTCACCGATGTTACCGCCAAGGCGGGGTTGCAGGGTGCCACCCTTGACGGAAAGAAGATGTGGTCGGCGAGCGCCGGTTGGTTCGACTACAACAATGACGGACTGCTGGATCTTTTCGTCGTCAACTACTGCAAATGGGAGGTGAACAAAGACCCCTACTGCACGATCGGCGGCGGTGCGCGCGGTTATTGTCATCCTCGCTACTATGCGGCCACGCATAATTCTCTTTACCGAAACAATGGAGATGGAACCTTCACCGATGTTTCCGAGGAGACCGGGATCGCATCCCTGATGGGGAAGGGAATGAGCGTGTCCTTTGCCGACTATGACGGCGATGGCTTCCTGGATGCCTTTGTGGCCAACGACACAACTCGTAACTTCCTGTTTCACAATCTGGCGGGGAAGAGATTCGAGGAGGTTGGCGAACAGACGGGAGTTGCGTATGGTTCGAACGGCTCGGCCCTTTCAGGCATGGGTTCTGACTTTCGTGATGTAAATAACGATGGCTTCCCCGACATCTGGCACACCGCCGTGGAATTCGAAACATTTCCCTTGTACGGAAATCGAGGGAAGGGAGACTTTTCTGATTGGACGGTGAACAGCGGCTTAGGGAGGCTGACTTCTCAGATGTCGGGTTGGGGAAACGGAATCGTCGACTTTGACAATGATGGTTGGAAAGACCTGTTTGTCGCGCGCTCCAATGTCCTTGACAATATCAGCGGCTTGGTTCCTGAACGTCAGTACCCGGAGCGGAATACCGTGTTCCGGAACCTTGGCAACGGCAAATTCGAAGATGTGAGTGCTGGCGCCGGCCCCGATTTCGCGAAGGAAGCGCCACATCGCGGAGTCGCATTCGGGGACATCGACAACGACGGGCGCGTCGATGCGGTCGTAACTGTGCTGAACGGCGCGGTCAAGCTGTTTCACAATGTCTCGGGAGACAACAATCATTGGATACTCTTAAAACTGGTGGGATCAAAGAGCAACAGGATGGGGATCGGTTCACAGATACACATCACTACAGAAGATGGAAAGTCGCAGTGGAACGAAGTATCCACCGCAGTTGGATACGCTTCCTCGAGCGACAGCCGGGTTCACTTCGGACTGGGATCGAACCGGCACATAAAGGAAATCGAGATTCGCTGGCCCAGCCGAATTCGACAGGTACTGCATAACGCCGACGTCGACCGCATCATGATCGTCCGGGAACCACCGAGCTAGAATTGAAATTGCATTGGTCGTCTATTTCACGACCAGGTCTCGCCAGTAGGCATTTCCCCCCTCGTGCTGTGGAATCAGCACTCGCTGGTAGAGGCGCAAGACTACTTCCTGCCCCTTGTACTTTGACAAATCCACTTGGATGTCTTGCCACAATCGGGTCGGCGGCGAGTTCGTTTCCAATGAGCGATAGATGAGCTTGTCCAGTGCCTTATCGTCATTTACATAAACTTGTAACTGCCACGCCCGCCCGGAATCTACGCCTGCACGGAATTGCAAGACTGGGTCACCGTTCAATCTGATTCTTCTTTTGAGGATGGTTCCGCGTACTTCATCGCGCGGGTATGTGCACAGGACATCGCCGTCAAGAAAGGTGATTCCGCGAATTCCGGGCATACCGCCTCCGGCGCCGCCGAACCCTGCACGCTCGAGCGTCCAATCGGAGTTCCAGTAACGCGTCAGATCGGCGAGTGTGAACAATTCGGCTGGTTGAGTCTTGGGTTCTTGAATTTCGATGCTGAGCGCATTCCCGTCGTCCTTGGCCCCGTGAGCGGTCGCGATTGCGATGCCCAGTTTCGCCGTGCGCCTCGCCAGTTCTGTGATGCTCTCATCTACCGGAGGCGTCAGCGTTAGGGGGCCCATTGTCGTACCCTTAACTCGGTCGTGCAGTTCGGATACTTGCTCTGCAGGCAGAGCTTTCATCCCGTGCATGGCCGCGACGACCGCTGCGGAATTCGCTGCGTTGCAGTCCGCATCGGCGAAGTCTGCCGCGTGTACGGCAAACTGCAGCGTATTGTGAAAGTCACCGCCTCCGAACCACACACTAGTGGCAACGAAACCGCCGTTGACGACGGCATTGTTCGTGGCCGGATATTCGATCCCCCAGCGCGTGTCGATCGCTTGGAAAATCTGATCGGGGCCACTGCCGGCGTCGGCCATCGCAATCATCATGTCGAGGCACTGGCGATACGGCGAATCCGGGTGAATCAGCGCAGCGGCTTTGCGGACGATTATGTGAGGATCCTTCTCCACGAAAGCGATGCTGATCATTCCGGAAACAAAGACCGCCCCGTCCGTCCCCTCCGCGTAGCCATTGATGTGGCCAAGGCGTTGCGCCATTTCAGCGGCAGCATTGGGCATTCCAGGATTGAGCGCTCCGTACACATCGCTGCTGAATTGAGATCCGATGGTCCACCAGAGTTTGTTGTAGCGGGGATGTCCGGTATCGGGGGGCTTGATACCCTTCTTTAGCAGCAACAATGTCTGCTCACTCGAGCCCCACGAGCCGGCGTTGTTCTCTAGCCACTGTTGGCCGAGTTGTTCAACGGTCAGCCCGATTCCGTATTTCTCGAAAGCCCGAATGGCCACCATTTCGTAATAGTAGTCGTCGTCCACGGGAGCATGGCCTGGAAGGTGGCTCAGAGGTGTATCGGGAAGAGTCGAGGCAACCTGGTGCTCGAAGCGACCGCCTGTCCTCTGGGCGATCATCTGCGCGGTCCAGATCGCTTCGACCCGGTTGAGATACTCCGCGCGCGATAGTTCCAGCGTTCGAGGCGCCTGCTGTGCTTGGATGGAAAGCGAGCCTAACGATGCCCAGGCGATGAAGGTCAGCAAAAAGAAGTTTTGCTTCGGCATAATCCTCACTCCGAGGTGGCTGATCTTGTGGACTGCGTTCCGTCTTGTTGTTACGGGTCCAAGACTAAGGCATAGACAGAAGTTTTGAAACGTTTTATATTGGCCACCGACAAATCAAATATCGGCGGGGGCACCCTCATGAAATTCGTACCTGTGCCGTTCATTGCTGCAGCTCTCCTCACTTTTACTGTCGCAGTTTCAGCGCAAGACTCGCACTTTCGCCCTGATCGGCAGCAGATTCCCACTCCTGGATGTCTCAACATGAAAGGGGCATGGGAGGGTGGATCCACGCCTTGCACGCAGAATGAGCACGATGCGTGGTTGGCCGACATTCGTCACTGGCGGGATGAACGCCGGATTCGAATCGGTTACGACGGAGCGCGTTACGATCTGCCTGCGTTCAAGTGGACGCAGTCCAGCTTTTTCCAACCGCAAATGATGGTGGAAGACCGTTACTTCTACGACCCGATCGCCCACCGCTACACGGTTGATCGCTATCTGGACGATCTGGAAAAGAGATACGGTGGAATCGACGCAGTGCTGATCTGGCCGACGTATCCGAACATGGGAATCGACAACCGCAACCAGCACGACATGATCCGCTCCATGCCGGGCGGTGTCGGCGGTGTGCGCCAGATGATTGCCGACTTTCATCATCGCGGTGTGCGGGTGTTGTTTCCGATGATGATGTGGGACCAAGGAACCAGGGATCCGGGAATGTCGTGGCCAGATTCGATTGCCAGCTTGATGGCGGAAGTCGGAGCTGACGGCATCAACGGCGACACGCAGGATGGAGTGCCCCTTGCTTTCTCATTGGCTGCCGACAAGGTTGGACATCCTCTGGTTTTTGAGCCAGAAGGTGGCCCGTCGGACGAGGCCTTGGCCTGGAATGTCATGACCTGGGGCCAATACCAATACCCCTTCGTGCCCATGGTTGACAAGTACAAGTGGCTCGAAACGCGCCACATGGTGAACATTTCGGACCGCTGGAAGCGCGACAAGACGGATAACTTGCAGTTCGCCTTCTTCAATGGTGTTGGATGGGAAAGCTGGGAAAGCATCTGGGGAATCTGGAACGGAGTGACACCGCGCGATGCGGAGGCCACACGCCGTGTTGCAACCATGGAGCGTGCAGTCGCCTCGTTTCTCGTAAGCGCTGATTGGGAGCCGCTGGTGCCGATGTTGCGGTACGGTGTGTATGCCAGTCGATGGCCATCAGGCCAGCAGACGGTCTGGACCATCGTGAATCGCAACGAATATGATGTCGAAGGTCCGCAGATCGAACTGACGCCGGAAGACGGCGTCCGCTACTTCGATCTCTATCACGGAGTCGAACTCACCCCCACAAAGAACCAGGCCGGCCGTACAGCCTTGAGCTTCCGCATCGAAGCGCATGGCTACGGGGCATTACTGGCTTCGCATAGCGCTCCCGATGCCGGCATTCAGAAACTGATGTCAAAGATGAAGGAACTGAGTGCGACGCCGCTCGCAACTTACTCCCACGAGTGGAAGGTAGTGACGCAGCAAATCGTGCCCATGGCAGCAACGAAGCCGCCGTCCGGCTCGCCGGCAGAGATGGTCAAGATTCCCGAAGGGGATTTCGATTTTCGCGTAGCGGGGATTGAAATCGAAGGGTTCGATGACATCGGGGTTGATGTGCAGTATCCCTGGGAAGATACGCCCCGACGTTTTCACGATCATCCCATGCATATGAAGTCATTCTGGATTGACAAGTATCCGGTGACCAATGCGCAGTTCAAGAAGTTCGTCGATGCCACTCACTACCATCCGCAGGATGATCTGAATTTTCTGCGGGACTGGAAGGACGGCAGCTATCCCTCTGGTTCGGACAACAAGCCGGTTACATGGGTGGCGCTCGAGGATGCGCGAGCCTATGCAGCCTGGGCAGGGAAACGCCTGCCACATGAATGGGAATGGCAGTACGCGGCCCAGGGTGCGGACGGACGCTCGTACCCATGGGGAAACGAATGGAAAGCCGATGCGGTTCCAGTTCCCGACAAAGGACGTACCATGCGTGGACCTGACGCGGTCGATGCTCATCCTCAAGGCGCGAGTCCATTTGGCGTAATGGACCTGGTGGGCAACGTTTGGCAGTGGACGGATGAGTTTCAAGATGACCACACTCGCGGGGGCATTCTGCGAGGCGGCAGCTATTATCAGCCGCAAGGGTCGATTTGGTATTTTCCGCAGGCATACAAACTTGGCGAGCATGGCAAGCTCTTGATGATGGCGCCGAGTATGGACCGCTCTGGAGGGACAGGTTTTCGCTGCGCTCAAGATGCGGAATAGAGTGGCCGGAAGAATGGCGGAGCAACTAAAGAGCCGGGGCTGCGTGCGAAGGCAGGCGGCCCCGGAAAGCCACTCGATTTCCAAATCCAATCTGTTAACCTGAGTGTCGCATCGTACTACCCTGTGAATCCTCCAGTAACAATGCGGCAAATAGCGGAACGGGCCGAAGTCTCCATCGGCACGGTGTCGCACGTCATCAATGGCACGGCCAAAGTTCGAGAAAGGCTCCAGCAGCGCGTGCTGGATGCGATTCGAAGCCTTGGTTATCAACCCAGCCAACTGGCCCGGGGCCTCCGCCGTAACCAGACCAATATCCTGGTGATGATCGTCCCCGACATTACCAACCCGTTCTTTCCGGCAGTTGTACGCGGTGTCGAGGATGTAGCTTATAAGCATTCCTTCCGTCTCGTGCTCTGCAACACAGACAACGATCCTCGCAAAGAGAGCTTTTATCTCAACGAACTGCGGTCGTACCGTCCCGCTGGATGGCTGGTGATTCCAGCGGCCGATAGTGATATGGCGGCACAATTGAAGGGCGGGGCTGCTCCCGGGCCTCCGATTGTCTGTCTCGATCGCCAGCCTCCGGGATGGAAGGGAGATGTAGTTCTTGTAGCCAACGAGGCCGGGGCGCATAGCGCCACGCGGCATCTGCTGCGAATGGGACATCGTCAACTCGCCGTGATTACTGGTCCTTTGCATTTGACCAATGCGGTGGAGAGGTTGCAGGGATTCAAGCGCGCCCTCGCTGAAAGCAAGGTACCTATTGAGCCGGAGTACATTCAGGAAGCGCGTTTTAACCGGCAGAGCGGATACCTGGCGGCGGTTCGGTTGCTGCGAATGTTGCCGCGGCCGACAGCGATTTTTGCTTGCAATGACCTGATGGCGCTTGGCGTACTGCTGGCCGCTCGTGAACTAGGCGTGCACTGCCCGGAAGAGTTGTCTATTGTCGGATTTGACGACCTTGATTTCGCCGAGTTTACGGCTCCGGCACTCACCTCGGTTCATCAACCTGGCTATCAACTCGGCACGACTGCGGCACGCCTTTTGCTGGAACGGATTGATGGTTTGAAGGAGTCTCCCAAGAAGATCGTGTTGCCCAGTGAATTGAAGATCCGGCATTCGGTCGCGTCTTTTTCTGCGGCGCATCTTCCTCCAAAACCGAAGCGGCAGACCTGATCGCTGGGGATTCGCTGAAGTCCGTATCGCCTCTCGAAAATCGATTTATTTCTTCTTGACAACGCCTGAAAGGCAGGAATAAACTTCGCCCGTAGAAATTGAAACGTTTCAAAATAACTCCCCTTTTGCCGCGGCCCTGCGATGAGGTTGTGCCAGTGACCGGCTTTGGGCGTGAGGAGAAACTTTATGCGTCGTTACCTTGGCGTCTTGCTATTGGCCTTCTGCGTCCTCGCCGCTCCTGCAGTTTGGGCGCAAGTCGTGATCACGAGCACTATCGTCGGCAATGTGACTGACCCGCAAGGAGCCATGATCCCGGAGGCGAAAGTCACATTGCGGAACGTGGATACTGGCGTCCAATGGACGGCTGTCACCAACGGTAGCGGTGACTACCAGTTCCCCAACCTCATCGCCGGCCACTACAAGGTCGAAGTCGCCAAGGAGGGCTTTGCCAAGTCCATATCGACCTCCATCCCGTTAGAAAACGGCACGACGCAGCGCGTGAACATCGCCTTGAAGGTGGGACAAAGCGAGCAGGTTGTGGAGGTCACTGCCGCCGCCGCTCTTGTCAAGACCGACGATGCCAACGTCTCTGAAGTCATCCAGAACAAGTTCGTTCGCGATCTTCCGATCGAGGGTCGCAGTTTCTTGAACTACGCCCAGATCGTCCCCATGTTTAACAGCGGAACGAGCGACAACTCGCGCATCGCATGGGGATTGGCTTCGGCGACCAGCACGGGCGCTAAACAGTTGAACGTCGGCGGTACCGAATACGGCGTTGGCTACTACATCGACGGTCTGAATAACAACGACAACTGGGTCGAAGGCCCCGTGACCAACGTCAACATGGATGCGGTTCAAGAGGTGAAGGCAGAGGTCATCAACTACTCTGCGGAGTACGGCCGTGACGTGGGCCAGATCAGTCTGACCACCAAGTCAGGTACCAATGCCTTGCACGGAACTGTGTATGACTTTTTTCAGAATGCGGGCATCAACGCCAATGATCCATATTCGATCGTCTTTGGCGTTCCGCGAACACCGTATCACCAGAACCAATACGGCTTCACGGTCGGCGGCCCGGTCTATATTCCGCATTTGTTCAATGGGAAGAACAAACTGTTCTTCTTCGCCTCGTTCGAACAACTACGCAATCGGTCTAATGGCACGATGCACGCCTATGTGCCGACCGCTCTCGAGCGCACGGGCGACTTCAGCGAGTGGCTGAACCGGTTCCCGGTCGATCCAGCGCAGTGCGACGGTTCGTCGAATGCACCGGCCAACTGCCGTTATGTCATTTACGATCCATCCACCTTCGATCCCGGGACTTCGACTCGTCAGCCCTTCCCCGGCAATGTCATCACGAATCCCGATCCCATCGCGCTGGCGTACCTGTCGCACTTTCCAAGTCCGAATTTCACTTCACCAGTTTCGACCGACTTCAACAACTGGTCCGGTCCCACTTCGGATGGAATTAATAACAACAACTACACCGCGCGAGCGGACTACAATCTCACGAAGAGCGACAGCTTTTACTTCCGCTTCTCCCACGATTACGGCACCAAGTTGCATGAGGGCGGGTTGATCCCGGAGTTGGCGTTGGGCAACGGCCCAGTTCATACGACTGATACATACCAGGGGCACTGGGTACACACGTTCGGTTCCACCTTCAGCAATGAGGTGAACTTCAGCTGGACGCGAGCCAAGAATGCCAGCAATCAGTCCGCACAGATCAATAAGTTCATGCAAACGACCTGGCTCCCTGATTTATTTCAGAACACGTCAACGGGCGGAGCCGGATTTACAACCTACGACTTGAGCCTTCTGGGGATCAAGAACGATGGCACCTTCTCGGTGAACTTTGGTGGCGACTCGCTATTCGGACCGCTGGGCCTGGGGACAACCGAATACTGGTACCAATGGGTGCCGATTTATCAACTCTCTGACAATGCCGCTAAAACCGTCGGAAAACATACGTTCAAGGCGGGATTTTATTGGCAGCGTCGTGATGAGCGTGATAACGACGTGATCCGCTCAATGAATATCGGTTCGTATTCCTACACCGGTCGCGGTCCGCTCAGCAATGATGGATCTGGATGGAATAGTCTGGCCGAGTTTGCAACGGGCGACGTTTCTTCCATGAATCAACGCACGCCCTTGACCGGTGGGGATGGCAGCCTCTGGTTCCGAATGCCGGAGTACTCGGCATACTTCAACGATTCATGGAATATGACGCCGAAGTTGAGCGTGAACCTCGGTCTCCGTTACGACGTCGGGGTACCCGCGTACAGCGTGGACAATTATTGGGGAGTGATGGACACTTCCTATCCGGGCTATCGTCTGACAATGCCTGGCCTGACTCCGGATACGCACAATCCTCCCTTTCCAGCAGACAAGAATAACTTCGCTCCCCGCATCGGACTCGCGTATCGAATGACCGATAAGACGGTCATCCGCACCGGATATGGAATGTTCTATGAGACAGGACGATTCAAGTTCCTCGATCAGATGTTCTGGAATTCGCCCGGGTATGGCGGTGTCAGCTTTGACTCTGCAACTTATGCAGGTGACTCGAACGTGCCTTTCTTCAAGTTGAGCGACGTTTTTCCGGCGCCGATCTCCATTCAAAAGGGAACCTGGCCGGTCCCGCTCGGCACTAATGCTGGCGAACTCTATCCCGGAGAAGAGCCACAAACCATCGACAAAAACAGCGCTGTGACTCCTTACGTTCAGCGCTGGAGTCTGGATGTGCAGCGGCAGGTCGGAAAGGCGGTTGTTGCCACAATTGGCTACGTAGGGTCCGAAGGTACCAAACTGACGACCCAGTACGACCTGAACCTGCCACCTCAGGGAACGTACTTTGATTACTACGGCGACTTCCTGGATGCTCGTCCCCTGAGTTCGGTGGCTCCGGGCCGCTGGGGAGCGATCAATGCGGTGCACCACAACCGCAGCAACAACTATCACGCTTTCAACGCTCAACTCAAAACTCAAAACTGGCGCGGGCTCACTAGCATCATCACCTACACCTGGTCCAAGCAGATGGATACATTCTTCGGTGAGAGTGGTGAGGGTGGGGTGCAAGTGCTCGGTGGCCAGTGGCATCCAGAACTGTCCTACGGCCCCTCTGACGGGAACCATACCAATCGCTTCGTCGCGGCATTGGCCTACGAATTGCCCGGCCGGCATCTAGCCAATCGCATTCTGCGCGAGGCGGTTGGCGGATGGCAGATCAATACCATCACCACCTTCGAATCGGGAGCCCCGACTACGGTGTGGAACGGGTACACCAGTTCCTTCGATTTCATGGGCGATGTTCCTGATCGCACTTGCGATGGCAATCTTTCGCGCGGGCAGAGGACATTCACGCGTCAATTCAATACCGATTGTTACGTGGATCCCGCGCCGGATCCAATCACTGGAATCGCCACTCATCGCGGCAACGAGCGGCGAAACAATCTCACTGGTCCCGGCATCAACAACTGGGATGTGTCGCTCAACAAGGCGTTCGCGCTATTTGGCGAAGGGCGCGAGCTTCAATTCCGGGCGGAGTCATTCAATACGTTCAATCACACCCAATGGTCGGGCATCAACAATTTTGATGACCGCCAAGTCAACCCGGAAAGCCAGTTTGGATATGTGACCGGCGCTCGCAATGGCCGCCACATGCAGCTGGCGCTCAAGTTCGTTTTCTAAACCTTGAGGGGGTCGGCGCGAGCGATTCAACTGATCGCTCGCGCCGTGAACTTGGGGCAAGTGTGCTCAAAACGGACTCTGTCAAGGACGGACCATGTATCAGCCGGAAGCGTACGGAATCGCTCTGTTGTTCATGATCGGAAGCATGCTGTGCTGGGGGTCATGGGCCAACACCATGAAACTCACGCCCGGCTGGGCTTTTCAGCTCTTTTATTGGGACTATGTTATTGGAATCATTGCGGCCAGCGTTCTGTGGGGGCTCACTCTCGGCAGCGCCGGCGGTGGAGAACTCTCCTTTCTCAAGAATATTGCCAGCGCGGACGCAACTCACATCATGTTCGCTCTGCTTGGAGGTGTAGTTTTCAACGTGGCCAATCTCCTGCTGGTGGCCGCCATCGACATAGCTGGCCTCGCGGTCGCATTCCCTATCGGAATTGGTTTGGCCCTGGTGGTGGGAGTGCTCCTCAACTACTTCATTTCGCCGCAAGGAAGTCCGCTACTGTTGTTTGGCGGAGTGCTGCTGGTCGTCCTGGCCATTGTGCTGGATGCACTGGCCTATCGAAGACGCGAGACCACGCAGAGGGCTTTAAGCGCACGCGGCATTCAGATCAGTCTCGCCTGCGGCGTCCTGATGGGCGTGTTCTATCCCTTGGTGGCCAAGGCGATCACGGGAGATCATTCCCTCGGCCCCTACTCTGTAGCTCTTTTCTTTTCCCTGGGAACCGCCGCATGTGCGGTACCGGTGAATTACTTCCTCATGCGGAAGCCGCTGACCGGTGGACAACCGGTGAGCATGTCCGACTACGGCAAAGGGCGTGCAGCCTGGCATTGGTGGGGAATTCTGGGTGGAATGATCTGGTGTACGGGCGCGGTCTTGAATTTCGTTGCTTCGCACGCCCACATCATTGGTCCGGCAGTCTCGTATGCGATCGGGCAGGGCGCGACGATGATCTCCGCCATCTGGGGGGTTTTTGTGTGGAAAGAATTTGCCAGCGCGCCTCAGGGTGCGCGAAGGCTCATACCACTGATGTTCATTTTCTTCCTCGTTGGATTAGGCGCGGTTGCGGTGGCACCCATATTTCCGCGGTGATTGCTACGAGACCATCGCAGAAACTACGGACGCTCCGCCTATGCAACCAACGAAGCTTGGAATTTATATGGTCAAGCGGATCGTAGTCGTAGGCAGTATCAATCTTGATCTCGTAGCTGCAACCCAACGAATCCCTAGTGCCGGCGAAACCGTTGCTGGACTCAGTTTCCGGACCTTCCCCGGTGGAAAGGGCGCGAACCAGGCAGTCGCGGCTGCCCGCGTTGGCGGTTCCGTGAGCATGGTCGGCAAGGTAGGAACCGATGCCTTCGGCGTTCAATTGAGGGAGAGTCTTGAAGAGTTCAACGTCAACACGGAGGCGGTCGAAATTGTTCCCGGATCCTCGGGCGTTGCATTGATCAACACCGATGCCAAGGGCGAGAACGCGATTACGGTCGTTGCCGGCGCGAATGCGCACTTGTCTCCGGCAGATCTCGATTCGAACATCGACGTGATTCGCAGAGCTGGCATTTTGCTCGCCCAATTGGAGATCCCACTCGAGACGGTGGAATATCTGGCTGCGATCGCTTTTCGGGAGCGAATCCCTCTCATGCTAGATCCTGCTCCGGCCCGCTCTCTCCCACTGTCACTCCTGAAGTGCGTCGACTGGCTGACACCGAACGAGACCGAGACCTGTGCCCTTACAGGTCAACGGCCGGGAGAACTCTCGGACAAATCAATCGAAGATGCAGCGAACGCTCTGCTCGACCGCGGAAGTCGAAATGTCATCCTGAAGCTCGGAGCTCGGGGCTGCTATGTCGCACTTTCGAATGGAACCCGAGAATTGTTGCCCGCTTACCCAGTGCACGCTGTAGACACCACCGCAGCGGGCGATGCTTTCAATGGCGCTCTCGCCGTCGCACTGCTCGACGGGCAGAGTCCTCTTGAGAGTGCTTCATGGGCATCCGCCGTTGCAGCGCTCTCTGTTACTCGCCCTGGAGCCCAGGCGTCGATGCCAACCGCCGCTGAAGTGGATCGCTTCCTCGATGATAGCCGGAGCACCAAATCAGCACGGTGACGACGGTCCCTACGCGGATTGGTCGGCAGCGTAGAAGTCCCGTCCTTTGCGTTCTGGCCCTAAGACAAAAATAACAATAAGTGCGCCGATGACCACGGCTTCGAAGAGAGTCAGAGCCCAGGGGTAACCCAGACGTTTTTGCAGCGCGTACTGGATCGATACCGCCGGCGAAGCTAGCAGAACCCCCAGTTGATAAACGAACCCCGGAAACAGGCTGCGCACCGCGTTCGGTGCTAGTTCGTTCAAGTGAGCGGGGATCACCCCAAAGGTTCCCTGAACTCCTGTCTGCATCAAACACGCGCCGATCATGAGCGTGGCGGGTACGCTGCCGAAGGCCCAAGGGTACAGCGCAATGAATGCGACTCCGAGCGCAACTATGATAGTCCGGCGCCTTCCTAGCGACTCAGAAAGATGTCCAAAGAAAAGAGAAGACACGATCGCGCACAGGTTGTAGAAGATGGCGATCTGGGACACCAAAGATCTGGCAAATCCATGGGCGGACTTCAAGAAATCCGGGTACAGGTCCTGCGTACCATGCGACAAGCATGACATGACGGTCATGACCAGCAGCAAGTACACAAAGCCAGCCCGATTTTCCCACAGTACACGAAACATTGCGCTGACCGAGCGCTGATGGTGTGACTGCCAGGCGCTCGACTCCGGGGCTCGGAGCGCTAGGAGTGAGATCAGAATCGCAACCGCAAGTCCGACGCAGAACATTGCCCGCCAGCCGAAATGAGGAAGCACGCCTTCCATGCCTAAGGCCGCAAGTAAGTATCCGACCGGGTAGCCACTTTGCATCAATCCGGAAACCAAACCGCGGCGACGGAGAGGCGCGCTCTCCACTGCCAGAGACGCGCCGACGCCCCAGTAACCTCCCATTCCAATACCGTAGAGGGCTCGCAGAACTACGAAGACGGCGTAATTCGGAGCGAATGCACTCATCAGGGTGACAGTCGAGAAATACAACACGCACGCTATAAGGGGCAGACGGCGGCCAAAGCGATCGGCAAGCGCTCCAAAGATCAGGGCGCCAACGGGCCTCATCGCCAGAGCAATAGAAATGCTCCAGACAATTGCCCGCTTCTCGACATGGAAGTTAGTGGCGAGGGTGTCGACGAGGAAGATTACGACGAAGAAATCAAAAGCATCCAGAACCCATCCCAGGATTCCGGAGGCAACCGCATACTGCCATCCGGGTGTCTCCGATTCGTGGGAAGGAAGGTCGACAGGCATTCTGTTGCTTGTCCATGGCTGGCTGCGAGTACCGCCGGCGTCTCGGTTCCGCAGAACGTTTATCTATTGCACATCCTTCACGCAACGGAACCCAAGGGTTCCGGCTCGATCTTTGCTCGGGGCCATCAGCAACAACTTGCCATGCTGATCGAGTCGATACGCTTGTGGGAAGTACCATACCGAACCTTGTGGCTGATAGTAACTCCCACCGCGCAGGATGCCTCCGCGCGTGTGCTCGTCGATGAATTCGTCGGTCCATTGCCAGACGTTTCCGACCAAATCTTCAACGCCGAAGGGACTGGCGCCCTTAGCGTGAGCATCGACCAGGTCTGGACTCCGCATTGTGCGCCCGTTTTCGGGCGTGGGTAAAACTAACGCATCCCAACGATTTCCCCAAGGGTAAAGTCTCCCGTCAGAGCCCTGAGCGGCGTACTGCCATTCCCACTCATGAGGCAAACGCTTTCCCGACCAGGCCGCATAAGCGCGAGCATCTTCGAGTGAGACCCAGGTCACCGGCTTGCGGTCCCATCCCGCCGGGTACGAACCGTTTTGCCAGTCTCGAAGAAAATTTAAGTCGTCTTTGGGATGGTAGTGCGTGGCATCCAAGAACTTCTTGAACTCCACGTTGGTCACGGGATAGCGGTCAATCAAGAAAGAGTCAACGTGCAACCGGTGAAGATGATGTCTGCGCGGAGAGTCTTCCCAGGGATACTGCACATCAACCCCCACGTCGTTAAATCCTTCGATCTCAATGCCGTCGACTTTGAAGGTAAAATCGCCCGCCGGAATTCGAATCATACCGGCGGGCTTTTCGGACGGGGGAGCCGTTTTTCCAATGGGCACGATCTTCTGGGGTGCGAAGGTCCAATCCGCCGAATAGCTGCTTAAAGAGCGCGTCGAAAATTGTTTCATCTCGGGCAGCAGCTTTTGCAAGCTGGAATCGGGTTTGTCCAAAGTCGCTAGAATTGCTCCAAAGCCGTGTGCCTCGATTGAGAACGTGAGGAATTGAGCGCCATCAGCGGCTTCGGGAGTGAGTTCGACACCGTGCCATAGGTCGAAGTAGCGCATCCCCATCTGAATGGGCACTCGCAGTTGGTGTCCCTCGACGTCGTATTGAGTGCGATTCACAATGGTCCAAAGAGCATTCTTACCCTGAGGCCATCGGCTTGCGAAGATCCCGGCTTGTTCCATCTCCGCGTATGGCTGCCACTCCTGACTGATCAGGAAATTGGACACTCCG
>Ga0265338_10005382_pt1 | contig 16724 bp, 17 predicted proteins | sample 42126metaG_FD_193579 | JGI IMG/M metagenome (GOLD analysis project Ga0265338, IMG submission 193579) | Rhizosphere microbial communities from Carex aquatilis grown in University of Washington, Seatle, WA, United States - 4-21-26 metaG | ecosystem: Host-associated > Plants > Roots > Rhizosphere... | reverse complement strand
CTCCTCGACTTGGGCTCGAACCGGTTTGTGACGTTGCCTCGGGGTATATAGGGGCAGAGCCCCGATAAGGACGGCGCATCGATGGTCCGCACGGCGCCTCCTCGACTTGGGCTCGAACCGGTTTGTAACGTTGCCTCGGGGTATATAGGGGCAGAGCCCCTATAAGGACGGCGCATCGGTGGTCCGCACGGCGCCTCCTCGACTTGGACTCGAAACTGTTTAAAGCGTTGCCTCAGGGTACATAGGGGCGGAGCCCCTATGAGAGTACGCATTTAAGGTCCACACAACGCCGTCCCCATTAGGCGCGGGAGCCTTCCGTGACCCGGAGGAGCCTTTCCCCATTCACCATGCTGAAGGAGACCGGTCCTTGGTGGTGGATTACCCACTCCGCCAGTTCCTCAGGGTCCCTCGGTAAGTGGCTGGGCGCCGGGACCCCGATGAGGTCCGCCAAATACCCGGGCCGGACCTGCCCCAGGGACTTCCCTTCCCCCAGGGCCTCCGCCGCCCGGTCCGTCGCCAGGGACAGGACCTCGCTTGGGCGGACTGTGGGGTTCGCCTGGGCGAACAACCGCATTTCCCGGAACATGGAAAGGGATCGGTTGGACGCCAGGCTGTCGGTGCCCAACGCCACGGGAATGCCCCGTTTCTTGAATTCGGCGTAACGGAACTTGGGGTGGCCGAAAAAGGCGTGGCTCCCCGGGCAATGCACCACGCCGATCCGGTGCTTCGCCAGGAGTTCGAGATCCTTCCCGTCCACGGTGTTGCAATGGACCGCGAGGTCCAGCTTGGGGAGCCACCCCAATTTCGAGAGGAATTGGACCGGGGTCTTGGCGTGGGGTTTCGCCCAATCGGGGTTGAGCTCGGAGCGGCGCTTGGCCAAGGCCCCCCGCCCCTTTTGAAAAAGCTCCCACTCCGACCGGCTCTCCCCCACGTGGATCGCCGTGGGCATTTTCCGGTGATGGGCCAGCTGGCGCCCCACCAGGTGGAACAGCTCCCGGGACACCGTATAGGGGGTGTGGGGCGAAAAGCCCCAACGCAGGGTCGTAGGATGGGGCGGGAAGGCGGTGGCCCGCTTCACGCGCTCCAGGAGCCGTTTCCAGACGGCGAGGGGGAGTGGTTGGCCGAAATCGAGCGCCTCGAAAAACACGGCGGACCGGAGGCCGGATTTCTTCAGGAGTTCGTAACTCTCGTAACTCGTGGAGATATCGTAAAGGGTGGTGGTGCCGTGGTCGAGGGATTGCCGGATGCCCTCCGCGATGGACCGCTTGAAGTCCGCCGGGGTGGTCCCCCGTGTCTTAAGAGCGATCCGGGTCAGCCAATCCCGGAAGCCGTCCCGGAGGGGCACCTTGCCCTGGAGGGAGGTGAAGTCCAGGTGGCAGTGGGCGTTGATCAGGCCCGGCAGGAGGATCGTGTCGCCCAGGTCCAGGACCCGGACCGAGGGAAGGAACTGGAGGTCCTTCCGCTGGCCCACCTGGAGGATGCGGTGGCCCTGGACGAGGACGAAGGCGTTCTCCAGCGGTTGGGCGCGGTGTCGGGTCAGGATCGCGCGGGCGAAAAGGGCTAGGCGCGGGGTCATGGCCTCCCGGCCTCAGCGCGTGACGTATTTCTCCAGCTTCTCGAACTTGTCGAAGGGCTTCCGGTCGGTGGAAACCCGGCCACGCTTGGAGATGACCCCGACCTCTTCCCCGGTGGGCTGGTCGAGGTAGAGGGACGGCGCGAAATGGTCCAGCTGGTGCCCCTGCGCCCTCAGGCGCTTGAGGTTCTTCTGCATCAGGGACACCGAGATGGGCTTGGGGGCCGCGAGCCGGTAGGTCCAGCCCATGCCGAAGCAGGGCATGTCCACCCGCGCCGTGGCGATGTGGGGGAACACGCTCTTGACGGTCTTGTAGATGGTCGCGAAGGATTCGGGGAACAGGTAGTAGTTGTCCGTGTGGATCGAAAGCACCCCGCCCTCGCTGAGTCGGCTCTTACAGAGCTTGTAGAACTCCCGGGTGTACAGCATCTTGGACGGGCCGTGGGGCTCGGTCAGGTCGATGATCATCACGTCGAATTTCTCGGGATGGTCCTCCACCCACTTTCGGGCGTCCTGGAAGACGATTTCCACGCGTTTGTCCGCGAAGGGTTTCTTCAGGGCCGGGTAATGCTTGCGGCAGAAATCCACGACCCCCTTGTCGATCTCCACCATGAGGATGCGGTCCAGGCTCTTGAACTTGATGGCCTCCTCAAGGGCGAAGCAGTCACCCCCTCCGATGACCAGCATGCGCTTGGGGTTCTTGTGGGCCAAGAGGGGGGCGGAGACCAGGTATTGGTGGTAGCGGTTCTCGTCGCCGTCGGAGATCTGGATCTTGCCGTCGAGGAAAAGGAGCGTCCCGAAGGTGTCGTTCTCGAAGATCTCCATGGTCTGGAAGGGCGTCTTGCCCTTGTAGAGGGAACGGCCCTGGTACACATGGCCAAAATCGTTGGTCACCCATTCAGTCTTCGGGGGCATCGGGTTCTCCGGGTTCAGGATGGCAGGGATTATACCCAATAAGAAAGGCCCCTTCCGCAAGAACGAAAAGGGGCCGGGGACTCCAGAGGGTCCGTCGGGACCGTGAAAACAGGCCTTCAAGGGGTTTGGGCGGTGACGGCCTGGTTCTGTTCCTTGTGCAGTTGGGAGGCCTTCATCAGGTCCGCCTGGGCCGCGTCCAGGTTCCCCATCTTCACGTAGACCAGCGACCGGCCCCGGAGGGCCGGGAGGTAGGAGGGGCTCACCTCCAGCGCGCGGTTGTACACCTTCAGGGCGTCCTCGTAGCGTTCCAGATTGATGAGGGCCCGGCCCTGGCTGTCCAAGCTGTCCAGGTTATCCGTCGGGATCGAGGCGGCCTTCTCGAAATCCCTCTTCGCCTCCGGCTTTCTGCCCATTTTCACCAGGACTTCACCCCGGTAGACGTAAACATCCAGGTAGTCGGGGTTCTGGGTGATGGCCTGGTCGAAGTCCTTGAGGGATTCCCGGTTCATCCCCAGGCCGGCGTATTCCATCCCCCGGCCCGTGAGGAATTTTGGGTTGTCCGGCTCCAACCGGATGGCCTCGGAAAAGTCCGCCAGGGACCGGTTGGAGTCGTTGAGGTACCGGTAGCAAAAAGCCCGTTGGTCGTAGGCCTCCGCCAGGTCGGGTTTCAGCCGGAGGGCCTCGGTGAAATCGGCGGCGGCGGCGTTGTAATTCCCCATGCGGAAATACAGCAGTCCCCGGAGGAAATAGGGGTCCGGGGTTTGGGGGTTTTTCTTGATCTCGTCCCCCAACCGCGTCAGGGCCTCGGCGGCGGTCTTCGGGGGGGCGTTCCTCACGCGGTCCAACCAGGTTTTTCCGGGGCCCCGGGACAGGAAGAACCAGGCCCCCCCCAGGAAGAGGAGGCACAGGGCGCCCCAGAACCAAAGGGGTCGGCGGCGGGGAGGGTCAGGCTTTGGGGGGCTTGCCATGGACGGCTTCGACGATGGAGTTGATGCCGCCCCGGGCGTTGAACCGCATGGTGACGCGGCACCATTTGGGCTTGGCCGCCTTTACCACGTCCCGAAGGATTCGGTTCACGGCGTTCTCGTAGAAGATGCCCACGTTGCGGTAGCCCGTGATGTAGCCCTTGTAGCTCTTGAGCTCCAGCACATGGTCCACCGGCTCGTACTGGAGGACCACGGTGCCGAAATCGGGCAGGCCGGTCTTGGGGCAGATGGCGTTGTACTCGGGGTTCTCGATGGTGATGGTATAGCCCGGGAACTGGTTGGGGAACGTGTCCAGGGCCGGGAGCTTCGCGTCGAGCCCCGCCTTGGCGTGGCGGTCGGTATAGGACTTCATCTGAAAAGCCTCTTCTCAGTCGATGGTAGGGGCGAGCCGTTGGCTTGCCCGTTGGATGCCGGTCCATGAGGGGCGACCCGCCGGGTCGCCCCTACAAAACCCGTCTCTGGGGTTTCACGCCCTTTAATTCACCAGCTGGTAGGTCGTGGTGCGCTGCTTGGGCTCAAAGCCCATCTCGCGGATCAGCCGCTTCATCTCGGGCAGTTCCATATCGTAATGCACCCCGGTGGAGGCCACCACATTCTCCTCCAGCATGATACTGCCGAAATCGTTGGCGCCGAAGGTCAGGCCCAGCTGGCCGATCTTCTTGCCTGGGGTGACCCAGGAGGCCTGCAGGTTGGGCAGGATGTGGTTCAGGATGATCCGGGCCAGGGCCAGGGTCTTGAGGTAATCATGGCCGCTGGCCGTGGTCAGTCCCAGGCTCTCGTTGCCCGATTGGTACAGCCAGGGGATGAAGCCCAGGAACCCCCCGGTCTCCTCCTGGAGTTCCCGGATCCGGAACATGTGCTCGACGCGGTCCTCGGGGGCCTCCACATGGCCGAACATCATGGTGGCCGTGGACCGCATCCCCAACCCGTGCAGGGTGCGCATGACGCCCAGCCACTCGTCGGTGGTGGCCTTCAGGGGGGCGATGTCCTGGCGGACCTTGTCCACCAGGATCTCCGCTCCCCCGCCCGGCATGGAGTCCATGCCGGCGGCGCGGAATTGCTTGAGGATGTCCACGACCTCCATCTTGAACAGCTCGGCGAAGTGGGTGACCTCGGGGGGCGAGAAGGCGTGCAGGGTAATGTCGGGATGGGCCCGCTTGATGGAGGACAGGAGCTTCAGGTACCAATCGAAAGTCAGGTCGGGGTGGTGCCCCCCCTGGAGCAGGATCTGGGTGGCGCCCTTGGCCTTGGCTTCCGCCACCTTGGCCACCACCACCTCGGGCTGGTTGACATAGCCTTCCCGGTCCCCGGGGGCGCGGTAGAAGGCGCAGAATTTGCAGTAGGTCACGCAGACATTGGTGTAGTTGATGTTGCGGTCGATGAGGAAGGTGGTGACCTTCGGGTCACGGCTCCTCAGGCGGAGGCTGTGGGCGACCTGGCCCAGTTCCATCAATGAGGCGTTGTGGAACAGCCAAGCGGCCTCTTCCCGGTTGACCTTGTGGCCGTCCAGGACCTTCTCGAGGAGGGCTTCGGCGCCCGCGACCGGTGGGGCGACGCTCACAGGAAACCTTCCTCTTTCAGGAGGTTCTTGAATTCCATCAGGCCCTGCATCTCAGCGGGCCCCAGGTCGAAGGCCAGGTTGTTCTCCAGGTAGGCCTTCAGCTTGGGCTGGTCGAACACCCAGAAGCCCTTGTAGGCCTTCACGATGTCGTCGAAATGCTTGAGCCCCTCGTTCTTGGCGGCCATGAGCATGGGATGGACCTCCCGGGCGATCTCCACGTTGCGGGCGGTCCAGACGGCGTACACGAAGGGCTTTCCGGTCTGGCGGGTCCACTCGGTCCCCAGGTCGGTCACGGTCATGCCGAAGGGAGCCGCGTTGAGGGCCGCGTCGCCGATCTGCAGGCAGGCGTCCCAGGGGCCGATCTGGTTGGCGTGGAAGGTCGACATGTCCGCCGTGACGATGTCGGGTTTCTTCACGCCGTACCAGCGCTTCAGGATCAGGCGGGAAAGGAACACCGAATTCTGTGAGTTCGAGTCGGCCCAAATCCGTAGGATGCGGCCCAAGGGCCGGTGGTGGAGTAATCGGACGCTTTGGACGGCGCCCTTGGACACGATGCCCGCCACCGGCACCACGGTCAACTCGGGGTTGAGGAAATGCGCCACGACGGGCGCGATGGCCACGTCCACCCGGCCTTCCTGAAGGGCCTGCCCCATTCGGCTGGGAGGCACGGTCACCAGGGTATGTCCATCCTTCAGTCCCCACAGCAGGGGCTGGACGTTCAGGAAGGGGATGACCCCGATCCTGTACTTCTTGCCGGGGACCACGGGCGCTGCCACGGGGGCTGTGGCTTGCGCGGGAACCGGTGTGGGTTTCGGAGTAGCGGGCGCCGGTGCGGCGATTGGGGCTGCGGCTTCGGACATGAGGTTCCCTCTTCTTGCTTCTGGTTTAAACCCCAACCAACGCGGGTTGGGGCTTGAGGTTGCGGTACAACGTGTCGCGTTCGACCGGCTGGCGGCCCGCCTCACGGATCAAGCGCTGGAGGTCGGCCACCGACAGCGACTGGGGCGTCTCGGCCCCGGCCATGTGGTAGATGGTCTCCTCCAACACGGTGCCGTCCAGGTCGTCCACGCCGAAGGCCAGGGACATCTGGGCCAGGCGGAGCCCCAGCATGATCCAGTAGGCCTTGATGTGCGGGAAGTTGTCGAGGAAAAGCCGACCGACCGCCAGGGTCTTGAGGTCCTCAATGCCCGAGGGCCGCGCGAAACGGTCCATGGCGGTGTGCTCGGGGTGGAAGGCCAGGGGGATGAAGGTTTGGAACCCTTTCGTCTCGTCCTGCAGGTCCCGTAGGCGTCGCATATGATCCACCCGGTGGGCGTAGGTTTCCACGTGGCCGTACAGCATGGTGGCGTTGGTTTTGAGGCCCAGGCGGTGCGCGGTGCGGTGCACCTCGATCCACTGGTCCGCGGTGGCCTTCCCGGGGCAGATCTCCTCCCGGACGTCGGGATGGAAGATCTCGGCGCCGCCGCCCGGCATGGAATCGAGGCCGGCCGCCATCAGGCGCTTGAGCACTTCCTCGTTGGACAGGTTGTACTTCTCGGCGAAGAAATGGATCTCAACCCCGGTGAAGCACTTGAGGTGCACCTTCGGGAGGGCGGCCTTGAGGCTCCGGAGCATGGTCTCGTACCACTCGAAGGGATACTCGGGATGGAGGCCCCCGACGATGTGGATCTCGGTGAGGCCGGTCTTCGCGTGGGCTTCGACGGACTTCTTGACGATCTCCGCGTGGCTCAGTTCCCAGGCGCCCGCTTCCCCGGGAAACCTCGAGTAAGCGCAGAACTTGCAGGTCGTGGAGCAGACGTTGGAATAGTCGATGTGGAGGTTGATGTTGTAGTACGTGTCGTTGCCGTTGAGCTTCTCGCGGACGTGGTTGGCCATGGCGCCGAGGGTGAAGAGGTCCTGGGTCTCGAATAGCCGGACGGCGTCCGCCTCGGACAGGCGTTGACCCGCCATCACCTTGTCGTGAAGGTCTCGGATGGGGGATTGTTCCAGGTGCCGCTTCAGGACCACAACGCCACTCCTACGATGAGAAGGTAAAGGACCGCCACCCAGCCGTTGGTCTTCATCAAGGCGGGGTTCAGGCGAAAAGACGCCTCGTCCTTCCCTATTCCGAACCCATATTGGGTGCGGTGGAGATAGAACAAAACCCCTCCCAGCAGGGCCACTCCCGCGTAGTAAACCGTCGGGAATCGCAGTTGGGCGCCAAAACCGGAGAGGAATCCTAGCATAAGGGCATGGAGGATTCGAGAGGCCGCAAGGCTCCGTCGGACGCCCCAGGAAACAACCAGGGAATGCAGGTGGTGGGCCCGGTCGAAGGCCAGGTCCTGCGTGGCGTAGAGGATGTCGAACCCCGCCACGAAACAGAGGACCCCCGCCAAAAGCCAGAAGGGGGCCAACTCCACCCGGCCGGTGGCCGCGATCCAGGCCGCCACCGGGGCGATCCCCAGGGCCAACCCCAGGAAAAAGTGGGAGGCCCAGGTAAACCGTTTGGCGTGCGAATAGAAAAGCACCACCGCCAGGGCCGCGGGCGAGAGCTTCAGGCAGAGGGGGTTGAGTTGCCCGGCGGCCAGGACGAACAGGAGACCGGAGGTCCAGACCAGGACCCGGACCGTCCCCCGGCTCATGCGGCCCGAGGGGATGGGGCGGTACATCGTGCGGGGGTTCAAGGCGTCCACGTCGGCGTCCACCAGGCGGTTGTAGGCCATGGCGGCGGTTCGGGCCAGGACCATGCAAACCACCACCCAGAAGACCAGCGGGAGGGACGGGCGCCCGGCCGTGGCGGCCAGGAGCGCTGCCAGGGCGAAGGGCAGCGCGAACACCGAGTGGGGCAACACTACCAAGTCGCTGAATGTTTTCAACCACTTAATCAAGGCAATCTCCCCAGGAACCTCGTTGTTCACGAATCGATAAGCGAGCTTGGCGGAGATGGATCAGTTCGTTCATTTTCGGCTTAAAAGCCTGGTGAGCACGAGGAGGAACGTCACGAAACCAGTCGCCAAAATAAAGAGTCCACCCACCAAAAAATATTTACCGGTTTCAAACGTCATGCTCAGCTTTAATTGGCCATGATGAATCCCGATCGGGTCAAAATGCAACTTGCAAGCCCCACGATTCCAATCGTTCCGGAAGTGCAAACTCACCTTGCCGGGGCCCAAAGTGGTTTTCAGGAAAGGTTGGTCGGAATCCAGGGGCAGGACCGCGAGGGTCCCCTCCCCGTCGAGTTGCCCACTGACATCGACGGCCAGGTACTTCGCAGAATCCCCCCCTGGAACATTGAAATCCAAGACCACCGGTTTGGTCGCATCAGGAATGACTTGCCGGTCTTTCTTCGCTAAAACGCCGGCACCCAGCAGAATATAAAAAGTGATCAGGGTGAATCCAATGGACGCGAAGAGACTGATCGAGGCGTTTTCAATGACTGACAAACCGGTTTTCTCGCGGTAGCTTGTTTCCTCAAATCCACGGCTCTTCATGACCACCTCCTTGGTCCGCCCCCCTCGAGCTCAATCGGGGTTTTTCCAGCGTTTCGTGATGTCAGCGTCGATGCCGGCGTGGTCATACACCCGGGCCACCACGGTGTCGGCGATCTCCTCGGGGGTCTTGGGGTTGCCGTAGAAACTGGGGGTGGCGGGAATCACGTGCGCCCCGGCCAGGGTCAGGGTCTCCATGTTGCGGATCTGGATGAGGGACAGGGGTGTTTCCCTAGGAACCACAATAAGCTTGCGGCGTTCCTTGAGGAACACCTCGCCGGTTCGGGTCACCAGGTTGTCGGCGATCCCGTGTGCCAACTTGGCCAGGGTGGCGGTGGAGCAGGGGATGACCACCATCGCGTCAAAGACGTTGGACCCCGAGGCGCAGGGGGCCGTCAGGTCCATCTCATCCCATTCCTTCACCTGGGGCGGCAGGTTCAGCCCCCCCTCGTGGGACGCCACGATCCGGGCCGCCTTCGTCACGATGGCGTGCACTTCCCACTGGGCGTAGGGCAGGTGCTTGAGGAACTCCCGGGCGTAGATCGTGCCGGACGCGCCCGAAACGGACAGGACCAGTTTTTTACGGGGCCGATCCATCAGTTCGGCTTCTTCTTATAGACGTTCAGGCCGATCTTCTCGTCGCGCTCCGGCACCGAGATGTTGCCCTCGGTGGAGGCCACGATGATGGTCTTGCCGGACGCGGAGGGACCGTATTCCTTCGACAGGTCCACCTTGATGGTGAGGATGTTGCCTTCGACCTTCAGTTCGACGTTTTTCATCTCATCCCACCTTCACAGGATTATTCTGGTCTGGGTTGATGCCCTCTAAGGAGGCAGCCACCTCAGACAAAACCGATGCGTTTGCCGCCCTTTTCAGGAGCCGCCATCAACCGTTTGATCTCCGCGAAGACCATCTCGAATTGGGCGTCGTGTGTCCCAGATTTTCGTTCCAAGGATTCCAAGCGGCGAGCCAATTCCTTGTGGGTCGACAAGACCTCACGCAAACGGACGAAAGCGCGCATTATTTCGATGTTCACGCGGATCGCTTTTCGGCTCCTTAACACGGACGAGAGCATCGCGACGCCCTGTTCAGAAAAAGCGTAAGGTGCCGCCCTACGGGAACCGCCCCATCTTGAAATCACAGTTTGTGATTTCAAGATTTTAAGCTCTGATGGGTCCAATTGAAACATGAAGTCGGGCGGAAACCTGCTGAAATTACGTTTGACCGCCTGGACCAAGGCCCTGTTTTCAACCCCGTAAAGGTCGGCAAGGTCCGGACTCAACATGACCTTCATGCCCCTGAGAGTCCTGATCTTTCCTTCCAGGTGATGGGACAATACAGGAACCGCCATGAACCCCCCCATGAGTAAACCGGTTCCCTCTTCCGGTTGTTGGATCTATTTACTTCCGCGTCCCCACCAAGGATACCGCTATGCCCATGGTGCGGTTCTCGATTCCCACATCCTTAAAGGCGCACTTTTCCATGAGGGCCTTGAATTCCTGCACGCTGAGGAAGTTCTTGGCGGAGGTCGGCAGGTACTCGTAGGCCGCCGGGTCCTTGGAGATGGCCCCGCCCACCCGGGTCACCACATACTTCATGTAAAGGCCGTAAAACAGGTTGAGGAACCCGCCCTGGGGCTTGAAGAACTCCAGCACCACCAGCTTGCCGCCGGGTTTCAGGATCCGGGCGATTTCCTTGAGGCCCGCCTCGGTATTGTCCAGGTTCCTCACCCCGAATCCGCACATCACGGCATCGAAGGACATGTCGAGGAAGGGCATCTTGAGGGCGTCGGCTTCCACGAAGGTCACCCGTGCCGGGTTACCCCGGGTCTTGCCCTTGGCCAGCTTCAGCATCTCGGAGGAGAAGTCCACCATCACCACCTTGCAGTCCATGTCGTCGGTGACCATGGCCAGGGTGAAGTCCCCGGTGCCCGCGCAGAGGTCCAGGACCTGCTTGGGTTTGAACCCGTCCCGCAGGAGCTGTTTCACCGAATCCTTGCGCCACTGCTTGTCCTTGCCCATGGAAAGCTTCTGGTTCACCTGGTCGTACGTCCCCGCGATGCGGGAGAACATCTTCTTGATCTGTTCGCTCACGAAAATTCCCTTCGTTCGAAGTGTTGAAGCGAGGCATTTTGAACCACGGGGAAAACGTCCCGCGCTCAATCAACCTTCTAATGCCTGCGGGACAGTCCCGCCTTCCATATCATGGAAAGCGGGCGGGACGGATTTCACGGGGACGACAAAGCTTTGATTAAAGCTTACTTTTCCGTGCCCTCCGTGCCCTCCGTGACCTCCGTGGTGAAACGGTTTAAATCAGTTTGAACTTCTTTAGGATCTGCTCGGCCTTTTGCTCGGCTTCAGGGGTCATGAACAGCTCGTCGGGCCACTCCCGGTCGAAACCCTCTTCCTTCCACTTGCGGGTGGCGTCGAGGCCCATCTTGCCGCCCCAGCCCCAGGCCACGGAGGCGTGGTCCAGCACGTCCACCGGGCCGTCCACGATCACCACGTCCCGCTTCGGGTCGAGGCAGTTCCCCACCCGCCAGAGCACCTGGCGGTAGTCGTGCACGTCGGTGTCCTTGTCCACGATGATGATCATCTTGGACAACATCATCTGGCCCAGGCCCCAGAGGGCGTACATCACCTTACGGGCGTGGTGCGGGTACTGCTTGTCGATCGACACCAGGGCGAGGTTGTGGAAGATGCCGTCCACCGGCAGGTCCATGTCCACCACCTCGGGCAGGACCTTACGGAGGATCGGGAGGAACAGCCTCTCCGTGGCCTTGCCCAGGTAGCCGTCCTCCTGGGGGGGCTTGCCCACAATGGTGGCGGGATAGATGGGGTTCTTGCGGCGCGTCACGCAGGTCACGTGGAAGACCGGGTATAGGTCCGCCAGGCTGTAGTAACCCGTATGGTCCCCAAAGGGCCCCTCGAGCCGGCGCTCGCCCGGCTCCACGTAACCCTCGATCACGAAATCCGCGTCGGCGTTGACCGATAGGCCGATCGTCTTGCATTTCACCAATTCCACCGGCTTCTTGCGGAGAAAACCCGTGAAGAGGAGTTCGTCCACCCCATCGGGCAAGGGCGCGGTGGCGGCGTAGGTGAGGGCGGGGTCGCCCCCGAGGACCACGGCGACTTCCAGCCGCTTCCCCGCCTTTTCCGCCTTACGGTGGTGGGCGGCGCCGTGGTGGTGCACCTGCCAATGCATCCCAGTGGTCTTTTTGTCGAAGACCTGGACCCGGTACATTCCGATATTGCGGTCGCCGTTTTCGGGGTCATGGGTGTAGACGAGCGGCAGGGTGATGAAAGGGCCTCCATCCTGGGGCCAGCAGGTGAGGACCGGAAGCTTGGTGAGGTCCGGCTCGGTCTCCACCACTTCCTGGCAGGCGCCCCTGGACACCTCCACCGGGGGGAACTTCGCGATATCCGCGAGTTTGGGCAGCATCTTGAGCTTATCAAGCAGCCCTCCCGTAGGGGGCTTCATCTCCAGGAGCTCGCCGATCTCCTTGGCGCGTTCCTCCAGGTCCTCGACCCCGAGGGCCAGGCTCATGCGCTTGTAGGACCCGAAGGCGTTGATGAGGACCGGGAACTCGGACCCCTTGGGCTTCTCGAAAAGGAGTGCCTTGCCCCCGCCGGGCGACTTGGAGACCCGGTCGGTGATGGCGGTGATCTCGAGCTTAGGGTCCACCTCGTCCGTGATCCGGACCAGTTCCCCCCGTTTCTCGAGGAGTTTGACGAAATCGGCGAGCGAGTCGAAGGCCATGGGAATCCCTGGGAAGAAATCGGCCGGAGCCGGAAAGAGGCCGTATTTTACGATAACCGGGGGGAAAAGGCAGGGGATAACGACAGCCGTTGGCCGCTAGCCGCTGGCCGTTTGCTCTTAAAACCAAAGGATATACAGCGCTTGTGGATGATTCATCCACTTACCCGTTTTTTATCGCTTAAAAGCCAACGGCTAGCGGCTAGCGGCCAACGGCAGTTTTTTGCATTCTCCAACTCGCCACTACCCACAACAACCCGCCCAGGGATCCCACCGGCAAGAGCGTCACTCCCGGCTCCACGAAGGCCCATTGGACGAACAGCGCGTAGGCGCAGGCCCACCCCACGGCCACCAGGAATTGCTGGGTCCGGGCCGCGCCGGTTTGCCGGAAAGCCAGGACCGTCCCCGCCATGGTGAACCCCACCCCGAAGAGGTGGAGGTACGCCATGTGCTTGACCATCATCTCGGCGTCGCCGCCGCCCCGGGTCAGGAGCGCCAGCCAAACGAAACACCAGACGAGCAGCCAAAGGTTCGCCAAGAAAGCCAGGGTCCTCGCGAGAAAGGACGACCAGGGTTTGGGTGAGGTCGGGGAATACCCATAGAAGATCTCAGACCAGGCCGCCAGGAAGGGGAACCCGTAAAGGGGCAGGAGCACCGCGAGGCTCGCGGGCGAGGCGAACCAAGCGGACCTCAAGGGTTCCTGGGACAGGGAGCCGAGTGACGCCAGGAGCAGGAGGGTGCCGACCCGCCTGGTCCATTCCCAGGGGTTCATTCGACGGGCTCCCCGCGGGGCTTGTTCTTGACCGGGGGGAACGCGGCGGGGTAATCCACCCGCACCAGGAAAAGCCCCGTCGGGGGCAGGGTCGGCCCCGCCAGTTTCCGGTCGCGCGCCCCCAGGATGCCGGGAATCGCCCCGGGGTCGACCTTCCCCAGCCCGACGTAAACCAGCGTGCCCGTCAGGATGCGGATCATCTGGTGGAGGAATGAGACGCCGTAATACTCCAACAGGACGTTCGGGCCCTTTTTCGAGATCCGGATCCGTTTCAAGTCGCGGACCGGGTTCCGGTCACGGCCCGAGATGCCGCAGAACGAGGTGAAGTCGTGCCGGCCGACCAGATGCCGGGCGGCCTTCCGCATCTTCCCGAGGTCCAAAGGCCGCCGAAGGTGGTACACCCAATCCCGGTCGAAGACCGCGTAATCGTTCCGGTTGCGGATGACGTACCGGTAGAGTTTGGCCTTGGCGTGGTAGGTGGCGTGGAAATTCTTCGGGACGACCTGGGCCCGCGTCACCCGCAGTGCATGGGGCAGGACCTGGTTCAGGACCAGGCCCAACCGGGCGGGACCGAGTCGGGAGGTCGTGTTGAAATTGCAGGTCTGGCCCAGGGCATGGACCCCGGCGTCGGTGCGGCCCGCCACCAAAAGGGACACGGGATGCCCGCAGACCGCCGAAAGCTTTTCTTCCAGGACACCCTGGACCGTGGGCTTCCCGGGTTGGCGCTGCCAACCCTTGAACGGCGTCCCGTCATAAGCGACCGTGAGCCGGAAATTCCGCTCGGGCCGGTTATTTGCGGGTGCCAAACGTTCCACCCTTGGACAAGGCGTCGACCAGGCTCAGGCCCTGTTGGGCGTCGGGGAGCTGGGGCGCGATTTGCTGCGCGGTCTGGAAGGCTTGGCGCGCGCCTTCCAGGTTGCCCCCCCCGAGCATGGCCTGGCCCATCCGGACATAGCCGTAGGGGTTGTTGGGTTCAATCTCCAGGGCCTTCTGGGAAGCCGCCAAGGCCGCCGGGGCGTTTTGGAGGGCCAGGTAGGCGTCCGCCATCATGATGTAGATCCGGCCCCAGGTCTGGGGTTGGCGGTATTTGAGCGCGTTCTCAAAGCACCAAAGCGCCAAGACCGGCATGCGGTTGGAGTGGAAGAAATAGCCCGAGAAGTCCAGGCCGATCCCATAGGAATCCTTCATCACGTCCGTGTACTCGTCCCAATAGCCCCGGTCGGGCGGATCCAGGCTGCGGAGCCGGTACGAACCCCAGAGCAGGTTCATGCGTTCGGTGGTCAGGGGATAGCCCATCCCCTTAGTGTTGGTGATGCGCCACATGAACCCCTCGGGCATGGCGGGGTTTTGGTCCCGCATCCAGGGGGCCGTGAAGATGTTGGTGAAGTAGAAGGACTTCTCCTGGGCGTGGAACTTGATCATGTCCTGGACCACGGTCTGGGGCCGGACATCCGGGCCCACGGGCACTTCCAGGAAAGGGTATTTCTCGAAGAGGGGATTCCGGTACCAGTCATAGGGGATCAACTGCATGGTCAGGCTGGCCACCTCGGGCCGCTTGCCCAGGACGTACTGGAAATACCAGAGCGGGAGGATGTCGATATCCCCGTTGCAGAGGATGACCCCGTTCCGGTCCACGGAACGCAGCATATTCTGGCCGTAATCGTAGGCGCTGACGTACCGGCTTTGGTCGGTCCGTTGCCAATTGAGGGAAAGGGTGACCGAACCCATCGACAGGAGGACCGCCGCCACCACGGGCCGGGCCAAGGGCCCCGTGAAGGCCACCGTCAAGAATTCGCCCAGGGCCGCCAACCCCGCCGCCGCGAAGAAGGCGAAGCTCATGTAGATCGGGGTGAAGAAGTTGTCCAGGGTCCACTGGTAACCCTCCGCCGGGTTATTGAAGATCATGATGCCGGTGAAGAGCAGGACCGCCACCATGCCGAAACCCAGGGCCAGGGTCCGGCGCCGGTTCCACATCCAGACCACGCCGGCGACGGCCAGGAAAAACACGACATAGCTGAACAAGGACCCAAACTGGTCGTGAAACTCGAGCCAGAAACGCTTCAGGTTCCGGGTCAGGGTGGCCAAGGAACGGGGGTCGCCGATGTTGCTGTACCCCTTCCGGATCACGGTTTCCCACAGGCGGACCAAGTTCTCGGGGTTCCACCAGCTCACCACGGGGTGTTGGTGGGCCCGGATCGCGAGGAAAACGTAGGGGGTCAGTCCCAGGATCATGCCGCTCCCCGCCCGGACCACATCGACCGCCTCGAAGACCTGCAGCAGGAGGAACACCGACACGGGACCCAACCCGATGAGGAATGCCTTCCCGATCATCATGATGAAATGGACGAGGGCGTTGCCTTGGTTGGGATCCACCGGGCCCGTCAGGAAGGCCACCGCGGAGACGAAAAAGAACGCGCCGAACATCAGGAGGGAGGTGGGCTTGAGGGCCTCATCCTTCAACGCGAGGGGTTCCACCCTGTTTTGGACCGTGAACAACAGCCAAAGGTAGGCCGGCACCAGGATGATGAGGTTGGGCCAATGGTTGGAAAGGCTCAAGCCGAGGAGGAAACCCACCATGATGAGGGACTTCGGGGCCCAGCCCCGGTGGGCCATGCGGAGCACGCAGATGAGGATGGCCAGCGTCAGGAAGGTGTTCAGGGTGTAGATGCCGCCCTTGGCGCCCCCCGCCTGGAACCAGTGTTGGTAGGAAAAGGCGAAAAGGAGGGACCCGGCGAAAGCCGCCACGTCCCCCACCCAAAGGGGCGCCACTGTGGGGTCCGCGAGGCCCTTGCCCAGCGTTTCCCGGAGCACCCGCTTCAAAAGGACATAGAACATCGAGACCGAGATGGCGCCCATCCACATGGAGGCCAGGGTCACCCGGAACATCGGCTGGCCGAACGGGAACAGGATGTTGTTGAGCTTGCCCCAAAGGGCGTGGAGCGGGTAACCCGGGGAATGGCTGATGGTCAGTTGGGTGCAGACCAGGATCGTCTCACCCGAGTCGTTGATGTTGAAGGACGCGCAATGGGTCCGGAGATAAAGCTGGAACACCAGCAGGAAGAGGGCGTAGGGGATCCACATAGGTTGACCCAAACCTCCGGTCGTGAGGGCTTCAGGTATTAACGTTCGGCTGATCAGACCCCGGTGGGACCCAAGCCGGGGTCCCCAAGTTCCACGGGGCCCTTTCCGGGCCCCCGGGGAGGGCTATTGAACCACAGGATTCGCCCGGCCCCATCCAAAAAAGAAGGGGGCGGCCGGACAGGCCGCCCCCCAAATCACATTAATTCCAGGCCCTTCCGTCCCTCAGGCGTCGGCCTTCAAGGCCGCCAAGGCGGGGGCGTAATCGGGTTCCAAGGTGATCTCCGGCACGTATTGCACGTGCTTGAGGGTGCCGTCCTTCCCCACCACGAAGAGCGCGCGGGACTCGAGGCGCAGTTCCAGGATATGGGTGCCGAAGGCGTCCCCGAAGGACAGGTCTTTGTGGTCGGAAAGCGTGGTGATCGTCAGGCCCTCCGCGCCGCAAAAGCGGCCTTGGGCGAAAGGCAGGTCCGCCGTGACGGTCACGATGGCCGCCGAGGGGCCCAGGTCCTTCAGTTCCTGGTTGAACTTCTTGGTCTGGATCGCGCAGACCGGGGTGTCCAGCGAGGGCGCCACGGACAGCAGGAGGGTCTTTCCACGGTAGGCGGCCTGGGTG
>Ga0265338_10005381_pt1 | contig 16726 bp, 16 predicted proteins | sample 42126metaG_FD_193579 | JGI IMG/M metagenome (GOLD analysis project Ga0265338, IMG submission 193579) | Rhizosphere microbial communities from Carex aquatilis grown in University of Washington, Seatle, WA, United States - 4-21-26 metaG | ecosystem: Host-associated > Plants > Roots > Rhizosphere... | reverse complement strand
GCGACTTCATGGGTTCTGGCGCCATGTCGTACCATGGTGACCGCTGCCATCCGGACTCGAGCGATATTGGGGTTAGATGTGTATGCCATGTTCATTAGCTCACTCTGGTGAAGTGATGCAAAGCTATTGAACCATTACGTAAATATTGACGTAATAGCTTAATTAGTATATTATAGCCTCATTCTACAGACCTATTCGCACCTCACAATCGAGGAGTTTCCATGCAGTATGCATCAAGCTCACCTGCACGATCACAGGTGGACTTCAACATCCTGACCGAAGTCGAAACAGGCGACACGCTCCAAACCCGCTTCAAGACCGAAGGTCTGATCGGAATCACTTACCTGCTCGGCATGATCCATCACGGTCTGGTGACAGCTACCAAAGATTTTCTCACTTTGCTCGCCGTCGCCGAAAGTGGCTACTGGGACGAAGACGTCAACCGCTATGTCACCTTGGAGGTAACGAATGCCTTCGACCAGAACTGGTTCGCCGACCGACTGCGTGATCACATCGACTCGCTCGAGATCAAGTCGCGTCGTCGCCCGCTGGTCGACACCACCGCGCTGTCTCAGAACGAAACCGTCTTCAGCTTCCGCTTCCAGCCGCGCGATTTCAACGGCCTCGCCGAGTTGCTCGTACTCAACGAGACGGGAGTCATCACGCTCGACGACTATGAGAAGTTCGAGAGGGCATTCCTCATCGAAGACTGGGAAGGTCACGGACGTGCCGGCGAGTTTACCAGTCACCTCCTCAGTCAAGACACCATGGAGTATCTCGAGTACTTCCTGGATCACGTCGCACCTCACCTCGAGATGCTTCGGAATTAGTCATGCTCCTGCAGTTACACCCTCACAAGGTGGGCATCGCGCCCTCTTCGTGAGGGTGCTTTGTTTTTGGACTTATTTCTTTGGGTTTACAGGCGTCGCTACTTTTGGCGCCACTGCCGTGATGCGCACAGCTTCCTCGCCCACTAGGTCGCGCAGCTGATCACAAAGCGCTTCGGTAATAGTGACGGCAAACGGCAGCTTGATGGTCTTCTTGTGACCGTTGCCGACCAGCATGTAGACCGCGCTGGCACCTGGCTTCGCCTCGAGGGCGTGTTTGACTGCCACCAAACGTGCACTGTCCGGCAGTTGCTCGAAGCTGAGGATGATATTGTGCTCGGCGCCGAAGACCTCGATCTCGGCGGCCTTGGCCGGTGGCTTGGTGTAGCGCGCAGCCTTGACCGGATCGATGGCAGCGGCCTTGTCGACCATGATCTTAAGCTCATCGCCAGGTTTGCCATCGCGGCCACGGGTGCTGAGCTTGCCACGTACCTCGATGATGGTATCCGTCTGCCAGAGGTCGGGATTGAGTTCATAGGCGCGAGGGAAAACCACCAGCTCGATGGCATCTTGCTTGTTCTCCAGCTGGACGAAGGCCATGGTCTGGCCGGCCTTGGTGGTGATCTTGCGGATGGCGGTGATCATACCGCCGACGTGCATCGACTTGCCTTCGTCGGCCGCGGTCAGCGAGCTGATTTTGGTCGTCTTGTGCGCCAGGTAGTTGTCGAATTCGTCGAGCGGGTGCTTGGAGATGTAGAGACCGAGCAATTCCTTCTCCCAACTGAGGCGCTGACGAGCGTCGGTGGCACTGGGAGCCGAGTCGAGTTGTAAGGCCGGCACTTCGTCGGTCATACCCAGGCTGCCGAAGATGTCGATCTGGCCCGACAAGGCGTTCTTGTGCACGCGCGTTGCGTAAGCCGAGATCTTGTCGGCATTGTAGAGCAGGACGTCACGATCGAGTAGCGAATCGAAACAGCCGGAGTTGATCAAGCTCTCGAAGGTCTTGCGATTAAGCACGCTCGGATCGACGCGGCGGGCGAAATCCTCGATGTTTTTGTACGGCCCATCAGTATCGCGCGCCGCTAGAATCGCCTCGATCGGGCCGTGGCCGACGTTTTTGATCGCCGACAGGCCGAAGCGGATGTGGTGCGTCTCGGGCACGACTGCAAACTCCGAGAAACTCTCGTTGATGTCCGGTGGCAACAGCTCGATACCCATCTTGCGGCACTCGGCCACTTCGATGGCGATGCGATCGAGATCGCCGTAATCGCTGGTCATCAGCGCCGCCATCAGCGCGCTCGGGTAATGCGCCTTGATATAGGCCGTCCAAAACGAGATGAGCGCGTAGCAAGCCGAGTGGCTTTTGTTGAAGCAGTAATCAGCGAAACCCTCAAGCTTCTTCCAGAAATCGGCCGCAAACTCCTCACTGACTCCCGAAGTCTTGACCGCGCCGTCGATAAACTCGGCTTTCATCTTCTGCATGACGTCGTGCTTCTTCTTGCCGATGGCCTTACGCAGAGTGTCGGCCTGGCCACCAGTCAGTCCGCAGAGATCCTTGGCGATCTGCATGACCTGCTCCTGGTAGACCAGCACGCCGTAGGTGCCTTCGAGGGCAGCTTTCATATTGGGGTGGTCGTAAGTGACGGCGCTGCGGCCGCGTTTGCGCGCCACGTAATCGTCGGTCAGTCCAGCCGTCAGCGGACCCGGCCGGTACAGCGCGCCCATGGCGATGATATCGTCGAAACGATCCGGTTGGAGGTCGCGCAGATACCGCTTCATGCCGGCCGATTCTAGCTGGAAGATGCCGGTGGTGTCGCCGCGAGCCAGTAACTCGTAGGTCTCGACGTCGTCCAGTGGCAGCTTGGAGATGTCGATGTCCTGGCCATAGACTTTCTTGATGATGCGCAGGGCGTTCTTGACTATAGTCAGGTTGGATAGGCCGAGGAAGTCAAACTTCAGCAGACCGATCTCTTCGATCGGCGTCATCGAGTACTGGGTGGCGATACCGCCCTTGCTGGCGCGCGTCAGCGGAGCCGACTCGACGATCGGGTCGCGGGCGATAACGACGCCGGCGGCATGGGTGCCGGCATTGCGAATGGTTCCTTCGAGCCGCATGGCGATGTCGATGACCTCGCGAGCTCGCGGATTATTCTTGTACTCGGCAGCTAGCTCGGGCGCAAATTTGTCCGGATCGGCACCCTCCAGACCGACCGATTCGCGCAATGGGATGTGCCGGCCTTGGTTTGGTGGCGGGATGAGTTTGGCGATGGCGTCGATCTCGGCGTAGCTGAAGCCGAGCACCCGACCGGTATCACGGACGGCGTTGCGGGCAGCCATGGTGCCAAAGGTGATGATCTGGGCGACCCGATCTTGGCCGTATTTCTCGGTGACATACTCGATGACTTCTTCACGGCGGTCGTCGGCATAATCCATGTCGATATCTGGCATCGAGATGCGCTCAGGGTTGAGAAAACGCTCGAAGAGCAGGTCGTATTTGATCGGGTCCAGATCGGTGATGTTGGTGGTATAAGACACGATCGAGCCGGCCGCCGAGCCGCGACCAGGGCCGCAGACGATGCCGTTATTCTTCGCCCAGTTCATCATGTCGGCCACGATCAAGAAGTAGCCGGCGTAACCCATCTTGTCGATGATGCTGAGTTCATAATCGATCCGTTCGATGATCTCGGGCGACAACATCGGCTTGGCTTTGGTTTCGTCCATCAGGGTGATGTCCTCACGAGCGACTTCGCCATAACGCCAAGCGGCGCCTTGATAAACTAGTTGGCGGAGATATTTCTGCTCGGTCTGACCGTCGGGTACCTCGAACTTGGGGATCAAGATGCCACCGAGCTCGATAGTCAGATCGCACATCTCGGCGATGCGCACGGTGTTTGCAACCGCCTCAGGCACATCGGCGAATTTCTCGGCGAAGGTCGCACCGTCGTGCACCGACAGGTCCATCTCCATCTTCATGCGATTGGTATCGTCGAGGGTGGTGCCGGTCTGGACGCAGAGCAAGATCTCGTGCGGATTGCGATCCTCGGCGTTCGTGTAATGCGCGTCACCGGTAGCTACCAGCGGTATACCCAGCTCGGCGGCGATTTGCTTGAGGGCATCGTTGTGGCGGCGTTGTGGTTCCCATTCCAGATGCGGCTGCATCTCGAGGTAGTAATGGTCGGGGCCGAAGACATTTTGGTACCACCGCGCGATCTCGCGAGCGCCGTCGAGGTCGCCGTTCATGATCTTGCTACCAACTTCGCCGCCGACACAACCAGACAGGCAAATCAAGCCGTCTTTGTACTGCTCGAGCAAGGCATGATCGATCCGCGGCTTGTAGTAGAAGCCGTCGAGGTTGGCGATCGAGCTGAGCTTCATGAGGTTCTTGTAACCGGCATGATTCTGGGCCAGTAGGATGAGGTGAAATGGGTTGCGATCCTCGGCCGAGTCCTTGTCGGTATGGAGACGCGGTGCGACGTAAGTCTCGATGCCGATGATCGGCTTGATGTCACGGGCGGTGGCTTCCTTGTAGAAATCAATGGCGCCAGACAGCGTGCCATGATCGGTGATGGCGACCGCCTTCTGGCCGAGCTCTTCGACACGATCGAGCAAAGGCTTGATCTTCTGCAAGCCGTCGAGTAGCGAATAATGGGTGTGGTTGTGGAGGTGCACGAAATCGACGGTTTTTGGAGCCGTTTTTGGTGCCTCAGGAGCCGATTTCTGCATTTTTTGCGTTTTTGCCGACGCTTGATCCTGCGATGTGACCGTTGAGTCTGCCGCCATTCCCACCTCTTAGTTGTTATACTTAATTATAGCACTTCATAATGTTGAGGGACGGATTTCGGGCCTGGATTATTGCGATTCAGTTTGTCTTCGATCGAGCGGCATCACGAATTTGACTAAAGAGATGGCCGATCCAAGGTATGCCACCAAGATAACGAGCTGCCAGCCCGAGCAGAATCAACACTGCGGCCGCGCCGACTACTCCGCCGGCACCAGCCATGACACCGCTATAGAAACGTAGCCAAGCGATTCGTCGCGGGCTATTTAGCAAGTCGACCAGATCATCGATCGCGATGACCGAACCACTGCCGGATAGTTTCTGTAATTCTGCGGCCCGTTTACTTCTTGGCATCGTCTTTGAGCGTCTTCTTGACCTCGGTGCCAGTCTCGACAGCCAATGTACCGGCCTGCGACAATTTCTTGCCGAGTACGCGATCCAAGTCTGCAGCCATTTTCTTGCTCTCGTCGAGCAGACGCATGGCTTCTCGCTTGGTCTCAGTGCTGATTTGACCACTCTTGCCGAAGCCACTGCGAGCGAATGTCAGGATCTCGTCCTTCAAGACGATGGCGTGATCAAGTAGTTCCGACAAGTCTTTGCCAGTAGCATCAGAGAAATCCTTGACTCGATGCTCAATTTCTTTGATCTGGCGGTCGAGCTGGTGGCTGGCAGTCTGCATGGTGCGGACGAGTTGCGCGCGGGTCTCGCGGCCAGCTTGTGGCGCGAAGAGTACGCCGGCAATGGCGCCAATTGCACCGCCGAGAGCCATGCCTAGCGCAGTGCCTTTCAGGAATCCTTTGCGTTCTTGGTCGTGTTGGTTTTCTGTCATCTTACTTCCCTCTCCGTTTCTGTTTATTTTTGTTTATGAAGCGTGTCACGAAGTTGGCGACGTTGACCGGATCGACGATCGACGATTTGACCTCATCGACCATATCGGCCACGTGCTCGACGCTGTCGCGGGTGCGATCAGCTATCTGGCGAACCCGTTTCATGATCGTCACTACCAGCACCGTCAAGACGATCGTGAAGATCAAGAGCAAAAACGTCGCGAAGGCTACGATTACCAAGAGAATTTGTTCGAGTACAGTCATGAGGCAGATCTCCTTTTCCTTATTCTAAGCTTTTTGTGCTGTCTCGTGAAGCTCTGACCACGTTCGAACAAAATCCAGCCGGCCTTGTCGATGACAGAATTTGGCACGACGTGGATTTGACCATCGGCGCCACGAATGCGCGTGTGACGCAGATCGATAGCTTCGACTACCCCATCGGCGATTTTGCCAATGACTTGGATGTGATCACCGACATTGAAATCGTGGTCTTTGGCAAGGGTAAGGCCGCCGATGACATCAGCGACCGCCGCCGCGCCGCCTTGCGACAGACCGAGCACCACGAATGCGAAGGAGCCAGTCAGGGCCAGCGCGACGTTGTTGAGGCCCATCTCTTGGAGTAAGGCGATAACGAGGAAGACCCACAGCGCTACATCTGTCAGTGATGAAATAACCGATTGCAGCCCTCTCGGCAAACTGGTCAGCGATAACGCTTGGCGGATGAGATATGACAGCACTCGTATAGCCAAGATCCCTAGCATCAACACGATGATGGCAATTGGAATCCGTGGCAATATGTGATTGATAGAATTTATGATTGGCCGGGTGGTGTCTTTGATGTGGTAGCTGATTGTTGTGCTCATGGTTGTCGTTTCGGCAGTTATTGCTTTTCCTGTAGTAATTTTCGCATAAGCGCGTTGGCTTTACCAGGATTGGCTTGACCGTGTGTCTGCGCCATGACTTGACCGACCAGAAATCCGACCGCTCGTTCTTTACCGGCCGCGAAGTCGGATTGGGCTTGCGGGTTGGCGTCGATGACCTGGCGGATGATCTTCTCGAGCTCGGCATCATCGGAGATCTCGCCGGCTGCACTGGTCGCAATCTCGGCTCGACGGTCTGTCGCCACGATGAAGCTCGGCACCAACTGGCGGGCTTTTTGGCTGCTGAGCGAACCATCGTGCGATGCCTGTGCCAGCGCCGCCAAGTTCGTAGCTGCCGTGGTGATGATCGCCAAGTCAGGTTTGTTCTCATCCATCAGCTTTTGAAGCGCTTGGGCACTGGCGATATCATTATCCAGCCAGTTGCTGATAATGGCGGCAATCGGCCCATCCGACTCTTGTTTTACGATCTGCACAATGGCCATTTTTGCTTTGTCTAAGGCACTTTTTGGCAGCTCGTTGAAGGCTGTTTGGTCGACTATCGACCGCTGCGGCGCAATCATCTCCTCGGTTATAACCAGCGGCGGCAGGTCCGGCTCCGGGAAGTAGCGATAATCATGAGCGTCTTCCTTGCTGCGCTGCGAGAATGTGATGCCACGGGCATCATTGTAACCGCGCGTTTCTTGTACAATCTTACCACCGCCATCGAGCAACTCAGTCTGGCGTTTGATCTCATAGTGGAGCGCTTTCTCGGCGAAACGAAATGAGTTGAGGTTCTTGAGCTCGACTTTGGCACCTAGTTTGCTCGGATCAGAGTCGGGGCTGATACTGATATTGAGATCAAATTTGAAGTTGCCCTGCTCCATGTTGCCGTCGGTCACACCCAGAGCCATGGCGATGCTGTAGACCTGCTGGAGGTAAGCGCGGGCCTCGGCTAGCGAGTGCATGTCGGGCCGTGACACGATCTCGAGTAGCGGTGTGCCACCACGATTGTAGTCGACCAGACTGTAATCCTTGTCCGGCGGGTGGATCAACTTGGCGGCATCTTCCTCGAGATGGGCACGCTCGATGCCGATCTTGAGTGGCTTACCCTCGGTCTCGATCTCGACCCAGCCGTCACGGACGATCGGCTGATCGAACTGGGTGATCTGATAACCCTTCGGCAGATCGGGATAGAAGTAGTTCTTGCGATCGAATTTGGTCTGCTCGGTGATTTGAGCATTGAGACCGAGGCCGAGCAAAATCGCGCGTTCGATGGCGCCGCGGTTGATGGTCGGTAGCGTGCCCGGGAAACCAAGGCAGATCGGGCAGATGTTGGTGTTTGGCGCGGCGCTGCGGCTGTCATTGTCACAAGCACAAAACATCTTCGAAGCCGTGTTGAGCTGGCAGTGGATCTCGACGCCGATGGTTGGGTAGTATTTGGGAGAGATCGGTTTGGTGTTGGTTGCTGGTCGTTTCGACGCGCTCATAACTTGACTCCCAAGTCGCGAATGGCTTGGCCGAGGTCAGTGACGGCGTGCTCGACTTGCTGCGGCACGAGATCGTAGCCGACTTCGTGGACGATGGCGTTGCGCAGTTTGTGCGCCCGCCAGACAGACTCGCGACGGGTGAAATTGCTGTCGGCGTTCTTCAGCCGCTCAGCCATGGTGGTGCCGCGATAACCGCGACCGCGCAGGACATAGTCGAGCAGTTTGTCGGCCTCGATGAGGGAATTCTTCATGCCACTGGCTGATTTCTGCTGCGCACGGATGTCGGTCCAGCGGGTGCGGACGAGTTCGAGATCGAGCGTCGGCTTCTGGCCGTCACGGCCGCCGCCACGCTTACCGCCGGTCTTGACGCCGGTCAGCATGAGCAGCATCGCCACGCCAGCGATCAAGACGATAGCCAATCCGATGCCGATCATAGCTCTGGCCTCGCCGTCGAAACGTGTGGCGACTCAGCGCCCGATTCCTCGGCCTCAGATTCGAAAGCCCGCGCCACCGCCAGTAATTCGTGCTCGCCGCGCTGGGCCGCCATGATTTGCAAACCCACCGGCAGACCCTCGATCTCGCCAGCTGGCATCGAGATGGCCGGTACACCCGCCAAGTTGGCCGCCACGGTCATGATATCGTTGAGGTACATGGTGACCGGGTCGTGATTCTCGCTGCCCAGTGCGAAGGCCGGCGCCGGCGTGGTTGGTCCGATGAGGACGTCGACCTGCTCGAAAGCCTGCATGAAGTCCTGGCAGATGAGCGTCCGCACCCGCATTGCCTTCTGATAATAGGCTTCGTAGTAACCGGCCGACAGCGCGTAGGTGCCGATCATGATGCGACGCTTGGCCTCGGCGCCGAAGCCCTCGGCGCGCGATTGCAGATAGGTCTGCGTCAGATCGGCGGCCGTGGCTTGGGCCGAGTGCCCATATCGGATGCCGTCGTAGCGGCTGAGATTGGAGCTGATCTCAGATGGCGTCAAGACGTAATAAGCCGCCAAGGCCAACTTCAAGCTCGGCAAGCTGACGGTGCTAACCTCGGCACCGTGAGCACGCAGGAATTCGACATCTTCTTCAAAGACAGCTCGGTTGGTGTCGTCGAGGCCTTCGAGATACTCGGCGATCAGGCCGATTTTGCGACCTTTGAGGCCATCTGGCGAGGTAGAACGAGAGAATTGATAATCGTCGACTTCGATGGTGGTGGCATCGTGCGGGTCGCGGCCGGCGATGGCCTCGAGTACTATCGATGCATCGTCGGCGCTTCGAGCAATCGGACCAATGCAATCGAGCGAGCTGGCCATAGCCACGACGCCATAGCGACTGACCACACCATAAGTCGGCTTCAGTCCGACCACGCCGCAGAAGGCCGCCGGCTGGCGGATGCTGCCACCCGTGTCGGTACCGAGACTGAAGAGACCGACGTCCGCCGCCACCACGGCCGCCGAACCGCCCGAGCTGCCGCCCGGTACGCGCTTGAGGTCATGCGGATTGTGCGTCGGGTGATAAGCCGAGTTCTCAGTGCTGCCGCCATGACCGAATTCGTCTTGGTTAACCTTGGCCAGCAAGATGGCACCGACGGCTTCGAGTCGGTCGATAACGGTAGCTGAATACGGCGGCATGAAACCTTCGAGGATTTTACTAGCAGCCGTGGTAGCTGTACCGCGGGTCAGGAACATGTCTTTGGCGGTGTACGGGATGCCCTCGAGCAGGTGAATTTTTTCGGGATGGCCGGTTTTGCGCTTAGCGGTGATTTGGGTGTCGATGTCGGCGGCACGTTTGAGCACGGCGGCTTCATCGACACGGGCTAAAACCGCTTGGATCTTGGGGTCGATTTCGGCGAGTCGTGCCAGGTAATATTTCGTCAATTCGGAGGCGGTCAACTTGCCCTCGACGAGTAGGTCGTGGGCTTGGCGGATGGAGAGATAGCTGAGGTTTGTGGTGTTTTTGTCGCTCATTCGAGGATCCGCTTTACTTTGACGAAGCCTTTTTCGACGGCTGGAGCGTTTGCTAGCAAATCATTGCGCGAGATCTCACAAGGTCGCACCTCATCGGGTCGCAAGACATCGATCAAGCCAGTTACTTGACTGGTGACCTCGACATCGGTGGTATCGGTGGTCTGCAAGACGTCGACGAATTCGAGGATAGCGCCGAGCTGCGTACTCATGGCGCCGAGCTCGTCATCGCTCAGGCCGAGCCGCGCCAGATTGGCGATGCGCCGGACTTCGTCTGTGGAGAGTTTTGCCATCATCCCATTATATCAGGTACGGATCGGTTTCGGATAATATTGACAATTAGCACAATTACTGTATGATAAACACGATCTTGAATTCCGCACCTTTCTATATGAAGAGGAGTAACTCGTGAGAAAAAAGTATTGGGGAATCGGCCATCTGTATCACGTCCGCGGCCAACGTGATGCGATCAGCCCGGTAACGATTTATTGGCAAGCACGACGGCCTCGGTTGATGGCTATCTGGTACGCCAGTCGATTTATCAGTCGTGCCGACCCAAACTCAGCTCATCGACTCGAAGTCTGGAAAAAAGGCGAATGGCAGCTAGTCGAATCTTGGAAAGGCGACATAAAGGTTCCCAAACAAGACAAAGCGTCCGGGAGGCGATGATGTTTCGGGAACTACCTGAACTGTCAGTCAACGAGCGCAAGCTATATCGGTTGACACAAAGTTTCTATGCCTTCGAACCAAGCGGCTGGCAAGCCGACAACATGACCCTAGTCAAGGAAAAGGTTCGTTGGAATATATATCTTATGTCGGCCGAATCGGCGCGTCGCAAAGTAGCGCGTTGGAGGCGGCGATATCTCGACATACACTTCATGACAGACGCCAACCAACTCTACCTGACACTCGAAGTGTATTCAGACATATACGGCTGGGAGCTGATAAGTACATAGTGAATTCAAGCAGATCTACAAAACCCGGCGTGGCTACTCAGCTACGTCGGGGTTTTTCTTTGGTCGGCAAATGCCAGAAATCGCGAAAATCACGCAATCATCTTCAGAAAGGCCGTTTCATCGAGAATCTTCACGCCTAGCTTCTCGGCTTTGGCAAATTTACTACCAGGCTCGGCGCCGACCACCAAGTACGACGTCTTCTGTGACACCGAATTGGTGACATTACCGCCTCGTGCCTCGATCTGCTTAGCCGCCTGCTCGCGACTCATCGAGTCAAGTGTGCCGGTGATCACCCAGGTCGTATCGGCGAATTTACCTCCAGTGTTTGCCTGCTCGCGTTCAACTTCAACGCCAGCTTTCACCAGCTCGCGAACGAGCTGCTGGTTCGCCTTCGCGGCCAGCCACTGGCTCATGCTCTGCGCCACCACGGCGCCGACACCGTCGATGTCACTCAGCTCGGCCTCGGTAGCGGTCAGGAAATGATTCAGGCTCTTGAAATGTTTGGCGATGTCGCGAGCCGTTTTGGCACCGACATGCCGGATCCCCAGGGCGTATATAAACCGCCCGAGAGTCACCCGCCGATGTTCGCGGATCGAAGCAATCAGATTATCTGCCGACAGATCGGCGAAGCGCTCCTGACCGAGCAAATCCTCCCGCTTATCTATCAAGCGAAAAATATCGACCGGCGACTCGATCAAGCCCACTTCCATCAGCTGTGCTAGCGTCTTCTCCCCCAGCCCCTCGATGTCGAAGGCCGCCTTGCTGACGAAGTGAATCAGCTGCTGCCAGCGCACCTCGCCACTGCCGAGATCAACCAACCGTGCCACCGCCTCGCCCTCCGGCCGAGCCACCCGGACACCGCCGACCTGGCGTGGCATCCGAAACTTGCGCTCGCGGCCCGTCCGCAGCTCGACCAGCGGTCTGACCACTTCGGGGATGACATCACCTGCCTTCTGGATGATGACCGTGTCGCCGATGCGCAAATCCTTGCGGGCGATTTCGTCTTCGTTGTGCAAAGTCGCCCGCGCCACCGTGCTGCCGGCCACGACCACTGGCGTCAAGACGGCGTAAGGTGTCACCGCGCCGGTGCGGCCGATGCTGACGCGGATGTCTTCGAGCACGGTGGTGGCTTGCTCGGCGGGATATTTGAAGGCTACGGCGCCGCGCGGGGCTTTGCCGGCAACTCCTAATCGCGCGAAGTCAGTATTTGAATTGACCGTGATGACCAGACCATCAGTCCGAAACGGCAGCTTCTTGCGGCGCTCTTCCCAAGCTCGGTGATAGACTAGAATTTGCTTTAGATCAGGCAAAATCTGGCTATTTGCATCGACCTTGAAACCAAGCTTGTGTGCGAGCTCATGCTCATCCTGGTGAGTCTGCAGCTCCGGCAAATCGAGCTCGATACTGTAGGCAATAAATTCGAGACCGCGACCGGCCGCCACACTGGGATCCAGCTGGCGGACACTGCCGGCGCCAGCATTGCGTGGATTGGCGAACAGCGGCAGGCCCTCGGCGGCGCGCTGGCGATTGAGCGCTTCGAAAGCCTTGACCGGGAAGACGACCTCGCCGCGAATCTCGAAATGCCGATAAATCTCGGGGGATACCGCGCGGCCGCCATTCTTCACCCCCCGCACGAGCTCGGCCGGCACCGTCTTGATCGTGCGCACCGTGTGCGTCACGTCCTCGCCGACCGCGCCGTCGCCGCGTGTCACCGCCTGGACGAATTTGCCGTCGACGTAGACTAGCCGCATGGCCAAACCATCCATCTTGAGCTCGCCGAAGTACTCGAGCTTGGATTTGCCGAGCAGCTTGTGCACTCGCTTCTCCCAGGTGACCACTTCGTCTTCGTTGAAGACGTCTTGGAGTGATAGCATCGGCGACGGATGAGGCACGCGAGCAAACTTGGCGCTGGCCTCGCCGCCCACCACTTGGGTCGGTGAATTAGCCGTCCGCAGATCTGGAAACTGCGCCTCCAGATCGCGCAGTTCATTATTCAGGCTGTCATAAACCGCGTCCTCGACACTGGGTCGATCGGCCACATAATACTCATGCCGATAGCGCTTGAGTTGCCGCCGCAGTTGGGCAGCTCGCCGTTTAGCTTGCTCCTTGGTCATTGCCGCTGGTCATTTGTGCTTGAGAGCTTTGCAAATTGACAAACAAGTTGGTGGCATAAATCGTCAGAATCGGGATGGTGACCGCTAGGAGCAGACCGTTTACCACGCCGATGGCGATCGAATTGCGCCCGATCGCGGGAATGTGACCGAAGAGACTGAGAATCGCACCGGCCAACAAGGCCGCCACCACGAAATACGTCAGATAGCTGAGAGCCAGGTGCCACCATTGTCGCCGCGTCAGCCGCCACGATGTCCGGATGGCGCTGCGCCAGGTCATCTGCTCGTCGACCACCGCCACGATAGCCAAGCTAAGTCGGACGATGATGAAGAGGCATACCGCGATGATGAGGAAACCGCCGATCAGATAATAAGCCGCCAAACCAGCCGCCGTAGTCAGGAAGATGAGCAAGAAACCCAACGCGAACGGCACCAAGATCACCGCCAGCAGAACTGCGATCAGCAAGAACGGCAGATAGCGCCGCGACGAAGCCACATAAATGTCGCGGATCTTCGGTGAGCTGGATGCGGTGTCTGCGCCGCCTTGGCTGCTACCAGCACCGCGACCTTGCGCTCGCCAAAACAATGCCAACACGGCAAACAAATCGGCCAAATACAGTGCGATCGAGTAATCATTGCCACTGCTCGAGCTAGCGGTGAACTGACGAATGATGGCGCTCGGCACGAAGACGACCGCGGCCATCAACATGTAGGCTCCCCAATGGCGCTTGAACTCGCCGAGAGTTGCTTTGATGATGCTCCAGAGCGACTGCTGGCGTTTGAGTTTGGGTGTTTTCTGCTTGGATGGCTTAGCCGCGCGGCGGGCGGCGCGGTTCTGGCGTTTGAGCTTTTTAGACTTCATGTTGCATATGTTCCAATCTGGCGATGCGGTCGTTGATAGGCGGATGGGTACTGAAGAGGTTGGCCATCCAACCGCGACTGCCGTGGCCACCCTGGATGTTGGCGCGAAACGGGTTGACGATGTAGAGGCTGGCGGTGGCCTTGTTGGCTTCCTTGAGCGGTTTGGTGTCGTCACTAATCTTGCGCAAGGCGTTGGCCAGACCCTCGGGATAGCGGGTCAGCATCACGCCCGAAGCGTCGGCCAAGTACTCACGTTTGCGACTGACGGCCAGCTGGATAAGCATGCCAATGATCGGTGCCAGGATCGCCAGCGCGATGCCGACGCAGATGAAGATGAGCTGGATTTGACCGCCGTCGCCGCCACTGTTGTTGTTGCGCCGACCCATGCCGCCCCAGAACGCGAAGCGCAAGAAGAAATCCGACAGCAGCGCGATGATGGCCACGAGCACCACGACCAAGCCCATGAAGCGAATGTCGTAATTGCCGACATGCGACAACTCGTGCGCGATGACGCCCTCGAGCTCAGTTTTGTCGAGTCGATCTAGTAATCCGGTGGTGACACAGACCACAGAGTGTGCCGGATCGCGGCCGGTGGCGAAGGCGTTGGGCGCGTCGTCGGTGATGATGTAGATGGTCGGGGTCGGCAAGCCGGCCGTGATGGCGAGGTTTTCGACCACGCGGTAGAGATCGGGCGCGTCGGCCTTCGAGATTTTCTTGGCGCGGCTGGCAGCTAGGGCGATCTTGTCGGAGTTGAAGTACGAGATCCAAGCATAAACCACGGCGAAGACGCCCGCGATATAGAGGATGGCGGGGTTGCCAAGCGCCTGGGAGAAGACCCAGCCGATCAGTGTGGTCACGATGATGAAGAGCCCGATTAAGATCCAGCTCTTGCGTTTGTTGCTAGCGATTTCGGTGTACATTCAGTTTCTCGATAAACATAGCTTCTATTATAGCTGTTTGCAGAGAGCAAAAACAGCATAAGTATTTCGTCACAGCTCGTCGTGCGCGGCCGAGGCAAATGACAAATCATTGTACTCAGCGGTGTCGTAGCCGCGGATGCCGTCCTGGTGCCAGAGATAAAATTTGACCAGGCCGACGTCGAGGGCGAGTTTGCTACAATGCGTGCACCAGGGCCGACTCGACCGACGCGGCTGGCCGGCTTCATCGACGGTGATGTAATACAGCTTGGCACCAGGCAAAGACTTCGCATGATGCTCCAGCGCGTCATAAATCGCTCGCTGCTCGGCGTGGATGCAACATGATTTGTCGCTCGGGTACTTGCGCCGCTTGTCCATCGGGATGTGGCAGCGGCGCAGGCTCACGTCATTGCGAGGCGGTCCATTGAAGCCGGCACCGATGACCGTCTGGCCATCAGCCGCGATGATCACAGCACCACAATGTTTGTCGAGACAGAGCGACTGGCGAGCTTGCACGGCGGCGAACTCGAAGCAATCTTGATCGGTTAGAACCAAGGCGCTAGCCCGATACTATGAGAACTTGACGTCGACAGGCTTGTCGACTTCGGCTTGCTCGGCGGCATCGACGTCGAAGAACGTGGCCGGCTTGAAGCCAAGCATCTGGCCGAAGAGGTTGGTCGGGAAGACCTTGAGCTTGGTGTTGAGGTCGCGAACGTTGTTGTTGTAGAAGCGACGAGCGGCCTGGATCTTGTCCTCAGTGTCGACCAGCTCGGTCTGGAGCTGTTGGAAGCTCTGGTTGGCCTTCAGGTCGGGATAATTCTCGGCCACGGCGAAGAGTGATTTGAGCGTGCCGGTCAAGGCGTTGTCGGCCTTGGCGAGCTGATTGGGGTCAGTTTCGGAAGCGCCCATGGCGGCGGTCCGCGCCTTGGTGACGTCTTCGAGGACAGTCTGCTCGTGCGTGGCATAGCCTTTGACCGTCTCGACGAGGTTCGGGATCAGATCGAAGCGGCGCTTCATCTGCACCGTGATGTCGCTGAAGGCTTCCTCGACGCGGGTCTTGGCGCGCACCAAGCCGTTGTACAAGAAGACGACGGCCAGCAGTACCAGTACGATGATAATGACGATAATCCAAATAGCCATTGATTACTCCGATTTATGAGCTCATTGTACCACATTCTGTAAATCTATCAAACACTAGCGTTCGATTACCTTGCACACAAGCTATTAATATGATATAAAAACAGCATTCGTACTCGATCTGGAGGACAGGAGAAGTACCGTGACGAGATCCTTGGCACAGCAAAAAGTTCAACGTGTAGCAAAGCTCAACGACACACTCGCAAGTTTGCGAGCCCTAGCAGATCCGGATAGCCACGAGCTTCAGTGTGACGGATGGAGCCTACGAGAAGCACAAATAGACGGACGATGTGTTTTCTTCGAGGCTACCGCATTCAAGTTCCTCAAGCGAGTCGGTCTGATGAAACTAGTGACTGGCGAAAGAGCAAAGCAGGGACTCTATCTCATCAGTGTTGAAGGTGAAGTGACTTTAGCAATGGTAGATCGCGTGACTCGAATAGATCAAGAAGCGAGTCGGCTGGCTGATCTCGCAATCCTCCACGGCACCGAGCTGGCTGATCATGACCTGATCCACACCAATCTCGAGCTCTTGCGCGAACTATGTGAGATAAGACCGAGAATTACTAAGCTGGAGAGGCTACTAGCCACTGCAGATCGCCGCGCCGCGGAGAAATTACGCAAGCATTTGGATGAAGTAATGCTCCGCCATGACACAGAGGCAAAATCACAGCCTCCGCCGTAACTAGCGTTTACACGAGCTCGATTTCCGTCCCTTCTAATCTTGGAGGGGACGGTTCCCTTTTCATAATTAGATAATTCCTGGTGGGGATTGGTGGCCCAATTAAGAACCTCGGTTATCGTTAGTTCTCACTAGTCAATCTGGGTGCCGAGTAATATAATGAGCGGCATGAGTGAATTGCACTATTGGCACCAATGCATCGACTGCAACACCAAACATATTCCTGACAAATTCTATTACACTTGCCCTGATTGCGGCGGCTTACTACTCGTCCGACGAGATGAAGACTATGTCAAAAGATCAATCGGCACTAATAAGGCCGCGAGATTGTATTT
>Ga0265338_10005380_pt1 | contig 16731 bp, 11 predicted proteins | sample 42126metaG_FD_193579 | JGI IMG/M metagenome (GOLD analysis project Ga0265338, IMG submission 193579) | Rhizosphere microbial communities from Carex aquatilis grown in University of Washington, Seatle, WA, United States - 4-21-26 metaG | ecosystem: Host-associated > Plants > Roots > Rhizosphere... | reverse complement strand
ATTCCGTGATTCCCCGAAAAATACAAAAAAAACAAAAAATAAAATGAAACAGGAATCCGAATCACAACTTTTCTCATTTGAGAAATTTTACGTTGGCTGTAGAGTCTTAGGGCTCTTACATAGAATGCACCAGCCGAGTCATTTGACAGTTTTCACTCCCTTTATATGCCTTGGCGCGGGTGTGTGTGTGCAGTTCCTCAACACGTTCTTCAATTTGGGTGGATCATTTTACCCAAACCTCACAACACCTCGCCATGTCACAAGAACAACAATCCTTCCATGAAACAGAGCGCGACGCGCCAGTCGAAGAAAAGGACATGCCAAAAACACCACACCGCGATGAAACAGAATGCGACACTGAAGTCGAAGAAGAAGAAGAAGAAGAAGCATTCCCCTGTCTTCCAGTGTACCCAATGTACAAGTGCTGTGAATGTGTCGCATCCATGAACATCGAGAACGTAATACTGTTCAGAGGCGCCTCTGGTGAGCAGGCGATGTGCAAGAACTGCTTCTTCGTCATTTTCAAAACGAATGCATGGCCTCCAAGCTCTGTAAAAAAACCAATCACAAGACACAATACATCATAAACGATGTCGCGTTCTTTCTTTCTTTCTTTCTTTTTGTTGACAATTGTAAACAGAGGGATTCAAATTGTAGCCGGAAACATTCGCAAGCATTTAATAAAAGCAGAATACATGTTAAATGGATCACGGACTTTTTCGAACGGGAAAGAAATGTCGTGTTGTCCTGCACTCGAAGCGGATGCATGTAACAGGGATGACTTGTACGACGGGCTCGCAACAACACAAAGAGTGTTGATATAGCCCAGATTTGCAGCGAGACATGCGATTTTTTGGTTGAGAGGAGACATTAACTCGTGTTTCGCGTCTTTTAGCATGGCAATAAACACAGCCAAAGGCATGTTTCCGGTGCACTCTAATATCTTCTGCCATGGGTCTGAGTTGATTCGTTTTATTGGCTCTAAGCAACAGGTATAGTCGGACGGAATTGGTCGCTCGAGTTGTCTCTGTTCTGTTAACGATGCACGGACAATGACAAGATCAGAGTCATTGCTCATGCATTCTTCAAAATCGTCTTCGTCACCGGGAGAATGGGACATGAATGGGAATTCACACATCCTCACGATTCCCGTGTCATCACATGCGGCTGCATTGTTGGAGCCAGTATCGATCTTGATCTCGATCTCACGCTCGAACTTTTTTCCGTGGTTGAATGTGAGCTCTGCTGTGGGCGATGGCGAAGGGTAGAACAGGGCATCGGCGACTTGCTGCCACAACACGCGTTCGGCAGTGGCAGTAACGTGCCGTTTCGCATGCTTTGTCTTGATCCGGATTGGGGTTTCGGGTGTTTTTCCGTGTTTGTTCCTGTATTTCTCTTCTAACGCATGAATCAATCCATCGTACCGAGCTTCTTCTCTGGGCCAAACACACACAGGTAGCAGTTTGAATTTCCAGTAATTCAGATCCATGGCTCTGTTCCACTGGTCATCAACGGCAAACGAGAGAGCGGTCTCTTTGAACTCATCCCATTTTGTCGAGCCCGTTCGAGACATAAACACAGCCAAAACGATAGAGGAACCCTCGAATTGCACCCGCGTTGAACGACGCAAAACATTTAATTGTTTTAACGCGGACAACGCGCCAAGTTGATACATTAAACCCAATTTATTGACACAATGTGACAATGTAATAACATACCCGGCATCATCAGCGGGAGTAGTTGTGGTTGTGGTCATGAAAATCTGTTTCTGAAAAGGTTGGCTAATCTAGCCCTTAAGGTTTGTCTCGATTCAGACAGTCTGAGATTGTACAATTGTTGGATCACACCGGCGCGGGCAATGGAAGTGTCTCCTTGTTTTTCTTTTTCTTCTGATGTATCATCGACCTGGTCGACTGTGTCTGTGTCTTTGACCTCATCATCATCATCAGCAGCAGCAGCAGCAGGCACCGGTCGAACGTTCTGCAACATGGCTTGCCAGTCGGCGTTCCAGTAATGAAAATTCTGTTTGAGCTCATTATAGGCGAGCTGTTTGTTTCTCTCGCTAATGCCATGCGAACACACGCTGTCGAATTCCGTCTGATTATTGGCAAGCGTGGTGAAGTCATAGCCCTTGTTTTTTACCACCACACTGCTGAAGATGGTTTTCGCAGACTTCCCGGAAAGAACGAGTTTTTTCTGAAAATAGTCAGTGCCACACAAGATGAAGTAAACCGAAAACTGGGCGGCAGTCAGTTCCCATTTCTGCTGCATGGCAACGCGTAGTTTCTCGATGTGGACAAATACGTTTTGCTGATCCTTCTTGTCCTTATAAAACAGCTGCAATTCGTCATCGTTCAGACAAGGAAACTGTTGACAGGCATTTAACAGCACGGGAAACAGGTCAGAGTCAATGCTTCTGCACACCACACCGTTTCTGCTCTCCCCGGTCTGAGAAAAATAGCAGAACCAAAAGGCCAGCTTCATATCTGCCTCGCCGAATTGCTGGAGTGATGACAACTGGTCGTCTCTGTGCTCTGCCCCGTTGGCATCCACTGAGAACACGCCATCCTCGTAATCAAACCACACGGAACCTTGTTTGACACTGGCTGGCATCTGTGATTTCATGTACGCTTTCATGTAGCGCCACAGTAACACGCGGTGCTCTCTTTTCGCCATAAAACGGCTGACATTGAACTTTTCAACAACTGGATTACCCGTGCTCTTTGCTGTAAACTCCACGCCTTTGTCAGTGATTGCGAGCGAACCATCCACCTCATACGGCTTGATGGGACTTGCTTTCTTCCTTTTCTCCTGTGTCTTGCCCTTTTCTTTTGGCACTTTACTCTGATCATCCATGCATAGAACCAGTTTTCGTGTTCTCCCTCCGCGTAATTCAACCAAATAGTTGGCGAAGTAAGCGTTCAAAAACTGGCCAGGGGAATCGAAATCACGACGAAAGCCATACATCTCTGTCAAAACATCAACCACAAACATGCATCCTTCTTGTTTTGTTAGGTTAGAAGTGAACGCACTGCCGAATGACTGGCGTAATAACGCACGGATAAAAGGGTCTCCTCCCATCTTTTTCGACTCGCTCCCGTCTTTTTGCAACAAAAGAGCAGATGAAATATACGTACCTTTTTAATCGCAGCCACTTCTCCTTCGTTCCATCCATCCACACGCAGAGAGAGAGAGAGAGAGAGAGAGAGAGACATACCTATTTCAGTGGCGGGATAAAAGCTGACTTTCGAACAATATGACTCGTTGGCAATGCTGTTTTTCGCATCTCTTGTTAGATGAGACACCTTGAAAGGGGCAATGACCAGCTGTTCATTGGTGCTGCGACAGACACGTTCATTGTTTTGGCGAAGAAACGACTTGACGTACGATGCCAGCCCACTTGAAGCTCTCATCCCGGTGGAAATGATGCACACTCTGAAGCCAGGGATGTGCAACGCCGCAGCCAAGGCAAACAGCGCGGCTGCCACTGTCTTTCCGAATCTGCGAGGCAACAGGCAAAACACTTCTAAATTCACTTTCTGCAGACCATGTGCGCGAAGGACACGCAGTGATTCTGTGCCCCATTCTTTACCGTAAATGTGTGGCAAAATTGACTGCATGCACCAGAAGTGGATTGCTTTCTGGACATTTGTTCTCGTGCCACAGAGCTCGTCCAGCGATTTGAGCATCGCGATGTATCTCGCATCTCCGTCAGAGAAGGTGGCATTCGATCGACTTTCTTCAATTGCATCGAACCTTGTTGTGAGTTTCCTTTTCTTGTTTTTCTTTGATTGATCGAAATTACTCAATGTGTCAGTGTTCAGCTGCGCGAATTCCGCCCAGGCATTCACACGCCTCGCATCTAATGCTGCCTTTCCATCGGTGTATGCGTCGAAAATATTATCAGAGAGCCCCATTCCTCCCTCTCTTTTTTTTGGTGAGTGCTCTCATTTCAAATATCACACAGTAAATATCAACATTCATTTGATCTTCTTCTCACTCGACAGCATGACCGCAGAAGAGGTTAAACTGTTCCTTGGCGATTCGGCTACTTCGATTTCTCGGATGAGGTATTCTCTCGAAGCATGCTTTTTTGGCGCTTCGGTCTGTCTGACTGCTTTTGGAATATGGCCTTCCGAATGGAACAACGCGGTGGTCTCGCTGTTCTTCGTCACTCATGTGCTATCGATATTTGAAGAATCCGTGACTCTAGACGTTGGTCGTTCCTTCGAGCACACCAAGCTGACGCTTTCACGTCAACAAGCACGTCGCCAAAACGTATGCGCGCTGTTCACTCTCCTCTCCGATCTACTCGTGACCGCTCTTCAAATCAGAGATCTCAATGTCAACGAGAACAGTCACTGGGTCGACGGGACGCGCATGGCTTTTGTTTCCATTCTTCTCATGTGCTCATTTGTCAAAGTCGTTTTATTCAATTCATTGGAAAATAAATGACAACAAATCGTGATCGTCTCCCTCCTTTCTTTTTTTTTCAGCTTCACATCACGGGTTCGGTGCTGTCTGGGCTGTTTTTGCTTGTGGTATCCGAAATTGTTTTGGCGGCGGCGTTGTTGATGGCACTGCCGGGGTTGATGTTGCTGCTGTCGGGCCGGCTACAACAGCACGCACAGCGCTCAAATGTTGCGCTAGATGATTTTGCGTGTCCTTATCTGGAAATGACGACGTGGTTGTCTTCGCTGGTGCTTGTTTTTTTGGCGTGGATGATGTTGATGTCGTTGTTGCCGGGGTCGATGTTGATGTCGTTGTTGCCGGGGTCGATGTTGCTGTCGTTGTTGCCGGGGTCGATGTGGCTGTCGTGTCCCAAGGATCAATCGGCGCTGTCGATGCTGGCTGACCAGTAAAATTAGCTCGAGAAGCCTTCATTTTTTGTTGTAAAAAAGAAATCACATTATTCGGGTCGACATGGCCTGTCGGAGCGGCTATCGGAGCGGCTGTCGGGGGCTTGAGCTTGACTCCTTGTTTGATCTGGCTAAAAAGATCAACGGGTTGCAATGACGCAGTTTGCAGAGTATTGCTTGTCGTTGTCGCCGCTTGTGACGATGCTGGTGGTGGTGGTGCCGGAGGCATAGTTGCTTGTGGTTGCAGCGGTGGCAGTGGTGGTACTGGTGGGACGAGAGAGGCTTTCGGAGCGGACGCAGGTTTGAGCTTGGTTCCACGTTTGATCTGGTCCAAAAGACTAACGGGTTGCGATGACGCAGTTTGCAGAGTATTGTTTGTCGGTGTCGCCGCTTGTGACGATGCTGGGGCTGGTGGTGGTGCAGGTATCGATGATGTTGTTGCTGCTGGGGCTGGTGGCGCTGCGGGTATTGATGATGATGTTGCTGATGGGGCTGGTGGCGCTGCGGGTATTGATGATGTTGTTGATGCCGGGGCTGGTGGCGCTGCGGGTATTGATGATGATGGCACTGTTGGGACTGGCGGTGGCGGTGGCGGTGGCGGTGGCGGAGCTGTCGGTGCTGTTGGCACTGTTGGCGTTTGTGCTTGTGCTGACGGAATTGTCAACGAGGACGGTGGATGCGAATGGGTCAGTGATTGGAATAACTCGCGGGTTGAAGGTAGACTAGATAGAGAGAGTGGCTTTTGAACGATTGAATCGATGTCAACGTGTGGGTCGTTTACAGTGGGGGTTCCGTGTTTTATATTGTCAAAAGCCTCTTCAACGTCGAGGGAAATGTCGTGATCGTTATCCAAGACGAATTTTTCCGGCCCGGCTTGCGCCTTAACTTCGGCTGATATCTGCTGAGCCTCGTGAAGGTCGAAAGACCCGATCTGTAGAAGCGACTGCTGGGCAATGAAGGTGTTGAAAGATAGTTCATTATAAGCCTCGAGCTGCAGCATCACTGATCGATTTCTGCCAAACGGTATGATCTTGATTCTATCTCGACCTCCACGTAGACCGATAACGAACGCAAAGATGTGGAAGTAGACGTTTGGTTGTATCGTTGTTGTTCCTTGTTCAATGGGTTTTAAAAATGGGGACCAGTTTTCACTGCATCTGTTTTCCAAGTCTTTCTCCAGCTTATCGATCAATGAATCTTCGCACAGTATCACTTCGAATTGATTTAAGGGGAAGAAACGGACATCATTGAATGCCCTGGTTGCGCTCTCTTGGTCTGTACCGAAAATAAAAGTGACTGTACCAGGTGGGGGCTTGAAGGTACTGGGAAGGGGGTTTCGGAACAACCACACCCACTGTTTGACATTGGAATCAATCGCGCTCTTCACGGCTTCGTCATACTTTGATCGAACGATGTCTCTGAGGACAAGTAATACATGCGTGGGCGCTTTTGTGAAAACGCTCTTCATCGAAACTTGTACCGGGTTCATTGTGTAACCGTCACACGAAGAAAACGGACACAGGTTGCGTGTGTATTGAGAAAAAAAAGGTCGTTGTTTATTGTTTACGATTTACACATTTTATGGCACCAACCAATCATATAAAAATGGGCACTGCAAACGAAATGCCTTGACTGCCAATCAAGAGATCGCCGTCCGCTGCAAACAACAGCTTGCGTGCTTTGAGACTCCCTTTGATCGCTTCGTGTAATACCTCGCGTTGTTTGGATATCGCTGCTGCCTTGTCTTGTATTTCTTTTAAATACTTCGCGTAGAAGGACGCTGGACTAAAAGGGGTTTTGTCGTTTCTGACCTCGTCCATCTTGCCCTCGTTGATCAGGACATCGAATAGAAGAGCAAACGACACGGCGTTGAAACACATGGCATGGAGCGGGGAGCTGCTGGTGCTGCTTGCGGTGTCTTCAAAAACCAGCAACGGGGGGGTTTGGGTAAAACCTATGCTCTGTACGAACGAGAAGACGAATGGATCGAAATTCGAGCCAGTGGCAGAGACACCGATGCGCTGCTCGAGCCCATCCCACAACAAAGGATCGAAAATGATGTCCCATTCACGGAACATTTCATCTGGGTCCTTTTTCTCGTAACAGAGCAAACAGGCGGCCAATAGATACAGCATCGAAAACATGAATCGAGAAACCCCGGCGATGCCTGTAAGACCCGAGAACACTTTGACCGTTTCACGCTTCATGTTTTCTGACACGGTGCCACCTTGACTGGGTGAAAAAGGAACGACAACTCTCGCCAACGCCGTCATGGTTGTCCACACTAGATGCAGTTTCCGGCGACTAGCAGCATCTCCAGAGAAATCTTGTGCTAACATGACATGTTGTCTTTGATCCGTGTTAAAATACAGCGCGTCTGAAAAGCAGGCATTGTATGTCAAGCTTCCAAGCGGCAGAAAAAATCTAAGGGGATTTTGTATAATCCGAGATGAGCCATTGCCTTTGACGTATTTACCCAGCCATTGTTCGAAAAGGTGGTCAGCGTTCTTCAAAGCACCTTCCGGTCGGATGTCCTCGTACGAGAGGAACGGTACAACCGCTCCTTGTATTTGTCCTGTTTGCGTGTTGTCTATCTGCGAAAAATCAGCAACGAACTCATCGGCACAACAGACCGCGGCCTTGATCTGCTGGGCGCACCACATGTTGAAGTAGGCCATGGCCTCTGCGTCCATTTTCACGACAGGGGTTTCGCCTGGCTTGAACGGGTGATCCGAGTCGAACGTGACATCGACACCGAGACCAGATCTTCTCGTTACTGGGGACTTGACATCGCTCAAAGACACGTTACTTTCGTTGAACGACGAAACGAATTGCACGCCCTGGTCGATCATCTCTTTCAGGTCATCTGCGCCGACGGCGTGTCGTTTGCACAGAATGCGGGACATTTTACGCGCCAGTAGCAACTGACGCGGCAGAAAGGAAGAATAGTCCTGAAGAAGGCAATATGTTGCCAGTCCCCACGGGTCGGAGACGCGCTCGAACGTCACGGCCACGTTGCATTTCCCAGAGCTAAACACCAGCGGATCGGGTGCAACCTCGTCGTCGATGAACAGCACGTGGACGTGGAAGTGATAATCGTCAGCAAGCGGGACTAATGCTACGGCGAAATCGCTTTTAAAGTATCTCCGTATCATGTTATATCCATCCCCGCCTTTCGCATTCAACGACGACGGCCCGTCCATGAAACCGGGTCCTGCTCGCTGCACCAGCACAAACTCGATTCGGCGTACTGGGAACAAGACACAGCCGTTCAACGTTATCAGCAAAGGCGCAGCGTCTGAATTCAGGTCCACAAAGTCAAACAGCTGATTCCATGTTCCATGCGCCCCGTCAGAAGATATTTTGCCATACGACCAAGTAGTAATCATGGCTCTGTTTTTTCTGGACTCAATCTGGCCATTCGTCTGTGTTAACACTACATCTTGGACGCGCTTGAGCACGGGTAGTGGTAAATCCTTTAACGCGATTGTCACAGGTGTACAGACCACGGGTGACTGTTGTTTATGATCATCCGCATTGAACAGGCGATGGGTCATGTGTTGTGATGTGCTATGTGATGTGCGGATGTGTGATGTGTATTTATTACGATCGTTTTGATGCCAAACAAACAAACAATAGAATTAAAACGTCAGTTCTGTCTGCATCCTGCTCTTTTGGGCGTTCGCCGAGTCGGCTTGCACCTTTTTGATGAAGTCAGCAACTTGGTCTTGGGAAGCAACGAGAGCGGTTTTCATGTTTTCTGTCAAGTTACCGATGAATTCAGTGCAATCAGCCTTCATGGACTCCTGGTTCATCGTGAACGACGAGTTGCCGTCTGCCCTGTATATGCTCTCTCCTTGGAATAGTTCTGGCAGGAGAAAACAGTGGATGGCGGGCGGTTCACCTGTTCCATTCACGGGGTTGTAAAAACGCCTCAGCAAGACCGGACAGCGCAGTAACCCCCAAATATGGAAGATCGCACATAAAATACCACGTTCGAACAGGAATCCAGCACTATTGGCGTTCGGACTGAATGCGTTTTGGTTATTTATAAACAACGCTTTGCCAAAACCAACATCCGTGATATTAATGGATCGCAGAATGAAATCTGGTGTCGATTTGGTGCCGACAAGCTCAGCCGGCACGTAATTTTTCAGGTCATCGATGACGTTTAAAACTCGTTTCTTTGATTCATCCACGAGATCACCCGCGATCAAGTCACTCGCGTTAAAAGGATCTGGAGGGGCCCCATAACCCTGGTCTGCAGCAGCGCTGGCATCACAGAAGTCTCTGTATTTTTCCCACAACCCGCCGAAATCCGCCGTGATGTGCATGTACATGTTAAGCAACACCGCCACGAAATACGGAACACCGGCACCGTCTTTTCTTTTCTGTCCATCCGCTCCCACTCCCCGCCAAGCAAAAAGCGAGAGCAAGGCGGTCCTGACACTGTCGTGGTAGATAAGCTTGTCTGGCACAGTTCTTGGCTTGTAATCGAACGCCGAGTAGAAAAACCAGATCATTCTGGCAAGCGGTTCCAGTCTCGTGACGGGGTGGTTCTTGTAATCCAACTTCGTCTTTCTTTTCTCAGCGCGAAGCTCGTCTTTGTCGGGTTTTGCAATCGACAGTGCTCTAACATACTCGAATATCAAACGGTAGTCAGGCTTTCCGCCTACGATGCCCTTTTTTTGGACGAGTTCTTGCCACCAGTGTTGGGTTAAATTAAAGCCAATTGTTTTCCTTTTGGGGTTAGTGCTGAATCTCGTTTTGGCACTCTCGCCAATCACGTCCAACGCTTCTTTAGGCACAACCGGTGAGACGGTCCAACACATCTTTTTGTCGTTCGAGTTGTCATTGAATTTGGTGACAATGTACGTAGATGCAACCCCAGTAGATGTCATAACCGGTTCAAGATGCGAGTCTTTCTTGCCTTTCTTGCTTTTTTTGCCTTTCTTGTCTTTCTTGCCTTTCTTGTTTTTTTTCTCTTCGTTCTGTTCAGGCTGTTGTTGCTGTTGGAGAACGACTGCGGGTTGCGAGGGCTGAACTGGATTTTGTTGTGGTTGTTGTGGCGGTTGTGGCTGTGGTTGTGGTTGTGGTTGTGGTTGTGGCTGTGGCGGTGGTTGTCGGAGAACGACTGTGGGTTGCAAGGGCTGAACTGGCTTGTTTTTCTTCTGTTGTTGTCGTGGTGTTTGATATTCTTCATCTGATGATGATGATGATGATGATGATGATGATGATGATGCTGATGCTGATGCGTCTGATGCTTCTTCTTGGTCTTGTTCTTGTTCTTGTTCTTCTTCTTCTTCTTCTTCTTCTTCTTGGTCTTGGTCTTTTGTTTCTACTTGTGCTTCTTGTTCTTCTCCGCTCCCCTGTCCGAGGTCAGACGGCGATTGTTCTACTTGCTCGGCGCTCCTGCTATCGCTTTCAAGCTGCGAATCGATGGGACCAACGGCTCTGGCAAACGCGGCCACTTCATTGTAAATTTCAACTGCGATTTTTTTCTTCGCCTCTACGTCACCGCCTGCAGCATACGCCTGCTCCAGCTTATCTGCCGATTTATTTATGCGATCCAATGGCGCTTTGAGCGTCGACTTGGCAAGAGCGTCTGTCTCTTTAATACCTGCTTTAGCGGTCGATCGTTCTCGCTCTTCCCGTTCCACGTCACGAAGAGACATGCGCAGTGAATCGCGAAGTTCTGTCAACGATTCGACTGTATCGCTGACAGTGTACCGGGTGAACATATCAGATGTTATGTCGATTCTTTTTCTCAACAGCTCTTTCAGGGGTCCGTACCGTCTCCATTTAAAAGAGACAATTGCCGAATAATCAAAAAACAATATCAAAAGACGCATACCGATGGCGGCTTTGCGCGAGTCGTTGTCGTTGAGCGGTGATGTAAGGCCTGCGGCAAGCAGCTTAGCTTTGTCGTCGAGACCTTTTGACACATATTCCAGCGACCGCAAACTACGGAGAGTGCGTTCGTGATCTTTAAAGATAAAATCAATTGCAGAGGCAAAGGATGTAAACCCGTCCTCGTCTACAGTAGTGGCAAAATCATTGATTTTTCTGCTCATGCCGGTGATAATTTTTTTGTGATTGTCCCCGACCTCGTCCTTCGCGGCGGACATAGCACGAACTAGCTTCTCGATGTGCAAATAAAACCACGTGTCGGTCTCACGCAAAAGATCCAAGTACTTTTCAAGATGAATAGTTAGCGTGTCGAAGTAGTGCTCAACCACTCCAATCTGATCCTCGATGTTTTTTTGGATTTCTGCTGACACCTTTGCTCCTTTTTTTTTCCCCCTTGTCGCCTGATCGAGGTACTCATCCGACGTCAGCTTTGTTGCCGACTCATCAAACGAATGGTACCACGACAACGGGTTATCATCGCCGTCGTCGATGAAAAGTGGTGCGATTTTCGATGAGTAGTCATTGAATATCTCGCTGTCCACTTCATCGAATCTGTCGAGGTTTGACCTAATTTCTATCGCGATAATGGGGAGCTCGTCGAAAAAAGAGGGTCTATCTGATTCCACGGTAGCCTCCCGACGGGCTGGTGTTGCTTTCACTTCCACTTCCGCTTCCGGTTGTGCGAATACCGCTGCAAGACTGAGATCCTTTATCGGCATACTGTTGACAGCATCGGAGTACTCGACGTTCATGGCCATTTGGTTACTGGCAACGTAGTTCGTGAGCACGGGGACTAATTTGCGCACGTCGACTAACTTGTTGGTTTTTCGGTCCTTGAAATTGTCAATGCAGTCCGTCAGCGGTTTTAAATGCGCACGCACGGCTGTGTCGTCTTTGCTGTCCACTTTGCCCAAGCCCACGGCGAGTTCGGATATCTTCTTGAGCTCGTCTTGTTGACACGGAAGAGAACAGCTCACCGCTTGAATGTCGGCGAGGATATCAAAAACCGCTTTACTGTATTGACTGAAAGAGACCAACAGTTTAGCAGGTTTACGGGACGTTATTCGATTTGGGAACAACTCAATCGATTTTCGTGGAATGTTGTTGGCATTCCCATCTCCTCCAAACACAAGGGCATGGATATGCACAACGTGGTCGCCATTGATGTATCCTTCGATTTTTGGGTTGGCGTCGTCATACACAAGACGGCACAGATCAATGCACCGAGTCACCAATGCCCCAATGTGAGACGCGCTGCATACAAGAAATTCGAAGCCTTTAAATGGGAAGAGTGGCTTTCCTTCAGGGTAGGAAAGATGTTCGAAACCAGCTGATGCGATATCCATTACAAAACACTCAAGGTCTTTCTCTGGGTTTTGGATCTTAAAAGACCAAGTTTTCACGGAACGTCGTGCATCTGGTTCACCTTCGGCAATTGTGTCCGTGAAGATGTTGCGCAACAGCAATTGTACATGCACAGGAGCGTTTTTTAACAGCGCCTTGACAAACGAGTACCGCATTCGCAGGTTGACGCGCAGGTAGTTCGTCGCCAGTCTGCAAGACACTGGCCTGACACGGGAGTAAGCCTGCCATACATTATCATCGAGCGATGGATGCGATTCCGCTATCGATGCAGCATCGAACAAGACATTCATCGTGACTCCAGTTGTGTGTGTGTGTGTGTGTGGTGTTTCCCTTGTCTGTATGTTCTTGATTTTTTATTTAACAAACGGTATTTAAATCAAGAATGTCATCGAAAAAAAAGAGACAACAACAGCAACACATGCACATGAGCGAGTCTGCAAAACCGATGATCACAAGAAAACCAGGCTCACAGTTACAATGCACCCACACACCCACTCCGGTCACAGTGTAAGCAAGCAAGCTCGAGGGATGACAGAGGACACATTGGTCTACAGTTTGACATGCGTGGCATCAACTGCAGCGACGGTGCACTTTGTCACGAAATACCACTTTGAAAAACTGAGTGAAACGACGTCATTGTTCAAACTAGGGTGCTTGGATCTGCTGCTCTTACAATGGTTTCTTCAAAGCCAATTTGCTGGCAACGGCTCTGTTGTTTCCAGTGTGTATGTTTGGCTGATATCGGGACTCGTTGTTGTCACGTGGTGTGCGATGCAGTGTTGCTGCCGATTGTTGATCTGCTGCCCCTGTAGTCTCAAAAACGCGGCACGGGTGATAGAGGCAGGGATCCACATAGGTTCAGCGGCGATGAGCATCGACTTGATGGTCTCGGGCTTCACGTTTTACGCATACTCGCGAGTGGCATCTTACTCGGTTGTATGCTTGATCACCGTGGCATTGTGCCTGTATTTCGGTCGACAATTTCGATCGCTGCTACTGTTAGAACTGCCAAGCGTGATCACGGATTGGTGCACGGTGATGATTTTTGTGTTTTTAACCATCTACTATCCTTGTTCTGCCGACATCGAGTGCTGGATCGACAATGCATTCCCGCCATGGGTCATAGTCCCTCTCCTTGCCATCATATTTCTCGATTTCTTCGTGTACAATGTGTTTATGGAACGACAACATCACAACCCGTATGACCCGCTTCAATAAAATAACAAAAACAACAACAACAAAAAAAGAGACAAAAGACCCGAATGTTCAGATTTCTCATCTCCCTCCCTCTCTCAAAAAAAAAGGTGCACGTGTGCACATGAAAGAGGATGAGACTCGCTAAAAGAACAGAGGTTGTGTTTTCCCCTGCTTATAGTTGTTTTATCAACTTCAAAAAAGGCACGAGATACACTGGCCTAGTTAACGTACTCCGCAAAGCATACTATCCAGATTATTCACCAAAAGATGCAAAGCATGGCAAGGACGAGGCCTTTCCGGAGGCAGCGACGTCCAAGCCGGCAAAAAGACCAGCCAGGTGGGCATTTGTTGCAAAAACAAAAGGGGAAATGAACCCAGGCACAGCACTGGAAAATGACCTCGCTCTTATCTTGAAAGGGTTACGTGGCAAACCCAAGACGGTATCGCCCGTGAGCGCTCGCAAGTGCATGGACTGGTTTATGACCCCTACCGCCAGTGATGATGACAGCAAATGCAAATCAAAAGAAGCCAACCGCAAGAAACTGCTGCTACCCTTGGTGACAGAAGACGTGTTGCAGTTGCTGCACGAAAAGAAATGGGACCTGTTGGAAACGCAGCTCGTCGTTTGGAACAACCAAACCAAGATCGCCACGGCTGTCGATCTGGTCTGCTGGGATGCCGCCGACAAAAAGTACGTGTTGATAGAATTAAAACTCGGCTACAAGAATTACTACAAGCACACAGGACAATCCATGAGAGGGCCCGTTCGCTGGTTGAATGACTGCGCGTACAATCAACACCAACTTCAACTGTGCTGCACGTCTGAACTATTCGAGACCTGTTACAAGACAACCAACTACAAATCTTTCCTGGTGCGTCTTAGCAGGAACGGCGTGGAACTCAGTCCTTTGACCAAGCTTCTCGAGCAGTACCAAAACGCCATCTCAACCATTGCCTTCTCCTGGCCTAAACGACGAAGCGCGGACCAATGCAAAATTAGTCCCAGCAAGGCGATAGACAACGACGAGGGTTACGACTTTCCTCGCAGAGCATGTTGACAAACAAACAAACAAACAAACAAACAAACAAACAAACAAACAAAAACAGTTTTGAATATATAAAAAAATCACATATTCATGTTAATACCGTTGTTTTTGGAAAGAAGCAAGGACTCTGTCTGTGTTTTATTATTATTCTGCAAAATAACAACAACATGCAGCAGAACTTCTCAACAGGAACACGTATGAACGCTTTCGCAGGCGGTACTGGTTCGTCCAATGTCAACTACCTGCAACTGCTCCAGCCAGAAGGATCAAGCAATCTGGCGACATACAGCGTTGCAAACACAGATAAGAATTCCGCTGTGAGTAATCCGTTCTTGATCGAACCCTATGTGAACCCTGCAATGCGCCTCTTGAACACTCCACTGGAACAGAAGCGCGAAACAGTGGATGTCAGCGATTGGTCCGTACAGGCGAATGCCCTTTTCACCAGGGTGTTTCATGACAAGATACCGGAAGAGTGCAAGGCGATTTTCAAAATCCTGCCCACAAAAGACGTGGGAGACGTGTCGACTTACAAGGTGTGGAGCATCTTCTTCGAGCCCGCGACAGCGCAACTGCATGCCGATGAAGGACCACCGCTCGTGGTGGCAGTGACTTCTGCAGGGCGCTCAAGTGAGATGGATCAGATCAACATCGGTTGCAGAATGCACGCTCCGATATTGGGAACGGAATTTGGCCAGATGCTGTTGGCAGGACACATGGAGCAGATGGCGAGCGCCGCCCAGAGAGCCATCACGATGATGGCGTGGGGTATCATCCGCACACTCAACAAGAAATTCATGGACCCTCGCTACGGCAGTGGACTTGACGTCTCGTACATGGACATGCCAAAGACAGAGAGCAAGTTGATTGCGGAGATTCTCAACCAGTGCGATCAATTCGGTATGCTGCAGAAATATCAGCAAGGCTTCCAATGGATGATCCAGCAAATCAGAAGCACTATCACCAAGCAAAGCGGTTCACAGGGCGCCGACACGTTTGTCGCACCAGAAGAAGTGGCCACTCACTACTCACGAACAGCGGAATCTTATGTGCCAATGTACAACAAAGATGCACAGACCCCGGGGACAACAGAGAGAAAGGAAGACATCATCATCGTCAACAGGGAACTACCGCTCGGCGATGGCATTGTGTTTGACCCTCTGAAACAAATTGTCTGTTTTGGCGGGTTTTTCCTATTGAATACGCTGTTCCAAGTACCACCAGAGAAGTACCACACCTCTATGCGATATGTGGAATTCTACAGCAGCAAACTCGACAACTGGGCCAAGATAAGCGTCTTGGAAGCCGTGAGGAACTGTGGTCTCTTTTCATATGACCCAGCCTCTGGTAACTACGCTTGTTCTGATATGGGAAGGAAATTCTTCGCCCCGTTCAACAGCATAGAACACTACCTGAGAACGTATGACTTGTTGGACTACTACACGCGGGCAATCGGAGGCAACGATGGCTTCCGCGATGCCCTGGCCCCGCTGATACCACCTGCGCGAACAACCGCATCCCGTCACAAGATCCTCGAGCTCAAGCGCCCCAGTCGCCCAGCTACGTCGGCCCCGCCCTTAAACGCAGATGACAACCTTTCTTCAAAGCTGGAAAAAGTCGATCAGAAATTCGCTGGCACCAAAATGACTTACCTGACAACGACCCGAGTCGAATTAAAGGGCACGTTCGAAGATACGAGGAAGTCTGCACGGGACAACGCAGAGGCGTTCATCAACAATCTGTACAACAACAACAAACAAAACGAACTCCGTGTTATCCAACAGAACGCACTGTCGTTCTGGGTGTATATCATGCTCGAACAGCTCACGAAAGACGACGGCAATGCCAACAAGTTCGCACCGCAAGCTTTTGCGGAGATGAAAAAACTAACAGAAGACGAGTTCCTCTATAAGCCAGATGAAAAGAAGATAGATGCACTGGCTGCTCTATTTGGTAGCGACAAGGTTCTTGGAGGATTCATTCCATCTTTGCTGGTGTTTATGCGCTGTTATGTCGACGCCAACAAGGGTACAGCTGAGTGGAAACAAGTTCAATCTCAATCAGCCGTTTCTGACGAAGAAACGGCGAATTCCTTTATAAAGGACAATGGACCTTTCATGACATACAGCCTAATGTTTATCCCCAGTCAAGATCGAGACAAATACCTCGCAGAAATTGTACTGGTCATCCAACAGTACATCGATGGCATTTTACAGCCTTCGTCATCATCATCATCATCATCATCATCATCATCATCATCATCATCATCATTACCGCCACCCAAATCCGGTATTCCGGCATTCGCATCCAAAGATTTCCCTGCATTCTTCAAAGCATGCCTCGACAACAATATC
>Ga0265338_10005378_pt1 | contig 16733 bp, 14 predicted proteins | sample 42126metaG_FD_193579 | JGI IMG/M metagenome (GOLD analysis project Ga0265338, IMG submission 193579) | Rhizosphere microbial communities from Carex aquatilis grown in University of Washington, Seatle, WA, United States - 4-21-26 metaG | ecosystem: Host-associated > Plants > Roots > Rhizosphere... | reverse complement strand
GATTCCGGCGCAGGGTAGTCCGGAGTCCGCCAGCCGGTCGGGTACCGCGGAACCCGGCCGGGCTCCTGCGTCGTCTCCTGGTCGTAGACCCTGGACCCCGGACGCTGCGCCGGCTCCGGCTCCGGCTCCTGCTCCGGCTCCGGCTCCGGCTGGAACTCTGGCTTTGCCTGCGGCATCTCGGTGTCGAGGCTCACCGCGATGTGCGGCGACAGGGTGCGCGTTGCCGCAAGGCCAAGCAAGAGCACAAGGCCGCCGCACCCGGTCAGCACGAGCCAGGCCGGGCGGCTCGCGGGCACGAAGGCCGGTGAGAAGAGCCCGTGCAGATTCGCGTTCAGGATCGAGCCGGTCACCGCGACGCCGAGTGCCTGGCCCATTTGCCGGCTGGCGGACGCGATGCCCGACGCCAGTCCCGCCTGGCTGGACGGCATTGCCGCGACTGCGGCGGTACTGATCTGGCCGTCGATCATGCCCATGCCGACGCCGAGCAGCAGGAAGGCGGTCACGAGGTAGGCGTGACCGGACGACCCGGTCAGCCGGGACATCGCGGCCATGCTCAGCGTCAGCGCCGTGCCGCCCAGTGCCAGCGGTACCCGCAGGCCGTAACGGGCGGCGAGCCGCGCCGCAGGCAGCGGGCAGACCACCATCGCCACGGCGACCGGCAGCAGATGCGCTCCGGCATCCAGCGCCGACAGTCCCCGCACCTCCTGCAGGTAGATCGTGGCGAGGAAGAGAAAGCCGCCGAGGGTGCCGAACCCGCACACGCCGGTAAGGACAGCTCCGGTGAACGGCAGGCGACGAAAGGAGCGGGGATCGATCAACGGCTCCGTCCTCTTCAGCTCCCACAGGAACAGGGCCACGAACCCCACCGCCGCCACCCCGAACAGGCCGCGGATTCTGACCCCGCCCCAGTCGGCGTGGGGACCCTCGATAATCGCGTAGATCAGGGAAGCGAGCACGATGATCACCAGGACCTGTGCGACCGGGTCGGGCCTGCGGCGGACCAGTGCGCGCGACTCCGGCATGAACCGGGCGGTCAGGGCGATGGCGACCAGCCCGACCGGGACGTTTACCCAGAAGATTGCCCGCCAGCCGGCCGTGCCGACCAGGATCCCGCCGAGGAGCGGCCCGAGCGCCATGCTCACGCCGGACACGCTGACCCACACCCCGATCGCCCAGGCCCGCTCGGCCCGGCCCTTAAAGACGTCGGAGATAATCGAGACCGCAACCGGGTTCAGCATCGACCCGCCTACCGCCTGCAGCACGCGGAACGCGATCAGCCAGCCGAGGCTGGGCGCCGTGGAGCACAACGCCGAGCTCACCGTGAATATGGTCAGGCCCACCAGGAAGACCCGGCGGCGCCCGAACCGGTCGGCGGCAGCACCCGCGGACATCACCAGGCTGGCCAGGACCATCGTGTAGCCATCTACTATCCACTGCAGCCCGGACACGGACGCGTTCAGTCCCTTGCCTATCGTCGGCAGCGCAACGTTCACGATCGTGCTGTCGATGCCGACGATGAACAGGCTCAGGCAGCAGATGCCAAGAATAAGACGGCGGCGTCTGTAGCTAATCTCTGGCACGGAGTACCTTACTCAGATATCACAGGGTGAATCATGTATCGCCGTTTACTTTACTCGCAAGCACGGCGGCCATGGCACTCTAAGGCTTATCCGTACCACACGTCTTATACCTTAACTAAACATAAACCGACCCGATACCCGTGCCTACCAGTTGGGTAATGTCCGCAACCGGCGGTAATCTGGAATCTTTATGACTTGCGAATTAATTCGCGGAATGTAAAGCGCTTGCTCATGGATACTCTTTGCAGCGGTCGTCACGGCCCGCCGGGCGCCCTGTCGCTGGACAACTCCCTCATCAGGCCGACGACACCGAAAAGCAAATCGATTACGCAAACGATTGCGCAAACGATTGTTTAATCCCGGGTGGCTGACGGGCGGCCGGTGCCCGCCGTGACCCCTCAACGATGCGGCCCGCAAACCTCACCGCGTGGCAGCCTGCTCGAGTTCCCGGAGTCCGCGCATCCCGATCACACCCGACGCTACGTGCTGAGATACCCAGGCCTCGCGGCGAGCATGGCCATGCACGCTGCCGCTGGGACGCGGCACGGCCCCATCCTGGCGCCGAACGACGAATGCGTACCGGACACCCGCCGGGCCGGCCAATCACGTCATTATCGTGTTACCCGCCACTGACAGCGCAAACACGAAACGCGCGATTCGACGGCAAATAAAGCGGCACCGAATGGGCGATCCAGGCTAATCAGTGACCGCATATAATCGCGCTCAAGTCGCACGGCTCACCGCCGATCCCCTCGGGCATGACATGACCTGCAGTCGGCGAACAGGCGATAGAGGGTCCGCAATGATCGGCTGCCACAGGTTACACATAACGGCACATAACCGCCCAGTCGCTCAAGGCGAGCCAGTGCAGGCGTCTCGTCAACCGGCGCCCACCGCACTTCGGCCGTCTCGTCCACTTCGGGCTCCCCGACATGCTCGGCCCCGCGCGCCAGGTACCGGTCCTGCGGGTAGTCCAGGCTCGGAGCGAGGCGGTGGGCTCGCGCATGGTGGGTTACTCGCGATGGAGCGAGAGTGCCAGGCTGGGAACGACGAAGGACAAGAGAAAGATCGGCAAGATGCTCTTTCCGCCGCATCGGAAGGCGACGATCTCACCCTCGGCGGCGTCGAACGTTTTAGTTCGGCTGGAGTTTCGGCCGTTGCGGACTTGCAGGGTGTGCCGCCCGGGTTCGACCGGTATGTCGATGGTCTCGTTCAGCTCCACGGACCCGGCACGCTCGCCGTCGACCATGGCGTTGTACGTGCCGCGGCGGACTTCCACTCCAATGGTTTTATGTGTCAGCCTCAGCGTTGCGGACATTTGCTGATCTCCTCTGGTTTTGGATGGTGCTTCTCTGAGTGCTCAGTGACGGACGCCACATGCCGGCGACGGTCATCTGGGTCTGCCGGTCACGAGTCGTTCACGGTCGAACATGGCGGCCACGACGCGCCAGGCGAGCAGGTCGACGGCCAGCAGCGCGGCGGCGAGACCGAGCGCGAGGGCGGTCGACACGATGATCACGTTCAGGGACATCAAGGCGAGGATGACCAGCGGCGGCACGCCGCCCAGCACGCTCAACTGCTGCGCGGCGCGCACATCCGTTGACCGGGCGGAGACCGCGATCCCCACCCAGATCGCCCAGCCCGCGAGCAGCGGCGTGAACACCAACTGAACCAGGACGTGCGTTCCCGCGTAGATCGCCGAGGCGATCACAGGATTGGCGAACAGCCCCGCAGCGCCGAGAAAGATCCCGAAGACCGCGTAGGCGACCACGAGCGTCGGAACGAAAGCCGCCAGCGCCTTGCCAATGAGAAACTCCTCGCGGCGGATCGGGGTGATCAGGACAGGCTCGAGCGTGCCCTGCTCGCGCTCGCCGACCACCGAGTAGGCAGACACGACAGACGGCATCATCACCGGAATCACGAGCATGTAGAGGAGCGAGAGCCCAACATGAACGCTGAGGTCCTTCCCCGTCGCGTTGGCTGCGAATAGCTGGATCATCGGCAGGATGATGAAGAGCACCGGCACCATCGCCATCGTCCCGATCACGAAGCGGTTGCGCCGGTAATCCCGCAGCTCCTTGAGGAGGATCGCGCCGACCCGCGTCCAGCTGAAGCTCATCGGCTCCTGGCCTCCACGTCCTCGTCGATCAGCTCGAGGTAGACGTCCTGCAGCGAATGATGGGACTCGGCGAGCGACAGAATGTCGGCGTTGGCGGCGGCGAGGGCTCGCGCGAGGGCAGGAGCCGCGAGATCGGGGTCCGATACGGTCAGCGTGTAGCCGGATGGCGTCTGCTCCCATCCTTCGACCTCGGGCACGGCGCCGAGTACCGCCTGCGGGTCGTCGAGCGGCGCGCGCAGCCGTACGTCCACGGAGCGGCTGAACAGCTGCTGGCGTAGCTCATCGGGCCGGCCGATCAGTCGCAAGGTGGTGTTGAGGATCGCTACCCGCTGGCAGAGCCGTTCGGCCTCTTCCAGCCGGTGCGTGGTGAGGAAGATCGTCACTCCGCGCTCAGGCAGCGAGGCGAGCAGGTCGTGGACTTCGCGCGTCGCCACAGGGTCAAGGCCGGAGGTCGGCTCGTCGAGAAACAGCACGGCCGGGTCGCTGAGCAGCGCCCGGGCCAGCGCGACCCGCTGACGTAGCCCCTTCGACAGCGACCCGCACAGATCACGGGCGCGGTCTTCGAGATTGACCGCCCGCAGCGCCCGGCCGATGCGCCCGCGAACGTCATCCAGTTCGTAGAGCCCGGCGAAGCACTCAAGGTTCTCCAGCACTGTGAGACGCAGATACAGCCCCGGAGACTCCGGCATGATCGAGATCCGCGAGCGGATCGCCGGGCCGTTCTTCGCGTTCAAGGGGATGCCGGCGACGATCGCCGACCCCGAACTCGGCGCGATCAGCGTCCCCAGCGTCCGCACGGTCGTGGTCTTGCCCGCCCCGTTCGGCCCCAGGAACCCGAACACCTCACCGCTCGCGACACTGAACGAGACGTCGGACACGGCGGTGCGCCCGCCGAAAACCTTGGTCAGGTGGCTGACCTCGATGGCCGCTGGCCCGGCTCGGTAAGCCTGCCCGGCGCGGGCCGTTCCCGTCTCCTCCAGGCCTTCATCCACCGTAGGGTCGCCGCTCACTTCCGCCCGCCTCCTGACCGATGCTGGCCGTCATTGCCGCCTCCCTGCCCTGCCGGGAACAGCGGTGTGGCGATCGCCACGTTCATCATTAGTTCTATAACGTATAGAACAGATAGAGTGGCAGTCAAACTGCCGCCTTGCCTCGGGGCGGCCGCCGGCCGGGCCGGCGGAGCATTTGCGGATACAATTTGTTCTATAACTGCTGTCACACATGCCGTGGGGCGGGACGCCGCCTGCCGGGGAGGAGATCCAGCGATGAGCGCGGCGGCGGTCCGTAAGACCCTGGAGGCGTGATGCTGCTCAGCATCGAACCGGACGGCCCGGTGCCCATCTACCAGCAGATCAGGGACCAGATCGTGGAGGCGATCGCCCGCGGCCGGCAGCCGGCCGGCTCCGCGCTGCCGTCTATCCGGCAGCTGGCGGTCGACCTGGGCGTCAACTTCCACACCGTGAACAAGGGGTACGATCTGCTGCGGCAGGAGGGCCTGCTGCGGCTCGGCCGCAAGTCCGGCGCGGTGGTGCGCCGCGACGCGGGCAGCGGGTCGCCGGATCCGGGCTGGGCCCGGGACTGGACGGGCCGGCTGCGGACGCTGCTCGCCGAGGCCGCCGCCCAGGGGATGCCGGCCGAGGACATCGTCCGGGAATGTGAGGCCGCCCTGGCGGATTTCGCCTTCCCCGCCGCGGGGGCGGAGGCGTGGAACCGAGACGGAGGCTCGCCATGAGCACCGCGAGCCTGGCCGCCGTTTCCCCCGTGCTGGTCGTCGGGGCGCTGATGTGCTTGATGCCCGCGGTGACCCGGCCGACCCTCCAGTTCGGGATCCGCGTTCCGCGTGAACGGGCGGGGGCGCCAATCATCGGCCGGGAACGGCGCGCCTACTACTGGCGGACCGCGGCCATCGGCGTCTGCTGCACCCTCGTCGCGGTGACGGTGCAAGGCCACTGGCCATCGTGGCTGACCAGGATCATCCTGGTGCCGGAACTGGCCGCGGGCCTCGGCTGCTTCTGGGTCGCGCGGCGCAAGATCGCCGCCGTCAAGAACGCGGACGGCTGGTTCGCGGGCCTGCGGCAGACGGTCGTCGCCGATACCAGCTGGCGCACCGATCCGCCCCGCTTCCCGGTGCGCTGGCTGATACCCGCCCTGGCCGTCATGGCGACGACCGCCGCCGTCGGCGCGCTGCGCTACCCCGGCCTGCCCGCCCACATCGTCACCGGGTCCGGTCACCGGGTGCCCAAGTCTGCCGTCAGCATCCTGATAGTGGCCGGCCAGCTGTACTTCACCACCGTGTACAGCGGGCTCATGCTGATCGTCCACCGCTCCCGGCCGGACATCGAGGCAGCCGACCCCGCAGCGTCGACGCTGCGCTACCGCCGCTTCCTCGCCGCCATCACCCGGGCACTGCTGACCCTGGCCGCGCTAGCAGACGCCAGCCTGCTGCTGATCGCCCTGCCCGACTGGCAGGTCTACCGGCTCTCCGGCATCGGGCGGGCCCTGCCCGTGCTGCCGTTCGCGGCCGGCGTGCTGCTGCTGGCGGCCGTCGCCGCGCGGACGGGCCAGGGCGGGTCGCGGCTGAACGGCAACGTGCGCGGCCTCGCCCGCGCGGCCGGGACCGACCGGGACGACGACCGGTTCTGGAAGGCCGGGCTGGTCTATGTCAACCGCGACGACCCCGCCCTCGTGGTCGGCGCCCGCTTCGGCGTCGGCTGGGCGCTCAACTTCGGGAAACCGGTCGCGTGGCTGCTCATCGCCGGGTTCGTCGCCTCGTGGGCCGGCCTGGCGGTGCTCGGGGCGGCGGCGGGAATGTGACCAGGCGCTAACCCGATCTCCGCCGGTCGGCGTTGCGCCTGCGCGGACGGTGCGAGCAGGCCAAGCGCGCGGGCCTGCTCGACGCCTGGCCGCGCCGCCGTTTCCAGGCCGGGACCGCAAGACGGCGGCATCCCCCGCACGGATGCCCAGGGCCGAGTAACCCCTCCGGCGAAGTATTCACACGGCTGACCGCGACCGGCGAAGACGGCACTGACACCGCCATCCGCCTCACCCGCACCGACTTGATCCCGGCCGGCTATCCCGAGCGCGCACAGGATGTGACAGCCGTCCTCGCCGTCCTGACGCCGTGATCTTCCGGACCGGTCGCGAGGTGGCGGGCGGTGGCCAGGTTCCTGCCGGCGTTTGGGACGGGGCAGGAAAATCCGGATGTTTATCTTCTGGACGATGCTCGCGGTGGCCTATGTTGCCGCGGGCTGGTCCGCGTCGGCGGGGACATCGCTGGCGGGGACGTCGGGGGCAGGGTCGTTTGCCGCTCGTCCAGGCGGGGCGGCCTGCGGAGAGGCGGACCGGGACCCGAACAGGCGCCACTTGCCGTGCTGGGCGCCGCCGGCATCTGCGCCGGGATCGGGGCCGCTGGCGGCCGGGGCGTTGCCGGGCGTGCCGGCGGTGCGGGCGCGGGCGGTCTCGCGCTGGCCGAGCAGGTCGTCGCGGTCCTGGGTGGCGGCGGCGGTCTCGCGGCGGGACCGGGTGAGCCCGCGGCGGGCCTCGCGGCCGCGGCGGGAGGTGCGGCGGGCGCCGGCCAGCAGCAGGCTCAGCCCGAGCAGGGCCAGGGCCCCGACCACGATGCCGTAGAGGAACAGCGTGCCGGTGGAGCCGGTCACGTGGTAGCCGAACACGGCGAAGGGGCGGGTGAGCGCGTGCCCGCCGCCGCTATTGGCCAGGACGCCGGCCACGCCGGCGACCACCGCGGCGATCAGGATGACGAGCCCGATGATGATGATCATGACGTACTCCAAGGATCTGGGTTACTGACGGACGGTGGCCGGCCGTGGCGCCCGCCGCCCGCGCTGGTTCCGGATGTCCCGGAACCGGCGTGGCTGGGCTGGCCGGCGCGGCCGTGCCGCTTGCGGGAGCGCCGTGCTGGCGGTGCTCAGCGGTGTGCGTACCGGCGGGAGCGGGTGGACCGGGAACCGCCGGACCGGGCGCTGATCAGGTGGAAGATGAGCAGCAGGACGGCTGCGCCGGCGATAGCGGTGAGCCAGGTGGACAGGTTGAAGAACCCGTTGAGGGTGTGGACGTGGAACAGGCGGGTGGCTGCCCAGCCGCCGCCGAGTGCCCCGGCGACGCCGATCACGCAGGTCAGGATGAGGCCCTGTGATCTTCTGCCGGGGATCAGCATGTTGGCGAGCAGGCCCGCGCCGAGTCCGAGGACGATCCATGCGATGATGCCCATGACCGACTCCTTAAGTCAGTGACCATGACGTACGCGATGGTCTGTCATGCTGAGCAGATCGCAGCTGGGAGAAGATGCTCTCCCGGGAGTCCTCACCGTCCTTCCGACGTGGCGTCTGGCCTGCACCGGCCCGTGTACGACTAAAAAAGCTCCGGTCCTGCCGCTGCCCCGCAGGTATCGCGGGTGCAGCTGCCAGGGTCCGGAGCGTCATCTTCATGGTATTCCTTTTTCCTCGCGTATACAGGTAGGGCTTCTGTAGCCAGCGGCGGCCCTTTCGGGCTTGCGGAGGCTGGACGCGGGCTCAGTCCTCACGGCCGGAACCGCTCGCTGGATTTCCCAGCGACTTGCCGGCCGGGTTACGGGACGAGCAAGACCCGGCCTCCTTGGTGAGGATCTCCCGGACCAGGACGCGTGACAGTGCTCGCAGGCGTCGCCGCCGAGCACGGGACCGGCGAGCCATCGCTTCTCGCTTAGGTAGCGGGCCACTCCAGCAGCGTCAGCACCACCGACACCGGCGGCGGTGGGCGTTGCCGCCGCCGTGCCAGTGTCCTAGCCTGGCGTTTACAGGGTAAACGTCACTTCCTGCCCATATGGGCAGGGATGCGAACCTGACCACTCCGGACCCCGGTGGTTCCTGCCGCTGCAGGCGAGCCGAGGTTGGGTGTTGACATGGTCGCACGTGTGTCAGAGGTAGTACCGGCCGGAGAACCTGTTCCGGTTCCGGGCACTTCGACGGGCTGGACGGTCAAAGAGGAGCTGGCCGGGCTGGATGACCGGGCACTGCTGGGCCTGGCCCGGTCGCTGCCGGGGACCAGCCAGCGGCGAGCGGCGGCGCGCGAGCTGCTCGTCACCCGTTACCAGGGCCTGGTCCGGTCCTGCGTACGCCCTTACCGGGACGGTCCCGTGCCGGCCCAGGACCTGATGCAGGTGGGATACGTCGGCCTGCTCAAGGCGATCGGCAACTTCGATCCGGCCGCCGGCGACAGCCTGGCCGCCTATGCCCGGCCGTGCATCAGCGGTGAGCTCAAGCGCTACTTCCGCGACAAGCGCTGGCCGGTCCACGTCAAGCGCGCGGTGCAGCAGCTGGCCCTGCGGGTCCGTGACGAGACCGGGCCGCTGGCCCAGCAGCTGGGCCGCACCCCGACGGACTCCGACCTGGCCCGGCACCTGGGAGTCAGCGGGAACGAACTGCAGCACGCCCGGCAGGCGCAGCTGGCCTTCACCCCGTACTCGCTGGACGCGCCGCTGGCAACCCAAGGCGCCACTCTGATCCTGGCTGAGACCCTCGGGCAGCAGGACCCGCGGCTGGAGCACATGCTCTCCATGTGCGCCGTCGCCGCGCACTGGGCCGAGCTGCCCCCGCGCGAGCAGCAGATCCTGATCATGTACTTCTATGACGGCATGAGCCAGGTGCAGATCGGCCAGCGCCTGGGCATCTCCCAGATGCACGTCTCCCGGCTCCGCGCCCACGCCCTGGGCTACCTCCGCGCCAGGCTCCTCGACCTGGAACCGCGCGCCGCCCCGGGCCAGGCCCGGCAACGGCGCCCGGGCTCCCCGGCCACGACCCAGCGCTGACCGCTTGCCAGGTCAGGCTCTGCCGCGCTGAACTGCGGCCAGCGAGCTGTGGCGGGAGGTTCCCCGCGGCACGGCAACTTCCCACCTCCCCCCGGCCCGTCGGTTATGCGCGCTTAGCGGAAGGGGGACGGAAGCTGAGGTCGCGGGGACGTCCGCCTCTGACCGGACAGCCGCTGCGCTGGTGTGCTGTAGGTACAACTGCAGGCTGGGAAAGTCGTGCCTCAAGACCCCGGGTGACGGCGGCCAGGCCGGGCAGCGCGCCGCAAAGCGCTTGTCACGGCCAGGCTCGCGTGTACGGAAAGGGGCTGATTCTCATGTCGAACCGGGCGCAAGGCAGGCGCGACTGGCCGGCCATCCTGTCGCTCGGCTTCAACACCGACGCTAACGGCAACCGGCGCAAGCCGACCTGGGGCAGCATCGTGACCCTCGGAATACTCCTGCCAGGCTTCGCGGCCTGGGGGCTGTGGCGCGTCTTCACCACCCCAACCAGCGCCGGCCTGTGGGTGCTGACGGCGGCGCTGTACCTGTTCACGATGTTCGGCGTGACGCTGGGCAATCACCGCTACTGGACCCACCGCGGGTTCGAGGCCAGGCTCCCGCTGCAAGTGGTACTGGCGGTGGCGAGCGGCATGTCGATGGAGGGCGACATCCAAGGATGGGTGCTGAACCACCGCGCCCACCACCGCTTCGCCGACGTGGCCGGCAAGGACCCGCACTCACCGTACGAGTACCCGGGGTGGCACGGGTACAAGGGCCTGCTGTGGGCCCAGGGCATCTGGCTGTTCTTCGACTACCAGCGGCCGCCCGGGTACGCGGTGCACCGCGACCTGGCCGGGGACCGGCTGGTGCAGTGGCAGCGGCGGGCGTTCCCGTTCCTAGTGGCGGCGAACCTCGGGGTGCCGCTGGCGTTCTACCCGCTGTACGGGTGGAACTCGGTGCTGATCGCCGGGGCGCTGCGCACGGCGGCCCTGATGACCGCCACTGGCATGGTCAACTCCGTCTGCCACAAGTGGGGCAGCCGGGCAACCGACAGCAGCGGGCACGAGTACCGCGCCGACGACAGCCGCAACAACGTCTTCGTCGCCGTCGTGGCCGGCGGCGAGGGCAACCACAGCTGGCACCACGCCGACCCCGCCTGCCCCCGCCACGGCCGCAAGGTCACGCTCGACCCCGAGGCCGCCGCGGCCCGGGCCAGGCCCGACCGGGGCTGGCGCCCCGACGCCACCTGGCGGCTCATCCAGCTCCTGACCATGCTGGGCCTGGTCTACAACGTCAAGGAACCCAAGACAACCGTCCACTTCGCCGCCAAGCAACTCGTGCCCAACCAGCCGCTGCGGCAGACCCACCGCGAGTGGCACATCCAGGAGCCGCCAGAAATCCGGGACCTCCTCGCGGCATGACCAGCCCACCACCGTGAATGAAGGGCCACCGCCCCTCACCGGGCGACCTGGTGCCTGCCCGCCGCCGCAGGTTCCCCGGCGGCCCGCTGCCCGCCGGGGCCTGTCAAGATCACCGCGCCGGCACGGTCGTAGACCGTGGCCCCGCAGCGCGCAGGGCGGCCTCGCTGGCCCGGTAGTGATGGCCCCACCGCAGCAGGTCCACCGAGCACCGGCGAGCTGCCGTCGGCGGCATGACGACGGTGACCACCGGCGCGGCCGGGCAGCAGCACACACGGCTGGCCGACGCAATACGGCCGGCCGGCCCGCCCCGGCAGCTCATCGTCCGTGGAGCCCGGGGCCGGGTCACCGCGCGGGGCGAACCACCTCTTCATATAACCAGCCTCGCGGGCCCGGCACCGGGCGCCAGAGACGTAGGTCCCCCTGACATCGCATGCCGACCCGGAGACGGCCGCAGCGCAGGACCGGCCGGCCGTGTGGGCCCCTCTCGCTACCGCCCCGCGCGGCGCAGATTCTGATCGTGCCAGATGAGGGGCTTGCCCCCGGCTACGAATGCGGGAGGTGCGGCGCCTTGTCCGTTGCCGCCGACGGGTGCCCGGACCATGGAGCAGCGGCGCTGCCGGTTCCCGGGCCTCCTCGAGGAGATGGTCCACAGGACGCTGGAGGACGGCGGCCAGGTCTGCCCGGTCCGTCACGGATCGCGCGCTGTCGACAGGTAGCGGTAAGCAACCGCGGCCACCTCGAACGTCGCTAGCCCTAGGAGCGCCACCATGCCGAAGCCGGCCATCATTCCTCCTCTGCCCGCGGACCGCGGGCCCTTTCGATCTCAGTCTTGCGCCGCAATCTCCCGTCCCCAGAGCCACACTTCTCGCGATCGCCCGCCGAACGGCCTCGGCACTCCCGGCTAACCAGCACAGTGGCTGGCGGCACGGCCGGGCGGCCTCGCTCGCCTGACACCGGTAGGACGCGGCCAGGCACGGGGCGGCCGCGCGGCGGCGAGAGCGATGGTGAAGAGCGGGAACCCGGCGGTGATCACGATCCCGGGCGCCGAGGCGACTGGCCAGCCCGGCGCTGACCATAGTGCCGGCGGGCATGCCGCGATCGTCGCCCAGCGGGACAAGCTCGCGCTGATCCTCCGCGGCCGGCACCTCAGATGGGTGCTCAGCCGCCGGGGATCCGGGCCTCCCGCGCGGTCAGTCCTCACACGGAACGCCATCCCGCCGGTCACCGCATACAGGCGGCCTGGGACATTCGTCCTTTCCCGTGGTGAGTTCCGCCTCTTCTGGGCGGGTGCCGCCCCGGCCAGGATGGGCACGTGAACGTGAGAGCCCTGCACCCGGCAGGCCGGGGAAGCACCGCCTCCGGCCCACTGCACGACGACACCAACGGGGCCGACGGCCCGGTCATGCTCGGCCCTGCCTGCTGCTGCCCCGCCAATCCGGTCGTGCGGGTGATCATGCCCGCGACCGCCGCCCGTCCCCGCCGCACCGAGCTGCTGCTGTGCGGCCACCACTACCGGGTCTCGAGCCAGGCGCTGACCGCCGCCGGCGCAGCGGTCACCGAACTTCGCCGGCCGGAGGGAAGCCCGCCAGGCGCGCTGCTGCCCGGTCTACCAGCTCCCCGCGTCCCGGTCAGCTGACAGGACCTTTGGTCTCTGGCCGGGGGCGCGCAGCCCCGGTGGAATGAGAGCCCTGTACACGGGAGGAGCGCCTGCCTGCCATGACTTTCACCGACCGGATACGCGACCATCAGCGACGGTGCCAGCCGCACCTGCTCACGCTGCGGCTACTGGCGCGCGCCGAAGCCGGCACGGCGCGCCCCGGTCAGGCGCGCGTTCTTCCCGGCCACCGGCGGCCGTTACGGTGATCACCGGAACTGGACCGTGATCGGCGCCTGGGCCGATCACATCGCACCGCAGCTAGACCTCAAGTCCAGCCAGTGAGCACGATCTCTCAGTCCCTGGGCCCCGCTGCCGGGCACCTGCAGGGTCCGGATTAAGCCTGACCGTGCTCCCCAGCCCGTCGACCTGGCGAGTCGTCCCGCACACCGGGATGACCTAACGGTTACGTATGCCCACCGTGACGGCGAGGGAGGCCGGAATCGCGTCGCCCGCGCAGCGCGCAGCAGTTCCTCGGATGCCTGCCCCGTCGGTAGCCGCCACCGGCGGGGTGGCGATCCGCGTACCGACCTCCGCGCAGTACTTCCTAACCTGCGACGGCCTGCTGCCTGACCGCAGCAGGCCGCAGCTGACGGGAGTCGCTGGTCTCTTCGCTACCAAGGCGGCTTCCCTGGCGGGACGCTGCGCCTCCAGGCCGTCGTGCGGGACGAATGCCCGCCTGTCCGCGAGCAGCCGGGGGCTGGTAGAGGCCTCAGCAGCCGTGCGACGGCGCCCTGGAGCGCTCTAGGCCGGGTTGCTGGCGTCGATGTCAATCGCGACGGTGTAGCGGTGCTGGCCGCTGGCGGTGAAGGTCTCCACCTCATAGGTGCGGACCGGGATCTGCGGGTTGGAGTGCGCGACCGGCCAGCGGATGCCGATGCCGTAGGTGAGGACGCCCTCGAAGTCGCCTCCCTGGGCGTAGGGGCGGCCTCCGCCTGAAGGACGGCGGGGATGGCCGCCCCTCCAGTCCAGGCTGACGCCGGCCGGCATGCCACGGTAGGTAAGAACATCCGGTGCGGCCCGCCAAAGGACCCGAACGACCCGAAAGGGCCGCCTTGGTATCCGGGCCGGGCGGATCAGCCGGCCACGTAATAGTGGTAAGAGACGCGCCAGGGATAGGAAAGGTCACCGCGGCCTTGCTCCACGACAAGCCTCGTGCCGTTGACGGTGCTGCCTGCCGGGCCGGTCAGCACGTATCCCGTTGCCGTGTTGGTGATGGGGCCGAAATCATTGCCCGACACCTGGCCGATTTCCCATGCCTGGGCGGCCGCGCCGGTGCAGGCCGCGACCTTGACCGCGGCCCCGGCCGTCAGACCGGTGACGTCCAGGCACTTGCCGTTTACCCGCAGGGTGCCGTCGTTGTAACCGGTCCACTGCTCAGCGGCGACGCCCGGGCCGCACTTTCGCACGGTTACGGTGATGCCGTCACCGGCCAGGGCCACGCACATGCCGTTGAACGGATTTTCGATGGTACCGGTGCCGACCGGGAATGGCCCGGCCGGGGCCGCCTCCAGCGGCCAGGAGACGATGCTGCCGCCCAGCACGGGGCCACCCTGCCAGAGTGTCGTCAGGTAGGCGTACTCATCGGGGGGCGTGACATGCGCGAAGCTGGGGCTGAACGGCGTAGCCGCGCCCACGTTTACCCGCCAGGTCAGCATGGCCCGCGCGTTGCCGCCAGGGTGCAGGATCACCTTCACGTGGGGCGCCTTCATCCACGTCAGGTGGGTGGCCATCGGAAAGCCGCCGCCGTTGAAAAAAGCCAACCCCGGATAACCGTAGACGTAACAGGTACCGCCGGAATGGTTGGTCAGGATCAGGGTCACTCCCCGGGTCCCGCCCATCGCGGCGTTCAGCCCGGTGTAGGCGGCAGTCAGCTGGCTGGTGCGGCAGCGCGGCACTGCCGACTGGCCGCCCGGTGCCGTCGCGGCCGACGCCTGGGCGGTCGGCCTCGTCGTGACCGGCGTGCTGGCAGGCGCTGACGGCGCTCCCGTGACGGAGGCGGTGGGCACGTGGCTGGCACCTGTCCCCGGTGTCCCGCCGCCAGCCCCGCAGGCAGCAGCGAGCACGACCAGGCACGCGGCGGCGGCCAGCCCGGCCGCGCGTGAGATCGTCATGGCCTCTCCCTGAAAATCAAGCGCCCGGTCATCCCGGTGCCCTGAACCTTCAGGTTCGTGCAGCCCGCTGAGACGGGAAAGAGTCGATAGTCCCGGCCGAATCCGCCAATCGTCTCACCCGGAATCGTCCTGGACCGCGAAGTGCCGGAGGTAGCCCTCAACAGGCCAAACGCCACCTGCCGCAGCACCCGGGGTCACGCGAGGAGAGCGCTGCGAAGGTGGCCGCAGCGGCCAGGCCTGGTACAACAAAGGTCCACACCAGGTGCATCGAACCTCCCGTAACGGGCGAGCACCCCTGCCCATCCCCCCGGGCGGCGCCAGGCGCACCGGGTGACCCTCACCGTGCCGAACAGGCTGGCCAGCAGCCTGCCGTGGCCGGTCTCCAGCCGGCTCCGCGTGATCCCGTCCGCGCCTGCCGCAGGCGGGCGGTGCTCCCGTGCGGCCTGCTCCTCCACCGCCGGAACTCGCTAGCGCCCTCGAAGATCGTGAAGGTCCTGGGGTACGCGCAGTTTCCGAAAGGTCAGCGGTCTGCGGGCCCGGTGGTATGAGCACGGGCTGGCCTGGCTTCTCCCGGGAGGCATGCCGGCCGGCCCGGGGGGGCTCGGTCCCCGTGCGGCGACGGTAGCGGGGCTCGGGCGGCGGGTCGAGCCGGGCTGGGCCGGGAGACGGGCGGTGAAGCCGGTGACGAGCACCGAATGGCCGACCTGCATTTTTTGTCCTGGGGGAAGGCGTGTAGCGTAGAAGTTAAGCTCCGGTCCCTGGCAGATCCATCGGTGAAACGCCTGGGCAGCGCTCGCGAGAATTCGCGGTCAGCTGCTAGTTCCCGATTTCCATCCCACCGGAGACACTCATGCGTGTCAGATTCATCAGGCCCGGCAACATCGCCCGAGCCATCACCAGCCAGCTCCAGCCGGTCGCCAGCGAGCTTGCCGCGGCGCGGCGGGAGGCGGCAGCCGCAGAGCGAGGCCGCAGCAGGGCTGGAGAGCGCCCATGACGCTGCTCGACCATGTCGTCCTGCAAGTCGACGACCTGAACGCCATCGGCGACTGGTACGACCAGATCGTCAGCCTGGCCGGGGGTACGCGAACCTTCGATATGCCGAACCTGATCGGGTACGCCCTGCCTGGCCAGCCAGCCCAGCTGTTCTTCTCGCTGGCGACCGACCCCGCTGGTCGCCAGACCCACGTTGCGCTCAGGGTCGAGGACGAGGCGACCGTCCGACTCGGCCACGAGTTCGCCACCGCAGCCGGCGCCGAGATCCTCCACGAGCCTCGGCTGTGGCCGGAGTACGGACCGGACTACTACGCGGTGTTCATCCGCGACCCGGCCGGAAACAACCTCGAACTCAAATGCCAAGCCACCACCGGACGGCCAACGCTCTCGACGTAGCGCATCGCGCCGGCAAGACCATCACCGCCAACTGACCCGCACACGACGGAGGGACATTCCTGATGACCACCATCAGCATCATCGGCTCGGGCAACATGGCCACCGCCATCGGCACCCGGGCGGCGAAGCACGGCCACGCCATCGAGGTCATGAGCCGCGACACCGCCAAGGCTCAGGCACTCGCCGACAAGATCGGCAACGGAGCCACCGCCGGCACGTTCGGCGGAACGCCGCTGGGTGACATCGTCATCGTGGCCGTCCCGTACGCCAACGCGGTTCCAGTGGTCGCGAACTACGGCGATGCGCTGGCCGGCAAGGTCATCATCGACATCTCCAACACCTTCAACGCCGACGCCACCGCGCTGGTCACCCCTGACGGCATTTCCGGCGCGCAGGAGATCGCCAAGGCCGCCCCGGCCAGCGCGCACGTCGTGAAGGCGTTCAACACCGTCTTCGGCCACGTCCTGGCCCAGGGCCGCCCGCTGGACGTGCTCATCGCCGGCGACGACGCGGACGCCAAGGGACGCGTGTCGGCGTTCATCGAGAGCCTCGGGCTGCGCCCGCTGGACACCGGAGACCTGGCGACGGCGCGCTGGCTGGAGGCCGTGGGCCCGCTGCTGATGGGCCTGGCCCGCCACGGCGCAGGGTTCAACATCAGCCTCGGCGTCAACGTC
>Ga0265338_10005377_pt1 | contig 16734 bp, 17 predicted proteins | sample 42126metaG_FD_193579 | JGI IMG/M metagenome (GOLD analysis project Ga0265338, IMG submission 193579) | Rhizosphere microbial communities from Carex aquatilis grown in University of Washington, Seatle, WA, United States - 4-21-26 metaG | ecosystem: Host-associated > Plants > Roots > Rhizosphere... | reverse complement strand
AGAACTAAAGGCGGAGGACCCGGGGTTGAGCGTGGTGGTGAAGGGGTCGGATGAGGTGGAGTATCAGAACATGATCAACGTGCTGGACGTGCTCCAGCAACTCGACATCACCAAGGTCGGCCTGGCCACGGAGGCGGGTGCAGCCCAATGAAGGAGAACCGCCCAAGCCGAACTCAGATCTCAATAAAGGTCAGATTAAACTCCCGCCTGTCATGTTAATTAATTGATAAACGATAAATATAGTCGTATATTTACTGGATGCATCCGAATCTACTCCCCGTATTTTGGCAAAAAGTTTACTTGGATTGCTGAGTAAAATGATTTAAAAATAAGGATATTATCACAAAATCATTGCTGGATTACTTCCCGAAAAGTTTGTTTCAAAAACCACTTGACGAAAGTGAAAATATATTTATATTAACGACTTATTTAATAGTTATTTAGCGACATTGGCTGACCGGACAACTGGAAGTTCCATGAAAACCAAACATTTATATGTCTGTTTTACGGAATCCAGTTCGGCGGTTGGCGCTTACGACCCAGACGGGTTTGATTCGCTTGCTGCTGCAGTGCCGGTTTGATTTCCAGCACAAGATTTGGAGCACCCCGCAATTGGAGTGCCGGTTGGACCGGGGATTGGGTTTCGCTCCCGATCACGACGCGCTTTTACCCCTGCTTTCCGCAGTCGTTTCTGATTTTTCCGACCCTGCCCCGGGAGGTGAACCATCCCGAAGACCGCAATTTCGCCGGATTGGAATCCGGCCCAAGCGGCTTCCGGGAAAACCAAAAACCAAAAAAGGAGAAAAATGAAACTCAATAGCAAACATTACTGGTTGGCCGCCATTGCTGTGGCGGGGCTGTCCTCGCTGGCGCCTCATGCGTCGGCGGATGTCATCACCGACTGGAACCTCATTACGCTCAACGCCACCAAGACCGCGGGACTGAACAGTAACTTGGGTAGCCGTATCGACGCGATTGAAGCCGTTGCGGTATACGATGCGGTCAATTCCATCAAGAAGTTCGGCACGCCCTATCATTATTATGTGCCTAATTCCGGTTCGGCCCAAGCGGCGGCGGCCCAGGCGGCGCATGATGTCCTGGTGAATTATTTCCCCGGCCAGCAAACCGCTTTGGATGCCGCCCTGACGAACAGCCTCAACCACATTACGGACGGTCCGATTGGAAATGGCCAGACGGCCGGCGCAGCGGCCGCAGCAGACGTCATCACGCTCCGGGCCAGCGATGGGTCGAGTCCCAATGTTTCCTACCCGGGTCCGGCAAATCCAGGGGTGGGCCAGTGGCGTCCGACGCCGACGGCGTTTGCGCCGGGCATTAATGAACAATGGGGGACAGTTACCCCGTTTGTTTTGGACTCTGGCAGCCGGTTTCGTCCGGGACCGCCCCCGGCCGTGGGAAGCTGGCAGTACAATCTGGCGCTGGCCGAGGTGAAGTCACTGGGGGCGACAAACAGCGGCACACGCACGGTTGACCAGACACACATCGCCCAGTTCTACAAGCAGGATGCGGAGCTGACCGTGAATGAGGCAGCCCGGGAACTGGCCATCGCAGAAGGCACTTCCATCGAGGTGAACGCGCTGCTGTTTGCCCTCACTGATATTGCGGTGGCCGATGCGCGCATCGCGGTTTGGGACGCCAAATACACGTACCTTTTCTGGCGGCCCGTCACTGCCTTGAATGCCAACCCGGATGGTTCAGTCACCAACGGCTACGACGCCTGGATTCCGCTGATTGCCACGCCGGCGCACCCGGATTATCCGAGCGGCCACAGTGGGACGGTGGATGCGGGATTCACTGTGCTCCAGCTGTTCTTTGGCGACCGGAACACATTGACGTTGCACACCACGACCCCGGGCGAACCGCCGCGGACGATCAAGTCACTCAGCCAGGGCGAATCCGAAAATGGGCTCAGCCGGATTTACGGCGGCATCCACTATTCGTTCGACAACATTCAGGGCCAGGCGCTTGGCTTGAAGGTGGCTGCCTACGATCTGATTCATGGCCCGCATCCGACAGGTCTTTTTGGCAACGACCATCACAACCATCAACCTTAAGCGATGACGCATCGCCGCTGATGCAAATTCCAGCGCGGGCGACGGCAATAAACTGACTGTCGCCCGCATCCGGAAACAAATCACGGCTGGCGTCAACCCGCCACCCGTCACTCTTGCAGAATCAATTCAAATCAAAAGGAGTTATGGCGCGGGTGGCGGACCTTCTCCGCCGCCCGTGTCGCAAGATTTGCAACCAATTTTTAAGAATATGAAAACACTGATCAATGCCAGGTCCGGCCTGAACACCGCCAATCCGTCCGGTCATCCTGCCGGAGAAAAAATCATGAATGCGTCTGAACCATTACCGCAGGACAATCCCGGCGCCTTGATTCCCTCCTCGCCGCACCCGGAAGAGGAAGACCGAGGCGCCATGGGGGAGGAGTTCGACGACACCGGCTTCGCAGGCCGGCTCGCGAAAGTCCTTTTGCTGCCCGCTCGACTCGCCGCGTTGATCCGCAGTTGGCTCTGGCGACCCGGGCGTTCTTCGCTGGAGATCGATCCGGCAGACGCCGATGTGCGACAACTGCTCCAAACCTTGTTGAAATGAATCTAAATGAAAAGTCACTGCAGCGAGCGAAACTGGCGGCGGAAATTTTCAGCAACAAAAGCCGGATTGACAAAGTGAAACGCAGGTTTAGCATTCTGCAAACTAAAGGCGTCAACGCCTTTTACCAATAGGCGTTAGATTTCCAAGGTGCTGACCGGTCCACTGGAGGCTCCCATGAAACGGAAAGTGTATTCATGTCGAGTTGTGTCCAGATCCCGGCGCGACCGGATGTTTTAGTTTTTGCCTCGGCGCTTTCGCGCGCGAAGTGTCTTCCCATTTTCCCGGCGCACCATCCGCATTGAATTTTCCATCCACCACCAAACCAACTGAATTATGAGCAAAGAACCCAATGAAACCCACTTGAGCTTGAGCGCTTCCGCGGCGCGCAACCTCGCTACCGCCACCGTCACCGTTCCCCAATACACGGAAATTACCCCGCGCTGGCTGCATAAACTGTTACCCTGGGTGGATGTGGACGGCGGCGTTTATCGCGTGAATCGCGTCGCCAGGGCGGCGAAGGGAAAGCCCGCCAATGAATTCGGCGAAGGCAAGGTGGATCTGCTTACCGTGGACGGTGGCGAACCAAAATTGCCGACGACGTTCGTGGATTACGAGCCGGACCCGCGCGAATATCATTTGAGCACCATCCAGACGGTCCTGCGCACGCATACCCGCGTGACCGATCTTTACAGCAACAAGATTGACCAGCTCCGCGAACAGATTCGTCTGACGGTCGAGGCCGTGAAGGAAAAGGAAGAATGGGAACTGATCAACAATCCCGACTTTGGTCTGCTCAAGGAAGTGGACGCTACCCAAGCCATCAAGACCCGCAAAGGTTCACCGGCGCCGGATGACCTTGACGAACTCCTCGCGCTGGTCTGGAAAAAACCCGCGTTTTTTCTCGCGCATCCCAAAGCCATCGCCGCCTTCGGTCGCGAAGCCACGCGACGAGGTGTGCCGCCGCCGACGGTTCATCTTTTCGGAACACCGTTCATTACCTGGCGCGGCGTGCCGCTGATTCCCAGCAACAAACTCGAAGTACAAAACAACGCCACCAACATCCTGCTGCTGCGCGTGGGCGAAGCGGAGCAAGGTGTGGTTGGTCTCCAAAAAACCGGCGTGACCGGGGAAGTCGAACCTGGCCTGTCTGTCCGTTATATGGGGACGAACGAACATTCCATCGCGTCGCATCTGGTCACGCGTTACTTCTCGGCCAGCGTGCTGACCACCGACGCCATTGCCCGTTTGGATCATGTCGTGGTGAACAATTACTATGACTACAGCGCCAAATAAGGAGGCGGGTATTGCCGTTACTGAGCCAGCTGCGGGCGAGCTGGCGCACAGCGACCTCGTCGGCAAACTCGTGGCCGAGGCGTTTTCGAAGTTCAGTCGCGGTGCGCGGCCCGCCGTGCCAACCGAGGTACCAGTGGAAATTCCCGGAGCTTCGGATTTGCCCGCGGTTTCCTCAATGGATGCAGGTTCCGCCGTGCCGCCGGTCCATCCGAACGCGCAACCGGCCGCCCCCAAATTGTCCGAGCCGGAAAAGACCCCGTCGGGCGGTCACGCGCCGGATTCCGGCGACAGCTACGCATTTGGCGAACCGCGCTGCAACGGTGTCTACCGTCCACAGGGCAGCCAGCTTGACACCAAAACGGCGAACGGAAATCCACTGCTCGGTTTCACCGGTGCCGAATCGACAGGCACGCCGGAATATTATTTCCTGCAGGGCAGCCCAGTTTCGGGCAAGTCGCCGGCGTCCTGCCAGTCGTATCCCAAAACCGCCGTGCCCATCCCCAAGTTTGATATCGAAGGCGTACGCCGCGATTTCCCTGCGCTGCATCAGTTGGTCAACGGCAAGCCGCTCATCTGGCTCGACAACGCGGCCACGACGCACAAGCCGCAGATGGTGATTGATGCGACCTCGCAATTTTACCGCCGCGACAACTCCAACATTCACCGCGCCGCGCACACCCTTGCCGCGCGCTCGACGGAATTGTTTGAAGCCGGCCGCGAAAAGGTTCGGAAATTCCTCGGGGCGACGGACGCAAAGGAGATTGTGTTTCTTCGTGGCACGACCGAGGCCATCAACCTCGTCGCGCAAAGTTACGGCCGCAAAAACATCGGTGCCGGCGATGAAATCATCGTCAGCGAGCTGGAACATCACGCGAACATCGTGCCGTGGCAGTTGCTCGCCGAACAGGTGGGTGCCGCGCTTCGCGTGATTCCGATCAATGACCGGGGTGAATTGATTCTGGATGAATTTGTCAAACTGCTTGGTCCAAAAACGAAATTCGTCTCGGTGGCCCACGTCTCGAACTCGCTCGGCACCGTCAATCCGGTAGAGCAGATCATCGCGCTGGCGCATGCGCGCGGCGTGCCCGTGCTCGTGGACGGCGCGCAATCCACGCCACACCTTCCGGTCAATGTCACCGCCCTCGACGCCGATTTCTATGTTTTTTCCGGCCACAAGGTCTTCGCGCCGACCGGCATCGGCGCGTTGTACGGCAAGGCGCCGTTGCTGGAAGCCATGCCCCCGTGGCAGGGCGGGGGACATATGATCAAGGACGTGCGGTTCGAGAAAACCATTTATCAACATGCGCCGGAAAAGTTCGAGGCCGGTACGCCGGACATCGCCGGGGTGGTGGGCCTGGGCGCGGCGGTTGATTATTTGTTCAAGGTGGGTATCCCCGCGATTGCCGCGTACGAACATGCGCTGCTCGAATACGCGACGCAGGCCCTGGCGACGATTCCCGGCCTGCGGCCCATCGGCACGGCGGCGAGCAAGGCGAGCGTGCTGGCGTTTGTCATTCCCGGCGTGCCAAACGAGAGCGTCGCGCGGCATCTGGACAAGAATGGCATCGCCGTCCGCGCCGGACATCATTGCGCGCTGCCGGCCATCCGCCACTTCGGACTGGAAAGCAGCGTGCGTCCCTCGCTGGCATTTTACAACACGCGTGACGAAGTGGACTCGCTCGTCATCGCATTGCGATCTGTGCGGCGCAGTTGACCGACTCGAAACATGAAAACAATCACGTCGGCCGAACTGCAAAAAATTCTCACGGCTCAACCGTTGTCACCGGTCATTGACGTGCGCACGCCGGTGGAGTTCGCGGAGGTGCACGTTCCGCAGGCGCGCAATGTTCCGCTGGACGAATTGAAACCGGGCGCACTGCCACTTTCGAAAGATCAGCCGGTTTATCTGCTGTGTCGCAGCGGCCAGCGGGCGACGAAGGCGGCAGGAAAGTTCGCGCAGGAAGGCTTCGCCCAGCCGGTCGTCGTCGAAGGCGGCACCCTTGCCTGGATTGAAGCCCATCTGCCTGTGACGCGCGGCCAAACCCGGGTCATCAGCCTGGAACGCCAGGTGCGGATCGTTGCCGGCTCGCTCGTGTTCATCGGTGTAGTGCTCGGCTGGTTTGTGCATCGTGGCTTCTTCGGCCTGTCGGCCTTCGTCGGGGCGGGTCTGGTTTTTGCCGGCATCACGGATTTTTGCGGGATGGGATTGTTGCTCGCCCGGATGCCGTGGAACAAGCGTGTCACTCATTGATTTATGGAAACCTCGTCGTTTGAAAAGGAACAACCCACTCCAATCTCTCCGCGGGAAGCGCGGCGCGATGCGGTTTGGATGGGTGAACTCGTCGAGGAATCCGTGCCGGAACTGCTCCGCTCCTACCAGCGGGCGGGTGGTGCGAACAATCGCAACGCGCATAACATGCCGTCCAAACGCGCCGTCGGCCAGATTTGCGAGGACCTGCTGCAACTCTTGTTCCCCGGTTTTCACGACAGTGATGCGGTGCATGAAGGTTCGCTTGATGAACTGACGGCGGCGCGGTTGGCCGGGGTCATCAAGCGATTGACGGATCAGGTACGCAAGAGCGTCCGCATCGGCAATCCCCACCAACCCACCGGGCGCACGCCGCCGATCATCCGGAAATTTTGCCAGGCCCTGTCTGAAGTGCGTGACCTGCTGCGCACCGACATCGAAGCCGCTTTCGATGGTGATCCCGCCACGTTGCACCGCGAGGAAGTCATCCTTTCGTATCCGTTTATTGAGGCCATCACCATTCAACGGCTGGCCCACCGGCTTTATCACTACGGCGCGCCAGTGGTGCCACGCATGATGACCGAGTGGGCGCACAGCCGCACGGGCATCGACATTCATCCGGGCGCCAGCATTGGCACACATTTCTTCATCGACCACGGTACCGGCGTGGTGATTGGCGAAACATGCAACATCGGCAATCATGTAAAGCTTTATCACGGCGTGACGCTGGGCGCACGGAGCTTTGTCAAAGACGAATCCGGTCACATTGTGAAGGGAGGCAAGCGCCATCCTGACGTCGAGGATCATGTGACGATTTATCCCAATTCGACCATTCTGGGCGGAGAAACGGTCATTGGCGCGAATTCGACGATCGGTGCCAACGTGTTCCTCATGCAGGGTGTACCGCCGGATTCGCTGGTGGTGTACGAGGAGAAGCAACTGGTCATTCGCAACAAGTCGGCGAAGAAGAAGGCGGCCGATTACGATTACGCGATTTGACGCTCGCCTTCGGACGGCGGGGCGCTGCACCTAAAACTGTGGCGCCTCATGTAATCACGGAGTCGAGAGCCATGTCGGGCACACGCCATTCATTCACCTGCACTATCATGAGTCTTTGTCTCAAGACATTCGAATCAGGCCGGTTACGTCAGCTTTCAAAACCAGGAATAGTCCTGAATTCTTTTTAAAAAATAAACTATTGACAATTTTCGCTTTTGATACAGAATAACGACATAACAAGTCGTTAATAAAAACGCCTTTTTGAAGTATTCGATGTTGTTTGCGAGAATAATTGATGGCCGCTGAAACAAAAAGTCGTTTTTATTTGAAGTTAATGACGACACAACAAGTCGCGATTTTGCAATGAAGAAATTATGAGTGCGTCGGAAACGAATGCAGTGCGCCAGGCTGGTGAGCCTGCCGAGTGGTTGGAAATTGTGCGGCGACAGGTGGGTTCACTGCGTTACGGCGTGGTGCAAATCGTCGTGCACGATTCGCAGGTCACTCAGATTGAAAAGACCGAGCGGGTGCGGCTGGACAAGGCACCCGCTCAAACCAAAACCGTTTGGGCCGACCGGAAAGCCGGGGCCTGAAAAACAAATGCCTACCGGATCGCCGGAGGCAAAACCAACAACCAACAGAAATAAAGACAACATGAAACTAAATCAGTTGCTTTTAGTGAGTTTTGCCGGGTTGCAATTTATCCTCCCGGCATTGGCTGCCGATGAAACGGCCACTAATTCCACCGGGGCCGCGCAAGCCGAAATCCCCGCCTACACCGCGGGTGGCGGGACTGCCCAATCCGGGGAAGCCGCGGAAATTGAGGCCCTGAAAAAAGAACTCCGGGAACTTGGCCAGCAAGTCCAGACCCTGCAACAACAACGCGACCTGGACCAGCAGACGAACGCCGCGACGGCCACCGGGCAAATCCAGGACCTGGATCAAAAGGTGCGCATTCTCGGGCGCCAGCGCGAACTGGACCAGGAAGCGGCGGTGGCGGCGGCAAAAGCGGCGCCGAAACTGACCGTTGGTTCCAGCGGCTTCACCGCCATGTCGGCAGACTCGAACTTTGTGTTCAGTTTGAAAGGGGTTTTACAGGTGGACAGCCGCACATTTTTCAACGACACCGCCATCAAGAACAACGACGGGTTTCTGTTGCGCCGGGCGCGCCCGATTTTTCAAGGCACGGTGGATCGCGACTTTGATTTCAGGTTCACACCGGATTTTGGTGGTTCGACAGTGCAGATATTCGACGCCTACGGGAATTATCGTTACCAGCCGTGGGCCCAATTGCGGGTGGGCAAATTCAAAACCCCGGAGGGATTGGAACAGTTGCAGGAGGACGTGAACACATCGTTCAACGAACGCTCGCTGGTCACCGACCTCGTGCCGAACCGTGATGTCGGCATCCAGTTGTGGGGCGACATCCATGGTGGAGTGCTGAGTTACGCGGCGGGCATTTTCAATGGTGTGGGTGACGCGCAGAATTCGGCCAACGCAGCGGTTGAAAATGAAGTTGAATTTGCCGGACGCCTGTTCGTGCAACCGTTCAAGAATTCGGACCTCGCGCCCTTGCAGGGTCTGGGCCTGGGCGTTGCCGGCACTTCGCAAAATGGCACCTCCAACCCGAGGGACCTGCCCTCAACCACCGGCGGCACATTGCCCGGATACGCCACCGACGGACAGCAGCAATTCTTCGCTTACAATCCCTCCAACGGGGTGGTGGCGGCAAGCGGTGAACATTGGCGGCTTTCGCCACAAGCCTATTATTATTACGGGCCGCTCAGTTTGTTGGGTGAATATGCCATTTCCGATCAAGAGGTTCGCAGCACCTTCAATGGTGCCCGCGCTGATTTGCACAACACCGCCTGGGAAATTTCGGGCGGCTGGGTGCTGACCGGGGAAAAGGCTTCGTTCGCCGGCATTACTCCGCTGCATCCATTTGATCCACACAACGGCCAGTGGGGGGCGTTGCAGGTGGTTGGGCGCTACGCGGAACTGGACATTGACAATTCCGCCTTCCCCGTGTTCGCTGATCCTGTACGGTCGGCCTCCGCGGCGCAGGCCTGGTCGGCGGGCTTGAACTGGTACCTCAACAAAAACCTCCGGATCAATGCCAGTTTCTCGCACACGACGTTCACCGGCGGCGGTGGCGCGGGTACAGTCGCGCCGGCCATCGTGACGCGCCAGCCGGAAAATGTTTTCTTCACGCGCGTCCAGTTGTCATTCTAACCAAGACAAAAGAAGACGAAACAGAACCAACGAAACATGAAAACATTCTTTAAAATTTTATTGGTTGGCGCGCTGGCCGTGGCGGCGGACGCCAGGGAAATCAAGCTCCTGAACGTTTCCTATGACCCCACGCGCGAGTTGTACCAGGATTATAACGCCGCGTTCGCCAAATATTGGCAGGCGAAGACCGGCAACAACGTGGTGGTCGCGCAATCGCATGGCGGTTCCGGCAAACAGGCCCAGTCCGTCATCAACGGCCTGGAAGCCGACGTCGTCACGCTGGCGCTGGCCTATGACATTGATGCCATCGCCAGACAGGCCCAATTGTTGCCGGCGGACTGGCAGAAGCGCCTGCCGCACAACAGCACGCCCTACACCTCGACCATCGTGTTTCTCGTGCGCAAGGGGAATCCCAAACACATCAAGGATTGGGACGACGTGGTGAGAACCAATGTGGTGGTTGTGACGCCGAATCCGAAGACGTCCGGCGGCGCCCGCTGGAATTACCTCGCCGCGTGGGCTTATGCGCTCGATAAATACGGCCATGACGACGCCAAGGCGCGCGACTTCGTCAAACAACTGTTCAAAAATGTGCCCGTGCTCGATTCCGGCGCGCGGGGTTCGACGACGACGTTTGCCGAACGCGGCATCGGCGATGTGCTGCTGGCGTGGGAGAACGAAGCCTATCTGGCCAGCAAACAATTCGGCGCGGACAAATTCGACATCGTCACCCCGTCGTTGAGCATCCTGGCCGAGCCGCCGGTGGCGGTGGTGGACAAGATGGCCAAAAAACACGGTACGACCGACGTGGCGCAGGCCTACGTGGAATACCTTTATTCGGATGAAGGTCAGGATATTGCCGGCCGGAATTTTTATCGTCCGCGCGACGCCAAGGTTGCGGCCAAATATGCCAGCCAGTTCAGCCCGGTGAAACTCGTCACGGTGGATGAGGTTTTTGGCGGCTGGCAGAAAGCGCAGAAAACCCATTTCGCCGATAACGGTGTCTTTGACCAGATCTTCCAACCATAAAACCGGTCCATGGTTCCTCCGCAACGGGGGCGGCGGCCGGTGAAGGCCGGCCGTCGCCCGCGCAAAAGGAAAACCAGCAACCCCAATCAAAAACGTTATGTCCATCATTGCCGCCCAGTCCAAAATCGCCGCCCAACCGCTGCCGGCGCGCCGGCGTTCCCTCGCCGACCTGCTCGCGCCGCTGGACCAGATCGCCGCCCATTCGCCGAACCTCGTGGTGAACCACGACGCGCATTTTGAAACCGGCGGTGACACTTACACACTGCCGCGCTATCTGTTTGTCGGGCCCAAGGGCGGCGACACCCCGATCCGCGTCGGGATTTTTGCGGGCATTCACGGCGACGAGCCGGAAGGCGTGCGCGCGGTGGTGCAATTGTTAAAATTGCTGGAAACAAAACCGGAGCTGGCCGCCGGCTATTATTTGTCGTTCTATCCGGTCTGCAATCCGACCGGTTACGAGGATGGGACGCGCCATTCGCGCGGTGGCAAGGACCTGAACCGCGAGTTCTGGGGCAATTCCAACGAGCCGGAAGTCCGGCTGTTGCAGGCGGAACTGATTTCGCGTTCGTTCAACGGTATCATTGCGCTACATACCGACGATACCAGCACCGGTTTCTACGGCATCGTGCGCGGGGCGACGCTGACGCAGCATCTCATCGAGCCGGCGCTGCGCGCTGCTGAGCAATTCCTGCCCCGCGACCGGCGCCCGATCATCGACGGTTTCCCGGCGCGCAACGGCGTGATCCGCGACGCCTACCACGGCGTGTTGAGCGCGCCGCCGAAGGTGCGCCCGCGCCCGTTTGAAATCATCCTGGAGGCGCCCCAGGCGGCGCCCGTGTATTTGAAGGAATGCGCCTTTATCGTTGCCCTGAAAACAATTTTGGACGAGTACCGCAAATTCATCGCCTACGCGCCCAACCTGTAAAAGTTTATGAGCCGCATATTCAATGACATCACCGAAACCATTGGCAACACACCGCTCGTGCGGTTGAACCGCACGGCTAAGAAACACGGTGCGGTTGCCGAGGTGTTGCTCAAACTCGAGTTCTTCAACCCGCTCTCCAGCGTCAAGGACCGCATTGGCATCGCCTTGATTGACGACGCCCTGAAGTCGGGAAAAATCAACCCGGACACCGTGCTCATCGAGCCGACCAGCGGCAATACCGGTATTGCGCTGGCGTTTGTGGCGGCGGCCAAGGGATTGAAGCTGATCCTGACCATGCCCGAGACGATGAGCCTGGAACGGCGCAAGCTGCTGAAAATTCTCGGGGCGAAGCTTGTGCTCACCGAGGGCGCCAAGGGCATGAAAGGCGCCATCGCCAAGGCCGAGGAATTGAACAAGGCGATTCCCAACAGCTTCATTCCCCAGCAGTTTTCCAACCCGGCCAACCCGGAAATCCACCGCAAAACCACCGCCGAGGAAATCTGGCGCGACACGGACGGCAAGATGGATTTCGTTGTGGCCGGTGTGGGCACCGGCGGGACCATCACTGGTGTGGCGGAAGTTATCAAGCAACGCAAACCGTCATTCAAGGCCATTGCCGTCGAGCCGGCGAAATCGCCGGTGATTTCCGGCGGCGCGCCCGGCCCGCACAAATTGCAGGGCATCGGCGCGGGTTTCATTCCGGGGAACTTGAACACCAAAATCGTGGATGAAGTCATTCAAGTGACTGAGGAGGATTCCGGCCCGATTTCCAAGGAGGTCAACCGGCTGGATGGCATTCCGGTGGGCATCTCCAGCGGCGCGGCGATCTGGGCGGCCTTGCAAGTGGCCAAACGCCCGGAAAACCAGGGGAAGACCATCGTGGCCATCGTGCCGTCGTCGGCCGAACGTTACCTTTCCGCATGGTTGTTTGCAGACGTGGATGTGAATTCCGACAGCATCGCCGATTTGATTTCCGCCACCGCTTAAAGAATGTCTTTCGTTGTGTTTTGACAACGGCTATACCGTTGACCGACAATTTGCATGGCAAAGACAAAATCCAGCGTGTTGCCGGGTTTCAAGCTGACACTTGGCTACACGCTGCTCTATCTCGGGCTCATCGTCCTGATTCCGCTGGCGTGCACGTTCTGGAAGGCGAGTGCGCTGACATGGGACCAGTTCTGGCATACCGTCACCGCGCCGCGCGTGATGGCGTCGTACCGCCTGAGTTTCGGCGCGTCGCTCCTGGCGGCGTTGATCAATTTGTTCTTCGGCCTGCTCGTCGCCTGGGTGCTGGTGCGCTACCGGTTTTGGGGTAAACGGTTCGTGGATGCGCTGGTGGACCTGCCGTTCGCGCTGCCCACGGCAGTAGCCGGCATCGCGTTGACGGCCATTTACGCGCCGAACGGCTGGATCGGCCAGTACCTCGCGCCGCTCGGCATTAAGGTCGCCTACACCCGGCTCGGCATCCTGGTCGCCCTCACCTTCATCGGGCTGCCGTTCATCGTCCGCACCGTGCAACCGGTGCTGGAGGATTTTGATCTCGAGATTGAAGAATCCGCCGCCAGCCTGGGCGCCAACCGCTGGCAGACCTTCTGGCGGGTGACGCTGCCGATGTTGCGACCGGCGCTATTGACCGGCTTCACGCTCGCGTTCGCCCGCGCGCTCGGCGAATACGGTTCGGTCGTTTTCATTGCCGGCAACATGCCCATGAAGACCGAAATCACGCCGCTGCTCATTATCACCAAGCTCGAGGAATTCGATTATCCCGGTGCCACGGCCATCGCGGTGGTGATGCTCGTGGCCTCCTTCGGGCTGTTGCTCACCATCAATTTCCTCCAATGGTGGACTCATCGCCATCAAACGCCTGTTTGATTTATGATTCCCGCCGCCACCCTCCACACCCCGCGCCGCGCCACCCCGCGCCGCGTGACGGCCGAGCCGCCGTTTGTGCGCTGGCTGCTCATCGGCATCGCGTTGTTGTTTTTGGGCTTGTTTCTGGTGGTGCCGCTGGCGTCGGTTTTTGCGGAGGCGTTCGCCAAGGGTTTAGGTTTTTATCTCCATTCGTTCAATGACCCGAACACTCTGGCCGCCATCAAACTGACGCTGATCGCCGCCGGCATCGCCGTGCCGTTGAATTGTGTTTTTGGCGTGGCCGCAGCGTGGGCGATTGCCAAGTTCGATTTCCGCGGCAAGACCGTGCTCATCTCGCTCATTGACCTGCCGTTCTCGGTTTCGCCGGTTGTTTCCGGAATGATTTACGTGCTGCTCTTCGGCGCGCAAGGACTGGTCGGTCCCTGGTTCATTGCGCACAACCTCCAGATCATTTTTGCTGTGCCGGGTATCGTGTTGGCGACGATTTTTGTGACGTTCCCGTTTGTGGCGCGCGAATTGATCCCCCTCATGCAGGCGCAGGGACGCAACGAGGAGGAGGCCGCCCGTGTGCTCGGCGCCAGCGGCTGGCAGACGTTCTGGCGGGTGACGCTGCCGAACATCAAGTGGGGACTGGTGTACGGCGTCATTCTTTGCAATGCCCGGGCGATGGGCGAGTTTGGCGCGGTGTCGGTCGTGAGTGGCCACATCCGCGGCCAGACAAATACCATTCCGCTCCAGGTCGAAATCCTGTATAATGAATATAATTTCACCGGCGCCTTTGCCGTGGCATCGCTGTTGACGTTCCTGGCGCTCATCACGCTGGCGTTGAAAACCTGGGTGGAACACAAAAATGCCGCGCTGCACGGAACGGGAAGCTGATTTGAACACATGAGTGTCGAAGTCCTCAACGTCACCAAGAAATTCGGCCAGTTCACCGCGCTCGACAACGTGAGCTTGAAGGTCGAATCCGGCGAACTGGTTGCCCTGCTCGGCCCGTCCGGCTCGGGCAAGACCACCCTGCTGCGCGTCATCGCCGGACTGGACTTTCCCGATCCCGGGAATGCGCAGGTGTTGTTTTACGGTGAGGACGTGACCAAAATTCCCGCCAGCCAGCGCAAGGCCGGTTTTGCGTTCCAGCATTATGCGCTGTTTCGCCACATGACGGTCTTTGAAAACATCGCGTTCGGCCTGCGGGTCCGTCCGCGTTCCCTCCGGCCCAACGAGGCCGAGATCCGCGCGCGGGTGGAAAAACTGCTGAAGCTGATCCAGCTGGAGCCGCAAGCCCGGCGCTTTCCCTCGCAACTTTCCGGCGGGCAGCGCCAGCGGGTTTCCCTGGCCCGTGCGCTGGCGGTCGAACCGAAGGTGTTGTTGCTGGACGAGCCGTTTGGCGCGCTCGATGCCAAGGTCCGGAAGGAACTGCGCCGCTGGCTGCGAAAATTGCATGAAGAAATCCACATCACGACGTTGTTTGTGACGCACGACCAGGAGGAGGCGCTGGAAGTAGCCGACCGCGTGGCCATCTTGCGCGCCGGCAGCATCGAGCAAATCGGCACGCCGGAGGAGATTTACGATAACCCGGCCTCGCCCTTCGTCTACGATTTCCTCGGCAACGTGAACCTGTTCAGCGGCCGCGCGCACGACGGCGCGGTGATCATTGGTGACACCGAGTTCGCCGTGCCGGCCACGGCCGGCGAGGCCGACACTCCCGCGGTCGCGTTTGTGCGTCCGCACGACATCCGGATAGCGCGCGAGCCGGCCGGGGCGACATGGCTGGCGGCGCGAGTCATTCGCAGCAATGCCGCCGGTCCGCTGGCCAGCATCGAACTGGAGCGGCTCGACAGCCACGAACAGTTCACGGTGCAGTTGAGCAAGGAACAATTCCAGCAGTTACTCCCCAAAGCCGGCGAAGAAGTGTTCGTGGAATTGCGGAACGTCAAGGTCTTCTCCGACGACTACTCCATTTGAATCAGCTTCGCTTCAGTTTGAGATAAGGTTGACTCGAAGCCGCGGGTTCTTATCGTTGGGCACATGGCCGACAAACATTACCGCAGTTTCATCAAGGCTGTGTCCTGGCGTCTTACCGGCAGCATGGACACGCTGGTTATTTCCTTCCTCGTCACCGGGAGAATCAAATATGCGCTGTCGATCAGCGAGGTGGAATTGTTTACCAAGTTTGGCCTGTATTATCTGCACGAGCGGGTTTGGGAAAACGTCCCGTTGGGCCGGATCCGGGAACCGAAGAAGCCGACGTTTGATATTTGAGCGATGGCTTGCCGGGCACTGCGGCATTCAAAACGCGAATGGGGCGGGTCGCGTAACGGCCCGGATATTTTGAACTCCGCCCAAACTAGAACGTGACGCCAACACCTGCGCTTACCTGGGCTTGCCAGAGCGTGTTGCCACTGAAGCTCGCCACGGTAACCCCGTTGGCGTAGATAAAGCCGCCCTCGGCCTGGGTCACCGTCCAGAAACCAGAAAGATCGGCGCGCAGATAAATGTTCTTCGTGAGAAACGCCTTCACTCCCGCCCCGATACTGAAGCTGAACTTGGTGTCATCGCCGTAGCCGTATGATGAAAAATGAGTGGCGCCGGCGTGTGCCGAGACGTATCCCCGCAAACGCTCGGCTCCGTATTCCGCCACGCCGCCCACCTGGATCACATCGATGGTGATATTCACATTGCCCAGGCCGTTGTTGCCCTGAAAATCCACACTGGTGTCCTGGCGGCTCCAAAGCAGTTCAAACCGCCCGAAGTAGTCCGTCGGAGCATAGTCAAGAAACAATCCGTAAGCCGGCGCATCCTTGAAACTGTATTTCGTGCCCGTGCTGGCATCCTCAACCTCACCGCCAAAGCGGTAGCCATAGAACGGCGAAATCCCAAACTGCGTCGTTTGAGTGAGCGGCTTGGGGAAGCCGCCCCAGTCTGTCTCGAAATCCTCCCCCGATGCCGTCAGCACCAGACTGAAGCCAAACGCAGCCAGAATGAATCGCTTGTGAATAGATACCGTTTGCTTGAGGCCGCTGGTTTTCATGGATGTTCTGGTTGTTATGGTGTTCGCATCTGCTGACTGAGTGTTGAAAGCTCAATACAACCGCGAATTGTCGTCGTTGCCAAGGATGAACTGGGCCACACAATCCGCCGTCCATGTTGCCTGGCCCAATGTCACGCCGAGCCGGAGAAAATTAATGGTTCAGACGCTCACTTTTTGAGCGCACTGACACTGACAGAGGACGCTCCGGCAGGGGTGGGGTGGCCGACGGGATTCGAACCCGCAACAACAAGCTCCACAAGCTTGGACTCTACCGTTGAGCTACGACCACCAGCCGAAGCGAAAGGCTATGTCTATTGGATGTTTCCGTCAAGTTTGCTGCGGCAAGAGCGGCATGATTTATTCGTCCAGCTTAAAAAAGCTTCCGTCCGGCGCCTTAGCACGGTTCTTGCTTTTACCATGGTCCATGAAGGAATGGAACGAAGGCGATTACGACTTGGTTGAACCCTTTAATTCGGATGGAAGTTC
>Ga0265338_10005376_pt1 | contig 16738 bp, 12 predicted proteins | sample 42126metaG_FD_193579 | JGI IMG/M metagenome (GOLD analysis project Ga0265338, IMG submission 193579) | Rhizosphere microbial communities from Carex aquatilis grown in University of Washington, Seatle, WA, United States - 4-21-26 metaG | ecosystem: Host-associated > Plants > Roots > Rhizosphere... | reverse complement strand
GTGATGAAAGAATCCGGCCCGGCTTCGACCACGCATCCGTCGATGTGTTCAGTGCGAAGAACTCCGCCGAGGCGCGGAGAAGATTCGAACAGAGTGTATTCGACGGCGGCGCCGTTGCGGCGGTGCTCTTCGAGGGCGAAGGCGGCGGCGAGTCCGGAGATGCCTCCGCCGATGATGGCGATGCGAGTCAGTATGTTCCTCAGCGGCTAAAGCCGGATCAATTCTGTGGCCCTGACGGCGTGGCTTGAAGACCACGCCCTTTCAAAGCAGAAGTAAGAATCCAAACCTAATCCAGAGTCTGCAAAAAGACTAACCTACTCAATTCAAAATCGGCGCAGCCTAGGGCTTAGCCACGGAATACTCCTGCACGAAGCGGGCGAGGTTCTTCACGTTGTCGACTGGCGTTTCGGGCAGAATGCCGTGGCCTAAATTAAAAATGTGGCCCGGGCGTCCAGCGGCTCGTTGCAAGATGTCTTCGGCGCGTGACTTCAATTCCTTCCAGTTGGCGAAGAGCAGAACCGGATCCAGATTTCCCTGCACGGCGGCTTGATGATCGAGGCGTTCCCAGCCTTCATCGAGCGGGATGCGCCAGTCGAGCCCGATGACATCCGCTCCGGTTTCTTTCATGGCGGGCAGCAAGGTCGCGCTGTCGGTGCCGAAATAAATTACGGGTGCTCCGGTCTTCTGTAACTTCTTCACCATGCCTGTCACATGGGGCAGCACATAGCGGCGATAGTCCTCCACGCTGAGACATCCCACCCAACTGTCGAAAATCTGGATAACGTCGGCCCCGGCGCGCACCTGCTCGGCCGCGTAGGCAGTAGTCACCGCGACCAGCTTTCCCATCAGGACATTCCAGTCCGCGGGAGAGTTGTACATCATCTTCTTGGCGTGGATGTAGTTACGCGAGCCTCCGCCTTCGATCATGTAGCTCGCAAGCGTAAAAGGAGCACCGCAGAATCCGATGACTGGAACGCGGTTGGCAAAATGCTTGGCGACCAGAGCGACCGCTTCAGAAACGTAGCCAAGTTCCGCGGCGCGGTCGGTGCGCAGGACAGCGATATCTTCTTTGCTGCGGACGGGCTTCTCGATGACCGGGCCTTCTCCCGCGGAGAAATGAAAAGGCAAGCCCATCACCTCGAGGGGCAAAAGCAGGTCAGCGAAGATGATGGCGGCGTCCACTCCAAGAAATTCAGCGGCCGTGATCGTGACCTCGGCGGCAACGGAGGGTTTCTTGCAGATTTCCAGCAGAGAGTACTGCTTGCGGACGGCCCGGTACTCGGCCATGTAGCGCCCGGCCTGGCGCATGAACCAGACCGGAGTGCGGTCCGTAGGTTGAGATTTGCAGGCGCGAACGAAGCTGGAATTGGGGGCAGACATGAATTCATGAATGTAGCATTTTTTGGTGGGAAGCGCTGTGCGCGGCAGGGTAACCCCTTTCACCACGCGGGGCACGGGGGGCGACGAGAAAACGGGGCTTGTAGAATCACAGCATGGGTTCCAGGATCCCCCTCGTGCTGGCTTTTGTCGCGCTCGCGATCTGCCTTCCTGGCGCGGCTTGGCAAAGCACGGGAAAATCTGCGCCGCCTGCCTTCTACAAAGACGTGCTGCCCCTTCTTCAAGATCACTGCCAAAGCTGTCACAGGCCGGGCGAGGTTGCGCCCATGCCGCTGGTGACCTATGAGCAGACGCGGCCATGGGCGCGGGCAATAGCGCATGCGGTCGAGATGAAGGCGATGCCGCCGTGGTTTGCCGATCCCCGCTATGGGCACTTTGCGGACGACATTTCCTTGACCTCGCAGCAGATCGCGACCATTTCGGCCTGGGTTGCGGCAGGCGCTCCCGCCGGAGACGCGCACGACGCGCCGCCGCCGCGTAAGTGGACGGATGGATGGAACATTCCGCCGCCCGATCTGGTTGTAAAGATGCCCAAGCCGGTGGCAATTCCCGCGCAGGGCGAAGTGGAGTACACCTACGAAATTGTGCCTACGCATTTTGCGGAAGACCGCTGGGTACAGATGTCGGAATTCCGCCCTGGTAGTTCCGCCCATGTGCATCATGCCGTCGTGTACATTCGACCGCCAGATTCGCAGTGGCTACGGCATGCGCCAGTCGGTGAGCCGTTCACGGCGTCGACGTTGAACGATCCTCTGGAGCGGCGCGAGGCGCATGAGACCACCAGCGATCTGCTGCTGGTATACGCGCCGGGGAGTTCGCCCGACAAGTGGCCCGACGGCATGGCGAAGTTTGTTCCCGCCGGATCAGACCTGGTTTTTCAGATGCACTACACGACCAACGGCGCGGCCGATCAGGATCAGACCAGCATCGGGCTGGTGTTTGCCAAGGCTCCGCCGAAACAGCGAGTCATCACACTGCAGTTGAATAATCATGCATTGATTATTCCGCCGGGCGTGGATGACTTTCGCGTGGAGGTGCAGGGTACGTTGCCCAACGACGCAACCCTGCTCAGTCTATTTCCACATATGCATCTGCGCGGCAAGCGCTTTGAGTACGACGTCGTGCGTGATGACGGCAGCGTCGAAGTCCTGCTGCGGGTGAACTATCACTTTCATTGGCAGTTGAGCTATCGACTAGCCGAACCGCGCGTGTTGAAGGCCGGGACAAAGCTGCGGGCAATTGCCTGGTACGACAATTCGAAGAACAATCCGCACAATCCCGATCCCACGAAGACGGTGACCTGGGGGGATCAGACTTCGGACGAAATGATGGTGGGGTTCTTTGATGTCGCGGTACCGGCGGCCATGGACAAATGGAAATTCTTCGAGCGGCATACTGGAGACACTCGGCGCCCGAAGTGAAGACCAACTCGAGAGTGCGAATTCTGGGCGGCCCCGCTCTGCTAGACTTCTGAGATTCCAACTGAGGCGAAAACCTTCATGAATGCAAAACGCGTGTTCGTTCTGGGGATGCTGGCAATTTTTGTGGTCTCTACATTCGTAGTCAGCGCCCTGAAGGCGCAATCCACTGGAACCGCGCAGGCTCCGTCATCAGCTCCCAAAAAAGCCGAGGATCAGTTCAAGAACATCCAGGTGCTCAAGGGAGTTCCAGCGGATCAAATCTTCCCGACAATGCAGTTCATTACCGCGTCGCTCGGCGTTGAGTGCGACTTCTGCCATGTGCAGGGCGCATTCGAAAAGGACGACAAGAAGCCGAAGGCATACGCCCGCAAGATGATGGAGATGATGTTCGCCATCAATAAGGACAACTTCGAGGGCCACCGCGAGGTGACCTGCTACTCGTGCCACCGCGGAAATTCCAAGCCGCTGGCAACGCCGGTCGTGATGCTTGAAGAACCGAAGATGGGAATGGGTGAGCCGAAAAAGCCCGAGGGCGAGGCCAAGGAAAACACGGGCCCCAGCGGACTGCAACTGCTCGACAAATATGTGCAGGCCTCTGGCGGCGCAGCAGCGATCGACAAGGTTACCAGCCGCGTGATGAAGGGCGAGATCGTGTTTGGCGGCAAATCAGTTCCGATCGATATCTATTCAAAGGATCCAGACAAGCGGATTTCGTTCACGCACCTGCCAGAGGGAGACAGTGTGACAGCATTCGATGGACACGATGGATGGCTCGGCACGCCCGGGCGTCCGCTACGCGAGATGCATGGCGGCGATCTGGACGGCGCGGCAATCGACGCAGACTTACACCTGGCCACGCATTTGAAATCGATGTTCAGCGACATCAAGGTGCGCGGGACAGAAAAGATCGGCGATCACGAAGCGTACGAAGTTGTCGGGCAGCGCGACGGAAAGACGCCGATTCAGATGTACTTCGACCAGCAGACGGGCCTGCTGGTGCGTCTGGTCCGGTTCGGGGAAACAGCCCTCGGACAACTGCCGACGCAGATCGACTACGCCGATTACCGGGACGCCGGTGGCGTCAAGATTCCATACCGCTGGACACTGGCGCGGCCGAGTGGACGATTCACCATCCAGGTAAGTGAAGTGAAGGAAAACGCACCCGTGGAGGATGCGAAGTTTGCCAAGCCAGCTGCAGAGCCGCCGAAAGGGCCGGCGAAATAATCTTCCTCCAGCTACAAGGCAACGTCTTCAAGCCAAAGAGAGGCAACGTCGCGGAGCGGACATCACAAAAACGCAGCTTCTGCGCCCCTTCCTCGCGGGCTGCAGGCTGGCACCTCCCTTTCCCGATTCAATAACAAAACCTGATAAGCACGATAAATAGTTTCAATTTCCGTGGGAGTGTGCCGAACGATAGAGTGAGGCGGTGCTTCAGAGGAAGCACCAGGTCAAGTCCTGCACCTCTCCCAATGCGGAGAAGAGGAATATGATTGGGAGACGAAGACGTGGGTACCCGGAACGTTTCCGGCCACGATCGAACCCTGCGGCAGCGTGAAGAACGCAGAACAGGACTTGAGACGATTATGACGAAGATCGAAGCGATCATTCAAAACTCGAGGCTGGATGCGGTGAAGACCGCTCTGCACCAGATTGGGGTAGAGGGCATGACGGTGGTTGAAGTGCGCGGCCATGGACGGCAGAAGGGGCATACCGAGGTCTACCGCGGCCGCGAGTACAGCATAGACCTGATCCCCAAGACGAAGTTGGAGATGGTGCTGGCCGACGCGCTGGTAGAGAAGACGGTGGAAGCGATCCTGGCAGCGGCCCGCACCGGCAAGATTGGTGATGGCAAGATATTTTTGTCGCGTGTGGATGAAGCGATCCGGATCCGCAATGACGAGCGCGGCGAAGGAGCTTTGTAGGGCCGAGTTTCGCGGCAGTGCGGCAGCCTTCCCCCGGTGGCTGGCGTCACGGGGGTGAAATACATTCATGATGGCAGCGTCCTCATTGATCAGCGAACTGCGGGGCTCCCTTGTCGAAGAATCGGCGCGCATTCAGCGGGAGTTCGAGGCCAGCGGGGACGGACGCGCCGCAGTCGCGCAGCGCACACGACTGGTCGAAGACATCCTCAGCCGGCTGTGGCGCGAGATTGTTTCTCCCGATGAGGCGAAGCCTCCAAATTTTGCGCTGGTGGCAACCGGGGGATTCGGTCGTGGATGGCTCTTTCCTTACTCCGACATCGATCTCCTTTTCCTCTTCGGAGACCGCGAGGCCGAACAGGCATTCAAGGCTCCGGTGCGGCAGTTCTCCCAAGAGCTGTGGGACCTGCATCTGAAGCTCAGTCCAGCGTCTCGAACTCTGGCCGAGTGCGACCGCTTCGATGCCAGCAACACCGAGTTCACCATTTCACTTCTCGACTGCCGCTATCTCGCGGGCGATCGCGATCTTTTCCGTCGACTCCATGATAAAACCATCCCGAAGCTGATCAGACGCGAGTCCAAGGCTCTGCTGCAGGGGCTGGCCGAGGTCACTCGCGAGCGGCATGGCAAGCATGGGATGACTCTGTATCACCTCGAGCCGAACTTAAAAGAAGCGCCGGGAGGATTACGCGACTGCAATGTCGCGGCCTGGCTGGCGTTGATTTCGGCGATGGATAAGCTGCACGACTGGCCCGATGCGAGTTCCTTGCGCGCTCCGGTGCGCAAGCAACTGGAGGCGGCGCTGGATTTCCTGATGTCGGCGCGATGCTTTCTGCACTTCCGCCATGGGCGCGACGACAACACGCTGAGCTGGGAATCGCAGGACCAGGCGGCAGCACTCAAGATCGGGGCCGCGGACTCCGCCGAACTCACGGCCGCCGACTGGATGCGCATTTATTTCGGCCATGCGCGGGCAGTCCAGCGGACGGTAACGCAACTGCTCGAGGAAATTCCAGAGGCATGGTCAGCCCTGTACCGGCAGGTGCAGAGTTGGCGCTCGCGGCTCACGACGGCAGATTTCTCCGTGGTCGATGGCCTCATTTTTCTGCAGCAGCCCTCGGCTCTGCAAGATCCAGAAGTGTTGCTGCGCATGTTTCACTTCATGGCTCACCACGGGCTGAAGTTGAGCGCAACCACGGAGTACCGCATCGAACAGGCCCTTCCAGCGCTGGCCGCGACGCCGCCACGAGGCGCCGAGCTATGGCTGTATCTGCAGGAAACTCTTCTGCAGCCGTATGCTGCCGACGCCTTGCGCGCCATGCATTCCCTGCGCCTGCTGACGCTGTTGTTGCCGGAACTGAAGCTGATCGACTCGCTGGTAATCCGCGATTTCTACCATCGCTTCACGGTGGACGAGCACTCATTCCTGGCGATCGAGAGCCTGCACCGCCTGAAGCAATCGAAGTCCGAGTGGGACAAGCGTTACGCAGAACTTCTGAGCGAATTGGAAGATCCGGAACTGTTGTATTTGGCCCTGTTGCTGCACGACACGGGCAAGGGCGTGCCGGGCGACAATCATGTGGTCGCAAGTCTCGAGATCGCCAACACTGCGATGGACCGCCTCGACATGGATCCGAAGGAGCGCGCAGAAGTGCTGTTCCTGATTGGCAGCCACCTCGAGCTGTCATCGGCGCTGCGGCGCGATATTTTCAATCCGGAAACGGTGGCCGCATTTGCCGACAAGGTCGGGACACCCGAACGTCTGAAGATGCTTTGCCTGCTGACCTATGCCGACATCAAGGCGGTGAATCCCGAGGCGCTCACTCCATGGAAGGCGGAGAACGTCTTTCAGCTCTACATTGCGGCTGAGAATTATCTAAGCCGCAGTGCCGATCATCGCGTCCATGCCGACGTCAACGATGAAAAACTGGCGCGCCTGCGATCCCTGGCCCCGGTGACCAGCAGCAAGTTCAAAGAATTCCTCGAAGGATTCCCGCAGAGATATTTACTCGTCCATTCCGCTGAAGAAGTCATGCGGCATATGAGCATGGCCGACGAACTCGGCGACAATCCCGTGCAAGTGGAGTTGAAACGCGGCCGGCACTGGTATGAGTTGACCCTGGTCACGAGAGATCGCCCATTTCTGTTTGCCAAGCTGTCGGGAGTGCTCGCGGCCTGGGGAATGAACATCGTGAAGGCCAACGCGTTCTCGAACGAAGCGGGCACGGTCGTCGACACACTTTACTTTACGGACCGCTTCCGCACGCTGGAGCTGAATCTCTCGGAGTGGGAGCGCTTCAAGCGCAGCGTCACCGATGTGCTGCTGGGCGAGGCTGATCTGGAGAAGATGTTGCGCGACCGTCAACGCGCCGAGAAGGGCGCGATCGCGAAGGTGAAAGTCGATACGAAGATTGAGTTCGACGATTCGAGTTCTTCGACCAGCACGCTGGTGCAGGTCATCGCACAAGACCGCCCGCGCCTGCTGCACAGAATCGCGTCGTGCCTGTCCGATCAGAAATGCAATATTGAAATTGCGCTGATCGACACGGAGGGCCAGATGGCGATTGACACTTTCTATCTGACCTCCAGCGGCAAGAAGCTCGCCGGCGAGCACCAACAGCATGTAGAGAAGGCGCTCGTGGAAGAGCTGAAGGGGGAATAGCGATTTTCGATTCGTGTTAGGCTTCTCTGATCTGAGGAGTCTTGCATGTTTCCGTCCCGCGGCTGCCTGCTGGCGCTGCTCTTGCTCTCGATCTCTCCACTCTCCTTCCAAAACTCCACGCCCGCGTCCGGCAGCGAACCCACGACCTTCCGATCTAACGTTCGCGTCGTTCTGGTGGATGTTGTAGTCACGAATGCGAAAGACGAGCCCGTAACAGGCCTGCCGAAAGACGATTTCCAGATCCTTGAAGACGGCCATCCTCAGACCCTGGCTTCGTTCGACGAGCACGCGGGCCTGCCGGACTTCCCCGCGCTCGCGCTCCAGGCACGTCTGCCGCCGAATGTCTTTTCCAACCTGCCGCTGGCCAAGACCGGCGACGCGGCCAACGTGCTCCTGCTCGATTCCCTGAACACGCCGATGCAGGATCAAAGCTACGTGCACGCGCAAATGCTGAAGTACATCAAAGAGATTCACCCGGGCACGCGGCTGGCAATCTTCACGCTTGGGACGCGACTGCGCTTCGTGCAGGGATTCACCGGCGATCCCGCGGTTCTGATGGCGGCACTCAATGGTAAGAAGACGGAAGGCAACCCGCAGTTGTCACCACTGATCAAGACCGGCCCCGAAGCTGATGCCAGCAATCAACTGGTCGCTCAAATGGAAGCGACCCCGGGCGCAGCCGCAGCAGCCGCGGGCCTGCAAAGCTTTCTTGCAGAGACTGCGTCTTTCCAGACAGATGTCCGCATCGGAACTACGCTCGACGCGCTGCAGCAGCTAGCGCGGTCTCTGGAGGGGATCCCCGGCCGCAAGAACGTGATCTGGTTCTCGAGTTCCTTTCCGATCGCGGTCTTTGGAGAGATGCGGCACTACGAAGAGGACAACCTTGCCAGGACAGCTAATCTGCTGGCCGCGGCGCAAATCGCCATCTACCCCATCGGCGCGGAAGGCGTCGCACCCGATCATCTCTACGACTTCAGCAACCAGCAGCCACCCAGGACCCTTAGCGCGGAGAACGCCGAGCAGCAGGTCACAAAGTACCAGACGCAGGATTTGCAAAGAGGAAGTATCGATCGTGACAACGCTCATGCCGCAATGGACAAGTTGGCGGCCGATACCGGGGGCAAGGCTCTCTACAACACGAACGGCTTGAATGAGGCCCTCGACCGCGTCCTCAATGACGGCACGCATTATTACACGCTGGCCTACTCCCCCACCAACAAGAATATGGATGGCCGCGAGAGACGCATCGAGGTGAAGTTAAGTCGTGGAAGCTATCACCTCGCCTATCGCCGGGGTTACTACGCCACCGACGCTCAAATGAAGCGCTCATCCCAGGCGAAGGCCGTTGGAGATCCGCTGCGTCCGCTGATGGACCACGGCACGCCGGACTCCACCGAGATCCTCTATGCCATGCACGTGGCGCAGTCTAAGCAGCAACCAGCGCCTGGCGCCATACGCGCCGGGGACAACGAAAATCTGAAAGGGGCGGCGACGCGCTACACGGTGAACTTCACGCTCTCACCCGAGCACCTCGCGCTTGAGCCCGGAGCCGACGGAGTGCGGCACGGCAACATCGAGGCGACTCTCCTCGCATATGACCGCGACGGCAAGCCGCTGAACTGGATCGTGCGCATGATTCAGGTCGATCTGACTCCCGAGCGTTATGCTGCGGTCCTCGCGAAAGGACTTTCCTTCGCCCTCGATTTCGATGTGCCCGCCCCAGACGTGTACTTGCGCTCGGGCGTTTACGACCAGGGCTCGGCCAAAGCAGGCACGCTGGAGATTCCGCTGGGCGCGGTAGTAGCACAGGCGAAGTAAGCCGTTGCTTGCGCCGAGCGAACGCCATCAGAACCACGCACGGATGGCGTGCCCGCGCTCGCCCCAGAAAATGAACCACCGCCCAGCTGCTCGCACAATGTCAAGCTGCTCTGCAATTGCGACTGGCTCACGCTCTTTGGTCAGCCCGAGGCGCGACAAAATGCCGCGCCGCCTGGTCCTTTTACCGCCTGCTTCCGCAGCCTCGGCCGCCACAAGCAGTGCGCCTCCATACGCGACTGCTTCCTCAGGGAATTTGTGGTTCCATGCATCGTTCAACAAGTCCTTGTGCAGCACGTCTCTGCAATCCTGCAGAAACGCGCCACGGAAGCTCGTATCGTCGGCGCCCTTATACAACCCCGCGTGAGAATACTTGGGCACTCCATCGCAGTCCAGGAGACGCACGACGTAGTAGCCGTCGAATTCCTTCAGCACGGCAGCAGCTTCTTCGCGTGTCTTCGCTTTTCGTGCTTGCAGGATCCATTCATTGGCAGCGTTGTCCTGACCCACCCGTGGCGCGCCAATGCGTTCGTAGCCCGGAATTGAAATCTCCCGGAACCGCGCAACCTCCTCGTCCGATAGATGTTCATCAGCGAAAGAGCGCTCCAATAGGCGCCGCCACTCCTGCTCATGCCCAGGCTTGGCGCAACCCTCGACTACCAGGTCCAGACCCATATCAGTCCCACGGTAGTATTCGCCCTTGTCTCCTGCGATTCAACTGCCGAGGATCAATTAACTCGAAAGCGATTCCCTGTTAACAGAGAGGTGGCGGGTCTCCCCGTCAGCTCACCTTCGGAATGTCCGCCAGGGCCGTGTAGATGGTGAGGCCAAGGCTGCGGCCCACGCGCACCATTTCGTCGGCCCCGGCCGAAGGTCCCCCGACCCGGAGCACCCCATCGCATTTCTCCAGGAGACGAACTGCGATTGGATGGAACACCTCATTGAACACTTCGTCACCGATCTTCTTCGAGGCTCCCAGCTTCACCAGCGGGAGCGCTAACCATTCGCCAAGAATGGGGATGTGCCCGGCACGGAAGATGGGCAGCGCATACGACTCCATCTCGCGAACATTCTGCTCGATCAGCGCCGGATCGTCATTTGTGCCGGAGCGGTATGGACCGGCGATCAAGATTAGCTTTGCTTTGTGCGTTTTCGCTGTCACCCGACCTTTATCTCAGAGCGGAGACCGCAAGTGCAAGAGGACATCGCGCGCGTGCGCCCGCAACGGGACACCGCCGCCGATTTCCTCCTCCGTAGACGTTTTTCCCTTCCTCGCATCCCCTCGCGGGTGTAGCTTAGGGGTGCTTTCTCAGGCCCCTCGTCCGCGTTCTTCCTCGGCCCCTCAAATAATGCCGCTCCTCCCAGGAGCAATAGCCCCATTCAGGAGGTGTACTTATGGGGACCCTCGCTTTACACACTCGTCCTAACGACGCTCTCACCCAAGCCATGAATTCAATGTGGGTGGCCAATGATGGCTCAGCAACTCCGCTGGGCGTTACTTATGCACCCGCGCTCAGCGCCTACAACTTTGCTGTCTACTCCAAGAACTCAACTCAGGTCACGCTGCTTCTTTACTCCGCGGCCGATCTGGTGAATCCCGTCTTTCAGTATGCGTTCGATATGTTTCGTAATCGCACCGGTCGCACCTGGCACGCGCTGATCCCCGAAAACACGGTGAGCAAGGCAGCCTATTACGCCTACTCGATCGATGGCCCTGCGCCCACCGGTCGCCAGCATGAGTGGAATGCCTTCAAGGCTGCGAAGGTTCTGCTCGATCCTTTTGCAACTTCAGTCTTCTTCCCTCCGGCCTATGACCGCAGCGCCGCGCTCGGTTCCGGATCCAATGCAGGGAAGGCTCCCTTGGGTGTACTCCCAAAACTCAACGAATCTTTCGACTGGGAGGACGATCGCCATCCTCGGCACACCGGCAATTTGGTGATCTACGAGATGCATGTTCGCGGTTTCACGCGCAACCCCAACTCCGGCGTTTCCGCCGCAAATCGCGGCACGTTCGCCGGTGTCATCGATAAAATTCCGTACCTGCAGAAACTCGGTATCACCGCTGTCGAACTCATGCCGGTCTTCGAGTTCGACGAGACGGAGACCAACTACTGGGGATACCAGCCCATCAACTTCTTCTCTCCGCATTCTCGCTTCGCGAGTAGCGATGGATCGCAGGTCACGGAATTTCGCGACATGGTCAAAGCTTTACATAGCGCTGGCATCGAGGTCATCCTCGACGTTGTCTACAACCATACCGGAGAAGGCAACCAGGACGGCCCCACTTTCAGCTTGAAGGGGATCGATAACAGCACCTACTACATGGATTCGCCCGATCCGAACAACCCCTATCCTTATCAGGACTACACCGGCTGCGGAAACACTCTGCACTGCGCCAATGCGGCCGTTCGCCAGCTGATCGTCGAGAGCATGCGCTACTGGGTGCGCGAGATGCACGTGGATGGTTTTCGATTCGATCTGGCGTCCGTTCTGACGCGCAACACCGACGGCTCTCTCAACCTCGATTCGCCGGCTATCTTCGGCGACATCGCAGATGACGCTGATCTCGCCGGCACCCGCCTCATCGCCGAACCGTGGGATGGCAGTGACGGATATGAACTGGGCCGCAAATTTCCTGGCATCAGTTGGCGCCAGTGGAATGATAGATTCCGCACGCGCATTCGCCAGTTTGTCAAAAGCGACCCGGGCAGCGTCGACGATCTGATCGCTCGGCTCTATGGCAGTGATGACATCTTTCCTGATACTTTGCCCGAGAGCTGCCATCCCTTTCAGAGTCTCAACTACATTGCCTCCCACGACGGATATACGCTCTATGATCTGGTCGCGTACAACAGCGCGGAGGGCTGGAACTGCGGCGGTGGCGGCGACGCTGACAACGGCGAAGTTGGCGTTTCTCCTTCCGTGATCACCCTCCGCAAGCAACAGATCAAGAACTTCTGCAGCTTGCTCATGCTCGCCAACGGAACGCCCATGTTCCGCATGGGCGACGAAATCCTCCTCACGCAAGGCGGCCAAACCAATCCCTATAACGTCGATGACGCCACCGTATGGATGGACTGGGACCGCGTGGCCGCGAACGCGGATACGTTCCGCTTCTTCCAGAAGATGATTGCTTTTCGCAAGAATCATCCTTCTATCGGACGCCCGTGCTTCTGGCGCGAGGATGTCGAGTGGTTTGGCGTGCAGGGCGATGTCGACCGCGGCTTCGACTCTCACACGCTGGCTTACCACCTTGATGGAGCCTCACAGAACGATGAGTCCATCTACGTCATGATCAATGCCTACTGGGAGCCTCTTGAGTTCCATATCCAGAAAGGCACGCCAGAACAATGGCGGCGCATCGTCGATACCAGTCTCGATTCCCCGAACGATATCGTCGACGACGCTGATGCTCCCAACATCAACACGCTCGTCTACACCGTGGCGCCACGCTCCGTCGTTGTGCTCACGCGACCGTCGGACTAAACAGAGGTGGGTGGCCCATCGTCCTTCGAAGTTGTTTACGCAACCAATGCAGAGGGATTGAAAACGTGAGCCAAGGACAGAAAAGGTGGGCCACCCGGCGACTCATCGATACTGCTGAAGTGTTCCTGCAGGAACACATCGTCATGACGTTTACGGGTGGACAATTGTGTCATGACACGTAAGATCAAGAAAACAAAGGCGCGCGCCCAGCGCACACGGAAAGCCCAGGCTCATTGAATGGGCAAATTCATTCGCGTTCGGATTCCGAACGTGAGGCCGCCGATCCGCAGACTGCTCGCCTACTTGGTCGAAAACTTGAAGACTGTCTTCGAGTGGAACGTCTCCCCGGGCTTCAGGATCGTGCTCGGAAAGTCGGGATGGTTCGGCGAGTCTGGGAAATGCTGCGTCTCCAGGCAGAGGCCGTAACGATGTTTGTAGACGTGGCCTTGCTTTCCGGTGACGGTGCCGTCGAGGAAATTTCCGGTATAGAACTGCACGCCGGGTTGAGTGGTCGAAACTTCGAGCACGCGGCCGCTGGTCGGTTCATACACGCGCGCCGCGAGCGACAGTCCGTCGCCTTTGCGATTAAGCACCCAGTTGTGGTCGTAGCCGTGGCCAAGAACCATCTGGTCGTAGGGATCTTCGATGCGGGCACCGATCTTGGTTGAGGTCGTGAAATCGAACGGGGTGCCTTTCACCGGACGCAGCTCGCCGGTCGGGATCAGGTTCTTGTCGACCGGGGTGAAGCGGTCGGCGTTGATCATGATCTCGTGATTCAGAATGTCGCTGGTGCCTTCTCCGGCCAGATTGAAGTAGCTGTGCTGGCTGAGGTTGATGGGCGTGGCCTTGTCGGTGGTGGCTTCGTAGTCGATGACCAGTTCGTTGCTGTCGGTCAAAGTGTAAGTGACTTTCAGCTTCACATTGCCAGGAAAGCCGTCATCGCCATCGTGACTGACATAGCTGAAAGCCACGCCAGTCTTGCCTTTCAGGGCCTCGCCATCCCACACAACTTTGTTGAATGTCTTGTCGGTGCCGCCATGCAGAGTGTTGGGGCCATCGTTCTTGGGCAGCGTATAGGTCTTGCCGTCGAGCGTGAACGTGCCATTGGCGATGCGGTTCGCGTAGCGTCCAACAATCGCGCCGATGTACGGAGGATTCGGGGTGTAGCCTTCGAGCTTCTCATGGCCGAGGACGATATCAGCAAACTCCCCTTTGCGATCGGGAACGCGAATAGAAACGATGATGCCGCCGTAGTTCATGGCGCTGATTTCGACACCGTGTGCATTCGTTAACGTGTACAAGTGAACGGGCCTCCCGCCCTCAGTGCCGAAGGGCTGCTCTTGAACTCCAGGTTTATGTTTGGCGGGCGTCTGCGCAACCAGCAATCCGCCGAGCGCTACGGCGAGGACAAGGACAACGACGACGATGAATAGGGTGGAGAGGCGTCTTGGCATCATGCGGGAAGTTTACTACTTTTCCGCGTCGGGCGCGGCTAACGGCTCTTACCCTTTCTTATACGGCCAGGGAGCTTGGGTAAACAGTGCGCCATCGATCCAGATGGTTTGCCCGGTGATGAATGCCCCGCCCTTGCTGGCCAGAAAGACGACCGTGGGCGCGATGTCGGCAGCCGTACCCACGCGGCCCAGCGGAGTGAGCTTCGACCATGTTCCGGCATAGTCGGGGTCTTCTTCGCGGGTGCGCTCCGACTCGATCGATCCAGGCGCAAGGCAGTTCACCCGGATGCCGTAGCGGCCGAGCTCGATGGCGGCCTCTTTGGTGAACATCTCGATGCCGCCCTTGCTGGCGGTGTAGGCCACCAGTGAGGGAAACGCGAGCTTGTTGCAGCCGGAACCGAGGTTCACGATTGAGCCTCCGCCGTGGTCCTTCATGTAGCGCGCGGCCTGCTGTGTGCACAGGAAGCAGCCCTTCAAGTTGGTGTCGACGACCAGGTCCCATTCCTCTTCGGTCACGTCGAGGAGGGGCTTCCAGGTCTGCACACCGGCATTGTTGACCAGCAGATCGAGGCGTCCGAAGGCACCGAGGACGCGCGCGAACATGGCGGTCACCTGCGCGCTCGAGCGGATGTCGGCTTCAACCGCCAGCACGTTCTCTGCACCGGTAAGGGTGCGGAGTTCGGCCAGGGTCGCATCGACCATGGGTGCGGGATCGTTGTAGTAGTTCACCGCGACGCGGTATCCGTTGCGCGCCAGCTCGAGGGCGATCTCCTTCCCGATACCCCGGCTGGCACCGGTTACCAGAGCTGTCTGGCCTTGCATAGTCACCTCGATATAGGTTGCATAGATCGCCGCGAGGAGATCGCAGTCAGGAGATCATAGCGGAACGCGGGCGGGTGTGCCCATGGCTCACGGTAGTTAGCCGTGCTGACTGGTCACTGATGCCTTCGATTCCACCTGCGACTGGCAGGACTCGCACATCGTGTGGTCGCGCAGGTCAATCCACTCGACGGCGTGGGACGAGGCCATGACGCAGCGATAGTCCTGGCAGTGCGGGAGATGCAAGGTGTGGCCAAGTTCATGGACAGACACTTTGAGGAGGCGTTGGCTTAGAAGGATATCGTCGCGATCGAGGCCGTAGAACTCCTGGCGGAGGCGGAAAGCGGAGATGACGGCGGTTGGGCCTCCCATCTGAGCTTCGCCGAAGACATACTTCAGGATGGGAATGTAGAGGTCGACATCGGCTACGGCGAGCATCCGCCAGGCCTGCGGGCGGACCAGGGGTTGCATGCGCCGCAGGAGTTCGGACGAATGATACTGCTGGCGCTCGGTGTGATATGACGGTGCCGGATCCAGTTCGACGGGGAGAATCTCGCAGGCGACGTGCAGGGTGCGGGGGATGGCGGCGCACAAGTCTTGCAGGAGCGAGGCATCCACTCTACCGACCGGAAGCAGGTGCACGAGATTCATTTAAGTCATCTTCGTCTACGATCTACTTCAGCTTCAGCGGGTCTCATTCAGCGCGCTTCGACAGGAGTACGCGTCCAGCCGTAGCGTTTGAGTTTGTGGTGGAGAGTTACGCGGTCGATGTCGAGAATTTCGGCGGCGCGGCTCTGGTTGCCGCCAGTCTCATCGAGGACGCGCAGGATGTGAGCGCGCTCGATTTCGTCCAGGCTCTTGCCGGCGGCAGCGAGGACTGGCTGGGTCTTGAAGATGAAATCCTGCTCGCGAAGCTCAGGCTCTTGCGCGACGACCATCGCGCGCTCGACGGCATTTTCCAACTCGCGGACGTTGCCCATCCACGGCTGCTGTTGCAACTGGTTCATGGCAGCGGGAGCGATGCGCGAGACCCGCTTGTTCATGCTGAGGGCAAACTTGCGCACGAAGTGTTCGACGAGCAGGGGGATATCTTCGCGGCGCTCGCGCAACGGAGGCAGTTCGATGTGGAAGACGTTGAGGCGATAGAACAGATCCGGGCGGAAGGTACCGTCTTCGATCATCAGGTCGAGATGCTTGTTGGTGGCAGCGACGCAACGGAAATCGACTTTGATGACCTGATTGCCACCAACGCGGGTGATCTCGCGCTCCTGCAGGACGCGGAGCAGGTCGGTTTGAGTTTTGAGGCTGATATCGCCGATTTCGTCGAGGAATACGGTGCCGCCTTCGGCGATTTCAAACTTGCCTTTCTTGCGGTACTGCGCGCCGGTGAAGGCGCCTTTTTCGTGGCCGAAGAGTTCGCTTTCAAGAAGTGTTTCGGTGAGGGCTCCACAATGAATGACGACCAGGGGATGGAAGCGGCGCATGCTGGCAGCGTGAATGGCGCGAACGACAAGCTCTTTGCCGGTTCCGCTTTCGCCGGTGATCAGGACGTTGGCGTCGGTGGGTCCGACGGTCTCGATGGCCTCGAAGACTTTGCGGATCGCCGAACTCTGTCCCACGATGTCGTCCGGGCGGGTCACTTCGGCGACGGTCTCACGCAAACGGACGTTTTCTTTCTCAGCGCGGTGGTGGGCGAGAGCTTTCTTGACCAGGTGCGCGATCTCGTCGGGGTCAAGCGGCTTGCTGACGTAGTCGTACGCGCCA
>Ga0265338_10005375_pt1 | contig 16738 bp, 15 predicted proteins | sample 42126metaG_FD_193579 | JGI IMG/M metagenome (GOLD analysis project Ga0265338, IMG submission 193579) | Rhizosphere microbial communities from Carex aquatilis grown in University of Washington, Seatle, WA, United States - 4-21-26 metaG | ecosystem: Host-associated > Plants > Roots > Rhizosphere... | reverse complement strand
TTAACAACGGTAACTTTTGATGTGAATTTTCTTCCTGCAAGTTGGAATGAAAGTTGCGTTGTCGGCCGATGTGCTTGGCCACTTGCTGATTGGATATAGACAGTTTCTTTCTCAATAGGCAAATCCAATTCTTTTGCTAATCCACTATCAATAGAGGATCGATAAGCGCCTGTGTCGAGTTTGGCTTTTATCTCTTTTATGCCGTCTTTTGTCTTGATAAATACTGGATAGATGACAGGAAGAATTTGTGGAGATGTTGAAACCTTATCAGAAAATTTTTCCGCAAAAAGCGTTTGTGCCAAAGCAACGCCTCTTTGGGGACTAGGAATATCCATATCTTCAATTCGTTCCAGTCGAGTACGAAGAGATGCGAGATTAGCATTTTGAATTTTCAGTCCTGGTCTTGCATTTACTTCTAGAACAAGTGGTCCTTTTTTCGCATCAATCACCAGGTCAACTCCAGCAAAGCCCAATCCCACATTTTTTTGAGTTTGTGCTGCTAAAAGAAGTATCTCGTTCCAATCGGGAAGTTTCATTCCAGCAGTTTTCTTTTTACTTTGCGGAATAAAATAAATAAGATGGCTTTTACTAGTAGCGCTTGTCGTGATTCCAGTTGCAATGTCGATGCCAACTGCTAATGCTCCTAATTGAAGATTAGCTTTACCAAATGATTGTCTTGTGGGAATACGAAGCATTGCCATAACAGGAACTTGACGAAAGACAATAATTCGTATATCTGCAAGGCCAACAGGAACAATTTTTTTAAAAAAGGGACTTTGGATAACTCTTTCTTCAATAAAAGCTTTATCTGGTAAATATTGCAGAGAGAAAGCTCCATCAAGAATATTAAAAATATGCGACTCTAATTGCTTTATTGTGTATTCCTGTCCGCTTACCGTTGTTCCAACGCCATTCTTCCAGTTTTTAAAAGCAATAATACCACTACCACCATATCCGCGTGCAGGTTTTATCGCAAAGCCATCTTCCGGTAAATCCCAATCAAAACTTCTGACATCTTTTCTTGTATAAAAAGTTGCTAGCAATGATGGGGTAGGAATGTTATTCTCTAGTAAAATTTTTTTCGTCTCTAATTTGTCATCAGCTATCGTTTTTGCCAACGATTTATTAAATGGACGAATATAGAGAAAATTTCGGGCATTCATGCCCAATACTGATTTACTTATTGCCATGTCTTAAAATAGGTTGAAATCTTATATACTCCACCATTCGAAGGCCAAAGTATCTTCCAATCATAATGTTGATCGGTATGAGAAGAAGAATCGATTCCGGATAAACCAAAATGAAAAATCTGAGTTGAGTCCACGTCAATAAAAGAAATCCAAGAATTGCTAAGAAGAGTGTAATAATTGTTGTTTGAACAGTTTCTATAAATTCTCTTTCTAAAAAAATTGTCATGATTCTATCACTTAACAAAATAAAGAGGAGAATGGGAAAAATTGAAATACTCCTAACATCAATAATCCCATAAATTGAACTGATTGTTAACGCTGCCAAAAGACAAATTGAAACCATAAGCATTGACAATGCAACTTTTGGCATCTGCATAATAGGAAGCCGTTTAAGAAGAAATCGTGACACAATTGAGGCGACAATAATTGCAGCAAGCATAATAAATCCGGGAGTAACATCCGTCCCAATAAAAGTAATCGAAAGGGCAATGGGAACAAGAAGACCAATACCTGATAGTCCAATTATATAACGAAATGCCACAACAATTGTTGCAAGAAGCGGCAATAATAAAATAAGAACGATAGTATTTGTTGGTACACCAGCATTTATCGCATATTGAATAGCATAAGGAATAAGATTTTCGATACTTACATTTTTTGTATTTCTTTTTTCTTTCAACAGCGTAAGTATTGCAGTCTTTTGATTATCGAATTGAGGATTTGTAATATCGTTGATGTTTGCGGGGAATGTTTCTATTTGTTTTTGTGATGAATTTGAAATTGCATTTTTTGTTGGAGTTGATGTAGCTTGTGCAAAAACCGACAAAGGAGCCACTGATAACAATAGAAAGAAGATTGATAAAAAAAGAAAAAATTTCATAATGTGCCGAGAGGGGGAGTCGAACCCCCACGGAGTGTAATCTCCAAAGGTTTTTGAGACCTTCGTGTCTGCCATTCCACCACCTCGGCGAATTTATCCATTATAGCACTTAAGCTTTATTTTTGCCTAGATTGATGTTACAATGTTTACCATGCAATTTGAGTTTTCAACCAATAGCTTGAACAAAATATCTTCAGAGGCCGCAATTGTTTTTGCATACACTAGTAAAGAAAAAGGGAAATTTATTCCATTATTAAGTTTTAAAAAGATAGATAAAGAAAATAATGGAGAACTCACTCGCATAGCAAAACTGGAAAATTTTACCGGTAAAAAGAATGAGGTTATAACAGTTATTCCTCAGGCAAATACGATGACATCAAGAATTATTATCATTGGGTTAGGTGAAAAGGAACAGTTTGCCTTCAATGATTTAAGAGAAATTATAGGGTCATTTGTTAAGCATATGAGGAAACGGATTAATTCTGCATCTCTAGTTCTTCCAACAAAAGAAGATATTGATATTGATTCAAACGATGTACTTCACGCGATTGTAGAAGGATTTGAGCTTGGTAACTATGTTTTTATAAAATATAAAAAAGAAGAAAAAGTTGATCGCAATTTATCAACAATTATTATCGGAGAGCAAAAAGAAAATATTCAGTTAAAAAGAATAGTTAAGAGAGCACAATCATTTGCAAAAGCAACGAATTTAGCAAGGGATCTTGTAAATGAGCAGTCAGCAATTGCAACTCCTACGTATTTGGCAACATTAGCCCAAGAGATTGCAAAAAGTAGTTCTCAAATATCCTGTAAAGTATTTGATAAAAAAGAAGCAGAGAAGATGGGAATGAATGCTTTCTTAGGGGTAGCCCGTGCTGCAGACACATTGCCGAAATTTATTCATCTTGAATATACGCCTAAGAAAAAAAGTAAAGAAAAAATTGCAATTGTTGGGAAGGGTATAACTTTCGATAGTGGAGGGATTAACATAAAGCCTGGAGAACATATGAATGATATGAAAATGGATATGGCTGGTGCTGCTGTTGTCCTTGGTGTTTTTTCTGTTATCAATGAAATTCAACCAGATGTGGCAGTAATTGGTCTTATAGCTGCTACTGCAAATATGGTTTCAGGCGCGTCATTAGTCCCAGGTGATGTCGTCAGAGCACTCAATGGGAAAACGATTGAGATTATCAATACTGATGCTGAAGGACGAGTTACATTGGCTGATAGTTTATCGTACGCGGTAAAAGAAGAAGCGACAAAAATTTTTGACTTAGGTACTCTAACAGGAGCAGCAGAGGTAGCTTTAGGAGTTGACATTGGTGCTTTATTCTCAAACAATCCTGAATTTGCAAAACAAATTGAACATGCCGCAAGTGAGGAAGGAGAAAAAGTTTGGGAGTTGCCGCTCGAACCAGCGTATAAAAAATTAAATAAGAGTAATATTGCTGATATCTCAAATCTTGCATCTTCTCGGTATGGCGGTGCTATCACCGCAGCATTATTTTTAGAAGAGTTTGTTGATAAAAAACCATGGGTACACATTGATATTGCCGGTCCAGCATTCGCTTCTAAAGGAAATAATCTTGGTCCTGAAGGAGGGACTGGTTTTGGAGTTCGAACCGTGCTAAAATTACTAGGCCTATGATTTCAGTTACAGAATTACGAGCAGGGACAACATATCAAGAAGATGGACAGTTTTTTACTGTTTTGTCATACGAACACATTAAAATGGGTCGTGGTTCTGCCAACATCAAAGTAAAAGTAAAAAATGTCAAAACTGGATCAATTGTAGATAAAAGTTATATCAATGGTGCAAAAATTCAAGACATGCCTGTCATAAAAAAAGACATGCAATATCTCTACAAAGATGAAGATGCTGTCTATTTCATGGATGGAGAGACATATGAGCAAATCAGTATTCCTCTCAAGATAGTTCCTGAACATATTTATCTTAAAGAAGGGGAGACGTTTGTTGTAAGTTTCCTTGATGGAAAACCACTTACTGTTCTTCTTCCTCCCAAAATGACATTTAAAGTTACCGAAACAGCACCTGGTGCAAAAGGGAATTCAGCGACCAATGTTTTTAAAGAGGCGATTTTGGAAAATGGGTTAAAAACAAGAGTACCTCTTTTTATTAACACGGGTGAATTGATTCGTGTTGACACTCGCACTGGTGCATATTCAGAAAAAGCTTAATCTAATCATGAACGGACATATTCTTCGTGTTTTCTCAGAACGGTCTTTTTTATATTTGTGGATTGGAGAAGTGTTTACTCAAGTCTCCACAAATCTTTTTAATTTTCTTTTAATTCTTATTGTTTATAACCTTACACACTCAAATACTGCAGTCTCAGGAATTGTTCTCTCATTTACTGTTCCGGCAATATTTTTTGGATCGATTGCTGGAGTGTATGTTGATAGATGGAATAAAAAATACGTTCTTATTATTACCAATACTATCCGTGCTTTCCTTCTTATTTTAGTGGCTTTTACATTAAATAATGTTTATATGTTGTACATTGTTTCCGTTCTATTTACCGTTTTAGCACAATTTTTTATCCCTGCGGAAAGTCCGATAATTCCACAAGTTGTCCGCAAAGAATTTTTGCTTCATGCAAATGCACTTTTTGGGTTGGCTATATTTGGATCAATTCTTATTGCTTACGTTTTATCCGGACCCCTTCTTATTTTACTGCAGCCATTTAAAACCATATTATTTCTTGCTGTAATGCTTTTTGTTGGTGCAATTTTTATTTCTCTTATCAAACCAAATACTACAAAACTCAGCATACTCAATCGAAAAAAATCGCAGCAATTAGATTTTTTTACCGACATAAAACAGACACTCTCTTTTGTGAAACATACAAAATCAATTTTTCATTCTTTATTTCTTCTTGCACTTTCACAGATACTCATTTTAATTTTGGCGACAGTTGCTCCGGGTTATGCTTCACAGATTCTTGGAATACAAGTTCAGCAATTTCCGATTATTTTTGTTACACCAGCAGCTATTGGAATGATTGTGGGATCAGTTCTCCTTATAAATATTTTTCATAATCATCCTAAAGAAAAAATTACTACCAGTGGGATATTTATTTCAGGAATTGCAATGCTGATGCTGCCATTCGGTTCAAAAGTTGCATCTCATGAAATTGTTCATGTTATTAATTCCTATCTGCCGCATGCATTTTCTATAACAATTTATCATATAGTTGTTGTTTTAGCGTTTCTCTTAGGAGTTGCCAATTCACTTGTTTTTATTCCAGCAAATACGCGAATTCAGGAAAATACATCTGAAGAAATTCGTGGCAAAATTTACGGATTTTTAAACACATTTATTGGAATACTTTCGTTAGTTCCGATTATACTTGTTGGAGGTTTATCTGATTTAATCGGTGTCGGATCTGTAATCATCGGTATCGGGATTTGTCTTCTGATTTTTGGATTTATTAATATGTATATTTATTAGTATGCAATTTTTGATATTTATTCCAGCGCTGCTGCTCTTTTTATATTCACTGTATCGTCTTGTTAAAGATGATTATGTCTTTATCCGTAAAGGAATATCTTTGGAGCAATCTTTTGATATTGCGTTTATTACGTTATGGATTAGTCTCTTTGTTGCAAGACTCTTTTATTTGATTTTTAACAGTAATTCAGTGAGTGTTGTTTTTTATAATTTTTTCAACTTAAAAATAGGCGGCTTTTCTCTTACTGGCGCAGTTATTGGAGGAACAATTGCAATTTATTTAATTGGGAAATATAAAAAAATGCCTCTTGGCAGGTTATGTGATTTTTTAAGTTTATCTTTTTTATATACTCTTCCCCTGGTTTTTTTAGCAAATTCGTTTTTTGTTGCCAAAAATATACTTCTCTCGATGTTTTTGGATGCAATAATTTATTTTGTTTTACTTCTCTTTTTTGTACAGTTCTTATATCCAAAAATCTTGAACAGAACGCTTAAAGAAGGAACACTTGCACTGCTTTTCTTATTATTATTTTCAATTATTGCTCTTATCACAGCTCTTTTAGTCTCATTAAAAAATATTCAGAGTTTTGTCAGTCCTGAGAATGCAATATTAGTTCTTCTTTTTATCATTAGTCTTATTTTGCTTATTAAACAAGAATACCCATCTTCACGCGCAAGACGAGCAGTTGTACGCTAGATAACATTATGAATATCATCTTTGAAGATAATGATTTGTTGGTGATTGATAAACCAGCTGGTGTGACCGTAAATAGAGCGGAAACAACCAAAAATGAAAATACAGTTCAAGATTGGGCAGAGGAGTATATAGGAATCAGGAATGATGAACTAGGAATTAGGGGACAAAAAAAGTTTGGAGAAGAAGGGTGGGATCCAAAGTTTGATTTCTATAAAAGAGGAGGAATTGTCCACCGTTTGGATAAAGAAACATCAGGAGTTTTGATAATTGCAAAAACACCTGATGCATTTGTTAATCTGCAAAAACAATTTCAAGAAAGAACTGTAAAAAAAACATACGTTGCCCTTGCACATGGTATTATTAAACCTGAAAAGGGAGAGATTAATGTTCCCGTTGGAAGATTACCCTGGAATGGCAACCGTTTTGGTATTCTTCCGGGAGGCAAGGAATCAAAAACTCTTTATACTGTTCTAGCATACTATCAATTACCTCATGCAAAGGAAAGATTGTCTTTTGTTGAACTTTATCCACAGTCGGGGAGAACTCATCAAATCCGCGTACATCTCAAATATATCAATAATCCGATATTTGCTGATTTTCTTTATGCTGGAAGAAAAACTGCCAGGTCAGATAGAAATGTATTGCCTAGAGTTTTTTTACATGCATCCAAAATCAACTTTTTACACCCCACAACTAACACTACCGTTACTTTTGAGTCACCCTTACCGAAAGAACTTAGCGATTTTTTACAAACTCTTGAAAAATAACTATTTAGGCAGGACTTCTTATTCTACAAAGCGTTTGATATACTTTATTTTATTAGGGAAAAAGCGCATCAAATGAAAAAAACTGCACCAACCGAAAATAAAAGTTTGAAAACATTTTATCTTTATTTATTTGCTGTCATTTTGTTGATAGCGGCTGCCTTATTTATAAAAGGAATTATTATCGTTAAAGATAGTAAATTTGATGCATCACATGATTTTGCTCTTGCTGTTACAGAAAATAATGATGTAAAAGAAATAATTGCTTTTCATCCACAAGTACCATCAATTACGGTATTGAGTATCAAAGATAATAAAATTCCTTATTTTGTGTTAGCAAAAGATTACGGAATAGCAACTGACGGAAATATACAAATTGCTAATTCATCAGATATAAATACCGATGCAACAGCTTTTATGTGGTCTTCATTTTTACATACCGATTCCTGGCAAACCAACCTGACAATTCTTGATAAAATTCGTTTATTGTTATTTTCAAAAAATGTTACAACAAATAATAAAACTGTTGAAAAGATTTCATTAGCAAATCAAAATTCCACTATTCAAACGACAATAACAAATGCATTGACAGATCAAGATATAGCGGATGAAAATATTAGTGTACAAATAATTAACGCAACTGATATAACTGGTTTTGGACAACGGTTAGCTAATGTTTTGACGACAATGGGAGCGAATGTTGTTGAAGTCTCAACTTCTCAAAATATACAAAAACAAACAACGATACAATATTATGGTGATGAATCATATACACTTGATCGACTTGAAAATTTAGTAGGAGTAACAGGGACAAAAATCGAAACGCAGCAAATTGCGAATATAATAATAACGCTTGGTACGGATAAAAAAGATATAAAAACTTTTTAGCTAATAACCTATAGTATGAATTTTATTATATTAGTTTTTCTTTTTATTATTTCGTTTTTATTAGCTCTATGGTCTTTTTTCAAACAAGAAAAACCTAAAGAAGTAGAGTTCGTTAATAGGGAACTAAAAAAGAAAAGAGTGATTTATCATCATTCATCATCAGATGAATCATCATCAGCGTGAAATTTACTTTTTCCGTTTGAATTAGTAGGTAAGGAGAGTTTTAATTTATCACTTCCTGACACAAATGATGGTTGATTTTTAAATTTCTTAACTCTTTTTGTTTCGCGAATAAATAAGCTAACTTTATTGCTGTCAACAGTTCTGACATACGCTTCATATTCATTTCCAGCTTCCATAAATTTAATAAGCCTTTGACAAAGATCATCGGGAAGCATACCAATAAATTGATTTTCAAGATCATAGGCAAAGATCCTACTTCGTTTAATGCGAAGATCTAGTTTTTCTCCTGATCGTAAATGGGTTATTACTTTTTTGTCAGCAACATTAATAAGATCCATAACTTTTGTTTTTCCTGGTTCTTCTATAAAAAGATTATTTATCGTAATACTTAATTTTCTTGTATTAACATCATGAAGTCTTTTTAGATTGCGAATAGCGATAGGATTTTGCATATCAAGCAATAAGACTTTTTCATAAAGATTTTTTGCATCTTTTATGTTACCAGTACTTAAAAAAGCAAACGCGAGGCGGTTGAGTGTATCAATATCATCTGGCTGTTCTTGAAGAATTGATTGGTTAAGATCTATGGCTCTTTCCCAATCTCCTACGAGTGCGGTTTGGATTGCTTGAATTTTTATAGTTGGCATAAGAAGAGCAAACTGAGTTGAAAGTTATTCTACTAATATTTCTTGCAAATGTCAAGGAAGAAAGGGTATAATAAGGCGTTATGAGTGGACATTCTAAATGGGCAACAATTAAAAGACAAAAAGGCGCAAATGACGCAAAGCGAGGACAGTTGTTCACAAAGCTTTCAAAAGCGATAACAATAGCAATTCGGCAAGGTGGAGGAGTTGGGGATCCTGACAGCAATTTCCATTTACGATTGGCAATTGAAGCAGCTCGTACTGCAAATATGCCCAAGGAAAATATTGAGAGGGCAATCCAACGTGCAAGCGGCAAACAAGAGGCCGCTCTTGAAGAATCGATATATGAAGGATTCGGACCAGGCGGATTTAGTGTAGTAGTTGAGGCATTTACTGACAATAAATTAAGAACAGTTTCAGAAGTCAAAAATGTTTTTAATAAAAACGGCGGCAGCATGGGTGCACAGGGAAGTGTGATGTATCAGTTTGAAAAAAAAGGAGTTATTACTGTTGAGAAAAACAATCAATCACTTGATGATATTTTTCTTATTGCTGCTGACAGTGGTGTTGATGACATTGAAGATGCGGGTTTGGAAGTATTGCTGTATACCAAGCCAGAAGAGGTCACAAAAATTAAAGACGAATTAAGCAAAAATGGCTTAACCGTAACAACATTCGAGCTCATATTTAGGCCTGTAGTAAATAATGCTATTTCAGATAAGGCTTCTGCAGAAAGAGCACTTTCTTTTATTGATAAACTTGAATCACTTGATGATGTACAGAAAGTTTATGCCAATTTTGATATTCCTGACGAATTAATAGAGGATAGTAAATAGGGAATGAACATCAGACAAAGGAACGCATCAAGCGCAAAGAAGGGAATACGATTACCGCATTTTGCCATCAGCAAACGACAGAAATTTGTTCTTGCAGTTGTTATATTATCGCTTGGATTGTTTTTTACAGAATATCAACTGACGCAGTGGGGATTGATTGTGACGTTGCTTCTTCCTTTTTTCACTGTTTTTTTCCTTTTATGGGCAGTATTTTCAGATCTTAAGGAAAATAAATTATATCAAGTAATTATCTTGCCATTTATTTATACTTTTGCATTTGGATTCTTTTATTTATTAACACCGACATCTTTTTTTGATCGTTTATTATTATCTGCGATTTATGCATTTGGATTATATTCATTATTTTTGAGTCAAAATATCTTCGTGGTTTCTTCTTCAAGAACTATTCAGTTACTTTCCGGCGCCAGAATCGTATCATTCGTCATAACGCTTATCTCTTTTTTCTTTTTGACAAATATTGTTTTTTCATTTCACGTAATTATCTTTCCTGTAGTGCTAGTAATTGCGGTATATACCTATTTGTTAATTTATCATTCGTTGTGGACGTATACGCTGCAAAAGTATTCACAGCCTTTGATGATATGGGTTTCTGCGTTAACCGTTTGTGTTATTGAAATTACATCACTTGTGTGGTTTTGGCCGGCAAGCCCAACAGTAACAGCACTTTTTCTCACAGGATTTTTCTACGCAATTACTGGATTGAGTCACATATGGTTAGAAAAGAGATTCTTTAAAGGGATACTGTGGGAATATGTTTGGGTGGGAACAATTGTCTTTTTTGTTTTATTGTTATTTACTCAGTGGGGGAAATAGCCTCCTTTAGCCTCGATTTTTACCTCAAACGGGCCATATATAGAGAAGTGCAGTTTATGAGATAAATTAAAGAATAGTAAGGCATGTAAATGCACATGGAAATTGCAAAAAAATACTATTTTTGAAGCTAAAAAAAGATTTTTTGTATGTCATTACCGAAAATAGAGGAGAGGGAAGAGGAATAGCAGGGTAACGTCCTATATAATTATTGATATAGTTTGTTATAGTAATGTGGATAACTTTTCACAGGAAATTGATACGACTTTTCACAGCCTCAAATGATATAGTTTGATCACTTATTTTTATTGTTTCTTTGTCAACAGCGGAGTTTAAATACATAAAATTATATACTCGTCTTGTTCAGCATAGCATTCCCTCTATTGCCAGGTGTAAGGTCGAGCTAAATGAAAAAAATACGAACACTCCTTTTCCAGTATTTTGAGGCTAAAATATGCATTTTAGACTGATAAATCAGTCTAAATTCGTTATTTAATACATTCCCTTTGAAGAACATAGATGTTCTATTTTTTCTCAACGATTTATTCTTACACAATTACCTTTGAGTACCTCATCGGAGGAGGGGCATATATAGATCCGTTTGTAATTCAGTAATGCTATTAGTTTCTTTATATGTATGCATATTTGCATGATATGTTTTTCTCTCCTCTCTCTAGTAGTGAGTATAAAATAGTTATGTCGCACAATATAACTTTTACGACATGTCGGTTAGAAAATACCCAGGGGAGGGCTTCAATTTCTGTTTTTAAAATTTATTTTTTATTTACTTTTATTATTTTCTGTTTAGTTGCATGTGCTTATTTGGTCTTATTGCCTCTTTAATCTATGTCGTATTTTGGGTCTCATATCCAACATCCCATAGTCAAATATGCTATTATTTTTTTGTGTGTATATTTGTACTTCTAGCCAGGATTTAGCAGAATAAATACTCGCAGTGCGCCTTTTACCTTCAGTAAATAGTATAGATCACTCCCCTTTGTTAATTTGTAGAAAGGGAAGCCCTTTTCACACGCGGTATTGCATGGTGTCATCATTTGCGTTTTCCAAAAGATTCTAAATCAAGTTTCGGATTACATTTAACATATAGATTCTGAATCAAGCTTGGAATTGCGTTGGAAGAGAGGAAAATAGGTTTTAAAAATAAGCTTTGAGGCTAACTCTAGCCATAAAGGTCATGTAATGCGATTTAAGGCCTGTGTTTTTTCATAGACGAGTAATTAGTCATTTTAAAACAGTTAATGAGAACTGATAGATCTTACTGACAGGTTTTTAGTGAAGAATTAGCAGATCAAAGGGCGGTTTTTTTGGTGACGATTCTTTATAGATCTTTTCATTGTTGTTTAACGCATCAAGGATTTGGATGTATCGGTAGAATACTGAATTGGTCCAGCCAAAACCTTCCTGCATGGCGTATTTATAACCAACACTTGGTTCTCCTGTCTTACCGTCAATTTTTTCAAAGAAGGTATTATATTTCCTGAATAGCGCAGCATGAGTTTTTACTGAATTTTCCATAATTCGTTTAGCTTCTTTTGTAAAGCCGTACCTGAGAAATCCTATGACGGTAAGATATTCAAGAGGTGACCAAATGTTAGGATAGTCCCATTGTTTGGGTTTAATTATTTCTTCAATTGCTGGATGATATCGACGTTGGATTTTGGAGAGATCCATTGGTTTTGCCAATGATATTTCAGCGCCAATTGTCAGTCCATATGGTGTCTCAAATTTAGGTAAATGTTTAAGTGTGCGTTTTGCTTGCTCAGCTGTTGCAATACCTGCCCATAGGGGAGTGAACGATGCTAGTGAAAAGTAATGACTAATTTTTTGGAATCCATAGCCGTAATCATAAAAAAATCCTTCATCATTGTCCCACATAATTTGCATTGCTTTTTTCCGCTCTTCGGCCTTACCTTTCCATTTTTCAGCCTCTTCCCTATTGCCAAGAATTTCTGCAGCAAGGGAAAAGTCGGTTTCGTATTTATATAAATAGGAATTTAAATCTACCGGTAAAAATTGATCACAACGATTATAAAAACGTGAGGTCATATCCCAGCCTGATTCGAGTTCAGACGAATGTGCGTAGCCAATGTCCCTATCTCCATAACGAGAAAGAATAGTATCATGAACTCTATGGTTATATAAGTTTTCAGGGTCAATCCAAACAGTTTCATATTCTTCTTTGGCAACTTCGATAACTCGTTTTAGCCATCGTTTCATTGATAGTTCATAAATTTTTCGTTGTAATCCTGAGACATGCTTGTATGGATTTGTTGGATTGAGGTTCTTAAAGTATATGTCCATAATCATAGATGAAAAAAACGGTGCTTGTGTGCGGCCAATTGAGCCTGGTGCGCTGAAATTTGGAATTATATGAAATGTTCTAAAAAGATAGATGAAGTTTTCGATCATTTCCTGCATGAGCCATTCATGTTTGGTACCATAGAGACCTTTAGACATAAAAAAACTATCCCAGTAGTAAATATACGTGAATTTATTGTCATTTACGACAAAATAATAATGTGGAAGTTTAATTGACCGCGGATTGATGTCTTTGTTTTTGACCGCCCGTTTAGCGCCTATTTGCAATCCATCAGCATTTATTTTGTATCGAAGTCTCATACGAGAAGGTTTATAAATGAGTCTCTTCCAATATGAATCAATATATTCAAGGCAATCTTTATATTCTTCTTGCAAACTCATACTTCTATTCTATAGTAATAATAATAATTTTCAATTTGTAATTTTCAATTTACAATCAATAACCAATGTTTCATTGAGACAATGAAAATTTATTGAAAATTAAAAATTGTAAATTGAAAATTACAATGCCATGTCGCACAATATTGACATGCTGCTCGGTTTACTTTATTGTTAGTATGTCCCCTATTACTATGCAAAATAACTTAGAAAAACAAATTAATGATTTTTTGGAATATTTAGAAGTAGAGAAGAACTCGAGTAAGTTGACGATACGTGATTATCGACATTATTTGGAGATCTTCGAAAAATGGTATACCACTACCCTACCCCAGAAATCTATTGCTGATTTGGATTTAGGAACAGTCCGAAAATATCGCGTTTATTTAGCAAATAGAGTTGATAACAAGGGGAAAACGCTTAAAAAAGTCACGCAAAATTATTATGTCATTGCACTTCGTTCTTTCTTACGTTTTTTAATTAAGAATGATCACAAGACTCTTGAGCCTTCAAAAATCGAGCTTCCAAAGACTGAAAGTAGAAGTTTGAAATTTCTCGAACGTGAACAAATTGATCGGCTCGTAACAATGGCTGATACAACAAAAGAAGCTGGGGTACGCGACAGAGCAATTTTGGAGCTATTATTTTCAACCGGACTTCGCGTTTCCGAATTGGTTAAATTAAATCATGAGCAGATTAATATCGAACGCCGAGAGTTTGGTGTCATAGGGAAAGGTGGACGAGCGCGTGTTGTCTTTATCTCAGATCGCGCGGCTGATTGGATTGATCGGTATATGAAAATGCGAACTGATGTGTTCAAACCGTTATTCATTCGTTATTCGCGAGATATAGATGAAGAAAATAATGGGGAGAAGATGCGTTTGACAGTGCGAAGTGTTGAACGAATTGTAAAGAAATACACGCAGATGGCGCGCCTGCCTGTTGATGCAACGGTTCATACATTGCGGCATAGTTTTGCAACGGATTTACTGACCAATGGTGCTGATCTGCGTTCAGTACAAGAGATGCTAGGACACAAAAATATCGCGACCACACAAATTTACACGCACGTTACCAACAAGCAACTCAGAGACGTCCACAAAGCGTTTCATTCTGGAAATAAAAATTAGATTTAAGATTAAGGATTAAAGAATAAAGAAGCCTTCTATAGTCTAGCCAATATTAAAATGTCTCGTAGGTAAGAGTAATTGTGGAAGTAACACTATTTTGTCCTGGATTGATTTGGGTTGGCACTGATTTCGCAGCTCCTGCTGTAGCATTCATCATTAGGGGACGGATTATTGGATAAGGATTTTGGTCGCCTTCTTGAATGTTGGTAATTTTACCCAAATGGATCCCAGCAGCAGCAGCCATACTTTGTGCTTTCCCTTTTGCATTGTCAATGGCGTTTGTTCTTGCTTGATTTTCCAGATCTTGCTGTTTGGTATCTGAGAAGGACAAATTCGGTCCTGAGATGTTCTCTGCTCCATCTTTTGTGATGGTATCAATAACTTGATTTGCTTTATCAGTACTATGAATCGTAATGTCCACATCTTCAGAAACGGTATAGCTGATAATTGTTTGTGAATTGGATTGAGGATTAATAGCCTGCGGTTGGACTATCCCCACTCCCCCATTATTGTCGTTATAATTGGGATAGGAATTGTAATTGTTGGTCTGAATGTCTTTTTTTGCAACGCCGATTTTCTGTAAATCGCTGACGATCTTATTGGTGAACGTATTTGCTTGGTTCTGTGCCTCTTGGAGAGTCGTTGCTGTTTTGGTGACAGTAAAGCTGATGTCCGATTGATCTGGGGCACTGCTAGCGTTTCCTGTCCCCTGGACTGAGAGAGTTTGGGTCTTCATCTGGCTATTCTCAAAAAAGTTCCATGAGTGATTGAAGAAATAATTGACGAGCATTAATAAAAGAATAGTGAAAATAGCAGAAAGAAGAGCAGTTTTGACCCAAAGTTTGTTCTCAGAAGACTTCATACTTTTATCGTAGAGGGTTAGCAGAAATTTGTCAATGAAGATGGTTGCCTTTTTAAATGTGATATATAAATGACTTATTTTTCTGCTAATCTTTTTGCTGCATCATGTAGTTGATAATCTTCACTATGGAATTTACGAAATTTTCGAAGAAAGGCAGGATCCATATGTTGTGTGTCTGTTCTTCCACCTTTTGGTGCTTGATTAATTCTAGGAATAGAAGCTTCTGCTAAAACACTTTCATCACACCATCCTTGTTCGATAAATAATGAGAGAAGATCCCTTTTAAATGGATTAAGATTTTCAGTTACTCCAACAGCATCAAAATTTGCTAGAGGTTTACCAGCAACGGCTTGTGTTTGATAATTTTGTAATTGTGGAGCAAAAGCATACTCTTCAAAAGGCATATTAGCATCATAAGGGACTTGAACCCTCCATGATGATTGATATTTACCTTCTTCCCTACTCCAATGATCATATTGAGAGCGCATGCGGTCTAATGGGTCACGGAAAACAATAGATCTTAATGGATTATCCACAACAGCATCATATCTGTCTGCAAGAAAATGTCCATGAATAATTAGAGCGTCAGAAGGGATTTCAGCCAGGCCTTCCCTGTTTCTCATTCTATCAACAACAAAGGCTAATTCTTTAGCTGCGACAAAGAGGGGGGTATCTCTAATAGTTGATTTTAATAGACCAAGAAGAGGTGAACCATTTGTTTGGGAAACATCTAATCCACGACGTAATCTATCAGTTACAGGATCATAAACGGCAACATGTTCTGCTCCCACAGCCCCTTGGAAAAAGCTTCGTAGAGATGTCCCCGCGGTTTTTTCTATATGTGTATTTATAAGTAAACGATTCCCCTGTTCTGCAGACATAATAGGTAAAGAACAATGATTATACTATAGGTTTACTAATGGAGTCAAGCATGTCTTTCTATGATAGATTTTATTCCCATTTAAATGTCTTTGCGGCGAGGAGGTACATTACTGCTCCCCAGACGATTAGTCCGAGCATAAAAGGGATTGTTTGGGTGATGTCTCCCCCTTCTGTGGTGATTTTTCTCACTGCTTCGTTAAAAAATGATAACGGCAATATGTTAGCTATTGGCTGGAGCCAATTAGGCAATTCGCTTGTTGGGAAAAAGGTCCCTGAAAGCAAGAATTGCGGTAGTGTTATCAAATTGACCATCGGGCCTGCGGCATTTTCATCATTTACCAGCCCTGCCATAAAATAGCCAAATCCTAAAAATGCGATGAGTGCAATGATTGAAAGGAAAAGCAATTCTACAAAGGTGATCCAGCCGTGAGGAAGATAGAATTTGAATGCGACAATACCAAGAATGAGAATAATCAATATCTGAAAAACCGCCATGATGAGGCGTGAACCTCCTTGTGCGAGAAGGATTGTAATCGCACGCGTTGGCGTTGCGAACATTCGTTTGAGCACTAACGCTTTTTTTAAATAAATAAGACCGAATACTGTTCCAAAAATTGCCGTTGAAAGTAAAGCAAAACCGATTTGCCCCGGTAGTGCAAAATCTATGTAACGGATTTGTTGTCCTGTGAGCTGTTGATTGACAATAGTTATTGCTGGGTTTGTTACCCCTGCTGCCTGAAGATTCTGTTGATCGACAA
>Ga0265338_10005374_pt1 | contig 16741 bp, 11 predicted proteins | sample 42126metaG_FD_193579 | JGI IMG/M metagenome (GOLD analysis project Ga0265338, IMG submission 193579) | Rhizosphere microbial communities from Carex aquatilis grown in University of Washington, Seatle, WA, United States - 4-21-26 metaG | ecosystem: Host-associated > Plants > Roots > Rhizosphere... | reverse complement strand
GGGTACGCGATAGGGGGCCGGGACTCACACCGGAGGCGCAACAGGAACTCTGGCAACGCTTTCACCAGGTCAAGGGTATTCCTGTGCAAAGCGGCTCAGGGAAAGGGCTGGGTCTGGGCCTCTATATCAGCCAGACTCTGATCACTCAACACCAGGGAGAAGTCGGGGTAGAGAGTACGCCCGGCAAAGGCTCGATGTTCTGGTTTACCCTGCCCATTGTCGCCTGAACATGTTCAGCAAACCTTGCCAACGAGCACACGTCATCCCTCCTCTGAACCTTCCAGATGGTCTAGCGTATTGAGCGCATCAGATACAAGCGTGGTTAATCCCAGCTCTTCAGCCAGCATTGACGCCTGCTGCATATGGAACTGCGCCCTGGCTGTATCCCCTTGCTTGAGATAGATGTCCCTGAGCGAAAGATGATCTAATGGCTGGTAAAGTCTGAAGCCGCCCGCTTCGCGGAAGGAAAGCGCTCGCTGCGCATGGATGAGCGCCTGGTCCAGATCGCCTTTGAACAGGGCATCGACGCTCAGATGACGATTGGGTTCGGCCTGTTCCAGTATATACCCTGCCTGCTCGGCAACCTGGATGGCCCTGGCAAAGTGTTCTCGCGCCAGTTCGTTCTGCTGCCAGAACTGATGCACCAGGCCGATCCCAAAATGTGCTTCGCTGCTTCCTCTGGCATTGTGCAACGCTTCCTGGAGACCCAGGGCCTGTTGCTGATACGCGAAAGCATCCTCATATTTTCCCTGACCTTGCGTGCCAAAGGGCATGGCCCCACTCTTCAGAATGGCCACTGTGGTAGCGTTACAGTGGGCCTGGCCGAGCAAACCCAGGGTGTCCGCGAGACCCTGCTGATCCTGGGCCGCTTCGGCGATTTGCCGCGCCTGGAGCAGAGTCGAAAACAGCAGGTCTGCCTCGCCCCTATGCAGCAGGTGTTCAACTGTAAGAATCTGACCAGTGAGGAGCAAAAGCTTGAGATGATCCGCTGGCGCAGCCTCACCGCCTTCAATCGTGCTCAGAGCCAGGCGAAGCACATGGAGCGCTGCATCTAGCCTGCCAGAAAAAAAGTACGCGCGGGCAATCTTCCAAAGGGCTGCAATGGCTGTGGCGTAGGAGTCGGTCAATTCGTCATTCGTGAGTACTGCTGGCTGCATGGTATTCTCCTTAAAGGTATGGAATAGAATGGTCTGTTGCTTGCCGAAACTTCGGTCGCCTATAATACTAGCGTTCGCTGGCAGAGCAAGCAATGGGCAAAGACCATGTCAGTGTTGAGAATTGAACACCAGCGAGAGATTGTTGAGAAAAAAGAGACGGAAAGAGAGATTATGGCGCACCAGGAGAAACGAGAAGATCGGCGTATCCAGCGTACACGCCAGGTGTTACAGCAGGCATTCGTGGAAGCGATGCGAGAAAAGGGCAGGGCTCAGAGAAGTCTCCCGGAGATAGAAAAAGGCTTTGCCGCAATCAGTGTCCAGGAAATAGCTGAACGGGCCAACGTTAACCGGGGCACTTTTTATCTCCACTTTCCAGATAAATATATGCTGGCGGAGACTGTAGCCCGTGAGCAATTTCACCTGCAACTGGCAAGTGTACTCCCTGCTGAACCTCGCTGGGATACAAGGACCTTACGGCTACTCATTCAAGCGGTCTTGAACGCTCTGGAGGCCAAGTATCACCACCAGTATCAGCCATCGTCTATCCTTGCCCCAATGGTTGAAAAGGCCATCCATGAAGAATTGACCGTACTGCTTCTGACGTGGCTCAAACAGGCCAGACCTGGAGAGAGGCGAGGACACGAACTCCTGGAAACCATTGCCCGCGTCGTTATGTGGGCAATCTTTGGCACCGCAATCCAATGGAGCCAGGAAGAGAAAACGATGCCGTCAGAACAGATGGCAGATATTATCTCGCAGGTGGTTATAGAAGGAGTGGCACGCCTGGCCCCCGATGCTCTCTCAGAATAGGCTTGCCTCCGGCTTTGCGCATCGCCACACGTCTGCTTCTCGTACCCATGCAAGCGGGCGCTTCTCGATAAGCAAGGGTGTAGCGAGCCCCAGGAGGCAGGCAAGCGGGCGCTTGATTCAACATATTCCAGCCGGGAAGTATATGGGTACACTCGAACCATGTCGCAGGACGAGCAAAACGGATGTGAGCCACCAGGGCGCCGCTTGCCTACCTCCTGGAACTCGCCTCACACATCCCCATCGTCAGCCACCCTCCTGGCTAGCTCTGGCCGATGGCGTCGATCTCCCAGGTTCCAGCCACGTCCAGAAGCTGGACCGTCACGACCCGCACCGTACCATTACGAGTCACGTTGACCGTCGCGCTGGCGGTACTTCCATTCACCGAAATAGCGGAAATTGTAAAGGCTGACAGCTTGCCCTCCGTCAGGTCTGTGGTGCGTGCCACCAGGGTATATTCCGCCTGCAAGAGCCGGATATGCTGACCAGCCGATTGGTACGATTGCCCATCCACATAGGTATAGGCCGTCGTGTAATTCTGTTGCTCAACCGCCGTATAGTAGTTCTGCACAACGGTGTTGACCGCCCTGGATGGACCAGTCAGAATAAAGATGGTAGCGACCGCGCCGGCTATCACCAGCACCAGTACCACCAGGATGATCCAGAGCCAGCGCAGGCTCTTTTTGCGCGCTGGCTGCGCATACATGGTTGGAGGAATGCCCTGACCTTGATCGTAGGGTGGTTGACCGGGATTGTAATTCATGAAATGCTGCTCTCCTTGTTGGCTGCCTGTCCCCTTTTCGCTGGAACAGGCAAGCTCTCTACGCTATCGATTCTTATGAAGTCGTCCCTCATTTTCTTCTCTTCTGAAGACTCCTGTTTCCACGAGTTGAAAAATCAGAGATTACTTATATAACGGCAGCATATCATGAAAACAACGCACAGGCACTACACCAGCGGACGGGAAGAACGCGCGGACGCCTGGCTGGAGGTCAGCACCCTGTTCACTTCTACGATGACCGGGTCCAGCGCGGTCCTGGTCAAAGGCAGATGGCTCTGCTGACCGGATTGAAAATTCACCCGCATCTGTTGCGCAACATACCCCGCCGCCTGGCGAGTCATCTGCAACATGTCCGAATCAGCTTTCCAGGATTGGAGCCGATTGAGCAGGTTGTTCAGGGGTATCGCAATCGACCAGAGCACGTCTCCCTCGGCCAGCGAGACACGCGCATTGTAATCGCCATTAGCAAGCCGTGCATGCACTTCTGCGATCTTCTCCAGACCATCCTCAAGCTGCTTATGCTCGCGCAAACGCTCGCGTTCGTTTTCCCTGATCGCCGTCTGGAGCGAAACAATCTGTTCCGCCTGGTCAGCACGATGGATCGCAGCCAGGAGGTTACGCATAATGACATAGACAATGACGGCCACGATAATCTGAATGACAAGAGGAAGGATGATAGCAAGCGCCAGGACGTTCATACCCTGATACTGGGAGGTCGTACCCTGGCTATAGGTATGCAGATTCAGAGAAATCAACGCAATCACGATAATCGAGACACAGGTAAAAAAACCGGTGATCAGTGACGCGATGGGTGGCAATAACGCACCGGCCAGAATTATAGAGATCGTAAACACGCCAAAGAGCGGAACCAGCGTCGTAGTGAGCGGATCAGTCAGCAACGGTCCCCCGATGGCCAGAAAGGTACAGGCAATAATACAGCTCGCGGAGAGTTTCTGCCGTCCCGCTCGACCCGCAAACCAGGCAATAATCAGCAAAACGCCCAAACCGATGGCGTCCGGGCGCGCCGAAGGACTTTTCGTTGAGAAAAAGAGCATCAATGGGGCCAGTGGCAGAAATACACAGATAATTAACAGCAATAAACCGGCGGTCAGGTGCTCATAACGCTCCTGCTCTCTTTCTACCGGCGTTGCCACTGGTGCTCGCAGTGGCAGGGAAAGAGCATACCACCAGCGGAAAAATGGGTTCATCGTGTTTTCTCCTTTTTCAGGAAATATGTTTTATTCAATTAAACCAAGCAAACGCAGTCGAGCCAGAGCCTCGTCAACATCACGGGGGGAAAAATGCAACTGGGCTTTGATCTCTTCGCTATTGCGTCTTCCATTGACCGTTGCGAATACAGAGTGGATAATTAAACGCTCCCTCATCGGCAGGTCTTGCAGGAGAGCAAGATCAAGCGGCCTCCGTTGTCTTAACGGAGAAAGAATATAGCGAGATTGCGCTAAGAGTGGGCCTGAGAGAGACGTTTTCTCTTTTTCTTCTACCTGTTCCAGCACGACCTGCCACCGGGTACATGCCTCAAGCTGTTTATACGCTTGCGCACCTCCAATCTGGGTACCATTCTGGAACTGGAGCAAACAGGAAATAATCTTGCCTTCTTTCAACAAGATGGTGCCTTTGGCGGCCTTTCCCGAAACTTTCAATGTCGTTGTCAATTCACACGATTGGTCGTGAAGATAGGGAAGCAACGTCTGTAGATCCAGAAAATACGTCTTGTGTTGACTCATTTACCAGATGCCTCATTCCCATGCGTAATCGTTTCGATCAGCATTCTCTGTACTGATGGTTACTGCATATATCCTGGCGCCTTTATTCAACACCTTTCCTCGGCTAAAAATGTGCTCACTGCCTGGCAATGTTCTTCCAACAAAACCGCTGCTGGCGGTTTTCTGGTTGACTGAGCAGGGCGTTGCGAGTACATTTTTGAAGAAAGGCATGAATGTCATTTTGGGATGAGTTACGAATGTACAAGCGCTATTCTAACATTTATCTACAGGAAATTGCAACTAAAACGACGAAGGGTCAGGACAGTAGAAATGCTGTTGTTTCTTTTTTGCTTCAATCAGGAATAGTTCATAAGCGTACAAATGCTATCGATACATGCAATTTCTGCGGAAGCATATGCTGGGAACAAAAGTCATATGTTACCCAATATCTCTCTTCTCCAGCAGGGCGAGCGCAGGGACTGCCCTGTCAGGATCCGGGGCGGAGTATCCTGCGCATTGATCTCCCCTGCCAGAACTTTTCTCGATAGGCGATATCAGGGCAACTTCTCACCGCTTTCGGTGGTAGGCTATGAGAAAAGCAGCAGTCAGGAACCATCCCTGGAGGAGAATATATGGAAACCTTATGGAACACCGCTCTGTGGTTACAGTTCGCCGCCGCCATTGATATGCTTGAAAACGCCCTGGTGGCCTGCCCTATCCCACTGTGGAACCAGCGCCTCTGGAATACACCCTCGGACCACTCCCTGCCAGCGGAATTCTCGGAGTTCTGGTATCTCACCTATCACACGCTCTTCTGGCTCGACCTGTATCTTTCCGGCTCCCCGGAAGAGGAATTTACTCCCCCGGCTCCCTTTATCTGGATGGAGTTGGACCCCGCCGTGTCGCCCGAACGGCCCTATACAAAGGAAGAACTCCAGACCTATCTCGTAGCCACGCGCCAAAAATGCCAGGCCACACTGAGCGCGCTGACGGACGAGCGGGCGCGCCAGGCCGTCGAGTATCCCTGGGCGGAGGGACGAACCGTCACTTTCCTGGAGCTACAGCTTTACAGCATGCGCCATGTGCAGGAACACGCGGCCCAACTGAGCCTCTTCCTCGGACAGCACGCCGTCCCGGACGAGGCGCTTGACTGGGTCGCGCAGGCAAAAGATGATCCTGACGGCAACGAAGGAGAGCAGGCCCATCCTTCGTTACCAGTATGAGGCAGGAGCCTGAACGACATTACCGCGTCTGTTTCTTGAAAGCATGAATCACAACTCCCTGAATGGCGCTCAGCGGCACGGGACCCCATGCACGCGAATCAGAACTGGCAGCCAGATGATCGCCACAGACAAAAACCATGCCTGGAGGAATCAGCCAGCGTTTCGTTTCCTTCAGAGGAGACAGCTTATCAACCGACTGCAGAGGCAGACTTGGGGCTGGATCAGCATAGGTCTCACCCGCCACAGCGACCACTCGTTTGATGAAAGAGGTACCTGGAGAGGACAGATGCGGTACTGCTGAAGCATCCAGCAACACAATCGCACCTTTTTTGCTCGCCCTTTCCGCTCGCACGCGCAGCACCAGGACATGATCCTGGTGTCGAAGCGTTGGCGTCATACTCGCGCCCTTCACGGTGACAAAAAGCAAGCGGGAACTCGCAACCGAGGAAGAACCACGTGGCGATCCCAACGAGTTGAGCAGGCAACAGTTGGAAGTTAAGGATCGTTTGCCGAAACGTCTGGACGTGGCGCAGTTTCCCAACCAACGATAGAGCAAAGACGAAACCCAGTACCAGACGACAAAATGTGAAGAGAAGAGAAACAACCATGCTTTCCCTCAACGTGCGTAGTAAGGTCCATAATGAACCCGATCGTACCCAGTATAGCATAGGAAGAGGCAGGCAAGCAGCAATGTCACGCAGATAAGAAGTCTCCATGAGATTTCCAGCAACATGCGGAAACGATGGGATGCGTGCAACAAAACACGCAAAAATCCTGGGGAACGGGGAGAAATCCCAACAAAAGACTTTTAGATAGTCCTGCTCAAGTGGCTTCTGGACTTGCCGGAATCCATCTGTTTCCGTATACTGCGAGGAAAAGAAGCAGTCTATTTACCTGGAGCTTCTGCGAAAGGTTCCGATACAGATGGAAGAATATCAAAAGAAACGTTCACCGTCACGCGCAAACAAAAACACAGGATTATCCTTTCTTACACAAAAAGAACAGGAAAAACTCTCCACAGAGGAGATCAAAACGCAACCAGCCCAAACACACTCCTCTGGATTTTCCCTTGCTGATATCCCTATCCTGCAACCTGCCGAACAGGATCTATCAAACGCACAGATCTCTTCACTTTCAGGATCAAAGAGACAGATGCAAGAACCGCCCCAGGAGAGCAAGGGGGAGACGACAAAGGAAGCGCGCCAGAGAAAAGAGGGGAGAGAAACGACGAGTATCGGAAAAGAGCTACAAGAAACAACCTCGGCTACCAATCAAACAGAGCAGCAGGTGCCGATAAAGACACTGATAAATATGGCAAGCAGCCACAGGGATTATTTCAAAAAGCTAGAAGATAGGGGGAGAGAGGGTAGTAATAAATTACGAGTAATACGATCAGTAGTCTCAGGAAATTTTTCCTCCAGAAAAGATCCACAAACAGGCAAGATCGATCCCGGTCTGAGTACGGCAGAAATATTGGATAATTTATCAGACGATGTCGAGACCTTTTATGAGGTACTCGATGAGCTTCAGAACACCACTGGAGAACAAAAAGAAAGTGATACATCGCACTTCCCGTTGTATCGATCTCTCAAGTTGCCTCCCTCAGCAGCGGCAAAACTGACGGTAGGGAGTGAGCACGTTGAAAGGCTCCCTTCGTCAACGTCGTTTTCCTTTGATTTTGTCAAGAAAAAATGGGCCACAGGAAAAAACGATGCAATCTTTGAGATCCAGACCCCTGTGAACTATCCAAAGGCAATACTTTCCTACCCAGGCAACTCGAAGGATATCGAAAAACTCCCCAGTCATATCAATCAAAATCAACAAGAAGTGACCTTGCCACCTACATCATTGAAAATTACAGGCATCGGTGAGAGAGAGGGGAAACAAGTATATACAGCTACACCTACCTTAATAAGTTCTCATGCAACACTACAAGAGATAGACGAAGCAAAAAAATCTCGCGAGGACATGGATAGAAAAGGGGTATCACGAGAAAAGCCGGCTATGAAAGCAGAAAAGGGGAAAAATATTCTATCAAGCAATATGAACAAGATGGACCATTTCTTGCTGGAGTACTGGGTGATGATGGCATAAGGGAATTATTTGGTGAAGAGGCAATAGAAGCCATAAAATCCGCTACGGAATATGAGTCTTTCACTGATAAGTTCGGGAGAGAGATGATGTTTGTAAAAACAAAGAACGGTGTGCATCTCTTTCAGGTCTTATTGGAGTAGCATTGCAGACGACTATAAGAAATTCATAGGAAGGGATCAGAGCGTTCCCTTCCTCGCGTTCTATGGAATCTGGTCAAGCAAAACTTTGCGCACTTCTTCTTCCAGCAGGGTGAAGAAATACGGAATGCGGTTGAAGCTCTGGCCATTTTTCTTGTGAACCTGGCGCTGGCTGGCGCTGTCCCGTGCGGTTTGCAGCAGGCTGAAGAAGGTTGCTTCGCTCACCCTGGCGTCGGCCAGCAGGTTGGCGGCACGCTGGACGCTGGATTTGACCTGTTCGTCGTGGAAGGTGAGCGCGATCGCTTCGACGCGCAGTTGTAGTTCTCTGGAAGCACGAATCCTGACCCGGCTCTCGGAGGCTTTGCGCTCGGCCTGGCGCCTGCGTAATTCCGCCATGCCTGGCTTCTCTTCTGCCTGGACCTCGGCCTGCTGAACAGAGGTCATCTCCTGGACCTGCGAAGCCTCCGGGCTGCGTTCCGCACGCTGCTCCCGCGTCTCGCGTGGACGCGGGTTCGCCTGGTACTGCGCTCTGTTGCGAAGACAGATGATGGCGTAGTCCAGGGCGGAGAAGAAGTAGGGTACAAGTTGGGCGAATGTCAGCCCGCTCCGGGTCAATTCGTTCTTACGCACCTCGGTCTGTTCTGCCGCCCGCTGAACCAGGTCGGAGAACATTTCCCAGTCACCTAGCTGCGCGACTTTGTCCCAACGCAGACGCAGACGTTGCGCGCACTGGCGAACCTCCGCTGGCTCTGACTCGCCAAACTCCTCCACGATGATCTGGGCGCTTTCGTCAATGATGTCCCGTGGCTCAAATGGCTGATCCAGTTCAGCTTCCTGTTCCTCCAATGCGCTGGCGATCTGCGGGTCCAGCCAGGCTGCGACTTTCTCATAGAGGGGTTCCAGGCTATAGGTATTGGCAACCTGGGAACGCTCGGCAAAACGCGGCAGTTTGCGAAGCAGACCAAGCCCGGTGAGTTTTGCCGTCATCTGCCGCACGCGTCGCTCACTACAGGTACAACGCTCCGCCAGCGTCCTGACGGAAGGATAGACCTCCTGACCCGCCTCGCGCCGGAAGAACTCCAACGCCAGCACCAGAGATTTCTCCATTGCGCACAACGGTTGTGTATTTAAAAAGTCTTCGACGCTGCGTGGGTGCTGCGTAAAGCCGGATTGCAGGATAATCGTACCGTACTTCTCCACGGATGGTTGAATCACTGGCGCGGTGGGCGCGGGTTCGGTTGCGATCTTCATGGTATCCTCCTCTTTCTCTTTTCAGCATACCCTCCCATCCCAAATCACTCCGCTCATACGCGACACCACGCGACAACATCTTCCAGCGCACACGCTTCTAAAAGTGACATCCCCACGACTACACATACGGACAGGTGCTCTTTCCTTTGTTGAAAGGGATAGCATATGCTCTTCCCGTTTGGTAATACTTCCCGGTTCTTTTTCGTTGTTTTCGTTGCTTCGCTGCATATGCTTTTCATTCTTTCCCCTGGTTTGCTGCGTTTCCTTCCGTCCCTTCTCTCAGAAAAAAAGAAAGAAAGAAGCTTCGAATCAAAAAGGTCTTTTTAATATGTTTCTGATTCGCAATTCGTCTTATTACGCCCGGCAACCCATTGCCAGGGGTGGGTGCAAACACCTTCCGGGAGAGGGTGCAAAGCATTGCAGGCGAGAGGCGGAACACTCTTGTACACGGCTCAATCCTGAGACCACACCGGGATATGCTGTAAGCATAGCTATACCATTGCTTCCTCTGCTCTCAGCAAAGTACACTAAAAACGGCTTCTATTCTCTTGAAGAACTTCATACGAATGAAGGAAGGTACGATGACTACCAGACATCTTGTTGACCCTGAGCTTGCTGCTCTTATTGAACAGATCCCTGATTCGGTACTCACCACAGAAACCCTGAAGCAGATACGCGCCATGAGTTCCCAGCCGCCCGCGACCCTGAACCAGGTTGCTGCTCTTTCCGTGCGCGAGCACTTTATCCCCGGCCCGGAAGGAACACCCGATGTACGGGTGCTGGTTTACCGGCCAGAAGCGGTAGAGGGTCCGCTCCCTGCCTTACTCTGGATGCATGGAGGCGGGTATATTATGGGTTCGGTTGACGGGGAAAATTCTACAGTCAAAAGCATTGTGGCAGCCGTCGGGTGTGCCGTTGTTTCGGTGGACTACCGTCTGGCCCCTGAGACACCCTATCCTGGTCCACTCGAAGATTGTTATACGGCCTTGAAATGGCTCGCCACGCATACCAACGAGCTGGGCATCGATCCACAGCGCATCGCGGTTGGCGGCAGCAGTGCGGGAGCAGGACTGGCCGCCGCCTTAGCGCTCCTGGCACGCGACCGTGGGGAAATTCCCCTGGCGTTCCAGATCCTGCTCGCGCCCATGCTCGATGATCGCACGTGTACGCTGGAGACACCGCACCCGTACACGGGGGAATTCATCTGGACGGCGGAGGATAACTGCTTTGGCTGGACCTCTTTGCTGGGACACGCTCCTGGTGGGCCAGATGTTTCTCCCTATGCTGCGGCGGCACGCGCCGAGCATCTGGAGGGCTTACCCGCTACCTTTCTCCATGTGGGCGCTCTTGATCTGTTTCTGGAGGAAGATCTGGAATATGCTCGCCGCCTGATGCGAGCAGGCGTGCCAACGGAGTTACATGTCTACCCTGGCGTCTACCACGGCTTCCGTATGGTCGCTGACGCCCAGGTGACACAGACTGCGGCGCGAGATCAGTTCGCTGCCTTAAAACGCGCGTTTGCTTCATCCCGCCGTTCAAATGAAGCAACGAGAACCATGTGAAATTTCCAGGCCGGAGGCAAGCGCTAATGTCACTCAGATACGGAGAATCTCTGAACGACAGGAGCATGGCGAGTCCCTGGTGGCTCACACATCTATTACTCGTAATACGCAATGGTCAGAGTAGATGGATGGCGCGCAAGCGCTCGGCTAAACCGGTATTGCGTAACACCACGCGGTCGTTTTTGACGGCTGTTTCCAGCGCGCGCGGCTGACCTATGATGATGCACAGACGTTTGGCACGGGTGATGGCTGTGTAGAGCAGGTTGCGCTGCAAAAGCATATAGTGCTGCTGAACCAGCGGTACAACAATGGCGGGATATTCGCTGCCCTGGCTTTTATGGATAGTAATGGCGTAGGCCAGCACCAGTTCGTCCAGTTCGTGAAACTCGTACTCGACCAGCAAAGGGCCGGCCTCTTCCTGAAACTCGACTTTCAGGAGCGAGTGCTCTTTGCTGATCTGGCGAATCCAGCCGATGTCGCCGTTAAAAACCCCTTTGTCGTAGTCGTTACGCGTCTGCATAACCTTGTCGCCCAGGCGAAAGGTGTGGCCATTCCATTCAAGCATGCCAACGGTGCCGGGATTCAGCCGCGCCTGCAATTCTTCGTTGAGCAGTGAAACACCCACCGGACCCTTATACATGGGAGAAAGGACCTGGATATCGGTCAGGGGGTTGAGCTGGTAGTGACGGGGAATGCGTTTCTGGACATAATCCAGGATACGCTCCTGGACCCGCATGGGGTCTTCTTCTGGAAGAAAATAGAAGTCACTGTGCGGTTCTGCTTTCAGCGGGGGAACCTGGCCGGTGTTGATCCGATGGGCATTGACGATAATCTGGCTGGCTTCGGCCTGGCGAAAGAGGTCGGTCAAACGCACGCTGGGTATGGCTTCACTGCGCAAGAGGTCGCGCAGGACGTTGCCCGGACCCACCGAAGGCAACTGGTCGGCGTCGCCGACGAGCAGGAGATGCGCCGTCGGGGGCAACGCTTTGAGCAGATGATAGAAAAGCAAAATATCGATCATAGAAACTTCGTCTACGATCACAAAATCATAGGGCAGGGGATTCTTTTCGTTGCGCTGATAGGAGCTATCGTGTGGCACAAATTCCAGCAAACGATGGAGCGTTCTGGCTGGCATTCTGGCGGCTCCGGTCGTTTCGGTCAGACGTTTGGCGGCCCGCCCGGTGGGAGCCGCCAGGGCAACTCTGGCCTGCCGATTGCGCAGAATCATTAACAGGGCACGCAGGGAGGTGGATTTGCCGGTGCCCGGTCCTCCGGTGAGAACGCTGACCTTGTGGGTGTAGGCCATCTGGACCGCCGAGCGCTGCTTCGCGGTCAGGATAATATTCCGCCGCTCGGCCAGAAAGGTAAACACGGCCTCCCAGTTTTCCTGCGAGACGACGGGAAGCTGACCGGGTAAACGCGACAGGGCACGCAACAGCCGCGCTGAACCTTGCTCGGCATGCCAGAATGGCGCGTAGTAGATACGCTGACGCGGGGTCTCCGCCTCTCTGTTTGTTTCCCAGAGCGGCTCTACTTCCTCCTGACCCGCCTGAGCCGCCTCAGCACGCAGGGGCGGAGCCAGAAAAATCTCGCGTGTACTATTCAGACGCTGCAATCCGGGAGCCAGGAGTTCAGGCGCGGCCTGCAACATCTCAGCGGCGCGGCGCAACAGATCTCCCTCCAGCAGAAAACAATGCCCATCCTCGTTCGCGGCTTGAGCCAGCGCGTACTTCAGGCCAGCATCCAGGCGCGGCTCGCTATCACGCGGCAGCCCCAGCTTGACCGCGATCTCATCAGCCGTGCGAAAACCGATGCCCTGCACATCGTCCGCGATCTGGTAAGGATTATCGCGCACCACCTTGATCGACTCCTGACCATACTGCTTATAGATCCGTGTGGCCAGATTCATCGAAACTTCATGCGATTGCAGAAACAGATGCAGCTCTTTAATCTCGGTCTGCGCAGTCCAGGCCGCGATAATGCCCTCGCGGTCCTTGACATTAATGCCTTTGACTTCATGTAAACGTTCAGGCTGCTGCTCCAGAATCGCCAGGGTCTGCTCACCAAAATAATCGACAATCTTCTGCGCCTTTTTCGGTCCTACGCCCTTAATCAGACCAGAACTCAGATAGCGCACAATGCCCTCCGGCGAGGCAGGCAGGCGCTGCACAAAGCTATTGATATGCAACTGACGACCATAACGCTGGTCGGTCTCCCACTCACCCTCGATCGAGAGCAATTCACCCGGCTGAACACCCGGTAAGACCCCGACAATGGTTGTCAGTTCATCGCGCAACATGCGCCCGCTCTCGTTGGGACGAAAGCGCGCGACGGTATAGTGGTTATCTTCGTTGCGAAATACGATGCTCTCGACAGAGCCTTCAAGCTGGGGCATAACACACTCGATATTTCACCTGGATTACCTCCATGCAACAACTTCCTCTGCTTAAATCAGTGCTGTTCAGGCTCCCATTATAGTACAAACGTCCACCTCCGGCAACGCATCCTTTTGTCTTCTCTAAGATCTTATAAACCAGACCTATCCCCTACGCTTCTCACAGGACCCCGGCAGACAGATGGGCTATCTATCATTCCAGTTATAAATCTTCCTCTATCTATTTTTTATCCTCATAATTACGAGTAATAGAGCGCATATTACGAAAAAAGTCGAAAAAATGAAGCGGAAAGAATTGTGCTCAGAGAGGTTATGAGTTATACTACGCTTACATAAGATTTCGCTTTCAACAGGAAAAGCCTTGCGGGTGACAACAGACGAGATTTGATTTAACGAATAGACAGAGCAACCTTCTCGGGGGGAGAGGGACTATTTTATGAACGGTAAAATCACCTATCGCCAGCAATATACACGTTGTGGCAAACAACGTTGCCATAAATGCAAAGAGGGCGCGGGACATGGCCCGTACTGGTATGCTTACTGGAGCGAAAATGGGCGAACGGTCAGCAAATATATTGGTATTCATCCACCGGCGGAGCTTGAAGGCAAAGAACAACTGCTCTCCAGGCCAGACGAGGCGGGTGAACAGGCTGGACTCTCCTCTTCTGCCCGGATGTTGCCCACCCCGGAACCGGGCGACGTAGCTGCTGATGGCGAAAACCGCAGAAGCCAGGAAAAAGCGGCTTCCCATCTCTCTGGACCTCAGACGCTTCTGCGGATTTATCTGCTCGGTCAGTTTCGCGTTGATCGCAAAGAAGAACATGCATGGCAAACGGTGGCGAACCGCACCTGGCAACGCCGCAGGGCACGCGCCTTGCTGGGCTGTTTACTCAGCCAGGCCGGACGCCGCATGGGACGCGAACAGGTGATGGATGCGCTCTGGCCTGATCTGGATATCGAGACGGCGGCCAATCGCCTCAATGGCGCGGTCCATGAACTCCGCCAGATCCTGGAGCCGGAAATCGCTCGTCCCGCTGCTTCCAAACTGCTGCGCCTGGAACGCGATATATTGATGCTCGCGGATACGTCGCAGATCTGGGTTGATGCCGAGGTTTTTGAAGGTCTGTTGAACCGGGCCAATACGACCAGGGACCCGGAACAGGTGGAGCAGATTCTGGAGCAGGCGGCGGGTCTCTATGAAGGCGATTATTTGCTGGAAGAGCTTTATTCCGAGTGGGCGGCGACTCGCCGGGAGGCGCTACGACGGGGTTGGATGGGGCTGCTGCTGGAACTGGCGGAACTACGCGCGGCACGCGGGGCTTTGACCAGCGCGATCGAGCCGCTGGATCGCCTGCTGACGACTGATCCAACCCACGAGACTGCGGTGCGCCGTTTGATGGTGCTTCTGACCCAGTTGGATCGACGCGGCGAGGCCATTCGCGCCTATCAACGCCTGGCTGCAATTCTTCAGCGTGACTATGAAAATGATCCTCTGCCCGAGACCGTTGAGCTGTACCAGGCACTCCGCCAGGGTCTGATCCAGGCCCGTCCCCTGACCGGACCCCTCCCTGCTCTGGCCCTGGGAACCAGGTCTCCCGAGATAGAAACCGCGCGAAAAAATCAACCACCACATCCTCTCCTTCATCGTCCACAGGATCTCAATAATCTGGAAGAGCTGGATATATCCGCGTCCCTGGCCGGACAACATGTTCCACGCTCAGTCCTTCCACCTGGACGCCATAATCAGAGCCCCCTGGTCGGACGGGAGCGCGAACTGGAGACGATGCGCCTGGTGATGCTAGCGATCGATCAGATTTCTCCCCAGGTTGGACAACGTGATAAAAAAGGCGTCCAGCGCGAACAACGCCCGGTGCAGGCGCACGCGGTGATCCTGATGGGCGAAACGGGCATCGGGAAGACGCGCCTGGCGGAGGAACTCAGTCACGAGGCGCATGCGCGTGGCTGGATGGTCGCCTGGACCCGCGCCTATGAACAGGAGGGGACGATTCCTTATCGTCCCTGGACCGATATTCTGCGTACTCTGCTGCAAGATATTTCGCTGAACCAGGTGATCAGTATCATTGAACGCGGCACGCTGGCCACCAGGGAGGTTTCTGGCGCGCTTAATCCCACTGTCACTGCCCAGACAAAACTCAGCCGACTCTGTTCGCTCCTGCCAGAACTGGCCGCCGACCAGGCGCTCAGCCTCCAGCAAAACTATCCCCAGATTGCCGTACCGCCCGAACAGGAACGGCTGCATCTCTGGGAAGCGATGCTGACACTCCTGAGCGCGCTCAGTCAGTCCGCGCCTCTGTTGCTTGTGCTGGATGATCTGCACTGGACCGATGATAGCAGCCTGGAACTGCTAGCCTACCTGGCCCGCCATCAACAAAATGAACGGATTATGCTGATTGGCACCTGCCGCGATATTGAACTGGGTCCCAGCGCCAGCCTGCGCGCGCTCCTCAACGATCTCCGGCGTGAACAGGTCCTGGTCACGCTTCCCCTCCCACTCCTGACCACCGCGCAGGTTGGCCAGTTGATCGCCCATCTGCCCCGCAACCTGGTGCGCAGTATCCAGAGCCAGGCTGGCGGCAACCCACTTTTTGCCGAAGAACTGGCACGTCTGAGCGAAACTCAGCCGGAGGCAAGCGACCAGGAGCCAGAAACCAGAAACGGACACTATCCAGGCAGTCTCGCGGAAATCTCCACGGGCATCAAGGATTCCAACCGCTCGGTACCTCTGCCAGAAACAATCGCTGCTGTGCTGGAACGACGCTTAAATAAATTGGGCGCTGAATGCCAGACCTTACTCAGTAAAGCGGCGGTGCTGGGTGGCTCCTTTGAATTTGGCCTGCTGATGCGTATGACCGCCGAGGCCGGCGCGAACGAAGATACGACGCTTGATCTGTTGGAGGAGGCCCTGCGCTCTGGTCTGCTGACCGAGGAGGCCAGTGGCACGCGCATTATCTATCATTTCTGGCATCCACTGATCGTCAGCCATCTCTATGAACATCTCTCGGCGGCACGCCGCGCTCAGTTACATCGCCGCACCGCCCAGGCACTGATCGAACTGCACGCCAACAACGAGGCAGAGGTGGCGGCGGCCATTGCTTACCATCTGGGCAAACATGGCAATGAAAAACGGCAGTTTGCGTACTACGCGGAAATCGCTGGCAAGCAGGCCCATACGATCTTCGCCTATCCCGAAGCCCTGCACTATTACCGTCTGGCCCTGGAAACCCTGCAAGAACTCTACCCCTCACCTATCCAGGATGAGTATGCTTCCCTGCATATCGCTACCTTGCTTGAATGCATGGCTGACTGCAATCAGATGCGCGGCAACTACCAGGAATCGCGTGAACAGTATACACGCGTCTTTGAACTGCATACCGCGCAGCATGTCGATGCCAGCAATTTTGCGACTCCCGCCGAATTCGAGGTCTGGCGCGAAGAAGAGGCCCAGATTCAGGGCATTCTTCTGCGCTCTATCGGACGCGGCTATGGCTATACCGGGGATTATCAAATGGCCCACGAATGCGCGCGCCGGGGCAAAGAGGTCTTACGCGAAGCTGGCATTACCACCGGGCCAGCCTGGGGCTGTCTCCAA